>WNFV01004450.1_pt1 | contig 17380 bp, 18 predicted proteins | sample 5400101 | NCBI WGS metagenome assembly WNFV01 (sample SAMN13153361, study PRJNA577476) | soil metagenome | isolation source: 115 cm soil or saprolite under grassland replicate 1 | place: USA:California | collected 2016-06-15
CGTCATCACCGGGACGCTGCTCGCGGAGCTGACGAGCACCGGCCGGATCGATCTCGGGCGGTTCTACGTCCGCCGCATCAAGCGACTGCTCCCCGCGCTGGCGGTCATGCTCACGGTCGTCGCCGCTGCCGGGACGCTGCTCGACGCGGTGGCGGCCCAGCACGTCAGCGTGGTCACCGGCGTCTTCGCGGCGATCTTCTCGGCCAACGTCTACCTCTATTCCCTGCCGACCGGCTACTTCGACGTCAGCGCAAGCCTCAACCCGCTCCAGCACACCTGGACGCTCGGGGTCGAGGAGCAGTTCTACATCGTCTTTCCGGCACTGCTTCTTCTCAGCTGGCGAGCCGGAGGGCTCATCGCCCGATGCCGCGCGCTCGCGGCGACTGCCGTCGGAGGACTCTCCTTTCCGTCGTTCCTCGTCGCATCGTCGCCGTTGCTCCTCTACGGGTCGAAGCACCTCACCGATCTCGTCGCCGTGCATGGATCGGATTGGCCGGAGCGATTTCGGTTCTACGCCCTGCCGACCCGCGCCTGGGAGTTCGGCGCGGGCGCGCTGGTGGCGCTGCTCTCGTCGTCCCGCCGTCTTCCGGCGGCCGCCGGCTCCGCGCTCGGCGCCGCCGGGATCGCCGCGATCGCGTTCGTCGCGTTCACGCTCGACGGGGCCGCCGCCTCCGGCGCGACGTCGCTGCTCGTGCCTGTTGCAGGTGCCTGTGCGCTGCTCGCGGCGGGCGCGACCAGCAACGGAGTCGCGCGGGCGCTCGGCGCCCGGCCCCTCGTCTATGTGGGCGATCTCTCGTACAGCTGGTACCTCTGGCACTGGCCGCTGATCGTGTTCGCGTCCGCGCTCTGGCCGCGCGCCGGCTGGGCCGCTCCCGCAGCTGCCGCCGTCTCGCTGATCCCCGCAGCGCTCTCGTACCGCTTCGTCGGCGCTCGTCAGACTGAGCCGTGCCGGCATTCCCGTGCTGGTGGTGCACCCGGTTCCCGAGCTTCCGATCGACCCGCAGGGCTGTGCCGTCGTCCTCGTGCTCAGACAGGCCGCCTGTGGCGCGGCGCTACTGCGGAGCGTCGTCGATCGAGAACGTCGGCAGGCGCTGGCGGCCGAGGAGCGCGCCATCGCGGGGCTGCCCAGGGTAGCGGCGCTGGACTTCGTCGACCATCTGTGCGACGCGACGACCTGCTCGCCGGTGCGCGATGGACTCCTCATGCTGCGCGACAGCCGCCACCTGAGCGTCGCCGGAGCGCTGACCCTCACCGAGGAGCTCGAGGCCGCGATCCTCGCCCACGCTCGTCGAAGAGACCTTTAGCCGGCGAGCCACTCCCTGAGGCTGACGGAGACGTCGAGAGCCGAGAAGTCGCCGAAGTCGCGCATCCGCTCGGCAGCGGCGACCATCGCGCCGACCGCGACCCAGGTCAGGCCCCCGCCGACGCTGATCCGGCGCCCGCCCGCAGCGACGATCTCGCTCATCGACAGGCCGGGTCGGGCGAGCACGTTGACGGGCTTCGACGTCGCCTCGCACACTGCCCGGATCTCGTCGGCGGTCCGAAGGCCGGGCGCGTAGAGCACGTCGGCGCCGGCTCGGTCGCACGCCTGCAGGCGTGCGATCGTGTCGTCGAGGTCTGGATTGCCCCGAATGTGGTTCTCGGCCCGGGCCGTGAGCATGAACGGGAAGTCGAGGCTTTTGGCTGCTTCAGCGGCCGCGGCGACCCGCTCGACCGCGTGGTAAAAGCCGTAGAGCTCACCGCTCGGGTCGTAGTCCTCGATCGAGCCGCCGACGGCTCCGGCGGCGGCGACACGGGTGATCGCGAGCGCGGCGTCTTCGGGGTCGGGCCCGTAGCCGTTCTCGAGATCCATCGAGACCGGCAGTGGTGTCGCTCGAGCGAGCACCCGCGCGTGGTCGGCCACCTCGTCGAGCGTGGCGCCGCCGTCCGGGCGCCCGAGCGTGAACGCAAAGCCGGAGCTCGTGCTCGCCAGCGCCTTGAATCCGAGCGCCGCGAAGACCTTGGCCGAGCCCGCGTCCCAGGGGTTCGGGATGATGAAGGCCTCGCCCTCGTGCAACGCGCGGAAAGCCGCTGCCTTCTCGTGCTGCGTCGGCTGCACCGTCACGGCTCCAGCTTCGCAGCTAGAGCCCGCGCGGCGCGGGCGCGGTGCGAGATGCGCGCCTTCACGTCGTCGCCGAGCTCGGCGACGGTCTCCGTCTGGCCCTCCGGGACGAAGACTGGATCGAAGCCGAAGCCCGCGCTTCCTCGCAGCTCCGGGGCGATCGTGCCGTTCAGCTCGCCACGCGCCTCCAGCTCGCGGCCGTCCGGCCCGATCGCGACCAGCTCGCACACGTAGCGGGCTCGCCGGTTCTCCGCGTCGCCGAGCACCTCGAGCAGCTTCTCCGCCTCGCGGCCCTTCGCCCACCGCGCCGACTCCGCGCCCGGTCCCCCTTCGAGGGCGTCGACCTCGATGCCCGAGTCCTCGCCGAGCACCCACTCGTCCCGCGGGGCGACGCTGCGGCCGAAGCGAGCCTTGATCCTCGCGTTGTCGCGATACGTCTCGCCGTCCTCGGGCGGATAGTCGTCGGCGTCGAGCAGCTCGAGCTCCGAGCCGGGCAGGGCCTCACGGAGCTCATGCAGCTTGTTTGGGTTCCTGGACGCTAGGCGCGCTTTCACCGGCGCCACTGGACGCCGACGACGAAGTCGAGATCGGCGAGGCCCGCGATCAGACCCTCGGACGCCTTGTCCAGCGTCAGCGTGACGATGCGGCGGTCGAGCTCCTCCTCGAGCTCGAAGGTCTCGACGCGCACGTCCGACGACTCGAGGTTCGCGAGCAGCGCCGTCACGCTCGTCCCCGGGGCCAGGTGGACCATGATGCTTCGCTCCTCGGGACGCATCCGCTCGATCGCCCTGTGCGCCACGATCCGCAGCGGCGCGAGCGAGACGAGCGTGATCGCCGTCGCGAACACAGCCGCCGAGTGGTAGCCGGCGCCGGCGGCGATTCCGATCGCGGCGACCACCCACAGCGTCGCCGCCGTCGTCAGGCCGCGCACCGAGAGCCCGTGCCGGATGATCGCGCCGGCGCCGAGGAAGCCGATGCCGGTGACGATCTGCGCCGCGATCCGGGTCGGGTCGGCGCGGATCACCGCCTCGCCGCTCGTCAGGAACTCCCGGAAGCCGTACGCCGACACGATCGTGAAGAGAGCCGAGCCGATGCAGACGAGCATGTGCGTCCGCAGGCCGGCCTCGCGGTCGCGCCATTCCCGCTCGAAGCCGATCGCGCCCCCGAGAGCCGCCGCGATCGCCAGCCGGCCGAGCACGTCCCACGACGAGAGCGTGGGGATCTCAGCGGCGAGGAGCATCCACGGCCTCTTGCTGCGCACGCCCGATCTCCTCGATCCCGGCGGTCGCCAGGTCGACGAGCTCGTCGAGCTCGGCCCGCGTGAACGGCTCGCGCTCGGCCGTCGCCTGCACCTCGATCAGCCGGCCGTCGCCGGTCATGACGACGTTGAGGTCGACGTCCGCCGCCGAGTCCTCCGAGTAGTCGAGGTCGAGGAGCGGCTCGCCGCCGACTATCCCGACGGAGACGGCGCCGACCGAGTCGCGAAGTGCCTTCGAGAACCCGAACTTGTCGAGCGCGCGCGCCGCAGCGACGTAGGCGCCGCAGATCGACGCGCACCGGGTGCCTCCGTCCGCCTGGAGGACGTCGCAGTCGAGCCACACGGTGCGCTCGCCGAGCGCCTCGAAGTCGACGATCGCGCGGATCGAGCGGCCGATCAGGCGCTGGATCTCGACCGTCCGCCCGCCCTGCTTGCCTCGCGAAGCCTCGCGCTCGGTGCGGTCGCCCGTGGAGGCCGGCAGCAGCGAGTACTCGGCGGTCACCCAACCGCGGCCCGACCCGTACAGCCAGCGAGGAATCCCGTCCTGGATCGTCGCCGTGCAGAGGACGCGCGTCCGGCCCTGCGAGAGGAGCACCGACCCGTGCGGGTTCTCGAGGAAGTCGGGCTCGAACACGAGCTCGCGCAGCTGATCCGGCCGCCGCCCGTCCTCGCGGCTCACGCCGCCATCCTCTCCAGCTCGGCGAGCGACACGTGCTCGACGTCGCCCAGCGGCAGCTGCAGGAAGCGCTCACCGAGCTCTGCGAAGACTTCGACCTCGCCGGTCGTCAGGAAGCGGTACGTCCCTTCGCGGTCGGTCCGGTTCTCGAAGCCCTTCCGCGCCAGCGTCTCCGCGACCTCGCGGGCCGTCTCCTCGGCCGAGAAGACGAGGGTCACGTCGCGGCCGAAGACCCGCTGGAAGATCGGCCGGATCAGCGGGTAGTGGGTGCAGCCGAGGATGACGGTGTCGCAGCCCGCCTCCTTGAGCGGCTGCGCGTACTCGCGCACCGCGGCCGTCGTCTCCTCGCCGAAAGGCGTATCGCTCTCGATCAGCGGCACGAGCCTCGGACACGCGACCGACGCGACGCGCGCGCCGGCGTCGAAGGTGTGGACGAGGTCTTCGTAGCGCCGCGAGGTGACCGTCGCCTCGGTCGCGAGCAGGCCGATCCGCCGGTTGCGCGTCGCGACGGCGGCAGCGTGCGCCTCGGGCGTCAGCACCCCGACGATCGGGACCGAGAGCCCCTCCTGCAGCTCCGGCAGCGCGGCGGACGTCGCGGAGTTGCAGGCGGCGACGATCAGCTTGACGCCCTGCCCTTCGAGCCACCGCGCGATCTCGTGCGCGAACCGGCGGATCTCGGACAGGGGACGCGTGCCGTAGGGAAGCCGCGCGCCGTCGCCGAGGTAGACGAAGTCCTCGTGCGGCATCGTCACCAGGCACTCGTGGAGGACGGTGAGACCGCCCACGCCCGAGTCGAAGACGCCGATTGGGCGCTCGTCCATCCGCGCGATTCTACGGTGCTGCACCCTCGGGCCAGCACCTTTGATACCAAGTTGCAGTCTGCAACTTGGCGGGTTCGGCGAGGTGTTTCGGCTTCCGGCGGGGAGTATGCTAGGCCCGCTGTGGGCCGGCGCCTCGTCTTCTTTGCGGTCCTCGTCGCCGCGGTCGTCCTCGGAGCGGCCTCCGCGCTCGCGAAGCCCTCCTTCACCACGACGAGCGGCACCCAGACGATGGACGACGGCGTCGCGATCGCGTGGACGCTCTATCTCCCGGACGGCACCGCTCCCGCGGGCGGCTTTCCGGCGGCGATCGTGCTCCACGGCCTCGGCGGGTCGAAGGAGACCGTCGCGGCGGTGGCGCAGGGGTTCGCTTCCTCGGGGTACGCGGCGCTCGCCTACGACGCACGCGGGCACGGCGCCTCGGCCGGGAACGTCGAGATCGCGTCCAGCCGGGAGGTCGCCGACCTTCGCGCGATGCTGACCTGGCTCGCGGGTCTGCCCGAGGTCAGCGACACGAAGATCGGCGCGTGGGGCATTTCCTACGGCGGCGGCCAGACCTGGAACGCGCTCGCCGCCGGCGTCCCGTTCGCCGCGGCCGAGGTGGTCGAGACCTGGACCGACCTCTACCCGGCCCTGTGGCCGCAGGACCTTCCGAAGTCGGGGATCGTGTCCGGGTTCGCCAACCTGATCGCGGCCCGCTCGCCTCTCGTCGCCTCGATCTCGCAAGATGCGATCAAGGGGACGAACCTCGGCCCCATTCGAGACTTGGTCGCCTCACGTTCGTCGCTGCCGCAGCTCGGCTCGGTGCACACACCGGTGCTGCTGCTCCAGGGTCGGAAGGACTTCGCCTTCGACATCACGCAGGCCACGCAGGCCTACTCGCGGCTCGCCGGCCCGAAGCACATCTACATCGGGAACTTCGGCCACGCCCCGTCCACGTTCCCCGCCGCCGACATCGCCTACGTGACCGAGCTGAGCCGGCTCTGGTTCGATCGATTCCTGAAAGGTGACGCCAACGGGATCGACACGAAGCCGCCGGTCGAGCTGGCGCCGGAGATCTGGAACGGCAAGCCGGTCGCGTTCGCCGGCCCGCCGCCGACGCGGACGACGACGTTCGCGCTCGCGGGCACCGCGAAGATCGCGGGCGACGGCAAGATCGTGCGCACGACGAAGCCGCTCGCGCAAGCAGCCGAGACGTTCGGCGTCTCGACGCTGAAGATCAGTGTCCGAGCATTGACGCAGTACCCGCGGCTCGTCGCCGTGCTCAGCGCGCTCGCGCCGGGTGGCAAGGAGATCCTCGTCACCCAGGGCGGCCTCGTCCCGCACTCCGGGTCGAACACGATCCGCTTCGGCAACTACGCGGTCTCGCTGCCGAAGGGCTCGCGCCTCCGCGTCACGCTCTCGTCGACGTCGACCGCGCAGAACCCGGCGAACCTCGTCTATCTGCCGTTCCCGGGTTCGGGCTCGATCACGCTCGGGCCGGCCGAGCTGAAGCTGTCGACGCTGACGAAGCCCGTCTCGCGGTGAAGCGGCTCGCGCTGGTCTGCCTGCTCACAACGCTCGCCGCGATTCCCGCAGCGCTCGCCCGTCCTGAGTCGACACCCGGCGTCACAGACACGCAGGTCCTGCTCGGCGGCACGTTCCCGCTGAGCGGGCCGGCGACGCTCTTCGGCTCGATCGCGATCGGCAGCGAGGCGTACTTCCGCTACGTCAACGACCTCGGCGGTGTCAACAAGCGGAAGATCGTCTTCAAGTACCTCGACGACCAGTACAACGTCGCCTCGACGATCCAGCTGACGCGCCAGCTCGTCGAGCAGGACCACGTCTTCGCGATCTTCAACACGCTCGGCACCGACAACAACCTCGCGATCCGCGACTACCTGAACAACGCGAAGGTGCCGCAGCTATGGGTCGGCACCGGCGTCAGCTCGTTCGGGCGCGAGTACAAGACGAAGCCGTGGTCGATCGGCTATCTCCCGAGCTTCTTCGCCGAGGCCGAGATCTACGGCCGCTACGTCGTCAAGCACAGTCCGAACGCGAAGATCGCCGTCCTGTTCGAGAACAACCAGTTCGGCAAGGACATGCTGAACGGCCTCCAGAAGGGCCTCGGGTCGAAGCGCTCGCTCCTGAAGGCGGCCCAGCCGTACGAGCTGACCGACACGACCGTCGAGTCGCAGATGGCGCAGCTCAAGGCCTCCGGCGCCGACACGCTGATGCTGTTCACGACGCCGCAGTTCGCGATTCTCGGCTACATCGCCGCCTACAAGCTCGGCTGGAAGCCGCAGGTCTTCCTGAGCTCGGTCTCGCCCTCGCCGAACATCATGGACATCGCCCGGCTCTCGTCGGGAACGACGACGAGCGGCACGATCACGGTCGCCTTCGTCAAGGACCCGACGAACCCGCGCTGGGCGAAGGATCCCGCGATCGCGCTCTACAAGAAGATCCTGAAGCGCTACCTGCCGGGGAAGAAGGCCGAGGACGTCTACCTCTACTACGGGATGGCCGTGGCGTACACGATGGTGCACACGCTCCAGCAGGCGGGCCGCAACCTGACCCGCGAAAGCTTGCTGCGCGCGGCGACGCATCTCGACGAGGCGAACCCGTTCATGTACCCGGGAATCCGTATCCAGACGTCGCCGACGGATTACTTCCCGATCGAGAAGACCTACATGATCCGGTTCGGGAACGGCCGCTGGAACGCTCTGCCAGGTTTGATCGACGCCCAGGAATAAGGGGCCGAGAGGGCGAATAAGGACGCTTCGAACAGGGCAACTTGCGGCGAGAGCCTGCGTCTCAACTAGGCGCTGGCATCAACCCAGGAGGGGGAACCACATGAGGAAATCGATTCGCTGTGTGCTGATCGTCGGGGTCATAACAGGCGCACTCGCGGGTGCGACACCTGCGCTCGCCGCGTTCGCTCCGAAGATCATCGTCAAGCCCGCTTCGACCGGCGGCACGAACCTGCGCGTCGCGGTCGGGACGGGAGACGATCCGACTGCACGGTTCGTGCTCTACGCCCCGATCGGGGCGACTGCAACCTTCCCGATCGCACCCGGGACGCCGCTCGGCGCCGTGAGCGCACATGCCGCGGCCGCCGACCTCGGCGGTGCGGTCCTGCCGCTGACCGGGAACGTCCTGGTCGCGAACCCGGCCGACCCGGTAATCCTCGCCGCCAGCACGTCCTGTGATCCGGTGACGCACCTCTCGATCCTGGTGCTGAACCTCCAGGCGGCGGGCCAGACGCTGAACGTCCCGTTGTTCATCGACCAGGCAAGCGGAGCGGAAACGGCGTTCTCTGCCATCAAGATCACCGTCTGCCTGCCTCCGCCCGACGTTCCGGTCGGCACACCCGGCCGCGCGATGTTCGGTGCGAAGCTTCTGGACGCCGACTTCACGATCAGCTCCCTGCTCGGGCCGACCGCCGCCGGCCAGCACCGCTGGCGGTCGCTGTGGACGCCGTACATCCCGCTCGTCGGCAAGATCAACGCCGCCGCGACGGTCGAGACGCAGTCGATCATCTTCCAGCCGACCAGCCTGACGATCAAGGCGACCACGGTCGGGAAGGTCAAGAAGGTGAAGAAGAAGCGCGTCGTGACGACGACCGCCACCGTCTCGGGCTCGCTGCAGGCAGGGGGCGCGGGCGCGCCGGATCAGAAGGTGACGATCGTTGCCGGCGGCAAGACCGTGGGCACGGTGACGACGAAGTCCGACGGAACCTTCACGTTCTCGATGAAGATCACGAAGGCCACGGTCTTCCAGGCGAAGGTCGAGTCGCCGGATCGCGACCTCGGAGCGTCGGCCTGCACGGCGACCTTCGCGGCGCAGGCGATCAGCTGCATCCAGGCAACCGTCGCCGGCGGATCGCTCGCGTCGAACACGGTGCGCGCGGTTCCGCGACGCTGAGCCCCGGCCGATAGCCGCAACGCACGAAGGGCCCCTCGGGGCCCTTCGTCTGTTCTAAAGCCCCGCTGCGCCGTAGGATTCGCCAACACCCACCCCGCCTGGAGGAAGCAGATGAGGAGATCCGCCCGAGTCGCAGTGCTCGCCGCCGCCGTCGGGACGGCGCTTGCCGCGACTGGCTCAGCCTTTGCCGCCTTTTCTCCGTTCGTCTACGTGAAGGCCGCGACGGGCGGCGGCGCCAACATCCGGGTCGCGACCGCGCCCGGGGACGATCCGACGTCCCGCTTCGCGCTCTACACCCCGACCGGCTCCACCGCGACCCTGACGGCAGCGCCCGGCACGTCGCTCGGAAAGGTGGTGGCCCACGCCGCGGCGGCAGACCTCGGCGGCGCGATCCTGCCGCTGGCGGGCGACGTCCTCGTCGCGAACCCCGCCGACCCGGCCATCGTCGCGGCGGGCAGCCTCTGCGACCCAGTGGCGCACCTCGGGATCCTCGTCCTCAACCTCCAGGCCGCCGGGCAGACGCTCAACGTGCCGATGTTCGTCGACCAGAGCGCGGGCGCCGAGGCGGCGTTCTCGGCCCAGAAGCTGACCGTGTGCCTGCCGCCGCCGGATATTCCCGCCGGCACGCCGGGACGCGCCATGTTCGGGGCGAAGCTGCTCGACGCCGAGTTCACGATCACCACCCTCACGGGGCCGGCCGGCCCCGGCGAGCAGCGCTGGCGGTCGCTCTGGACGCCGTACACGCCGGGCACCGGGCAGCCGAACGCGGCTGGAACCGTCGAGACGCAGGGGCTCGTACGCAGTCCCACCGAGCTGCTGATCGCGTCCAGGACAGTCGCCAAGAAGACGACGAAGAAGGTCAAGGGCAAGAAGGTCACGAAGACGCAGACACTCGTCGGCATCGCGGCTCGGCTCGTCGAGAATCAGATCGGGATCTCCGGGATCAAGGTCACCTTCCAGGGAAGCCTCACGCCCAACGAGAGCGGCTTCTCGTCGGTGCTCGCGAGCAAGACCGACAAGGACGGAATCGCCGCGATCGCGTTCGAGCTGCTTCGGACCGCGTACTTCCGTGCAACGGCGACGATCCCAGATCGCGACCTGGGCGCGTCCGCATGCACGGCGAGCTTCGGGGTGATCCCGTGCATCCACGCGACCGTGTCCGGCCAGACCCTGACCACGAAGACGGTCAAGATCACGCTCCGCCACTGAGTCCCACGGACTCGCGGTGTCAGAATCGGGGGGCTCCGAAAGGGGCCCCTCGTCTATTCTCGGAGCATGGCTCCGGTGCGGATCGGGACCTGCTCCTGGGCAGACGACGCGCTCTCGAAGCACTTCTACCCGCCCGGCGTGGCAGCCCGCGAACGGCTCGCCTGGTACGCGGAGCACTTCTCGACGGTCGAGGTCGACTCGACCTACTACCGCATCCCCACCGAGTCGATGGTGCGCGGCTGGGCGGAGCGCACGCCGCCGGGCTTCGTCATGCACGTGAAGGCGTTCGGCCTGATGACGCGGCATCCGGTCAAGCTCGACGTCCTGCCCGAGGAGCTCCGCGAGGGCATGCCCGTCGACGAGCGCGGCCGGGTCGACAGGCCGCCGCGCGAGCTTCGCGGCGAGGTCTTCCGTGTCTTCATGGACGCGCTCGAGCCGTTGCGCGAGGCCGGCAAGCTTGGCGGCATCCTGTTCCAGCTGCCGTCGTACGTCGTCTACAAGCCTTACTCGTTCGACTACCTCGAGTGGGCCCAGGAGCAATTGCGCGGTGCCGAGATGCTGGTGGAGTTCCGCCACCGCAGCTGGCTCGAGGAGGACGTGCGCGCCGAGGTCTTCTCCTTCCTCGAGTCCCGCGGGATGACCTACGTGACGGTGGACGCTCCGCGCACCGAGGGGAAGAACCTGATCCCGACCGTGCCCACACTGACGAGTCCGACGGCGTACGTCCGCTTCCACGGGCGTAACGCGGCAACGTGGAACGTCCGCGGTGGGAGCGCCGCCGACCGCTTCAACTACGTCTACTCGGAAGAGGAGCTGCAGGAGTGGGTCGAGCCGCTCCGTGAGCTCTCGCAGCAGTCCGAGCAGGCGTACGCGTTCTTCAACACGAACGGGGTCACCGAGAACGGGCACGCGCAGGCGGTCGTCAACGCCCAGAGCCTCCGCCGCCTGCTCGGCGAGGCCGGCGTTCGTGCGGACGGGGCGGTGGAGCCGGCCCAGACGCGGCTCGCCTGATCTGGGAAAATGAGCACATGCGCGTCCTCTCGCTGATCCACGGTGCGAACGCGCGCGGCGCGCTCTTCGACGACGTCGTTCGCGAGCACGGCCACACGCTCGAGGAGTGGAGCCTCGCCTGGGAGACGCCGCCGCCGCGGCCGGTCGACGACTACGACGCGGTGCTGGTCTTCGGCGGCTCGATGCACGCCGACCAGGACGACCGCCACCCGTGGCTTCAGGAGGAGACGTTCCTCCTCCAGCGCATCCTCGGCTCGCACCAGCCGGTGCTGGGCGTCTGCCTCGGGGCACAGCTCCTCGCGCGCGCCGCGCAGGCGCCGGTCATGGCCGTGCCAGAGCCGGAGATCGGCTGGTACGACGTCGAGCTCTCACCGGAAGCGGAGAACGATCCGGTGCTCGGTGTCCTGCCGCAGCGCTTCAGCGCCTTCCAGTGGCACTACTACACGCACGCCCTGCCCGCGGGGGCCGTCGAGCTGGCGCGCTCGGAAGCGTGCATACAGGCTTTCCGGCTCGGCGACCTGGCATGGGGCGTGCAGTTCCACCCCGAGGTGACGCAGGCGCAGATCGACTCGTGGCTGGCCGACGAGGAGGACCGGCCGGCAAACGCCGACGCGATCGCCGAGGAGTCCCGCGAGCGGATCGGCGAGTGGAACGCGCTCGGCCGCACGCTCTGTGCCGCGTTCGTCGAGACCGCGGCGCTCGTGCCGCAGCGAAGCTAGCTTTCCACCGGGAGGTCTTCGCGGCGCGACCACTCGTGCCACGAGCCGCGGTAGTTCCGCGCGTTGTAGCCGGCGGCGACGAGGATCTGCGCGGCGAGCTCGGAGCGGCTGCCGCTATGGCAGTAGGCGATCACTTCGGCGCCCTCGGGCGCACCCACGAGCTCGCGGATCTCCTCGAGCGAGCCCACGCTCGCCAGCTCCTGGATGTCGATGTTCCGCGCGCCGGGGATGTGGCCCTGGCGCGGGTCGCACGGGCTCCCGATCGAGCCGTCGTACTCGCCCGCGGTGCGCACGTCGAGGAGCGTGACGCCCTCCCCGAGCCGCGCGGACAGCTCTTCGATGTCGATATCGGTCACGTCAGCACCTCGTCGAGCAAGTCGTTGAAGAGGTCCGGTCGCTCCATCGAGACGAGATGCCCAGCGCCGTCGATCACGCGCAGGCGCTCGGGCGGGACGAGGCCGTCGAAGTCCGGCGGGGACACGAACGGATCCTCGCCACCGACCACCAAGAGCAGACGGCCCCCGAAGGAGCGCAGCGTTTCCGTGGAGTCAGCGCGGTCGCGCATCGCCTCGGTGGCGCGAACGAGCTGCTCGGGCCGCTGGTCGAGCGCGATCGTCCGGGCCCGTGCGACCGCGTCGGCTGAAGCGGCCTCCGAGAACAGGCGCGGCCGCATCTCCTCCCAGAGCGCCTGGACGCCCCTGTCGCGGATCATCCGGATCGTGTTGTCGCGTGCGGCACGGCGCTCCTGCGAGTCGGCGTCGGCGCGCGAGCCGACGAGAACGAGCGCCTTGACACGCTCCGGGGCGAGTCGCGCCGCTTCGAGCGCCGCGTAGCCGCCTATCGACGAGCCGACGAGCGCGACGTCGCCCTCGACCCGGCGAAGGACGGCCCGCGCCCATTCCTCCAGCGACGGCCCGCCGAGCCCGTACAGCGTCGGCGCGATCCCGCCGAAGCGGCCGACCTGCGTCTCCCACATACGGCCGTCGAGCGGGAACGCGTGCAGGAAGACGACAGTCACTCGAGTCCTAGAACAGCGACGATCGTCGCTCGCAGCTCCTCCGGCGGCGGGAGCTCGGCCGCGGACGCGGCCGTGCGTGCCACCTCCCGGACGCGCTCCGGATCGGCGCCGGTCAGGCGCGCGACCACGCGGGGATTCGATCCGAGCGCGATCACGTCGCCGGGCGGAAGCGGGCCGTACAGCTCGGGGAGCGACAGGTACTCGTCCACGACGCTCCCACGTTCGTAGAGCACGTAGCGAACCCCCGCGCCGCGTTCCACCCCGAGCGCACAGACGACGGCGCCCGTGACGTGCGAGAGCTCCTTTGCAAGCCGCTGGAGGTTCGCCGGGTCCGCGTCGCAGAGCTCGTCCCGAACCTTGACCCAGCCGTTCGACGGGCCGTCCACCTCGGTCCACTCCGAGCGGCCGAGGCGGGGCACGTAGCGGCGCGCGGCGTGGTCGACCCTCGCGACGTCGTCGGTCTGGACGTAGACCGCACCCTCCGAGGGCGCCACCTCCGCCGCGACTCGAGCCTCGAGGTCGGCGACTGTCGTCGACATCAGGATCTGCTCCTCCTCGAACCCGAGCCGCTGCCACACCGCTCGCGCCCCCGCGTTCGTCGCGTTCACGTGGAGCGTCACGCGAGCCGCTCCGAGCTCCTTGAGCCGCACCGCGACCTCGCGCAGCAGCGCCGTCGCCAGCCCTTGCCGGCGCGCCCGCGGACGCACGTAGACGTCGTGGACGTGAGCGCGGCCGTTCGGCTCCGGCCGAGCCGCGGCCACGTACCCCATCGCCCCCGTCTCGTCCTCCGCGATCAGCGCGACGCCCTCGCGCGCATGGCGAGAGAGGTCTGCCCACGCCTGGTCCCATGTCTCCGGCTCGAAGCTCGGCGGGGTCGTCACCTCGGCCTCGAACTCCTCCCAGAGCTCGCGGACGAGCTCGGCGTCTTCCTCGGTGACTGGGCGGATCACGGAAACCTCAACGAGAGCAGCAGGTAGTGGGCGGTGAGGTTCTCGAAGGGCGCAAAGCGGGCGGGATCGACGCCGCCAGCGTAGTGGAGCGCGAGCGCTTTGCGAAGTCCGAGGTCGCCGGCCGGCCACGCACGCGGCCGGGCGAGATGGCGCGCGAGGAACCAGTCGGCGGTCCATTCGCCGAGCCCGCGCACCTGCACGAGCTGCGCCTTCACTTCCGCGTCCGGGAGTTGCGCGAGCGCGTCGTAGTCGAGTCGGGCGGCGGCGACGCCGATCACGTACTCGGCTTTGCGCCGCGAGAACCCGAGCTCGACGAGCTCCTCCGGACTCGCGGTCTCCAGGGCGTCCTGGCTCGGAAACGACCACGCGTGCTCGTGCCGGACGCCGAAGCGCTCGATCAGTCGGTTCCGGATCGCGAACGCGGCGAAGAGCGAGACCTGCTGCGCGGTGATCGAGGTGACGAGCGACTCGAACCCGTCGGGCACGACCGGTGGCCGGAACCCTGCGAGCCGAGCCACGATCGGCGCGAGCACAGGCTCGTCCGCAGCGAACGCGTAAAAGCCTTCGAGGTCGAAGGCGCCGCCGAGGTACGCCTCAACCGCCTCTTTCGGCCATGTCCGGTGCCAGGTACCGGACCGGTCCGAAAGGGACATTGGCGGCTCGACCTCGACGCCGCCCGGCGCCGCCGTGATACGCACCTCCTGCCCGTCGAACCCGCGGTAGAGGGCGCCCTCATGCCAGAGATTGGCGAGGTCGGGACCCCAAGCGCGGAAGCGCTCGGTCGTCAGCTCGAAGCTGAAGGGATCGGGAAGACGCAGCAGCACCGTCGACCCCGAGACACTAGTGACGAAGGTCGAAGGCGTAGACCTGGCCGCCCATCGTGGCGACGACGACGCGTCCCTCCGCGAAGATCGGCGGGCTGTAGAGCGGCGCGCCGAGCCAGCGAGTCCAAAGCTCGGCGCCCGTGCGCGCGTCGAGGGCGGTGAGCCCGGACGAGTTTCCGCCGACGACGAAGACCACGTCTCCGACGACGAGCGGCGGCGGCTTCGGCCCCGAGCCGACGCCCGCCGCGACCCACGTCGGCGCCGCGGGCAGCTCACAGCCGGGACCGATCGTGAACGCGGCTGCGGCGTCGAGGTGAACGACCTCTTCGAGCTCGTCGTAGATGCGCCCGTTCGCGACGAAGAGCGTCCGCAGAGCCGCCGAGTAGCTCGGTTGCCCGATGAACGGGCTGTCCAGGTCGTTGGGCCCGATGTGAGCCGTCCAGATCGGGCCTTCGACGAGCCGGTCGCGGCGCCAGACGTAGAGACGCCCGTTCTTCGAGTGCGCCGCGGCCAGCGGCGGACAGCCGGAGGGCTGGAGGAGCAGCGGCGTCGAGCCGAAGTCGGTGTCGGCGCCCTCCAGGACCGGAATGCCGGGCGGCCTGTTCCAGGCGAGCACCTGGAGCCGCCGATCGAGCTCGACGACCGCCTCGGCGAGCCCTTCGGCCTCGGTCTCGGTCTCGAGCGCGTTTCCGGTCGCAGTCCACAGATTGGTGGTGAGCGGGTCGATGGAGGTCCCGCCGTAGCCCCAGATCCCGCCGAGGTTCCCCTCCCCCGGGACGACCTCCCAGGTGAGGACGGCGCTCGCCTGCGCGGTGTCGACCGCGACGAGCCGCCCGTCGGGGGCGTGACCGATCGAGTCCGGCAGGTCGCAGAAGCTCGCCGTCGGCACGTACACGAGTCCGTCGAAGAGCGTCAACCCGCCCCAGACGTACTCGGCGTCGTTGGTCGTGATGCGCACGGGCCAATCCTCGACGACCGCTCCCGACACGAGGTCGAGCGCGGTGAGCAGTCCGGTCGCGCCGATCGCGTAGATCCGATGCCGCGCGACATCCAGCACGCCGGTGGACGAGACTCCGAACCGGAACCCGCACGCCTTGACCGGAGCGGCATCGATCTTCCGCCGCCAGAGCATCTTCCCGGTGCCGCCGTCGAGCGCGTAGAGGGACCCGGCCTCGGTCGCGACGTAGAGCCGGTCGCGCTGCGCCCAGTAGAGTGGCGAGGCGACGACCGGGCCGTCGAGCGGGACGCGCCAAGCCTCCGCCAGGCGTGACGCGGAAGTGTGATCGAGACCGTCGGCGAGCGCGGCCGGCACGTCGTTGGTCAGCTGGTCGTCGCGGCCGTAGCGTGGCCAGTCCGCGGCGGGCCCGCGGGGCTCGGCCGGCGTCCTCGCAGGAGCCGGGGCGAGGGGAAAGCCGATTCCGAGGGCCGTGACGGCGAGCCCGAGCACGGCGACAGCCGCGAGCCGACGCACCCGAACCTCCTCTCATTCGCTCGACCTGACGGACTGACGGGACGTAGTCTGCCCGAGCAACCGGATTGCAGACCGAAAGTTTTACGTTGCCGGACCGACCGTGTTCCGCAGCACGCCGATGCCCCCGACCTCGAGCTCGACGACGTCGCCCGGCCGAAGCCAGCGACCATCCCCATGCTCGAGGATGCAGCCGGTGCCGACGGTGCCCGAGCCGATGACGTCGCCCGGTCTGAGCACCGTGTTTTGCGCCGCCCGGGCGACGATCTGCTCCCACGACCAGTGCATGTCGGCGAGGTTCCCGCGCGAGCGTTCCTCGCCGTTGACACGCGCGACCATCTCCCCGCGAGACCCGTCGAGCTCGTCCGGTGTGACGACGATCGGCCCGAGGCTCGTCGCGAAGTCCTTCCCCTTCGCCGGGCCGAGCCCGACCCGCATCTCCTGCCGCTGCAGGTCGCGCGCAGACCAGTCGTTCATGATCGTGAAACCGCCGATCTGCCCGTCGGCGCCCACGATCGCCGCCGCCTCCAGCTCGTAGTCGAGCTCCTTCGTGCCCTTCGGGTACGGGATCTCCGCGTCGGGCCCGTAGATCGCCGCCGGATTCGAGAAGTAGAAGACCGGCGTCTCGTACCACTCGCGCGGCACCTCGAGCCCGCGCAGAGCCCGCGCTGTCTTGACGTGCTGCTCGAAGGCGTAGAAGTCGCGCACCGACGCCGGGTGGAGCACCGGCGGTAGGAACGCGATCTCGCCGAGCAGGTACTCGGCGTGGCGTCGCGCCTTGCCCCCGCCGGTGAAGAAGGACTGAATCGTCTGCGCGGCCAGCTGCACCACGCGCTCGCCCTCGATCAGCCCGGGCCAGCCCCGCTCGAGGGGGTGGTCGCGAGGGCAGAACATGCACAGCTTCACGGTTCGGTATGCACAATCACGTCGGCGATTCCGGGGGTTGCGCGGCGGATCCGCTCCTCGACTTCGCTCGCGCGCGCGTGCGCCTCGGCGAGGGGAGTCGCCGAATCGAGGCGGAGCGTCACGAAGGCGACGAGACCCTCGTCGGTCGTCAGCACTCGCAGCTCGCGCGGCTCCTCCCCGGTCGCCTCCCGGACGCAGCGCTCGATCGCGGACGTGTCGACCTCGGCTTCGCGTCCGGTGGCCGGCTCGGCGAGCGGCTCGAGGTGAGTCTGCACGGAGCTGATCTCCGGCACGGCCGCGACGATCGCGCGCTCCACCTGCTCGGCGACCTCGTGCGCCTCCTCGAGCGACAGGTCGCCGGGCAGCTTCAGATGCAACGAGAGCTCGCTGCCCGAGTCCATGTCGACGACGGCGAGGTTGTGGATCTCCCGCACCTGGGGAACGGCCTGCGCGGCGGCGAGGGCGCGCTCCCTGATCGCCGCCTCGCTCTCGTCCGGCTCGACGTGGACGACGACGTCG
>WNFV01004452.1_pt1 | contig 17377 bp, 14 predicted proteins | sample 5400101 | NCBI WGS metagenome assembly WNFV01 (sample SAMN13153361, study PRJNA577476) | soil metagenome | isolation source: 115 cm soil or saprolite under grassland replicate 1 | place: USA:California | collected 2016-06-15
AGACCGAAGCCGACGCCTAAAACGCGTCGAAGGTGACCGGACGTTTCGGACTTCATAGCAGTGTTCGGCCTAACGGTACTGTCAGTCTTAATCTATTTACTCAACGTTGTAAGTTGCACGACGGTCTGAACCGTAATGATTTGTTCCACTGCTTTGAATATGCGTGAGGATACAGATTACCAAATGGATTCTCGCCGTACGTGGAGAATGAAAGCGAATTGCTTTGTGCAACTCGAATCGGCGATTCACGCTCGCGAGGATTGTTCTTGACTCAGCAGACGGGTTTTTCAAAACTGGGCGGCTATGAATCCCTCAAAAGTTGCTGTCTCCTTGCTATCGTTGACGATATCGTTGCTGCTTTTAAGCGGTTGCGAAGGAATGATGTCTACCGAGAGCAATCCGCCGGCGGTCGTTCCCAACCCGCAGCCCGGTGCACCGATTCCTGGTGGACTGCAGATCGCGTATGCGCGTGCGACTCCCGAGCTTGGTCATACCGGGCATTGGAAATCGGGAACAGTGAACGTTCACTTTAACGGCGCAGCCACCACAGCAGGGGTTGTTGTAGTTGAGGCGTTACCCCCTGGCCGTACGTCGTCCCTCTATACGCATGTCGGAGAGGCTAAGTTTGTTCCCGGGCAAACAGACGTTCAGGTGGAGATCGGAGTTACCGTCGACAAACCGGGTGAAATCCCATTGAAAGTATTCATTAAACGGTCTTCAGCGGTGTTCCAAACCACGACGCATTACAGCGGCAACCGCTAGCGCGACTGACTGACGGCGGTTGACGCACTGAGCGATTAAAGCTGATGAGCTAAACACTACCCCTCTTTGAACTCGCCCGCGTGCTCGTGCGTTTCGATCACGTTGCCCGCTTCATCGTAAACGCGAATAACAGCGCGACTTGAGCGGCTGTTTCGCAATGCAACCTCTGGTTGGGTTCATAAGGTTGCGCGCTGACAAACAGGGCGATTTGAGGTTTTAATCTCGACAAATCGGCGAGATTTTTCGAAGCTCTGGGCCTATGAAGACCATGATTCGATTATTCCTCGCGTTCCTTTGTCTCTCCAGTGCCGGACCGAAAGTGCAAGCGGTCGATCCGCCACCGATCGGAGGGTATCCCGACGGCAATACGGCCGTGGGAACTGAGGCTCTCTTAGACCTCACGACCGGGCAGGACAACACTGCTCTCGGTTTCAGAGCGCTCACTGAAAATACTGAAGGTAACCTTAACACCGCCGTTGGCTCTGCTGCGCTGAAGCAGAACCGCATCGGCAGTCGGAACACGGCCACTGGTTTTCACGCGCTCGACCAGAACCGGTTTGGAAACAACAACACGGCTAATGGTTATTGGGCTCTCAGGGGACAAAGTGGGGACGTTGGGAACAACAACACAGCCGTTGGTGCCTTTGCGCTGAATACAACTACCGGCGATAACAACACTGCCCTGGGTGTCTTTGCCGGCATCAACATCATCGCAGGCAATGACAATATTGACATTGCCAACCGAGGTGTTGTTGGCGAGAGCCGCACGATTCGCATTGGCAGCACAGCACAAACCAAGACTTTTATCGCCGGCATTAGTGGCCAGGCAGTGAGCGGCTCTCCGGTTTATGTAAACGCCGTAGGTCAACTTGGCGTGCTACCCTCGTCAGCGCGTTTCAAGGAGCAGATCAAACCGATGGACAATGCCAGCGAAGCCATCCTTGAAGTCGAACCGGTCACCTTTCATTACAAAAAGGACGCTGATCCCAACGCCGTGTCTCAATTCGGGCTTGTCGCTGAGAAACTGGCCAGGGTGAGTCCCGATCTGGTTGAGCTAGATGACCAAGGCAAGCCTTACACGGTGCGCTACGATGCGGTGAACGCGATGTTGCTCAATGAATTTCTCAAAGAACACCGCCGAGTTCAGGATTTGGAATGCGCTCTCGAGGAGCTGAGCGCGCGCCTTAAAGAACAGGGTTTGCAGGTCCAAAAAATGAGCGAGCAGCTCGCCGCGGCAGGACTTCGCCCTGGCGAACGTGCTCTCCAGGTGGTTGTAAGGCATTGAAGCTGCAGATCCCATCAACGACATGAAAACGACCATTTTACCTTTAGAGAAACGGGTGAAGCGAGCGGCTCCGCCTTTCCGCTGGGTGTTGCTTGTTATCCCGGCTATGCTGGCCTCCTTTGAGCTCTTGCCTACTGCGCGGGCGGTTCTACCGCCACCGCCACCGGGCGGAGGGTATCCCGACGGCAATACAGCCGTGGGTACTCAGGCCCTGTTGGACCTCACGACCGGGCAGGACAACACTGCTTTGGGTTTCAGGGCCCTCCCTGAAAATACTCAAGGCAACCTTAACACCGCCGTTGGGTCCACTGCGCTCAGAAACAATCGTCTCGGCAACCGGAACACGGCTACGGGTGATGCGGCTCTTTTCGAGAACTCTGGCGGAAACAACAACACAGCCAACGGCTATCACGCCCTCCAGTCGAACAAAGGTGACAACCAAACTGCCATCGGTTCTGGTGCACTGGAAGACACTACGACCGGCAGTAACAACATCGCTTTAGGTTATGAATCTGGCAAGAATGTTACCATAGGCAGTGACAACATTGACATTGGCAACCGGGGGGTTGCTGGTGAGAGCAGCACGATTCGCATTGGCAATTCAAACCAGACGAAAACCTCCATCGCTGGCATACATGGCGCGGTACTCGCGGGCGGCGGCCAAGTTGTTGTAAACAGCGTCGGCCAACTAGGGAGGGCAGCTTCATCAGAGCGTTTCAAGGAAAAGATCAAACCGATCGGTAAAGAAAGTGAAGCAATCCTGTCGCTTAGACCGGTTACCTTCCGCTACAAAAAAGAGATTGATCCTCAAGGCGTGCTGCAGTTTGGACTGGTCGCTGAGGAAGTGGAAAAGGTGAGTCCGGAGTTGGTTGTGCGGGACTCTGACGGCAAGCCTTATACGGTCCGCTACGATGCAGTGAACGCAATGTTGCTCAACGAGTTTCTCAAGGCACATCGCAAAGTTGTGGCCGTGGAATCGGGTGTCGCGCACTTGGCGGCGAGTCTAAAAGAGCAGGAGTCAAAAATCCAAATGCTCAGTGCGCAGCTCGAACTGAGCAAGCCCGCACGGCCCAGGGTGCTGAACAATCAGTAAAGCTGCGTAAACAGGCGAACAGCTGCGAGGCTAACTCCATATTAGAAGAGTCTTGACGCGGCTGTAGCGCTTCAACTATACGCTTCTAGTTTGAGGCCTGTTGAAAGAACCCCGAACAGATCGCCAAAGTACGTGAACCGCTATCTGCGGTATGGTCTTTACAGGCAGTCGCCAGTACATGTTTAATTACGTAATCATCAGGACATGATCTTATGAAGCTCACAAATATGCGGATAATCACACCGCGCCCCATTTCTCGTTCCTTGTCCTGCGTACTTATTACTGTCTTCCTTCTGTTCGCGTCTTTGTTCAGCTCGCGCGCTTTCTTCCCGACGAATTTCCATACCGCTATCGCACTCACACCTACTAGCATATCACACCAGAGGATAACTGAAGAAGCAATCACCGAATTCGATCGGGAATTTTTCGGTATCAATACGCTGACAAGGACAATGGAGAAAGCGAAGGAGCAGATCTGGTTGGCGAACGCGAAGGTTGATGAAGATCAAAAGACCGCTGCCAAGCACTTCGACGGGGAGAGTTTTATCCAGGGCAACCGGCGCATCATTGAGCTGAAGTTCAACTGCATGGAGGCGCTCCAAAAGAACAATGCAGAAGCTGCACGAATTCAGCTCGGATCAGCTCTGCATACTATTCAGGATTTCTATTCGCACAGCAACTGGGTCGAGCTCGGCAATACCGCGTCCCACCCACACTTGGGTTTTTTTGGTGTGGAGTTCACAAACGTAAACCGTTTAGTTCCGACGTGTCGGGATTGTCTGGGCGGGGACGCCGTGCATTGTCCAGATTGCAGTAGGAACCTCATAACTGGTCTCCTAACAAGCGGCTATTACGGTGGCGAGGATCCACCGTTTAACATTTGGCCGGCGGGAAAATGCAACCACGGCGGCGTCTTCGACACCTCGGCGAGGAATGCAGTAGGACTCTTCCGCGACGGCATTAACAAAGATTCCAACGACTGCCTGTTCTCGCCGCACGCTTCCTTGCACCAGGAGGCAGCCCGCCTTGCTAAAGAGGCAACGAAAAAGTTCCTCAGCGATATCAACCGCCTAGTCACGCCCGATCAGCTTAAACTTCTGCTTGGCGGCGGCTCGGGAACCTTGAGCTTTGTTATCGACACGACAGCAAATGGCGCCGGCTCGACCCTCGCCAATTCCCTCGAGACAATAGAAGGCATGGGTTCCATCATTGATGCGGTGAAGGAACAGGCCATACGAATCGTTAATGCACGGCTCGGTACCGACCAGGAACCGTCGACATATGTGCTCGTCCCGTTTAACGATCCCGGCGTTGGCCCGGTGACGGTGACTAAGCATGTTAACGTCTTTAAAAACGCGCTCAATGCGCTTTCCGCGCATGGTGGAGGCGACTGTCCAGAACTTTCGCAAGCCGGTATGCTTGAAGCACTAGCTGCGATCGACGAAGGCAGTGACCTGTTCATGTTCACCGACGCAAGCTCGAAAGACAGTGCACTTGCTGGGACGGTTTGTAGCCTGGCGACCAGCAAGGATATCAGGATTTACCCCATTCTCTTCGGCAACTGCTCATCAGCCATCGACCCATCGTATATCCGAGAGGCTAACGACTCCGGTGGGCAAGTCTTCTCCCTTTCGAGCAGCGAGGCGGGCAGCATCACCCAATTGGCCGATTTCATCGTCCGCTCCAACGCGGTCAATCTTCTTCTGATCGAGGACACGTTCAACGGAATAGGCCGGGCTTATACTGTCCCAGTTGATTCGACAATGACCCGGATCATCTTTTCCGTCAGTGGCACCACTTCCGTCGTCGTGAGGCGGCCCACGGGCGCTGTAGTACAAGCCTCAGATCCAGACGTCAGATTGCTCTCGCTTAGCGGTGGTACGATCTACTCGATTACCAACCCAGCTGTCGGAGAATGGAACGTTAGTGTCAACGGCACTGGAGAAGTTTCTGTAGAAGTCTCTGGCGAGAGTTCGCTGGATCTGTCCTCTTTTCGCTTTGTAGAGCCAGGCGGAGCGGGAGCTCACCCAGGGTTTTTCCCGATCGACGGCCAGCCACTCGCAGGACAAGAAGGCACGATCGATGCGGTGATGTCTGGGGATTTCAACACGGCTCGGTTTAGTTTCCGCAGTAAAACTGGTGCGGTCCTGCAGACACTTGCGTTATCGCCGGTACCGGCAACTACGGGTGAGTTTTCCGGCCAGGTCACACCGCCCACTTCGGCCTTCAGGGTTTACGTCACCGGACAGGACATGACAGGGGCGAATTACCAGCGGCTGCTCTCAGCCAGCATCCAGCCGCAGACAGTGAAAATCGATGCTCCTATCAGTCAGGATCTGCAGCCCGGCCAGAGTTTGACTTACACGTTTAAGGTTCATAATTTCGGCCTAGCCGATCGTTTCAATTTCACAGCCTTCGACGATAAAGGCTTTCTTGCCGGCATTACCCCGTCGAGTTTCGCGCTCGGTCACAACGAAACGAAAGAGGTGACCGTCACGTTGCGAACGCCAGCGAATGCTCTGGTCGGTACATCAGACACGCTGACTGTGAATGTTACAAGCAACCGTTCTAATACCCGGAATTTCGCCGTCGTTGAAAGTCTTGTTATACCACCATCTCAGCTGGGCAACATCAGCACGCGCGCCTTTGTGCAGACAGGCGACAACGCGCTGATCGGAGGCTTCATTGTTCAAGGGAGCGAAACAAAGAGGTTGATTATTCGCGCCATAGGCCCTGAGCTGACTCAGTATGGCTTTCCCAACCCCTTGTTTAATCCGATCTTGGAGCTACACGACGGCACGGGAGCATTGATTGCCTCTAACGATAACTGGCAGCATACGATCATTGGTGGGATTATCATTAGAAACCAGGTCGACGATATCATGAACAGCAGCTACGCACCTGGTGACGGAAGGGAATCGGCCATCATCGCAGACCTGCCAGCGGGTAACTACACGGCGATCTTGCGTGGTGTAAACGACATGACTGGAGTTGCTCTCATAGAGGTGTACGATCTCAGCCTCGGTAATGGTTCAATTTTGCGCAACATCAGTAGTCGCGCCTCTGTGCAGATGGACGACAACGTGATGATCGGAGGGTTCATTATTCAAGGAACGCAACCAAAGAAGGTCATTATTCGCGCCATAGGTCCTGAGCTTAGTCAGTATGGGATTCCTGATGCGCTGGCTGATCCGACCTTGGAGCTGCACGACGACACTGGAGCTTTGATTGCCTCTAATGATAACTGGCAGCATACCAGCATCGGTGGCTTCATCACCAAGGACCAGGTCAAGGACATTCAGAACAGTGGCCATGCCCCGACTCAGTCAAGCGAGTCAGCGATCATTGCAACCCTCCCGCCGGGCAACTACACCGCGATTGTGCGTGGCAAGAACATCATTGTCGGCGTTGCTCTCGTGGAGGTATACGATCTGGATCAGTAAGCGGCTGGACACAACCCCTGAGCTAGTTGTGTTGGAGTCGTGACAAGCGGTCAGGCTGGCGTTAACACCCGTCGCGGCGCAGGGCGCTTTGGTCGTGCGCACTGATCAAACGTTGACGGCCTGTCTGTTAATTAGAATAGGCGACCTGGATTTGCGCCGATTATGCTTGACAAGCAGGCGAGGTTTTTCAAAGCTCGGCTCGCTAAACGGGTCTGAATCGGGCGGAGGGCATCCCCCGCTAGGTTCTTCGCCTTTTCCAGCCCCGGCAATCCCACATTCAACTTAGCGGGGAAAAGGAAAAGAAAGAAAACATCATGAATCCATTAATCCAATTTAAAGCACCAGTTGTGTCAGTCGTCATCGCGGTTGTGCTTGCCTGTTTTGGGCTTTTGCCGAAAGCACAAGCGGTCAATCCGCCGCCGGACGGAGGCTACCCGGGCGGAAACACAGCAGAGGGAACTGCCGCCTTGCGGGACCTTACTACTGGCACATTCAACACGGCAGTCGGTCTCTTTTCAGTTACGCTCAATACGGGAGGCAATTCCAATACGGGAGTGGGTGCTAGCGCGCTACGTAACAATACGAACGGCGATCAGAACACAGCCGTCGGTGCTGATGCTCTCCGCAACAACGTAACCGGATTCACTAACACCGCCAACGGCTATCAAGCGCTCTACGGCAACAACACCGGCCACGGCAACACGGGCGTCGGCGCTGCGGCGCTCAGCGGCAACATCAACGGCAACCTCAACACGGGCGTTGGCGCGGGGGCACTCGCTCTCAACAACGCGAACGGAAATACGGCCGTTGGCTCTGCAGCGCTCGCCAGGAACATCACGGGGCAGGGCAACACGGCCCTTGGCGCGGGGGTGCTCAGTCTCAACGACTCCGACCCCGACTTCCCGCAAAGAGGCTCCGGCAACACGGGCGTTGGCACTTTAGCGCTGACATTCAACACCACAGGCCGCGGCAACACGGCCGTTGGCCTAGCCGCCCTCCTTAGCAACACCGAGGGCAGCGGTAACACAGCCCTTGGCGTAAACGCGCTCGCAAGCATCAGGGGCGGCGTGGCCGAAAGTAGCCAGAACACGGCCGTTGGCGTTAACGCGCTTAGTGATGCCACCAGGACTGGCGCGAGCACGGCCGTTGGCTTTAGTGCGCTCAGCCAAAACACCACCGGCAGCAGCAACACGGCCGTTGGCGCGGGCGCGCTCGAGCAAAACACCACCGGCGAGAGCAACACGGCCGTTGGCTCGGATGCACTCAGCAGTAACACCACGGGCGCCAACAATATCGCCGTGGGCGGTCTTGCAGGCGTCCTCCTCACTACAGGCTCTTACAATATCGACATCGGCAACAATGGTGTTGCTGCGGAGGCTAATACCATCCGCATCGGTGCAGCCTTCAATCCCGACAATGAGACCGGCCAGAACAAAACCTTTATCGCCGGCATTCGCGGAGAGACAACACAAATGGCAAATGCCATACCAGTGCTGATCGATTCCGACGGTCAGCTCGGCACGGCCAGTTCTTCCCGCCGCTACAAGATTGACATCAAACCGATGGATAAAAGCAGTGAATCCATCCTGGCCCTCAAACCGGTGAGCTTTCGCTACAAGGTTCACAAGGACACCACGTCGCAGTTTGGTTTGATTGCTGAGGAAGTTGCCCAGGTAAATCCCGATCTCGTGATTTACGATGCCGACGGCAAACCCTTCACTGTGCGCTACGAAGCGGTGAACGCGATGCTGCTCAATGAGTTCCTAAAAGAACACAAGAAGGTTGAGCAACAACAGGCAGTGATCTCCCAGCTCCAATCAACGGTTGCAAAACAGGAAGCGAATGCCGCACGCCAGCAAGAGCAAATTGGAGCGCTTACCGCGGGCCTACAGAAAGTCAGCGCGCAGGTTGAACTGAGCAAGTCCGCACCGCAAACTGTTCTCAATAATGACTAAAGCCGCCAAGCCGTTGGAACTTGGGGCTGCGTCTCAACCGTGCATTCCAGCGGGCGAACGCCCCTCCCGGACCCGCAACTAAAATGAATCAACTCTACTTGATCTATGAAAAAGAAATCCACTTCGCAACTTGTCCGTCATAGCCTCGGCGAAGGCGGGTCCGTACCTGCCCGCCATAGCCCATGGCTCGCCGTAGTTTTTACGCGAAGGCGGCTCGGCCAAGAATCCCTAAAGCCGTCAGATCCGTTCGTGTGCAACTAGCTGAGGCAAAATCCAAACCTAGCATCCCTCATTGCTGACGCATATCACGGCCACGGAAAGCGTTTCGTTGTGCGGGCGGATCAAACACTGACCGCATTCATTTGAACTGGAATCGGCGATTCGCGCTGCTGGCGAATTGTCTTGACCAGCTAGTGAGGTTTTTTCAAAACTCGACGCCGTTAAACGGATTCGAATCAGGCGGAGGCCTTTCACCCCGCCAGGTTTTTCGCCTCTTCCGGACCCGCGATTCCACAAATCTAAGACTACGCGGGGAAAAGGAAGGAAGAACCATGAATTCATGGATTCAATTCAAAGGAACTGCCTCAATAAAAAATAAAGATGTAATGCGGTTTTGCCTATTCGGTCTCTTGATGGTGTTGTTTTTTTCGCCGTGCCTTGCCAGCGATAACACAACGCTTGTCGTCTTTTCCCGGCATACTTTTCGCGGCATTTCCACGAAGGTGGCACCGCAAAAGATCTTCCTCCGCGAATTCGGAGTCAACGTTCCAATTCCCAGTCTCAGCTACGGTGAAAATGCCACGCCTCGAGGCCTGATCATCGCAGAGAGTTTCGCAGCCCCCGCTCTGCAACAAGCCGCTGCGCTCGCTGTTGGCGCCATCGCTGAAAACAAAGTTTTCGATGGTCACTGGGATGAAGTTCGCGCCGAGCTTGCCGCTGAGCGCACGTTCTGGACAGGGCTGTATTTAATAAAGGGGATCAAGGAGCAAGACGCGGAGCACAATCGGGCGATCAAATTCACCGGATGCAAGACCGATCCCGGAAAGGCTGTGGACGCTGTGAGCAGCGACCATCCCATCAGGGCCTGCATCTCTAAGGACGATGTTTCCAAGGGGCTTTATCTTCAGCTTCTTAAAGCCTCGCCGGATCTGCCGAAGCTGAAAGCGACTTTTCAACGTTTTTTGAATACGGTGCGCGAGGCGATCGGCCTGAGCAGCCCAGTGATGATTCCAGATCCGGATTACAAACCGGACGGCTCGTTGCCTAAAGAGTACGACCGGATCGCCTCTCTTGCTTCCATCATTGAAATGATCGCGGATTTAGGTCCTCCGTTACCGCAAATTTTTCCGTCTGGCGATCGTGCTCATCTTATGCAATCGGGAAAAGTGGCCGTGCAGCGGGGGGTTAACAGCCTGGGAATCCGTTTCTTCACAAGCGAGCCGTCGCCGCTTTCCGATGCAGTAAGCGTGTTTCCCGTCAATTACATGATGTCCCGGCCCCAAGGCAGCCATACCATCGTCGTTTCGCATGACAACATGATGTCGGCGCTGATGAGTTCTCTGGGAATTATCTCCAGCAATGGCGCCCCGGATGATTGGGCCTTCTTTCCCATTGAGACTTACGTGTTCGCCTTTGGCAGCTCTAAGGTCAGTATCGTGCGCATGCGCGTCGAGATTAGCCCCGACGGCGCCATCCCGGGAAACTATGGGAGCCAGGTAGTGTGGAAGGGAAGCGTCCAGCAGTGGAATGAAAAAGTGATGGTCTTGAAGGAGCGCGCAAAAACCTTGAACCTGGGCACCTGCGGGAATGCCTGCGTCAATGCGGTCGAGGAATGTGAGGCGCAACGGATCAACGTGGTTTTTTAAGACCGATCACCGGCTACGCCGTTGCCCACAGAGCCATAAAATTCGCCTTTTATCGCTTCGGGGTCATCGTCCGCGAACACCACCCCCTTTAGAAGAGACATACCTTTTTCACCTTTACGGATTGCTTGTTAGACCTTCGCCGAGGGCAGCAATGCTCAAAGCCATCATTAATATAAACTAACGCCCCGAAAGTGAGCACACAGCTTGAAGCGAGCAAATTCGCCACAGGACGAATCCGCGGTGGCGGACCTGCGCCGTAAGTGGTCAAGAATCTCTAGAGCTGCAATCTCAACAAGGCCGGTTAGAGTTTGGGCTTTATCGTAAGTATGGACGCATAAGGGAGAGACTTCTTCGTTGTTGTCGCGCACGCGGACGGAAAGCGCTTCGTTGTGCGAGCGAATGAAAAGTTGACCGCGTTTCTTGACTCGAATCGGCGACTCGCGGTCGCGCCGATTGTGCTTGACCAGTAGGCGGGTTTTTAAAAACTCGGAGGCTATGAATCCCTCAAAAGTTGCTGTCTCCTTCCTATTATTGACGATATCGTTGCTGCTCCTAAGCGGTTGCGAAGGAATGCTGCCATCCGAGACCAACCCAGCGGTTCCCAATCCGGAGACAGGAATCAAGCCGTCGCCATTCGATAGTGGCGTGCGGATCGCCTTTGCGCAGGCGACTCCCCTGTTTGATGACTTTGGGAGTTCGAAAAAGGGAGCGGTGAATGTTCACTTCAACGGCGCAGCTACCAAAACGGTTTATGTCGACGTTGACGCGCGAGTCCCCGGCTCGGACTTTTGGACCAGTGTCGGAATTGCCAGGCTTGATCCCGGCCAAAGAGACGTTCAGGTGCCGATCAAGGTTGACGTCAGAGAGCCTGTTCAAATTCCCTTGAAGGTGACTACTCGACCTAATTCAGGAAGAGAGTTTGTGACTATGACGCATTACAGCGGCCGGTAAAGTTAACGCTTGAAATCGTTTCTCTACAAAAATTTAGGTTGACACCATCGGTGCAATTGCCAACATCGCGGCGCGCTAAGTTGTTTTAGGCGTCTCCCAGAGAGCTCCACCTGACGCTCTTTCCGCAGGGTAACCCGTGAGCGAACGGCTCGCTTGCACAAGAGAAAATCATCAAATGCAAAAAAAAATCGCAGCAATATTAGTCGCCATAAGCTTGGGTTTTCTTTGGCAGGCATTTGCACAAAAAAGCGAGTGCATAAAAAAATGCGAGGCTGAAAGTTACAGGTGTTTAGAAAAGGCCGGCTCTGCCCCTCATGCTCGGGGAAGATGCGAGAAGGCCTACGCAGAGTGTAAGAAGAACTGCCCTTCTTCGGGCTTCGAGGTTACTCCACACCCATAATCATTTCCCTAGCTAGGTGGACGGAGGAATGACTCGGCGAAGGCGAGCCTTCTGCTGAGGTCTTCCAAGGATCCAAGTAGAGCTACGATCCAGCTCCGGGGTGTCTTCTCGCAATAGTTCGGTGCAAGCTTGACTGATTCGGCCGGAATACAGAAACTCTGCGAGTCCTATCGCATCACCGGTAATGATCAGCGGGTCCACGTGGTGCCATTTGACCAGGAAATGCTTCGTCCGTTAGGACTGACACGGCCGCTTATCAATGAAGACATGACAATGTCCCCGTTACCCGACATATGGCCGATGGTGGTTTTGCCTTGCTCGTCGGTTATCGTGACACTACCACCGGGAGACACGCTCACGCTCGTCGGTTTGCCGTCATGAAACCAGCGTCCGCTAATGCCCTGCCCAGGACTGGGGCCAACATCAGATCCGCCTTTGTGTGGTTCCCGAGTCCACGTGGTGCCATTGTTCCAGGAAATGCGCCGTCCTCCATCACTGACAGAGCCTTTGAGTCCCCTGAAGTCTAATTCGTAGGGAGAATTTGCAACACCGCTGGTTCGGCGCCCATTCTCATCGATTATCGTCAGATTTCGACCATCAGGATCCACCCTTATGCTTGTCGGCCTGCCATCATGAAACCATTGTCCACTTAGGCCTGCAGCGAAGCCAGATCCCCTAGCATATGCGGACGAGCCCGTAGCCACCGCTGGCCGAGGCGATGACGGAGCAACGACCGCTCCAGGGGAACCCGATTCCAGAGTTTCGCAACCGGCACCCGCTAAAGCGACAAAAAGCAAAAGCAGTATTGTCAGTTTTGATTTCGGCTCGATGCACTTTTCGCCTGCAGGCGCGTTTCTTTTCAAGCTGTAGAGGAGATTTGTTTTCATAGAACGCTGTTTATAAGGCCCGCGTCCGCTCGAAGGCGAGCACTTTTTTGTCCCCGGTTCCTTGCTCTGTTAGGGCAGGGCACAAGCGAGAACCGACGGCGAATCAGAATTGAAGGTCTAACGCGTGACCAGGCGATTGCAAACGTTCAGGCCACTTTGCAACAAGAAGGCTACTACCATGGCGAGGTAGACGGTATCTCGCGCCATTCACTCGTCAGCCTTAGCCAGTTGTCAACGCGATCACGGGTTTTATGTGACCTCCGTGATCGATCGTCCGACCCTCGAGTCGTTGGGGGTGACGTAAACGACGGTTTTCCACCCCAGCAACAGCCGAGTTAACATCCTGACAGCTAGAAATCATTGCGAATTGGCATCCAACGAATTGTTTTGACAAGGGCCAGAAAATTTTCGCATACTCGGCGGCGCTAAAGCGGATCCGAATCAGGCGGAGAACCGCCAGGTTCATTGCCTCTTCCGGACCCGCGATTTCAAAAATTAACTCAAACGGGGAAGGAAGGAAAAAGCAATGAATGCACTGATTCGCATCAAAAACGCGGCTCCAGTTTTCGTGATCGCATTGTCACTGGTCACGGCTACCGCAACGACGACTGACGTGATCTTTAGCTTCGAAGAAGAGGAAGGCGAATACGCCGACACCGATTTGGAGACGGACAACGCTGGGAACATTTACGGCACGACAGTGCTTGGAGGAGAATTTGGAGGCGGTACAGTTTTCCAACTCAGCCCCACACCTAACGGATGGGAGCATACGATTCTCTACAGTTTCACCGGCGGCGCAGATGGAGGCGAGCCGTACAAAGGCGTCACAATCGATCGGCGCGGCAACTTGTACGGCACGGCAGTCACGGGCGGTTCAGGTGGTTGTGAAGGCGGCTGCGGAGTGGTGTACAAGCTGACCAAAATGCGCGGGACGTGGAACCACACAGTCATCCATGCGTTCACCGGCGGCGACGATGGCTCTGGCCCGGGTGCGCGAGTCACGGTAGATCGGAGTGGAAATGTCTATGGCATGACCCCGACCGGTGGCACATACGGTGTAGGCACGATTTACAAAATCCATCCCCACGCCGGAAGTTGGGATTTTCAGGTGATTCACACTTTCACTGGCGGTGCGGATGGCGCAACAGGTTCAGCTGGAAGGATGCTTCTGCTGCAAGGCGGGCTCTACGGTGCAGCTACTGTCGGCGGTTTGTATGGAAGCGGAGTTGTTTTCGAGCTCACACCGACAGCAGTTGGGGAATGGGATTTCAGAGCGCTATATTCTTTTCACGGCCAACCCGACGGAAGTTTTCCGTACGGCGCGTTGCTCCGCGTTTCTTCGGGTAAGATCTACGGGACCACCTATTACGGTGGTGAAAACGGTATCGGCTCTGTTTACGAACTGTCGCCCCGGCCCGTTGGGGAATGGGATGGGAGAGTAATTTATAGCTTCCAAACCGGAAACGACGGCAACAGTCCGATCAGCAATCTTGTTCGTGACGCAGCCGGCAATCTTTATGGTACCACGAGTGAAGGCGGCTTAGGGCGTGGCACAATCTTCAAGTTAACTCCTATTGGCGGCGGGCAGTGGACTGAGAGTGTTGTTCATCCGTTCGAGGGCCCTCCAGATGGCGGCTTTTCCTACAACGGCATGGTCGTCGATCGATTCGGAAACTTCTACGGCGCTACGGTTCACGGCGGCACGGACGACGACGGTTGCGTCTACAAGTTCACGCCTTGAGGCGGCTGCAACTTCGGAAATTCATTCAGTGCCCGTTGAATCCTGGAAAAATATCGGTTTGTAATCTTGGCTAAAGTGATAATCTAGAGCGCGAAACGCAAAGTAAGCCTTCGGGGCTTCACGCAGCGTTTGAATGGGAACCGAAAGGAAATTGATGGGGAAACGCTGCTCACTTGGTCTTTTTTGTTTCGCTGTCTTCATCGCGTTTGATCCGGCCTTCGCCCAAATCGAAGCGGTCAGTGAAAAGGACAAGCCCCGCATCAGAAAATCGTCAGCCTCTCGGCCTGCGCGGCCGTTTCCGTGGAAAACAAATATCGTAACAACAATCTTTTGGATCGGCGAAAAGCCAGGTGGAAATAATCTCGTCCCGAACCGCACAAGTGCCTGGGATAAACAATGGACCAAAAACTACGGTGGTTTTGATGACCCAAATCCTGCCAGTCGGCGTAATTATGTGCCGATAAAATTCATACCGCAGCAGAATCCATTTTATTGCGCACTGCCCTACAACGACAAAGCACGTACTGGCCACCGACCGGAAGCGCCTCGTGTTGTTCCGTGGTTTCAAGAGGCGTACCAGGGTCCAGCTGTCTCGACTTGCAAGGATCGATGGATCGCGATCCGCAAGGGCAATCGAATCGCTTATGCGCAGTGGGAAGACGCAGGACCATTCCGAACGGACCATTGGCAATACGTATTTGGCAATGAACGTCCGAAACCCAATCTGAATAACGGCGCTGGCCTCGATGTCTCCCCCTCCGTGCGAGACTATCTCGGGTTGAAACAAACGGACGTCACCGACTGGCGGTTTGTGGACTTTAGCGAAGTACCGCGTGGGCCATGGTCAATTTTGGGAGAAAACAACACGTTTGTTATCAACAGTGGCAAAAAAGGTCTGAAGGTCACCGAGCGGTTAAGACGAAACGAACTAGGCGCGATTACTCGATAATCGTCGGACACAGAGTGCATGAATCGACTTTCACAATTTTCTGCTCTCTGCGCGACTGTCATGATTTTGAGTGGCTGCAGCACTGTGACAGACATGGTCACGTCGAACCTACCGGAGCCTCATTCCGGACGGCCGTCGATCGTCGTGAGTTTGCGGGCACAGGAAGCCTATCTCTACCGCGCACGGCATAGAACCGCGTCGTCGCGCATATCCAGTGGACGCGAAGGATACCGCACTCCCGTTGGCCGCTTTCAAGTCATCCGCAAGGACGAAGATCATCGCTCCAGTGTTTATGGTGACTTCGTTGATGGCTCAGGCTGGGTCGTGAAGGCGAACGTCGATAGCAGGCGTGACCGCAAGCCGCCGCATTCGCACTTCGTGGGCGCTCCGATGCCCTACTTCATCGAGTTCTCGCCGGGTTACGGATTACACCAAGGTTATCTGCCGGGAGAGCCCGCATCACACGGATGCATTAGGATGCCTTATTGGAAAGCGCGCCAGTTCTATAACGCTGCCCACCTCGGTACCCTGGTGGTGATAAAACCTTAGGAAGTTACGAACCGGGGAGTTGGGGTTGTGCTTCAGCGATTGATTCCAACGGGCGAACAATCTGGATTGCAGACGCGCACCGTGACGACGGAAGGCGTTTCGTTGTGCGCGCAGATGAAAAGCTGACCGCGCTTCTGGAAGTTGAATCAGCGGTTCGCGCTTCCGGCGATTATGCTTGACGAGCAGGTGAGATTTCCTCCAAACTCGGCGTCGCTAAACGGATCTGAATCAGGCGGAGGGCATTTACCCCCGCCAGGTTCTTCGCCTCCTCCGGACCCGCGATTCCAGAAATCCAAGCAAGCGGGGAAACGAAAGGAAGGACCATGAATTCAATCATTCAGCTCAAAACAACTCCACCACTTCTCATCGCACTGGCGCTCCTCTGCTTCGGGCTTTCGCCAAAAGCGCAAGCGGTTGTCCCGCCGCCGGATGGCGGTTATCCGGGAGGCAATACGGCAGAGGGACAGAACGCGCTGCTCAGTCTCACGACCGGCGGGTTCAATACGGCAGTTGGTTTCTTATCACTCAGAAGCAACACAGAAGCCAGCTTTAACACGGCGATTGGCGCTGGAGCGCTCTTTGCAAACACCGCAGGCAACAACACGGCCACTGGTGCTGGGGCGCTTTTCAGTAACACTACCGCCGACTTCAATACGGCCAACGGAGCATTCGCACTATTTAGCAGCAGCTCCGGCTTCGCTCACCGCAACACTGCCATTGGTGCCCAAGCTCTTTTCAGCCAAACCGCCGCCAACGGCAACACGGCTGTGGGAGATAGCGCGCTTTTCTCCGACAGCACCGGCGCTCTTAATACAGCCTTGGGAAGTTCAGCCGGTATAAACGTCACTACTGCGAATAACGTCATCTGCATCGGAGCTGGAGTCGCAGGGGCAAATGTAGAGAACAGCTGCTTTATCGGTAACATTCGCAATGTTCAAACGCAAAACGCCGACGCGATTGCAGTGCTGATCGACTCCGCGGGGCAGCTAGGCACGATGAGTTCCTCGCGGCGCTTCAAAGGTGACATCAAACCGATGGACAAAACCAGTGAAGCGATTCTCGCGCTCAAACCGGTGACGTTCCATTACAAAAGCGACACTAAAAATATGCCGTGCTTTGGTTTAATCGCTGAGGAAGTCGCCGAAGTGAACCCAGACCTCGTTGTGCGCGACGAGAAGGGCGAAATTTACACAGTGCGCTACGAAGCGGTGAACGCGATGTTACTAAACGAGTTCCTCAAAGAACATCGCAAAGTGCAGGAACAAGAAGCGACGATTGCTCAACTAAAGTCCACGCTGGCAAAAAAGGAAACGATTGACGCGCACCAGCAAGAACAAATTGAAGCGCTTACTGCGGGCTTGCAGAAAGTGAGCGCACAGCTTGAAGCGAGCAAGCCTGCGCCGCAAGTGGTCAACAATCCGTAAAGCAGCAGCATTTCACAATCAGCCGTCACGCTTCACCGTGTGGCGGCTTTTTGTTTAGCTCGCTCACGGCTCC
>WNFV01007417.1_pt1 | contig 17360 bp, 19 predicted proteins | sample 5400101 | NCBI WGS metagenome assembly WNFV01 (sample SAMN13153361, study PRJNA577476) | soil metagenome | isolation source: 115 cm soil or saprolite under grassland replicate 1 | place: USA:California | collected 2016-06-15
ATCAAGGGAGTCCTGGTACCGGCCTCGAGGGCGGTGAATCGAACCGCTTCGCGGACTGGAAGTCATTCGATCTTCCCAACTATCAATATCTCCTGTCGTTATCCTTCTATCACATCTCCTGGTTCTACCTGCTCTGCGCGGTGGTGATGGCGGGGGCGGGATGGGCCGGTTACCAGATGAGCATCGCGAGGAGCGATTCGCTCTATTCCGCCGTCCAGGCCGAACGCAGCCGAATCGCACGCGAGATGCACGATACCTTGATTCAGGGAGTCATTGGGAGCATGGCGTTGCTAACTGCAGTCTCCAAAACGCTGGAGGTCTCGCCGCAGCAGGCGCGCAACTATCTGGAGATGGCCCGCAGCGAACTCTCCAAGAGTCTGAACGATCTGCGAGACGCAGTCATCAGCCTCCGAGAACAGATGAGAGAGACCAAGAGTTTGGTTGATGAGATCCACGAAATGATGCAACGGCTGACCGCCGGCAGTCCGGTTCACTCCAGGTGCGAAGTATACGGCGAGCCGCGACCATTGCCCAATCCCATCGCCGAAAACCTGATCCGGATCGGTCGCGAAGCGATTGCCAACGCCGTCCGTCACGCGGCTGCTGATCACCTCCTGGTCGAGTTGCGGTTCGCCTTGAACTGGGTCGAGTTGCGCATGCGTGACGACGGCGTCGGGTTCGACGTGGAATCGTCGGCGGCCGATGGAAACTCGCATTTCGGGCTGCTGGGGATGCGGGAACGCGCGGCGGCAATTGAAGGCGAACTCATTCTGGACAGCCGGCCGGGCCAGGGAACGGAGATCGCCATCCGGGTGATGTTTGACTGAAATGAAGAAGAGATATCGATTGCAGCCGGTTCGGGAATTGCGCGACCAGATACGCCAGGAGGCGGCGCGGGTGGTGGCCTTGCGACGAGAGCAACTGGCCGCCGCCACTGCCGAGATGCTTCGTCGAGAGCAGGCTCTCGACGAATGCCGAGCCCTGGCGTCGGCCGCGCAAGTTCATTTGGCGCGAGCGGCGGCGGCGGGGCTCCAGGCTCACGACCTGGTCAAGCGCCGCGCGCATCTCGCCGACCTCAAACGGCGGCAAACTGAACTGGCCCAGGAACTGGAGCAGCAACGCGAGGTCGTCGCGCTGGCGGAAGCAGAACTGGAACAGGCCGTTTCGGCGCTGAGCCAGGCTTCGAAAGACCTGCGAGCGATCGACAAGCATCGCGAGGCATGGCGGCAGCGAATGCAGCGGGCCGCCGAACAGCGCGACCAGAAATTGTTAGACGAGATCTCCACGGCGGCGCACCGAGACGACACCAATCACTAGGTACTTTGGAAAGCACGTTGTTTGCTCGACTTTGTCCTTTTTGTGAAGCCGGCGCTCGCGCCGGCTTCACAAAAAGGACAAAGTCAGCGCCATTTTTCGATGTCATAACCCTATAATGACGTTGAAAAACATCAAGCGCCGAACATTGCCGGTTAACCGTAGGTTAACCACTCACTTAGCCTGAAATTAAGCGCTTGAGACCTACGCAGATAGGTCATTCGCCACGCGGTTAACAGTTAAACGGGACTTTGTCCATTCTGAGATCGGCGCTACGCGCCGATCTCAGAATGGACAAAGTCGAGGTTTGAAGTTGTATATTAACCGCGAAGCGCGCGAAATACGCTAAATCGACTGAATTTTCGTGTATTTCGCGTTTTTCGCGTTCTCCGCCGGCTTTCAAAATAATTGCCAGGATCGAGCTAAATCAAACCAAGTAACATTGGTACGGTACCGGGAGCGGTAGCGACCGGGCGCCCGGCGGAGAGTGCGCTTCGCCGGGCGCCCGGTCGCTACCGCTCCCGGTACCGTACCGCCGCGTGTGCCAATGTTGTCTGGCCAGGCTGCATTGTTTGAAGTAGACGGCTTCAATCAAGCGCCGATCGTCTTCCGGCAACTCTGCGACCAGCACTCTGACCACGTCCAGCAACTCTCTCTGTTCTAGTTCTTCCAGCGCGGACGTCTTGTGGTCTTCCAGGTCGGGTACCTCACCGCTGTCCAACGATAAGAGGTAGACTGGGATTAATGAATCAATGGCCGCTTGTGTCTGTTTGGCTTTATCAGGAACGCTCTGGGCCGAGACAGCATCAGGTGATAGTTCACCCTCGGCCATGGTTTGCAAAATGTCATTGGCGTAGGCTGCGCGCCTTAAATTCGAGTGACTGGCGCGTGAAAATGGCCCCATCTGCCGGACCGCATCGAAAATCGCTCCCCGGATGCGGTACCAAGCGAAGGTTTTAAAACTGGCGCGGTAGCGCGGGTCGTAACGCTCAGCCGCTTCGATCAAACCAAGATTACCATAAGCCACTAACTCTTCCAGGTCGATATGTCGCGGTAACGTCTTCGCGATATCTATCGCCAGTGCGCGGACATATGATCGGTGCTGCTCGATCAGCAGATCACGATTGTGAGTTACGTGTAGTAAAGCGCTCATCGACAAGGTAGTTCTCCGGTTTGGCGGCGCCCTCGAATGTGTCGGCTCTGCCGCCCAGTTTACTCTTTGTGGTGAAACGTCGTGATCGTATCCAGGCTGGACTGTAACACGTGAGCGTCGACTGGAAGCCCTATAAATAGCCGGTATTCTCTAAAAGAGATGCCGGTCGCCGGCCACGCTCAAGATGAAAGCGCAGGCCTCGATATTTGTCGGGTAACAGTCCTGCCATTTTCGCATATCATTGGTCCCAGGTACCGGCGGGTACTTACCGTGCGGTGGAACGGGAGGTATCTGAAACTGATAGTCGTGATCTTAGGTGGAATGTACGGTACTTAACAGCTATGGATTGAGATTTTGTGCGCAACTCCGCTTGTGCGGCCTTGGTTCGAAGCTTGGAGGGAGAATTGGAATTGTAGTTTCGAGCGATCGCCGCAACATGGAGTTGCGCTTTTTTATTGGTTATTTGATCTCAGATAAGAGAAGCGTGCGTGATACCAGGTAAGAGAAGCGCGCGGGGGCAACCGCCGCGCCGGTTAAGTATCTCACAGATTGGTGTTCAGGATGGTCTTTACTCCGCTGGTCATCTGGTCGACCACTTTGCTCATCACTTCGAGATGCTGAGAGACCTGATATAGTCGAGCCTGCAATCCCAATAGTTCGCCGTCTGAAAGTTCCCGGTCAGATTTCATGATCTCTTCAACCTTATACCACTCACTCTCGACTCTCCCAAAGCTCTTTTTGAGGTCTGTTCCAGTGGGCGTGCGACCCGCCCCTTGCAGGGCTTCGCGCAGCAGTTGTGAGCGTCGGGTGGGACCTTTGATCAACTCCCGCACCAGCGCGTTGGAGAGATACTCCTCGCTCTGAGCCCGCTTAACCGGTTGGATCAGGTCCTGTGCGGTCCCTGCAGTTTGCGTTGCGGAGACCTCGGTTGAGAGGGGGGGAGCCGTCGACGGCGCAACCTGCTCGGCTGGAATATCGATTGGTCTTTGATTAATCTCCTGGTCTTTCTCGACTTGTCGAAGCACTTGAGCAAAAGTCCCTTTGCCGGACGGCTGTGTCGGTTCCATCGCCGCAGCCGCATCGGGGAGCCGTATGAAGCGATTCATCAGGCCGTAATTGAAATAGTCCATGCTCTTCCTCTTCGGAAAACAGGGTTCATCGTTCCTCTTGCTAACGGATTTTGTGGCGGCGCGTCAGGTTCAATCCCTCCGAAGCTCATCCACAAATTTCAAACTCAAACCTCAATGAGGTTATCGGTGACGAGCGCGAGATGTTGCGGGGCGGTCTGAGCAATGCCGGGTTCACTCTCGGGAAGGAGAAACTTTACGCGAGATGGGCGAGCAACGCGCGCGCGCGGATGACGGTCTTGGTCTCTTCCTGCCGCAGAGGGGAAATCTTCAAGGCCGCCTGGAGACTGTTGACGGCGGCTGCGCCATGACCCAGATTGAGATACGCTTCGCCACGATTGACGAGCGCGGCGAGATTTGACGGATCAACCGAGAGCACGGCATTGAGATGCGCCAATGCCTGTTCCGGGTTTCCGACCCGCAACTTGAGCGCACCCAGCGCCGATTGAAAATAGGCCGTCCCGGGAGCCAGCGCCGCCAGCCCTTCAAAAACTGTAATGGCCTCTGCATGACGCCCCAACTCGGCCAGCGCATAACCGAGTTCGGCGACGAGCCGGATCTCTTCTGACTTCCACCCGGTCACCGCCCCCAGTGAAGCACGCCCCTCCAGCCAGTTCTCTTCAGGTTGTGTCGACATCATAGCCTCCTTTACCAGTGTGTTACCAACGTATTACCAATTACTGCCGAAGAAGACCGACTAACCTTATCATACTTACAATATCGCCGAAAAGAGAATTGTTTATTACACCTCTTCCGCCGTCGTTCAGAACCGGGTAACAACTTTTTACTGGAGACCGCGATAACATCTTAGGAAGGAGTTTTCAGATGTTATCTATTATTTTACTGACGCAGCCGAGAACTGATACTGATTACCGTGGCCTGCGAGTGTGGCCGATTGGCCGAATTGGAGCCGAATTTGACCGCAGCCAAGATTCTCCGGCTCTCAAAAAGCGGGAGACGGATCAAACAACCGACAGTTTGCACACGAAAGAACCAGGACCTCGCCTGCCGTTCACGCTGGAGACGCCTGGGTGGTCTGAGGGAGAGTCGGTTTCGGCAAGCGCCCTTGTGAGGGAGCTGTTGTGGCAACATTACGGCCTGGACCTATTACACCCGAAGGTTAGCCGGTGGCTGGAGCGTTGGGCGCCAGATGTAAAATATGCCAGAGCCGAGAGACAACCGGCGAGTAGCGATGAGCGCGACCGATTCAGGGTCGGGCCGAACGGGATTGTCAAAGTGTATCTCTCTTTGGAAATCGATGACCGGTTGAGAGCGGTTTCATCCCAATACTTCTTGAGTCGGTCCCGCAGTAATTTCAAATATTTTGTTAAAGCGATCTTTGACCTGAGCTGAACTCAGAATCGACCCTGAGGGCAAGATCCGCGAGCCAGACACCCATAAGTTGATCTTTACAGGTTTCGCTCATTACGCATTCTCTTCCTGGCGGCGCCGGATCACCCCGACATTTGTTTGGCGACGGCCCCCGGCTTTGAAGTTATTTTTCATCCGGATTCTCAAGTGGCAGAGGGGGCGTGCCGCATCGCGGCGACGATCACCCAGTCTATTGTGTGAGGCTTGTTATTTTTTCCGCGGACTTAGTATGAAACCGATCAATCGAGAGAGTCAGCCGGCGAGGTCGAGACGAATGTTAAGGTGGTGTTACTTGCTCGCCATCGCCTTGACTATGGCGAGTTGTGGCGGCAAGGAAGAGGTGGCGACGGTGTCGACGGAGATCGAGGCAATCGAAATTCTAAGCCTGTTGAATGAATTCAAGATCGAAGCGGTCAAGACCGAGGCCGGTGAGCAGGAGAAACAGTGGAAGGTGGCCGTGGATGCGCAAAACGTGGCTCAAGCCAATCGCATCCTCAAAGACCATGGCCTGCCGCGCCCCGGCAAAGTCGGGCGCGAGGCGGAAAGCGGCGATAGTCTTTTTCCATCGCCGGATGAGGTCAAACAGCGACATCTTCGGGGGTTGGAGACCGAGATCGAAAGACAGCTCTGGCTCTTACCCGGAGTCTTGCGGGTGAAGGTGATCGTCTCGCCTGGAAGTGGAGATATTCTCGAATTCAATCCGTCTCCAGCCACCGCTTCGGTCGTTATCGTCTGCCAACAGAAACAACCGGCCTTCTCTATCGAACATGTGCGCGAACTGGTAGCGGGTAGCGTTCCCAAACTCAAACCCGAGAATGTCAACGTCGCGATTGCCACCGAACTGCCGCGGGCACAGTTGGTGCGCGATCCGGGGGGGGATCGATCTGGCGCTCACAGGATGATCATTGGAGTCATCCTGATTCTGGGGCTGACGCTTGCCGGGTTAATCTCATTAAACTTCGCCAGGCAACAAGGATGGCTACGCCAGAGACAGAGTTCGTAGCGAGAGCCGGCCGGGGGGACCTGGAACGCATCGACATGCTGCTCGCATTGACTCAGGCATTTGCCCAGACAGAGAGCGAGTCTCAGCCGTCATCGGCCTGGTTGTCTTCGCTCTCGGTCGATGACCGGCGCTTGCTCGAGCAGCGTGCCGCCGGGTATGCCGGGCTCTCTGCTTCGGAGCGGGCCCGGTGGCTGGCGAGCACGTTGAGCCGGGCCCGCTCCGGCTCGCGCGATCGGCTCGCGAGTCTCGATCAGCATCTGCACCACTCGCACGTGGCGGCGGTGTTGCAGGCCGAGCCGCTGCGGATTCGAAGCCTGGTATTGCGATACTTGCCACGGATGATGGCGGCGTCTGTGGCGGTCACACTCGGCTTGGATTCGCGGCGTGATCAGCAGCGAGGTCAGATCATTGACAGCCGGGCAGAGCAGGAGGCGGTCGATGAGGAGATTGTCGCCGTCATCAGGCGTCATTTCCTCGCGCGGTTCGTCTCCGCCGAAGCGTTGCCGCGTCGCACATCTCTGGATCTGCTCTCGATCGTTCAATTGACGCGATTGGTGCGGATGCTCGGCATCCGGGAGACAGCAACCGCCTGCTGCAATGTTGCCGCTCCCGACACCCTGACCGCTTTTTTGCGCCAGTTCGCCGTAGAAGATACCTGTGCGATCGTGCGGCAGATCTCATGGCTACGATCAGTAACGGTTCCACACATCGCCCGGGCTGAAAGAGCGGTACGAGAGGCGCTCGACCATCGATTCAGGTCAACCGCTCTGCTCGATCGGGTCGGGCTCGGTCTGCTGGCGCTGGCGATGGCGGAGGGCGATCTGGAACGGGTCCGATATACCGCGCAGAAGTTTCCGCTCGATATCGCACAATCGCTGCTGGCCATGGTCTCTGAGCATCGCTCTCGGGGCGACCGGGAACTCTCTCTTTCCGCTCTGGATGAAGCCGAAAGTCTGGCGAGGAAGTTGTACGCCTATGAACCCTGAGAATCTCATCAAACAAGCGAAGCTGCCACATCGGAGCTTGACTTCCGGAGGCATCGTTAAGCAACCGCTGATAACCGCCGGGGCCGAGGCGAAAGAGATAGTAGCCAGAGCTGCGGCCGAGGCCGAAGCGATCCGCCGGGAGGCTGAGCGCGCAGCGCATGAGGTTCGCGAGAACGCTTATCAGGAAGGTTATTCTACGGGCCTCGCCGAATTGAATCGGCACTTATTGGATGCCCGCGTGTGCCGAGATCGCTTGCTGGCCGAGGCCGAACCTGAGATTCTTCGGTTAGCCGTCAGGATCGCGGAAAAGATCATTGGGCGTGAACTCGAACGGAACCAGGCGATCGTGGACATAGTGAAGACTGCATTGCGACAGGCGCAGCAGAGCCGGACCGTAACGATTCGCTTCAACCCGGCCGACTTGCCGGTGATCCAGGCTGGTCGCGATCGATTGGATCGGTCAGATCCGAACCGGTTCGTCGAACTGGTCGCGGATTCGCAAATCGGCAGCGGAGGGTGCGTGATTGAGACAGAGTCGGGATCTATCGATGCCCGGCTCGAAACGCAGTTTCGGATCCTCGAAGACGCCCTCCTCTCTCTACTCGAAACGAAATCTCCCTAAACATCGATCCATGACACTGAAATTTGATCAATACATCGACGCTATCGAATCGATCTCGCCCTTCGCGACGCGCGGGCGGGTTACGGAATTGACCGGTCTGCGGATCCGCGCCGCGATACCGGAAGGGCGGGTAGGTGAACTATGTCTCATTCGTTCGCCACGCCGGCCCCAGGATCTGAAGGCGGAGGTCGTCGGATTTAAAGACGGAGAGGTGGTCCTCATGCCGCTGGGAGAGATTCAGGGCATAACCATGGGGGACGACGTGATTCCGACAGGCGCGTCGTTGCAGGTGCGCGTGGGAGACGGGCTGCTCGGACGTGTGCTAGACGGACTGGGAGAACCGAGCGACGGCAAAGAGCCGATTAGGAAGTATCGAACTTACCCGGTGATGGCCCGCCCGCCCGATCCGCTGCGCCGCCAGCGCGTCAAGCAGATGCTCGCGACCGGAGTCCGGGCGATCGACGGCTTGTTGACGGTCGGGTTGGGCCAGCGCGTCGGGGTCTTTGCGGCGGCTGGTGTCGGTAAGTCGACATTGCTCGGAATGTTGGCGCGCAACACGGAAGCGGAGGTCAACGTCATTGCCCTGATCGGCGAACGCGGGCGCGAAGTTCGTGATTTTCTCGAACAGGATCTGGGCGAAGAGGGGCTGCGTCGTTCGGCCGTCGTGATCGCGACCTCCAATGAGCCGTCTCTGGTACGTCTGAAAGCCGCTTACGTGGCGACGGCGATTGCAGAATATTTTCGCGATCAGGGCAAGCGCGTGCTGCTCATGATGGACTCCGTGACCCGCTTTGCGCGCGCCTTGCGCGAGGTCGGTCTGGCGGCCGGTGAACCGCCGGCGCGCGCCGGATTCCCGCCTTCAGTCTTCAGCGAACTTCCCCGCCTGCTCGAACGGACCGGCAACTCGGATCGCGGATCGATCACTGCCTTCTACACGGTGCTGGTTGAGGGCGATGATATGACCGAACCCATTGCGGACGAGACGCGATCGATCCTCGACGGGCATCTCATCCTCGCGCGCGCCCTGGCGGCCGGCAATCACTATCCGGCGATCGATGTCAGCCAGTCGGTCTCGCGCGTCATGTCGGTGGTGGCCGGCCGCCCGCATCTCGAGGCTGCCGGTAGACTGCGCGAGGTCCTGGCCAATTACGAAGCGCAGAAAGATTTCATTCTGATCGGGGCCTACAAAAAAGGCAGCGACCCGCGCACCGATTATGCCATCTCGAAACTCGATGCGGTCAACGCCTTCCTGCGCCAGGGCACACACGAAGCCGCGCCAGCCGAACAGTCTATCCAACAGTTGCAAAGCTTATTCTGAGTATTTCGGAAAGTAAGTTCTCTTGCCTGGTTAGATGAGAAGACGAAACAAACGAAAAGTAACGAAACAAACGAAAGAGACAGACTTTTCGTTTGTTTCGTTATTTTTGTCTGCTTCGGCTTCTCTCTTCAGAATTGGCGAAAGGCGATTACACCAGAGAGGCGCCTTCCAGATTGACCAACCCCCTCCGCAAGGCGCCGGTAATGGCCTGAGCGCGATCCCGCACTTCGAGCTTGCCGTAGATGATGGTCAGAAACCATCTCACGGTACTCTCGGCAATCTTCAGTGTGGCGCCGATCTCTTTGTTGCTCTTGCCCTGGGCGAGCAGCGTGAGCACCTCAAGTTCACGATTGGTTAGTTCGGACTGTATCCGGCACGAACTCAGGCGTTCGGCGATCCTCGCCGGGAAGTAACGCAACCCTCCAGAGACCAGGCGAATGGCCTGAATGAATTCGCTATTGAACATGCCCTTGAGCAAGTATCCGGAAGCGCCAGCCTGGGTAGCGCGATAGATATCGGTATCGAGGTCATAGCTCGACAGCACCACGAACTTACTGGATGGAAATTGCCTCCGGATGGTGGTGATCGTCTCCGGACCATCCATTTCCGGCAGCCTCATATCAATGACTGTGACATCAGGTAGATGACGCGGGAAGATTTCGATCGCTTCGCGACCGCTCGAGGCTTCCGCAACGACTGTCAGGTCGCGTTCCGCGTTGAGAACCGCAACCAATCCGCTACGTACAATCTGATGATCGTCGACCACCATGATTTTAATCTGTTTGTTCATCGCACCTCCTTCAACGTACGGGGTCGGTGGGCGCAGATAATGAGCGGTATTGACTCGTCGATCGTCAGCTTGATTCTAGTACCCCCGCCTTTTTCAGTCACTAGTCGAAAGATAGGTTTTTGATCTCAATTCCAGCCGGGGTTCGGAGATCGCGAATGATTAGAAAAAAGGGATGATTCCGCGTTGGAGAGCGATGGTGACGGCCATCGTGCGGTCTTTAGCCCCCAGCTTGTTGAGAATGTTGATGACGTGAAATTTGATGGTACCTTCGGTGACGAACAGGGCATTGGCAATTTCTCTGTTACTGAGTCCTTTGGCGATCAACTGTAGAACCTCCATTTCACGGGCGGAGAGTTCGGAATTCGGCAAGCGCTCCGCCAACTGGGCGGCAACTTCGGGCGGCAGATATTTGCGGCCGTTGTAAACGACCCGAATCGCGGTCAACAGATCGTCGTGGGATGTAGTCTTGAGGAGGTAAGCTTTGGCTCCAGCCTGCAGAGCCCGGTGAATCGATTCATCCCCGCCATAGGTCGACAGGATGATAATCGACGCCGAATCGAATTCCCGACAGATGACCCGGGTCGTTTCCACCCCGCTCAGACCCGGAAGACGCAGGTCCATGAGCGCCACATCAGGCCGATATTGGCGGAACCGTTCGATCGCCTGGGGACCGTCTTCGGCCTCCGCCACCACCAGCATATCGGGCTCAGTATTGAGGGCCGCCGTTAATCCAATGCGGACGACGAAGTGATCATCCACTATCATGATTCGAATGGGCGTCTTCTTTTCCAAGTCTCATCCCTCTTTCTAAACGATTGCAAATGTCGCCGCCAGTCGAGGTACCGGAATGATACTTCAGAAAAGCGAAAGATCTTAGTGGTAACGGGGCTTTTGCCGGATGGTCGCGGACGCTATGTCTTTGAATCGGTTACCGGCCGGCTATCCTTTGGAGAACATGCCCATTCTGCTCAGAGTGTAGTCCTGCATCTCCTGCAACTGGTCGAGCAGATTGATCAGATTCGCCGCCGCCGTCAGTTCATAGCGGGCGCGAGCCTTCAGCCGTTCGTCCATTGAAGCCTCCGGGCCGGAAGATCCATTTCGTAGGGGGCCGGTCGCGTCGTCATTATCTTCTTCAGGATCGCGAAACAAGAACGCCGCCAGGGAACGCAGGCGCGGGCGCTTGAGCAGAATCGCCCGAAGGATAGCGCGGCGGGCGGGCGAGGTCAGGTGGCGCAGCGCCTCATGGTTGCCGGGTGGCGGAGGGAACGCGCCGCATCTCGTCGGTTCGAGGTGTAATTCCAGCAAGACCTCGGTTGCCGTCGCCTGGCCGGGGACGTGCGCCGGCTCCAGCCAGGTCTGCGGAAGTCCTTCATCGCCACCGGGCGAAAGCGGCCCTACCCACGGCGCCGGCATCTCCGGACGCAGAGGGAAGTTGTCCCATGAGAGATTCTGATTGGGTTCGGGGACCACCAGGGAACGATTGACGCTTCTTAGATCTGACATCATATCTCAGACTTTCCCGGACTCTTCTAGTTCGTATACCCAGCGCAGGATGACCGCCACTGCTTCGTAGAGTTCTTCCGGAATTTCTTCATCAATCTCCAGATGATAGAGGGCGCGCGCCAACGGCGCATCACGACAAACCGGGACCCCGGCTTCCCGCGCGAGTTCGCGGATCTGCGCGGCCATCAACTCGGCGCCTTTGGCTACAACCGTCGGCGCATTCATTGTCTTTTCATCATATCTCAGCGCGACCGCGATGTGAGTGGGGTTGACGATCACGGCATCGGCCTTTTTGACGGCCGCCGACATGTTCTGCATCAGTATTTCCTGATGACGATGGCGTAGCGCGTGTTTGTGTTCAGGCTTGCCCTCTGTCTCCTTGTATTCATCTTTTAGCTCTTGCTTGGACATTCGCAAGTCCCGGCCGTGCAGGAATCGCTGCAACAAAGCGTCGGCCCCTCCGATTACCAGAAAGGCGATCACGATTTTCCAGCCGGTCTCGAGGATCAACGCCATGACGAACTCCAGGCCCGACCGAATTGGCTGATGTACCAATCGCACGACCGGGCCGTAATTGGACCGCAACACAGTCACGATGACCGCGGCTGTGACCGTTAACTTGAGCAGCGTCTTGCCCATCTCGATATAAGGGCGGAGTTTGAAAAACTTTCCCTTGAGAGCTTCGATCGGATTCAGTTTTTTGATGTCGGGTTTGATCGCCTCGGCGCTGAACAATGACCCGACCTGTACATAGCCCGCCAGCAGCGAGATCACCAGGAGCGTAATCAATAGCGGGGCCACCGCCAGCCCCAGCGTCACGCCCACGGAGTGGAGGGCGCTGACGGCTGTCTCCAGATCGAGGCTGCCCCGGAAAGCTGCCGCCCTGGCGGTCCACTGACGCATGGCCTCGGTCAAGACGGACCCGACAATTCGCCCCGCAATGGCCATCGCCGCCACGGCTGCGGCGAGAACGAGCGCCGCAGTCAGATCCTGACTCTTGGCGACTTGTCCTTTGCGGCGAGCGTCACGGATTCGCTTGGGTGTCGCTTTTTCAGTCTTTTCCCCGCTATCTGACATAGAACACCGGTCTGTTGCGGTTTCGTTTAGACCATTTCAGCTCTCGTCTTTAAATTGGGGAGGGAGGGAGGCCAGGTTGCGGTTCAGCGCAGGATCTCTGAACACCATCTGGCTCACCTCTTCAACCAGGCGTTGCGCCAGCACGTGTTGTTGAAGTTCCTCCCCTAGACGCGATCGGATGAGGGATCGCGTCGCTTCGAGCGCGGCGTCAGGGCGTTGACCGGCGGCGGACAGGTCCGCACCGCGAGTGACCCTCGCCCGCGAAGCCGGCCTCAGTCCTTCGGCCCCGGCGCTCTCTTGAACTGACGGAGGTTGACGAGTCGCCGTCGCCTCATTAGCGGATCCGGTCGGGCGCAGAGCGTCGGCGAACGACCGATTCTGCGTTCTGCCGGTTCCGCTCCCCGGGTTCGGGGAAGGACGGCTCTCGAAATTTAATAAGTCAGAATTATTGATTTTCATAGAATCAAATAGTCCAGCAGATAAGATTGGCGGCATTGAGCAGAGATCTCGCTGTCCGGCTATGTGGAGAGGCCGGATCAGTCAGGATCACCTGATGCAGTTCTTCCTCGGCTTCGGCGCGCCGCTGTTGGAAGAGCAGTGTCTCGGCATACTGAACGCGCGCATACAAACTGTCAGGAGACAGGCGTAGGGCGTCTTCACAAGCGGTCTGCGCCTCGGCGAAAAGCCCGCGCCATAGAAGCACGCTTCCCAGAGCCACGCGCGGAACCGGAGAGGTGGGGAGCATCTCTGCCACCCCACGGAACAGACTCTCCGCTTCGCCGAGGCGGCCCATTCCGCACAGCGCGAAGCCGGTCTCCATGACGACGCGTAATTGATCATCATCCGGCTGGATCTGGCTCAATCTCATGCCATCCTTCAGGATTTCATATTCTGGACGGCGGCCATCTGGCCATCGTGCTTCGACTTCAGCAGATTGGTGATCATATTCATGGTGAGCCCCTGATCCTGAACTCGCATCTGGACGTTGACCAGGTTGGCCATCTGCCTGCCTTGGGTATCGATCAATCGGTTATATTGATTTACTTGCTCGGTGTCCTGACTGCGTCTGATGATCGTTCCCAGGATACTTCCCCCGTTGGGGACCAGGATATTGGCCGCGCCGCCCAAGACGGTGCCGAAGACCTTCTCCCATCCGCTCTTCTCGCCCGGGTCTTTCTGAGGCTTTTCATTAGGAATTGAATTCTCGCCGACCGGTCTGGTCCCGCCGGCGCCGGTTACTCCATCTGGCATATTTCCTCCTCAATCTTGAAATGATTAGGTCAATACAGCGTTCTTCGATCGGATCGCTGAGATCGGGCGATCCTCAACCGACTGGCGCCGCACTCGATCTCCAGCCGACTCAATTATCGTTGGTGAGCGGCGCGGGTTGCGGGAAATAGAAAAAAATTAATGGCGGCCGGAAAACTTATCAGGAGATAGCGTTAGTTATGCATCTTAGTTATGCATCTGCGGCCGCCTTACTCGGGTGGTATCGTGGAAGACGGGCCATCAGTATTCAGGATTCCAGTTGGTCGAGAAAAGTCAGCGCCAGTTTCCAGGCCTCGAGGGCCCGCTGAGCTCGCATCACATCGGTCTTCGTTCCCTGGCGTATTACGCGTTCCAAGAGCTGGATGGTATCGGTCAACTTGGCGCGCATCGCCGATGCGGAACTTCGGTTGTTCTCTCCCAGCAGCCGGTCCAGCGACGGGAAACCCGATGAGCTGGTTCGGTCCGGTTCACCGTTATCTGTTCTTCGCGGGCCGGTCGTTCGCCCACGGCCGGTTCCGATCATGAATACCTCCATAACCCTCCAGGTAGAAGTAGCAAATGTGTTTTTGGGGAACTGCTCAGCCGACAGGTTCACGGTCAATCCAGCCTTGCCTGAGCGCTTACTAAATCGAACCAGGCAAGATTGGTACGGTACGGGGAGCGTCAGCGACCTGAGCATCGATCAATAGGCCTATTGATCGATGCTCAGGTCGCTGACGCTCCCCGTACCGTACCGCCGCGTGTCCCAATGTTGCCTGGTTCACATTTGTCGGGAGACAGCCCATTACCTCGCAGATAAAGTGAAGAGCCTGGTTACCGAGTGTTCTTACAGGTCACAAAATAGAAAAGTGAAAAGAGAATATGAAACAGACGAAAATAACGAAACACCCGGAAGAATACCGTGGTTCCGTGTTTTCGTTATTTTCGCTAGTTTCGTGTTCTCCTTCATCCTTTAAATCGGAGGAGCGAGATGGCCACCAAACAGGGGTTTGCCAGTATTCTGGATAGCTTGCGAACAGTCGATGACAGCTTCTCATTTACCATTGATGGAGGGGAGCAAGATGGCGAGCGGATTCCGATGGCTGATTCTAAGCTGTTGATAGGTTTGGATCGATCCGAACGGCGGATCGCCTGGGAGCCCGCGCAGATTCAGGTTCCATGCCTGGTCGTCTCCAAAGATTGGAGCGGGATTGAGATCGCGGCGACGGGCCAGAGAGAGATCCTGGTCAATGGAAGCGTAATGAAGGAAAGCCAGCGGCTGCGCCATGGCGACCGCTTGAGACTTTCCGTCGCAGAGACCGGGGCCGCAAACGGCAATGGCGTCCAGCCTCAAGCCAGCTATATTCAGTTACTCTTTCAAGAACCGGTATCGCTCTCCATCCTCGACGCGATGTCGCCGCCGAAATCCCTACCTTCTGAACCGGCCGACGAACCGAAGAGCAAGCCGGCGAGTGTCACACCACCCGTGGAACCGGCCGAAGACAAGGTCACGGAAAAAGCCGCTACCGGCGAGGCGAGAGTTCTCGCATCATCACAAGGTGAGGCTCAGCCGGAGACTGCGTCCGGGGACAGCCAGCAGAGATACTTAGGATATTTCACACTCAATGATCTGTCGTTGATGACGTTCGGCACATTGATCCTCAGCTTGATCATGTTTCTGGCTTTGCTCTATATGACGCGAGCTGTTAATGATTAAACGAGTGAAAGGCCTTCCGGTAAAGATTTGCCATGAGTAAAAATCTCGCGGATCCCGACAAACAGGGCAGCGGCAAGGGCGCCGTCGTCCTCGCCTTGCTCAAACGGAATCGCGGCGTGTTCTTTCCTGTCGGCGCGATCCTGGTGATGCTGACGTTTTTCATCCCGCTGCCGCCGCTCTTCATCGACGTCTTGATATGCATGAATCTGGCTCTGACCTTTATCGTCGTCATGAAGTCGCTTTCGATCTCCACGCCGCTGCAACTAACTTCTTATCCGACGATTCTCTTGATTACGCCGATCTTCCGCCTCTGCCTGAGTCTGGCTGTCACACGCAGCATTTTGGAGACGGGGCACGCCGGAGAGGTCATCTCCATGATCGGGTCCTTCTCCGCGCGCGGAAATCTGGTCGTCGCCTTTGTCACCTTCGTCATGATCCTCTTCGTTCAGTTCATCGTCGTGACGAAAGGCGCGGAACGGGTCGCCGAGGTCGCGGCGCGGTTCACTCTGGACGCCATGCCCGGTAAGCAGATGGCGATCGACGCCGACTTGCGATCGGGACTGATTCAACAGGACCATGCGCGCCGGCTGCGTGGGGCGTTGCAACGGGAATCGCAACTCTACGGCGCGATGGATGGAGCGATGAAGTTCGTCAAAGGTGACTCCGTGGCGACTATTGTCCTGGCCCTCGTCAACCTGGTTGGCGGATTGGTTGTCGGCGTCATTCAGCGAGGGATGAGTGTCAGCCAGGCGGCGCAAAAATATACGATCCTGACGGTCGGCGACGGTTTGGCCGCCATCATCACGTCGATGATGGTGGCCACGGCGGCGGGCTTCGTCATCACCCGCGTCAACTCCGAAGAAGAGCAGGCGGACGTCGGTTCGGACCTCGTTAAACAGTTCTTTAGCGATCCCAAACCGCTTTGGTTGACGTGCGGCGCACTGCTGGCCATGGGATTGATTCCCGGAGCGCCAACCTTCCTCTTATTAGTAGTCGGGGGCAGCCTGGGGGCGGCCGGTTATGGGATCTATCGCTCGCAGACCGGGGCCGCGCCCGCCGAGGTCGAGGAGAAAGAGAAAGGGGTCGCCGCCGCTCCAACTCCCGCCGCAGAAATAGGCATCACGCCGATTGTTCCAATCGCCGTCGCCGTGAGCCCTCAACTGGCTCCGCTGATAGACTCCGGCACTCCGGAGGGCGCAAAGTTGCAGTCAGAGTTGACACAGTTGCGTTCGTCCTCGTATTACGACCTCGGAGTGTTGCTGCCGCAGGCTTACGCTTTCATTAGCCCGCCGATACAGCCCAACGCGTACCTCATCCTGATCAAGGAGGTGCTCGTCGATCAAGGGATGATCAGACCCGACTGTTTGTTCATCAACGATTCGGCCGAGAACGTCCGGATTTTCGGGATCGAAGGCGAAGATGTCTCCAACCCGGCCGATCTTCGCCCGGGCGCCTGGATCCCGGCTCACCAGCGCCACCTCGCCGAAGCTGCCGGACTCAAGATCTGGGAGCCCGGAGAGCTCATCCCACTGCATCTTTCCAGAATCTTGAAGCGGTGCGCCTACGAATTTATCGGTCTTCAAGAAGCTCAATCCTATCTAAATTCGCTGGCGTCAAGTATGCCGGCGTTGGTGGCGGAGGTGGTTCCCAAGGCCGTCCCACTGCATCAGTTCACCGACGTATTGCAGCGGCTGGCGCAGGAAGGAATCTCGATCCGGGATATTAAATCGATCCTCGATGCGCTCAACGATTGGGGACGGATCGAAAAGGATCCGGTGATGCTGACGGAATACGTGCGTTCGTCGCTCAAACGCTACATCACCTATCGCTACGCCGCCGGGCGCCAGACGCTTTACGTCTACCTGCTGGACCCGGAGATCGAGGACGTTATTAGCGGAGCGATCCGTCGCACGCCGACCGGCTCTTTCCTTTCGCTAGATCCGGCGCTGTCGCAGGAGATTCTCGGCGCCTTCCGCCGCGAGATCAGCCCTCCACCGGCCGCGGCTCAGAAACCGGTGATCTTGACCGATATGGAAATCCGGCGCTTCGTCAAGAAGATGGTCGAGATGGAATTCCCGTATCTCGCCGTCCTCTCGTATCAGGAACTGACGCCGGATCTGATTGTCCAGCC
>WNFV01010723.1_pt2 | contig 17359 bp, 17 predicted proteins | sample 5400101 | NCBI WGS metagenome assembly WNFV01 (sample SAMN13153361, study PRJNA577476) | soil metagenome | isolation source: 115 cm soil or saprolite under grassland replicate 1 | place: USA:California | collected 2016-06-15
CGCGCTCGCGGCTCATGACCACCGTCGCGGCGCCGCCGTCGGAGATCTGCGAGGCGTTGCCGGCGGTGATCGTGCCGTCCTTCTGGAAGGCCGGGCGGAGCTTCGCCAGCGACTCCTCGGTGGTGTCGATGCGGATGCCCTCGTCGCGCTCGACGACCACCGGGTCGCCCTTGCGCTGTGGGACCTCGACCGGGACGATCTCCTCGGCCAGCAGGCCCTTCTCGGTGGCCTCGGCGGCGCGGCGGTGGCTGCGCGCGGCCCAGGCGTCCTGCTCCTCGCGGCCGATCGACAGGTCGCGGTTCACGTCGTCCGACGAGTCGCCCATGTGCTTGTCGGTGAACGTGGACCACAGGCCGTCGTGGACCATCGTGTCGATCAGCTCGGCGTTCCCCATCCGGGCCCCGAACCGCGCGCTCGGCACGACGTAGGGCGCGCGGGTCATCGACTCCATCCCGCCGGCCACGGCGACCGAGATCTCGCCGGCCCGGATCAGCTGGTCGGCCAGCGCGATGGCGTTCAGGCCGGACAGGCAGACCTTGTTGATCGTGATCGAGGGGACCTCGATCGGCAGCCCGCCCTTGACCGCGGCCTGCCGCGCGGTGATCTGGCCGGCGCCGGCCTGCAGCACCTGGCCCATCAGGACGTAGTCGATCTGCGCGCCGTCGAGCCCCGCGCGGGCGACGGCCTCCCGGATCGCGACGCCGCCGAGGTCGACGGCGGCGAGGTCGGTGTACGCGCCGCCGAACTTCCCGATCGGGGTCCGGGCACCGGAGACGATGACGGAGGTGGTCACGATCGCGCTCCTTCTCGTGGGGGGAACCGTTCCATTCTAGGCGCGGCTCGACGAGCCCTGATGTGGCACACTCGCCCGAGACGGGAGCATGCGCCGGCAGCCACGAACATCGCGTGGCGCCCGACGCCGGTGGGGTTCCTCAGCGCGGTCGACACGTAGGGGGAACGTGACGCTCCTCGGGCGCACCAAGCGCGGGCTGGCCTCGGTGCTGCAGCGCCTCCTGGCCACGCGCGGCTACACGATCGCCCGCCCGGAGCGGCTCGCGCCCCCCGAGCGGCTGACCGAGGCGCTGCACCGCGCCGCCGAGAGCGAGGCGCTCCGCATGCGCACGGTCCGCCAGCTGCACGACCTCTACGTCGACACCCTGATGCGCGGCCTCCCCCCCTGTGAGGGCCGGGTCGAGCTGCTGGGGCGGATGCGGGGCACCGACGTCAGCGCGGCGATGTACCTCGTCCATCACCTCCACGCATCGTTGCGCGCGCCGGGGGACATCTGCGAGTTCGGCGTGGCGGAGGGACGGACGTCGGCCCTGCTGGCCAATGAGCTGCTCGGGATCCCGGACCGGTCGCTCTGGCTCTACGACACGTTCACCGGCCTGCCGGACCCGGGCGAGAAGGACGTCCTCCTCGACGACCAGCTGCGGCTCGGCGACGCCGGCGGGTACGCCGGTTGGCTCGCCCACGGCGAAGAGGAGGTGCGCGCCGAGCTGGCCGCCGTCGGGTTCCCGGAGCACCGCACCCGGATCGTTCCCGGGCTGGTGCCGCGCGACCTGACCGACGACCGCCTCCCTGAGACGGTGGCGTTCGCCTACCTGGACATGGACTTCTACGACGGGACCCGAGGTGCGCTCGACGCGCTGCACGACCGCCTCTCGGCGGGGAGCACGGTGGTGCTCGACGACTACGCCTACTTCACGGCCGGCCCGAAGACGGCGACCGAGGAGTTCCTGGCGGCGCACCCGCTGCTGTACGAGTTCGAGATCGGCCCGCGCTACGCGGGACACTTCGCGGTCCTGAGCCGCCGCTAGCGCGTCCGTTCAGTTCCGGCGGGACAGGGCCTCGCGGATGACGCGGCCGATCTCGTCGCCGAGCAGCTCATCGCGGTCGAGCAGGGCATCGCGCAGCGCGAACACCACGTCGCGGTTCTCCTCGAGCACGGCCTGCGCCCGCTGGCGCTGCGCCTCCAGGATGTCCTCGACCCGGGCCTTCGCCTCGCGGTCGCCGAGGACCTTGCCGACCAGGTTCTGGCGCGAGACCGGGCCCTCGGCCACCGCGTCGAAGGACACGAGCGAGCCGGCCAGGCCGAGCGAGCCGACCATCATCGCGGCGATCTCGGTGGCGTGAGCCAGGTCGTTCGCCGGCCCGGTGCCGCTCTCGCCGAGGAAGACCTGCTCCGACGCCAGGCCGCCGAGGGCGATGGCGATGCCGGTCTCGAGCTCCGAGCGCGAGCGCGTGAAGCGCTCCTCCTCGTCGGAGTGTCCCAGCAGGCCGAGCGAGCCGCGGCGCTTGATGATCGAGAGGATCTCCAGCCGGCGGCCGACGCCGAGGACGTGGGCCACCGTGGCGTGCCCGGCCTCGTGGGTGGCGATCGTCCGGCGCTCCTCGTCGCTGTAGGTGACCATCTGAGCCAGGCCGACCTCCTCGGTCAGCTTGGCCTCCTGGACATCTGCGACCCTCATCTCCTCGCGGCCGCGGCGCAGCGCCACGAGCAGCGACTCGTCGAAGAGGTGCTCGATCATCACCGGCGAGTAGCCGAACGTGTCGTGCGCCAGCCGCTCGCGGGCCTCGTCCTCGTCGAGCTCCGCGCCGTGGGACTTGCGCTCCAGGAAGTAGTCGATCAGCTCCCGGCGGCCCTGCTTGGTCGGCAGGTCGAAGTAGAGCCGGCGGTCGAAGCGGCCCGGGCGCAGCAGCGCGCGGTCGAGCGCGTCGGCCCGGTTCGTCGCCGCGATCAGCAGGATGTTGTTGTACGGCCGCGGCCGCGAGCTGATCTGCCGCTCGGAGGGCAGGTAGGCGTTCACCCGCCCGATCATCCGGTCGATCATCCGGTAGCGCAGCGGCGGCTGGTCGAACGACTGCATCTGGACCAGCAGCTCGTTGACCATGCCGCCGGTCCCGGCGGAGATGGAGGAGGCGACCGTCCGCGCCAGCCCGCCGCCGTCCGGGAGCGGCGCGTGGCCCAGCGCGCCACGGTCCACGCCGATCGCGTCGATCTCCTCGATGAAGCCGATCGCGCCGCCCTCCCTCCGCGCGGCCTTGCGCAGCGCGCGGAAGAAGGAGCGGATCTTCACGTTCGTCATCCCGAACCACATCGACTGGAACGCCGGCGCCGAGACGAACAGGAACGGCACGCCGGCCTGCTTGGCCATGGCCTTCGCCAGGAACGTCTTGCCGGTGCCCGGCGGCCCCTCGAACAGGATCCCCCGGCGCGGGTTGCCACCCAGGCGGTTGCGGAACGTCGAGTAGCCGAGGAACACGTTCAGGCTGCGAACGATCTCGTCGACCTGGGCGTCCATGCCGCGCACGTCCTCCAGGCCGACCTCGATGTGTTCCGGACGGACGATCAGGTGCGGGGAGCGGCCGCTCGCCAGCGGCAGCAGCATCACCAGCGCCAGGACGGCGATCAGCAGGAGCGCCGGCAGCCACAGTCCGGCGTCGGCCGGCATCTGCGGCAACTGGAGCGGGTTGTGGGTGGCCAAGCGGTACCAGAGGTAGCCGTCGACCACGCCAAAGAGGAGGACCAGGCGGACGATCCGCCGGCGGCGGGTCCGCTCGCGGATGCGGGCCACGTCCGCGAGCCCGGCGCGGACGACGCGCGAATTCCCGAGGGCCGAGACCACGTCGGACGCCGCCGTGGCCCGCTCCCGGTTCCGTCGTTCGCCAGGCTCGCCCGGCTCGCCCTGCTCGCCCACAAGCACCTCTGGGGATTCGACCGCGGCCAGGGTACTTCCTGCCACGACGGAGCGTCCACGGCGGGCTATCGTTCCGGCCCGTGGCACTGACCGACGTCGATCACATCGGCATCGCCGTCACCGACCTGGAAGCGGCCGTCGAACACTACCGCCGCGCGTTCGGGGTCGAGCCGGTCCACCGCGAGACCGTTGAGGACCAGGGCGTGGAGGAGGTGCTCTTCCCGGTCGGGTCGTCCTACATCCAGCTGCTGGCGCCGCTCGGGCCCGACACACCGGTCGGGAGGTTCCTGGCGAAGGGCGGCGAGGGGATCCACCACGTCGGCTACCGCGTCGACGACCTCGAGGCGGCGCTGGACCGCCTGCGCGCGGAGGGCGTGCCGCTGGTGGACGAGACCGGCCGCCCCGGCTCCCGCGGGACGACCGTCGCCTTCGTCCACCCCAAGGTCTTCCGCGGCGTCCTGGTCGAACTGGTTCAGGAGTAACCAGGAGCGACCGCGTCAGGACGCGGTGGGGTCGGGGCCGATGACGCCCGTCAGACCCGCGTCCGAGCAGGCTTGACCGGAGAAGCCCGTCGGGTCCCGCGCGATGTTGGGGAAGTGAAGATTCGCCAGTGTTTCACCATGTCGGACGACCGAATACACCCGGTACTTCTCATAGTCTCGGTAGCCCGCGTGCGAGATGACATCCGATGCCTCCAGCCCTTTGAGGCCCTCGTCTCTGAGGACCGTTTCGACATCTCGCCCTTGATCCAAAGGAGGCCCTCGAGGTCTGAGGTTGCACACCCGAGCTCGATCGGTCCCCAGAAGCCGCCCGAATCAACGACCTCCACCTTGGCGACCTCCGCGTCCGTCACGTCCTGCTCGGCGTACGGGGGCTCGAAGCAGCCCATACGCACCAGCCCCGGTGGTATCGGAGCCACGATCTCCCTGGGCACGCCAGGGGTGAGCGTGGTGCCGAACGATTCGTTCAGAGCGCCGTCGAGCCGATCGTAGAGCACGATGAAGAGTTGCTCGGAGCCTGAATCATCCGGCGTGCTGAGTGCTGAGAAGCGGACCCCATCGGCCAACGTGTCCATCGTAGCCGGAGCGGACACCCCATCGGAGGAGCACGTGACGGAGGCGGCGTCAGCAGGGTTCGTGGTGGCAGCCTGTCTTGAGAGCGATCCGCAGCCAGTTGCGACAACGAGAACCAGCCCCAGCCTGACGACCAGAGATCCGACCATCAACCGTCCTCCCCGCCGACGGCGTCAGGGCAGGTCGGTCAGGCCGGTCGCCGGGGCTGAGACCAGGGCGGCCATGTTCCCCTCGGGGTGGCGGTTCTCGTGCATCAGCTGGTGCGCCGCCCCGATCTCGTCGAACGCGAACACCGGCTCGGCCAGGCACGGGTCGATCTTCCCGGCCACCACCAGGTCGTTGAAGGCGCCGGCCTGCTCGTCGTTCGCGAAGTGGGAGCCCTGCAAGCGCTTCTGGCGCATCCAGAGGTAGCGCAGGTCGACCACGGCGTTGTAGCCGGTGGTGCCGGCGCAGATCACGACCATCCCCCCGGTGTCGCACAGGAAGATCGAGGTGGGCACGGTGTCCTCGCCGGGGTGCTCGAACACGATCCGCGGGGCGCGCTTCTCGCCGAGCGCCTCCCAGAACGCCTTCCCGAAGGCCTTCGCCCCCACCATCCACTCGCCGAACGCCTCGTCGTCGCGCCAGTCCGGGAGCGGCCCCCAGTGCCCGAAGTCCCGGCGGTTGACGGTGCCGGCCGCGCCGAGGCGGCGGCAGAACTCGGCCTTCTCCTCGCTCGACACCACGGCCACCGCCCTGCCGCCCGCCTCACGCACCAGCTGGATGGCCATCGAGCCGAGGCCGCCGGCGCCGCCCCAGACGAGCACCACGTCACCCTCGCGGACCGCGTGCGGCGGCCAGCCGTGCAGCATCCGGTAGGCGGTGGCGCCGACCAGCGTCGGGGCCGCGGCCGCCTCCCAGGTCAGGTGCCCGGCCTTCGGCAGGCACTGGTGCGCCTGGACCTTGGTGAACTGGGCGAACGAGCCGTGGTTCGACTCGTAGCCCCAGATCCGGAACGACCCGCCGAACATCGGGTCCTCGCCGGCGGCGAGCACCGGGTCGTCGGGGTCCCACTGCCCGCAGTGGACGACCACGCGGTCCCCGACCTTCACGTTCTCGACCCGCTCCCCCACCGCGTAGACCACGCCCGACGCGTCGCTGCCGCCGACGTGGTAGTCGTCGGGCTCGCCGTAGCGGGCGTGGACCTTCGTCACGTCCACCGGGATCCCCCGGGCGGCCCAGACGTTGTTGTAGTTGATGCCCGCCGCCATCACGAGCGCGAGCGCGTCGTGCGGCCCGGGCCGCGGCGTCTCGATCGCCTCGACCTGGAAGGCCTTCTCCGGCTCCCCGAAGCGGTCTGGCCGGATCACCTGGGCGTACATCCGGGCGGGGACCTCGCCCAGGGGTGGGATGTCGCCGATCTCGTACAGTTCCCTCACCATCGTGCGGCTCCTCCGTCACGGGAATGGGTTCCCTGCGGCGGCGGAGGGAAACCTACCGAAGGGTAGGTCAGGCCGCGGCGACCGGGCAACTCGGCGCGCGCGGGCACCAGGAGCACCAGGACCCCGGCCGCAGGTCCGGCTCGCCGCCGGCCAGCAGGGCCGCCGCGGCCTCCGCGGCGCGCACCACCCGGCCGGCGGCGTGGAACAGGGTGTCCTCGGTGACGTCCTCCGCCTGCCACTCACCGGAGTCGAGGAACACCGACGCCACGCGGAACGGCGGCACTCCGAAGCGGAGCGTCATCAGCAGCGCGTAGAGCCGCATGTCCTCCGGGAACTCCGGCCAGGCGCGGCCCGACTTCAGGTCGAGCGCGATCCGCCGGGCCCGCATCGGAACCTCGCGGTCCTGGGCCCCGAGCACCAGGTCCATCCGCCCGGAGACGATCACCGGGCCGAACTCCTGGCGGACGCTCAGCTCGGTGACCGGCGTCCACGACGTCTGCAGCGGCGGGAACGAGGCCCGGAACTGCTCGGCCAGCCGCACCGCCATCTGGGAGATCTCCGACGCCTCGAGCGGATCGAGGCCTTCCCAGAAGGCGGCGAACCCCGTGTCGCCCTCGGCCAGCCGGGCGGCCGCCCGCTCCACCAGCGCCGGGGTGGGGTCCGCCCGGCCTCGCGGCACGTCGAGCTCGATGGCCTTGTGCGCCAGGCTGCCTGCGGCCGTCTGCGGCCGGTGTTCGAAGGCAGCTCCCTCGCCCAGCAGCCCGGCCACGAACAGCCCCTCGCACCGCCCGTGGTCGTTCAGCCGGTGCTTGCCGAGCCAGACCGGCGGATCGGGGAACGAGAGGGCCGCGACGCCTCCCTCGACCTCGGCGCGCAGCCGGCCCGCCAGGTCCTCGCCGAACACCGGCCGGGGCACGGTCGCGCCCATCAGGTCGTCCAGCGTCCGCCGCTGGACCGGGGTCAGCCCATCCATCGGCCGGCATCGTAGACGGCAGGGGTGACACGCCCCGGTGTGGTAGACGTGAGGGGTGCGGACGCAGTACGAGGGAGACGTGGAGATTCGCCCGCTCGGACCCGGGCTCGTCGAGGACTACCTGGCCTATTTCGAGCGCGACGCGTTCGGCGGCAACCCCGACTGGGTGGGCTGTTACTGCCTGGAGGCCCATTCGACCCTGTCGGAGGCCGAATGGGACGCGCAGCCCCACGCCGAGCGGCGCGCGGAGATCACGGCGCTGATCGCCGCGCGCACGGGCGCCCGATCGGCTGGGTCCAGGCGGGGCCGCTCGCGACCCTCGAGAACCCGGACCTCCGGGCCGGACGCGAGGAGGCGGAGGTCGCCGGCGTCGGGTCCATCACCTGCTTCAACGTCGCCGCGGCCTGGCGCGGGCGGGGGCTCACCGGAACGCTCCTCGAGGCGGCCTGTGCCCGGCTCGCCGAGCAGGGGCTCAGCGTGGCGGAGGGCTATCCCTGGAGGTCCGACTCGCCACGGGGGTCGCACCGCAACTACCACGGCCCCCTGAGGCTCTGGCTGGAGCACGGCTTCGCGGCCTCCGGGGAGGTCGGCGACACGGTGATCGTCAGGAGGACGCTCTCCCGGAAGGCCTGAGCCGGACGGCCGTCCGGTGACGGGGTTCCGGTCGGAACGGCGCTCTGCTACGGTGCGTCGCGATCTCGCTCGGCGCCACGATCCCGCTCCAGACCCGCGGCATCGGTGCCGATATGCGAACGACGAGGAGGTGCCAATGAAGCGGTCAGTGGCGGTCCTGGCGGCGGCGTTAGCGATCGCGCTCGCCCCGTCGACGGTGGGCTCGGCGGCGCGGGGGGGAGCCCCGCCCGCCGCGCCGGGCGAGCAACGCTCCGGACCGGCCCCGCTGCTGGGCGCGGACCGGGCCGGCGCCCTGCAGGGCCGGTACGTCGTGGTCTTCCGCACGGGCACCTCGTCGTCGGCAGCGGCCGCCTCCCACAGCGAGGCGCGGTCGTCGGGCGCGCGGATCACCTTCACCTACACGCACGCGCTGAACGGCTACGCTGCGGAACTGTCGGACCGGGCGCTGGCCGATGTCCGCCACGACCCGAACGTTGCCTACGTCGAGGCCGACGCCGTCGTCCACGCCTTCGACACGCAGCCGAACGCCACGTGGGGCCTCGATCGGATCGACCAGCGCGACCTGCCGCTCTCCGGCAGCTACACGTACAACGCCACCGGCGCCGGCGTGAAGGCCTACATCATCGACACCGGCATCCGGATCACGCACTCGCTGTTCGGGGGACGGGCGTCGTACGGGTACGACGCCGTGGACGGCTCCCTGCCGGCCGACGACTGCAACGGCCACGGCACCCACGTCTCCGGAACCGTCGGCAGCAGCACGTACGGCGTGGCGAAGGGCGTCTCGCTCGTGGCGGTGCGCGTGTTGAACTGCCAGGGCAGCGGCACGTACGCGCAGGTCATCGCCGGGGTCAACTGGGTCACCGGAGACCACCTGACCGGCCAGCCGGCGGTGGCCAACATGAGCCTCGGCGGCGGCCCCTCGGCGTCGCTCGACACCGCCGTGAAGAACTCGATCACGGACGGCGTGACGTACGCGATCGCGGCCGGCAACAGCAATCGCAAGGCCTGCAACTACTCGCCCGCGCGGGTGGCCGCAGCCCTAACGGTTGGGGCCACCACCTCCACCGACGCCCGGGCGTCGTACTCGAACTGGGGCACCTGTCTCGACCTGTTCGCGCCGGGATCGAGCATCACCTCCACGTGGAACACGAGCGATACGGCGACGAACACGATCAGCGGGACCTCGATGGCAACTCCCCACGTCGCCGGAGTGGCCGCCCTGTACCTGCAGGGGAACCCGACGGCCTCACCGGCCACGGTGGGGAACACGGTCATCAGCAGCGCCACGCTGGGCAAGGTGACCCACCGCCGGACAGGTTCGCCGAATCGCCTGCTGTATTCGTTGTTGTGAGGACCCCGCCACATCGCCGCCCTCCGGGGCCCGGCGGGTAGACTCGGCTGGCGTATGGCGAAGACCGAACCGCGCGAACAGGAGCTTCCGCCCGAGCCTCCCGCCGCGCCGCACACCATCGAGGAACGCCTGGCCGACCTCGACCGCAAGCGGGCCGAGGCGCTCGAGGCCGGCGGGCCGGGCTCGATCGAGAAGCAACACGCCCGAGGCAAGCTGACCGCGCGCGAGCGCATCGACCTGCTTCTCGACCCGGGCTCGTTCGTCGAGACCGACCAGCTGGCGCGGCACCGGGCCACGAGCTTCGGGATCGACACGAAGCGCCCCTACGGCGACGGCGTGGTCACCGGCTGGGGAACGATCGACGGGCGGAAGGTCTTCATCTTCTCGCAGGACTTCACGGTGTTCGGCGGGTCCCTCGGCGAGGTGTTCGCCGAGAAGGTCTGCAAGGTGATGGACCTTGCCATGGCGGTCGGCGCCCCGGTGATCGGCATCAACGACTCGGGCGGTGCGCGGATCCAGGAAGGCGCGTCGTCGCTGGCCGGCTACGGCTACATCTTCGACCGCAACGTTCGAGCCAGCGGGGTGATCCCGCAGATCTCGCTGGTCATGGGCCCGTGCGCCGGGGGCGCCGTGTACTCGCCGGCGATGACGGACTTCGTGTACATGGTCAAGGAGACCTCCCACATGTTCATCACCGGGCCTGAAGTGATCAAGACGGTGACCGGTGAGGACGTCACCTTCGAGGAGCTCGGCGGCGCCATGACCCACGCGCAGCGCTCGGGCGTCGCCAACTTCGTGGCGGAGAACGAGGAGGACTGCTTGGCGCAGGTTCGCTACCTGATGTCGTTCCTGCCCTCGAACAACATGGAGGACCCACCGGCGTACGCCACCACCGACGACCCGGAGCGCCGCGACGAGTCCCTGCGCCACCTGATCCCCGAGTCACCGCGCGAGCCGTACGACATGCGCGACGTCATCGAGCGCGTCTTCGACGACGGTGGGTTCTACGAGGTCTCGGCCCTGTGGGCGAAGAGCATCCTGACCGGGTTCGCGCGCCTCGACGGGCGGAGCGTCGGCATCGTGGCGAACCAGCCGGAGGTACTGGCCGGGACGCTCGACATGGAATCCTCGGAGAAGGCGGCGCGGTTCGTGCGCTTCTGCGACGCGTTCAACGTCCCGCTGGTGACGTTCGTCGACGTGCCGGGGTTCCTGCCGGGCGTCACCCAGGAGTACGGCGGGATCATCCGCCGCGGGGCGAAGCTGCTCTACGCGTTCACCGAGGCCACGGTGCCCCGCGTGACGGTGATCACTCGCAAGGCCTACGGCGGCGCGTACGTCGTCATGAACTCGAAGCACATCCGGGCCGACGTCTCCTACGCCTGGCCGACGGCCGAGATCGCGGTGATGGGGTCCGAGGGCGCGGTGAACATCGTCCACCGGCGCGACATCGCCGGCTCGGAGGATCCCGACGCGCGGCGGGAGCAGCTGATCGCCGAGTACGAGGAGCGCTTCTCGAACCCCTACATCGCCGCCGAGCGGGGGTACGTCGACGCCGTGATCGACCCGGCCGACACCCGGCCGCTGCTGATCAGGGCGTTCCGCATGCTGCACACGAAGCGCGAGGCGGTACCGCCCCGCAAGCACGGGAACATCCCGCTGTGAGCCCCGCAGGGCTTGGGGGGGTGGCTCGCCCCGGGTGGGATGAACGCCGGTCACCGGCCGCGAGCGGACCCCCCAAGGAAGGACGGGTGGAGCTTGCGGAGGGACTGCCGCCCGAGGAGGCCGCGGCGGTCCGCGACGCGCTGCGCCGGTACCTGGAGGGATTGCGCCCGCGGCTGTCGCCGTGGGTCGTCGCCGGCCGGGCGGAGAACACGCGCCAGGGCGCGCTGCAGTTCCGCTACCAGGACGACCGCGCCTGGCAGCGCGTCGGCCACGACTTCATCTTCGCCCGCCAGGTGTCCGAAGCGCGCATGGGCCGCGGCGACTCGAAGTAGCCCGAAACGGCATGGACGAGGGCGACCGGCCGCTGCCGCTCGAGGGGGTTCGCGTGCTCGACCTGGCGACGATCATCGCCGGGCCGGGGGTGTCGGCGCGGCTCGGGGACTTCGGGGCGGACGTGGTCAAGGTGGAACATCCGCGCGGCGGGGACACCTTGCGCGGGCTCGGGTGGAAGGTCGCCGGCGTGGCGCTGTGGTGGAAGCTGATCGGGCGCAACAAGCGGCCGATCACGCTGGACCTGTCGCATCCGAAGGGACAGGACCTGCTGCTGCGCCTGGTGGACGGCGCGGACGTCCTGATCGAGTCGTTCCGCCCGGGGACGCTGGAGCGCTGGAACCTCGCGCCGGAGCGGCTGGCGGAGCGCAACCCGCGCCTGGTGGTCCTGCGTGTCTCGGGGTTCGGGCAGACAGGGCCGTACGCGCCGCGCCCGGGGTTCGGGACGCTCGCCGAGGCGCTCTCGGGGTACGTCCACCTGACCGGGGAGCCGGGCGAGGCACCGGTCCTTCCGCCGGTGGCGTTGGCCGACGAGGTCTCGGCGCTGCTCGGCGCGTACGCGGTGATGATCGCGCTGTACCACCGCGACGTTCGCGGGGGTGGCGGCCAGATGATCGACCTGTCGCTCATCGAGTCGCTGTTTGGCGTGACGGGTCCGGTCGCCACCGTGTACGACAAGGTGGGCCTGGTCGAGGGGCGGCACGGGAACCGCATGCCGTACGCGGCGCCGCGCGGCGCCTTCCGGACGGAGGACGGTCGGTGGGTGGCGCTGTCGGGAACGTCGCAGTCGGTCGCCGAGCGCGTCTTCGCCGCGATCGGCCGTTCCGACCTGGTCGCCGACCCGCGGTTCGCCACGAACGAGGCCCGCGTCGAGCACGTCGAGGAGCTCGACGACATCCTGTGGGACTGGATGGAGGCGCACACCCTGGCCGAGGTGATGGCCGCGTTCGAGGCGCACGAGGCGGCGGTCGCCCCGATCTACGACGTCGCGCAGATCGCGGCCGACGTCCACTACCGGGCGCGCGGGACGCTGGTCCGAGTGCCCGACGAGGAACTCGGTGACCTGGTGCTCCCCGACCCCCAGCCGCGCCTGTCGGCGACGCCCGGCCGGATCCGCCACGCCGGGCTCCCGCTCGGCGCGGCGAACGCGGACGTCTACGGCGAGCTGGGCCTCGGCCCCGACGACCTGGACGCGCTGCGCCTGGATGGGGCGATCTAGCTTCTCAGGTTGCGGGTCCACGACCCCACGGCCGGCGATCGAACGGCCGCGGTCGAGCGACCGGCGAACCGGAATACCCACCGGCGCCTGGGCGCGTCCGTCCGAACCTTCGGCATCCGGCCTGACTAAGCTCTCCCGCGTGACGGCCATCCGGACGGCGAACGAGGGGCCGGCCCCGCTCTCACTGGGGGAGATCCAGGACATATTTCGGGCCGAGGGACTGTCGGCGCCGCGGTTCTGGTCGAACGGACCCGGGGATACGTACGGCAGGCACGAGCACTCTTACCACAAGGTCCTGTACTGCCTGGAGGGCTCGATCGTGTTCCACACCGACGACGGGGATCTGGCGCTCGGGCCCGGCGACCGCCTGGACATCGCGCCCGGAACGGCACACGCGGCGACGGTCGGCACCGACGGCGTGTCGTGCGTCGAGGCATCGCGGGAAGCCGGCCCCGGATGACGAGCGTCGCGTGGGGCGTCGACCAGGTCTTCGCCGCCGTGCCCGGCGGGATCGGAACCTACGTCCGCGAGCTGGTGCCGGCGCTCGCCGCGCAGGACCCCTCGCTGCGGATCACGCTGTTCCACGCGCGTGTCGACGACGCCCGCCCCGAGCCGTGGATGGCCGACTTCCGGACGGAGACGCTCAGCGGAACGATCCAGCGGCTCTACCCGTCGTGGAACCTGGCCGGCCGTCCGGCGCTCCCCCCCTCGCTCGCGTCGCACGACGTCGTCCACGTCCCGTCCTGCGTGGCGGTCCCACCGACCGGTCCCGGCCGGCGATTGGTGGTCACGGTGCACGACCTGGCCTTCCGCCTCTACCCCGACCTCTTCCCTCCGGCGTGGCGGGCGATGTTCCGCCTCGGCCTGCGCCGCGCGGTGCGCACCGCCGACGCCATCGTCACGGTCTCGCGGAACACGGCCGAGGACCTGGTCCGGCTGACGAAGGTCGACCCGGCGAAACTCCACGTGGTGCCGCTGGCCGCGTCGCTGCCGGTCTCCCCGCTCGCGGTCGAGCCGCTCCTCGAGCGGCTGAAGGTCCGCCGCCCCTACCTGCTCTCGGTCGGGACGCTCGAGCCGCGCAAGAACCTGGTCCGGCTGGTGCGGGCGTACCGGCGGGCCGCCGCCGAGGGCGTGCCACACGTGTTGGTGCTGGCCGGGCCGATGGGGTGGGGCCCCCAGCCGTTGCTCCGCGAGCTGCGCGTGCCGGGCCCCGGCGAAGTGGTCCTGACCGGGGCGATGGCGCCGGACGAGCTCGATGCCCTGTACCGCGGCGCCGCCGCGTTCGTCTACCCCTCGCTCTACGAGGGGTTCGGGCTTCCCGTCGTCGAGGCGATGAGCCGCGGCCTCCCGACCGTGGTGTCGGACGTCTCCTCGCTGCCCGAGGTGGCCGGTGAGGCCGCGATCTACGTCCACCCCGGCTCCGTGCGCGACCTGGCCCGGGCGATGCAGCACGCGGTCGAGCCGGAGGAGGCCGAGCGGCTCGGCGTCGCCGCCCGGGCGCGCGCCGACCGGTTCTCGTGGGCCGAGACGGCGCGGCTGACCCTGGAGGTGTACCAGAAGGCCGGATGAAGGTCTCGCTGATCACCACCGTGAAGGACGCCGAGTTGGCCGTCGAGCCGTTCCTGGCCTCGGTCCGGGCGCAGTCGCGGGCGCCGGACGAGGTCGTGGTCGTCGACGGCGGGTCCGCCGATGGGACGGTGGCCGCGTTGCGCCGCCATCCAGACCTCGTGCTGGTCGAGGAGCACCGGGCGAACATCGCCATGGGCCGCAACGTGGCGATCAAGACGGCCGTGCACGACGTGATCGCGGCGACCGACGGCGATTGCATCCTGCACCCGGAGTGGCTGGCACGGGTCGTCGCCCCGGTCGAGGACGGCGCCGCCGTGGGGATGGGGTTCACGCGCCCGGCGCCGCGCTCGTTCCTGGAGGCGTGCGTCGCCGCCGCGCACCTGCCCGACGCCGGCGAAGTGGACCCGGCGCACTTCATGCCGTCGGCGCGCTCGGTGGCCTTCCGGCGCAGCGCGATCGAGGCCGTCGGCGGCTACCCCGAGTGGCTCGACATCGGCGAGGACATGTGGGTGGACCACCGCTGGCGCGAGCTGGGCCTGGACATGCGCTTCGTCCCGGACGCGGTCGTCTACTGGCACCCGCGGCCCGACCTGGCCGGCCTCTGGCGACAGTTCGCCGGCTACGCGGAGGGCGACGCGCGGGCCGGGATGTACCCCGGGCGACACCTGATCCGCGCCGGCGCGTACGCGGCGGGCGCGCTGGCGTGGGCGTCGGGCCGCCCCGGGGCGCGCGCCGTCGTGGCGGCGGCCGGCCTCTGGTACGCACGCCGTCCCCTGCGCCGCGCCTGGCGCCGGCTCGCCGGCCGTCCGCGCGAGCGCGCCGCCGCGCTGGCCGCGGTCCCGGCCGTGATGGCGGTGAGCGACGCCGCGAAGCTGTGGGGATACGTGCGGGGCCTGACGGCTCCTATCCGGCCTCGCCGCTGAGGTCGTCAACCGGTTCGACCGGCTCCGGCTGCTCCACGTCCTCCGCCGGCGGCGGTGCGGCGTCCTCCTCGAGGACGGGGGCATCCTGGAGGGGAGCCTCCTCGAGCGCTGGCGGCGCCTCGGGCACGGTCCCCTGGAACGGCTCCGGCTCCGGCTCGCTGGGGGCCTCCGGCGGTGGCTCGGTCGAGGCCTCCATGCCGTCCTCGCCGTCCGGCATCGGGTCGTCAAGGGCCGGCGGCTCCGGCTCGGAACCTCCGGCGGGCGCGGCGTCCATGCCGAGCCCGAGGTCGTCATCGAGTCCGAGGTCCTCCTCCGCCGGCAGACCCTCGGTGATCAGCGGGATGTTGCCGAGCACCGCGGGGGTGCCGACGAACGCTCCGGGATCGTCGGGTTCGTCGAGGTCGGCGGCCGCGTCCCGGTCGAAGTCGCGCTGGCGGGCGGGGCGCTCGCGCTCGTCCCGTCCCCGTGCCGCCCGCGGCCGGGGTGATGACTCCTCGTCGCCCCCGGCGAACGCCTCGGTCAGCGTCACGCTGTCGGCGGCCGCCCCGATGGCTGCGGCCCCGGCGCCGGCGATCCCGGCGATCGCGGCGACGCGCCCGCCACCGCTGCCGCCCGCGGGGACGTTCCGGGGCGCGGGTTCCGCGCCCTTCGGCGTGTCCTTCGCGTCGCCCTGGGTGGGCTTCTTCTTCGGCACGGCGAGGTCCTGTCTGTTGGGGGGATCCTGGCCAGACTAGGAACCGGACCGGTCCGCGGTCAAGCGCCGGCGCCGACCCCGAGCAGGCGGGCGGCGTTCTCCACCAGGATCGCGCGGCGGGCCTCCTCGGTCCACGGCAGCGCCTCCGCCTCGGCGAACCAGCGGTCCAGGGAGATGAACGGGTAGTCGCTGCCGAACACCGTGCGCCCGTTCAGGCGCCTGCCGGCCTCGCGCACCACCTCCGGCGGCAGGTACTTCGGCGCCCAGCCCGACAGCTCGATCCAGACGTTCGCCTTGTGCAGCGCGATGGCCAGGCACTCCAGGAACCAGGGCCAGCCGAAGTGCGCAGCGAGCAGCGTCAGCCCGGGGAAGTCCGCCCCGACCGCGTCGAGGAACCCCGGATGGGAGTAGCGGATCTTCGTCCCGCCGGCGCCGGGCGTGCCGGCGCCGATGCCGCAGGTCCCGGTGTGGAAGAGCGCCACCAGGCCCAGCTCCTCCGCCTTGCCCCAGATCGGGTAGAAGCGCTCGTCGGCGGGGTCGAACGCCTGCATGGTCGGGTGGAACTTCAGCCCCGCGAGACCGAGGTCCGCGGCCTCCACGACGCGGTCGGCGGCGTCGGCCCGATGTGGGTCCACCGACCCGAACCCCATCAGCACCCCGGGGAACCGCTCGGCCAGCCCGGCGAGGAAGGCGTTCCCGAGCCAGGGCCGGCCGGTGACGGTCTCGTCGTCCCAGTCGAGGACCACCCCGAGGATGTCGCGCTCGGCGTACTCCTCCGCCACCTGCTCGATCGTCTTGCGTTCCGGCGCCGTGCGGAAGTACGCCTCGGTCGCCGCGAGGTTCGGCCCGATGGCGCCCGCCAGCCACTCCTCGGTCGGCAGATGAACGTGCAGGTCGATGGCCCTCATCACGTCTTGTGGGCTTCCCAGGTGCCCCGAACGACGAGGTCCGAATCCGGCGGCCCGTCGGGGGGTCCGCAGGCCACCGCCGCGAAGGTGCCCGACACCGACGCTCCCCGGAGCGTGCCATCGAGCATGACGTCCCGCTCCCCCGCGGAGGTCATCTCGTCCCCGTACCCCATCAGCACCCGCACCGCCGCCGAGCCCGATGGGATCGTCCCGGCTTCGCCGGCGGGCTCCTGGACGCCGGGCAGCGGCGCGAGGAGGAGCACGCGCCGATGGTCACCGCCGCGATGACGGCGGCGAGCCGCAGCCGCCGCATCGCCTACGTGTAGTCGTAGAAGCCCCGGCCGGTCTTGCGGCCGAGGTGGGCGGCCTGGACCATCCGCCGGGCGAGCGGCGGCGCGTTGAACTCCGGCGCCTTGAACTCGTTGTACAGCACGTCGCCGACGGAGAGCATCGTGTCCAGCCCGATCAGATCGAGCAGCTCGAGCGGCCCCATCGGATGGCCGAGGCCGAGCTTGATCGCGGTGTCGATGTCCTCGCGCGTGGCGAAGCCCTCCTCGTACATCCGCACGGCCGCGTTGAGGTAGGTCGTCAGCAGGTAGTTGACGATGAAGCCGGCGCGGTCCTTCGCCAGCACGGTGGTCTTCCCCAGCCGGTCGGTCCCGTAGGCGCGCGCGAACTCGACGGTCTCGTCCGACGTCGTGATCGCCCGCACCAGCTCGAGCAGCTTCATCACCGGCGGGGGGTTGAAGAAGTGCATCCCCACCACCCGGTCGGGTCGCTTCGTCGCGGTGGCCATCTGCACCAGCGGCAGCGACGACGTGTTCGAGGCGAGCACGACCTCGGGCCCGGTGATCTCGTCGAGCCGGCGGAAGATCGAGAGCTTGGTGTCGAGGTTCTCG
>WNFV01004464.1_pt1 | contig 17347 bp, 16 predicted proteins | sample 5400101 | NCBI WGS metagenome assembly WNFV01 (sample SAMN13153361, study PRJNA577476) | soil metagenome | isolation source: 115 cm soil or saprolite under grassland replicate 1 | place: USA:California | collected 2016-06-15
CCGGGCCAGCGCGGAACAGACGCGGATCGGCCAGCACTGGGCAGACGTACGGCACTGGACCCGCCAGCGCGGCTTCCCGCGGCGCTGGGTGGTCCACTTCAGCGAGGTGCGCTGGCGCTGCGAGCCGACCGAGCGCAATATCACGATCACGCTGAGCAGCCGCGCCCCGCACGCGGCCTTTGCGGAGGTTCTGGCGGCACTGCAAGGTGTAAAGTGCCATGGAGATGGGATGAGCGGGTGAAACGATGTTGTCGCCCATTCACGCGCTTACCTCGTCAAGGCATAGGATGAGCGTTCGAACGATCTCCTCCACCGGCTGGGTTTCGACCCCAGCCAGATTGAGCACCAGCACAATCTGCGGCTTCTCCGTGCGGTAAGAGAACGATCGAAGCGCCGGACCATACCACTCGAAGAATGGGCGCAGCGCTTCTGTGAGCTGCCCGGCCGCAGCCCCGGAAGCAGTGAGTTGGAGCGACGGGGTGGCCTGGATGTAATTCCATCCCTCAGGCGGGAAGACGCGCGGCGCGGCATCGAGTTGAGCTTTGATGTCGCGCTGGAGGGCAAGTTTGAGGATCAACTGATCGCGCCGGCCGCTCGCCCGCTGGAACAGCCACAGCGGCAGCAACTCGCGCGTCTCCAGGAGCAGCACAGCCTCAAGCTGTGCGATCGGCTTCGCGAGGCCGCTCACGCTGGCGCGCAGGCCACTACCGGGGGAGCCGATCCAACGATACGCGGCCTTGCCGCCCAGTGATGGCAGGCCGGCCTGGAGCCAGCGTCCCAGCATCTGCCCGCGCCGCCGATTGTACACCGACGCGCCTACATACCAGGCGCCCAGCGCAATGCAGACGAGTAGAATGGCAAGCTGACCAATGTCCACCGACGAAACTCCAACCGAACGAGATCCCGACCAGGCCAATCTCGAAACGCTGCGCGCCCGGCTGGCGGCGGCAGCCGACTGGCTGCGCGGCTTCCTGTACGGGATGACAACCTACGAGCAGGTACTGACTCTCCGCAAGCAGCGCGCCGACCTGGAGCATTTATTCGTTCTGATCAGCTTCGGCGATCTGCTGGGAGTGCCGGTGTTGCCGCCCTACTACACACTCCGTCTGTTGCCCTACATCGTCCCTCTCATTCGCAACTGGCGCTATCGGATGCTGCGCGAGAGGGATCTGACCGACCTTACGAGCGGTGGATAGCTATCCACCAGCCATCGATTTCCCTTTCAAGAACTCCACCAACCCCTGAATCGCACCCTGCTGATCCTGCGGCAGCTGCTGCTGCTGTGCCAGGCCCAGCAGCGTCTGCGCCTCGGCCAGCGCCTGCGGGTACTGCCGAGTGTCGCTGAGCACCAGCGTGTAGTTGCGGTGCGCCTCCAGGCTCTGTGGCTGGAGCTGCGTCCAGTGGCCGAACGCATCGGCGGCCTGCGGCAGCTCGTTCAGGCGGACGGAGATCATCCCGATGAATGAGTGCAGCGCGGCGTCGTCGGGCTTTTTTGTCACGGCGGCCGTGTAGGTATCGCGCAGGCGCCGCAGCTGATCGGGCTGGCTGCGCAGGCTATCGGCGATCTGGGATACCTGACTATCGAGCGCGTGCGGGTTGGCTTCCAGCAGCTTCAGGTACATGTCGATCGCCTGGCTGGCATTGCCCCGCAAGCGCAGCACATCGGCCAGCCGTAGATCGGTATCGCTGTAACGTGGATCCAGCGCTTTGGATTGCGCGAGCAGCTGGGCGGCCTGGTCGTAATACTGCTGCGCCGCTGTCTCATCGTTGTGGGAACGGGTATAATTGCCCATCAGTGCCACCGCGCTGGCATACTCGTTCAGAATGGTGACATCCTGCGGCGCGACTGCATGCCCCTGCTTATACCAGTCGATCGACTGGCGCAGCTGGTCGGGATCCTGGGTCAGCCGTGAGTACCAAAAGCTATGCATGCGTGCCAGGTTGGCGTAGTGATCCTTGTTCAGGGTGTTGAGGCCGCGCGCCTGCTCCAGCACTGCCTGCGCGTAGCTCATCGTCTCCAGCGGCGCCTGCTTGAACACATACTCTTGTACTTGCTGATCGTCGGTCATGCGTAGCAGGTCGTTCAGCTGTGCGGTCGGCTTGGGCTGGCCGAGTGAGCATTATTGGTCTGCCGCTTGATATCGGTGAGGTTCATCAGGGTGCGGCCTAGATTGAGATAGTAGAAATCCTGCCCCGGCTCCATGCGGATAGCATCCAGGTAGTAGGTCATACCGAGGAGCTGTTGCTCAAGGCCGGAGTTCGGGCTGTCGCTCAGGCCCTGACCCTGATTGAAGCGCATATCGGCGTAGACATTATCGATATTGAAGAACCAGACCCCGGCCAACGCCAGCGCGCCAATAATTCCGTAGATCATCAGCGCGGCCGGGCTGTTCGCGCTGCTCGGGCGGCCGCGAACAGCCCGGCCCTGTGCGGCCCCGCGCGCGACACCGCCCTGGCGACGGCGCCCGCCCTGCTTGGCGGATGGCCCCTTCGCGGCTGCCGCGAGCACCGGCTCGGGCGCGGGCTCGGCGGCTGGCGCAAGCGCACCATCGAGTGAATACTGTCCATCCAGCGCCCCAGCCACCACCACCACCGCCAGCGTCACCCACAACAGCATCAGCGTGGACACGATCGGGATGCCGGTCAGCCCTTCAATCATATGCGCGCTAACTACCGCGAACCCAGCAATCGCCAGCAGCTGCGTGTTCTGCCCGCTGCCGTGGCGCGCTAGGCGCCAGGCCAGCGCGAAAAAGCTGATCAGTACAAACATATAGCTGATCAGCCCCAGCAAGCCCTTGGTGACCAACTCATCTAGGTAGGCCTCGTGCGAGCGATCGGGCGAAGCGCCGCGCGCTTCGATATTCGCCAGCGCAGGCGGGTAGAATTTGTTGTAGGCCACGAACATGCTCTCGGGACCCCAGCCGATCAGCGTGCGCAGCGGGTCGGACGTGATCAGCCCGACTGCGCCGCCAGCCTTGTCATCGCCAATCCAGATCAGCCGGCGCACAAGGCCGGTACCGCTCTCAGATTCGAGCAAAGTGCCCAAACGCCCGATATAGGGAATGCCGCGCAGTTCATCGAAGAACGGCGAGTCGACCGTATTGAAAGCCACAATAAACCCACCCAGCGCAAGCGCCAGCACGATCTCACCGATCAGCAGCCCGCGCCAGCGCGCCGCGTTCGATTCACCGGCTTGGCGCGCACGCCGATAGGCGTTCCACAGCAGCAGTGTGAAGAACACAAACAGCCCGGCTGCAATACCTAGCCAGGGACCGCGGCTCTGCGTAAAGAAGATTGTGATCAGCAAAAAGCCGGCGATCACCAGCATGCCCAGGCCCTGCATGCGCAGGAACATGCGCGTCGGCGCCGGGCGGCGCGGCAGCGCGTAGATCAGCACATAGGCCAGCACCACCAGCAGCAATCCGCCGATCAGCCAGATCGGCCAGTTGGTATCGCTGCGGCCCGGCTGAGCCTGAACCACCTGGTCGCCAGAGTTCTGGCCAAGCAAGAAAAAGAAGCCCAGCAAGAGCGTGAAGATCAGCGCCAACACGCCCGGCCAGATCATCCCCAGCGTGATTCGCTCGGCGCGATGTAGGCGCAGTGTCGGCAGGATGTAGAGCCCGCAGGCGATAATCAACGCCGCTGGGTAGACCCACCAGTAGCGCAGGTCGGCCGTGCGCACCACCGCGCCGAACTTGACTGTCGCGAAGAGCATGGCTAGGCTGCCGAGCACCAGCAGTGTATACGCCGCGGCCCAGCCAAGATCGGATCGCTCGCCTGGCTCGGCTACGTCACGCGCCTCCTGAAACACGGCGATCGCCCGATACATCACATATGGCACGATCAAGATCAGGTAGGCGGCAACGAAGATCGAGTTGCCCATGGTCGAGGCCACGCGCGAGACCACATCGCCCTTCCACGGCAGCGGGTCGATCTGGTAGTGCTGTATCAGGCCATAGCCGACCGCGGGCAGGCTGCCGAGGATCGCCACGGTAATCAGCCGATCGAGTTGCTCACGCCGGCGCAAGGTCAGAACGATCATTGCCGCGAGGCCGACATACGAGAGATTAGTGTAGGTACCCTGTAGGCGCTGGTTCGATCCCCAAAAGCTGGTGGCCGGCACCACCGACGTGGCTGTCGCGAACAGGAACACCAGCACGTAGAGCAACGTCGGCAGCGCGAGCGGGATGGAGTTCAGGCGCTGCCAGGCGCGCTTGAGCAAGCGCGCCTCCGACGGCGCTGCCGCGGCGCGGGCTGGGGCGTGGCTGCTTCGCTCCAGCGCGCGAATGATCCCGGCCGCCACCATGATCAGCACAATCGCGCGCAGAGAGGTGGCTTTATCTGGCTCGAAGTGCCGTGATGAGAGCAAGTTGAAATATGAAGGGATAAAGACGAGCGCGAAGAGCCAGCCTGCCTCAATGATTCGCTCGCACCAGAGAGAGATGGTGGTCTGTCGTTGCAACCAGGCCTCCTGAAATATATATGAGCGGGTGAAAGGGTGAAGGGGTGCAGGGGCGTCGAGGCACCCCTGCACCCCTTCACCCTTTCACCCTTGTCATCACACAAGTAGCGTTTCCTGCGACTCCTGCCGGACTTGGAGCTTGAACGCGCTCGCGCGCTCGATCATCTCCTGAGCGCTGCGGCGGCTGTGATCGCTCACGGGCACACCATCGAGCATCGCGGCCAGCTCTTCGATTCGCTGCTCGTCGTTCAGAAGCAGGATGCGCGTGTGCGTGCGATCGGCGCTGAAGGATTTGGCGATCGCGTAGTGCGCATCGCCGAACGAGGCGACCTGGGCCAGATGGGTGATGCAGATGACCTGGTGCCGATCGCTGATGCCCCAGAGCTTCTCGCCTACCACATGGCCCGCGCGCCCGCCGACACCCACATCCACCTCGTCGAACACCAGCGTCGGCACATCGTCCACGCGCGAGAGGATCGACTTGAGCGCCAGCAGCAGCCGCGCGCTCTCGCCGCCCGAGGCGATCCGCGCCAGCGGCTTCAGCGGTTCACCGGGGTTAGGCGAGAGCAAGAACTCGATCTGGTCGATACCCGTTTTATCAAACGACCAACGACTAACGACCGACGACAAGGGAGCGGATGCGGCGACGGCTGTATTTGTTGCCAGCAGCGAAGCGCTTTCGTCTTTCGTCTTTGGTCTTTGGTCCTCAAGCAGCGAAGCGCTTTCGTCTTTCGTCTTTCGTCTTTGGTCCTCAAGCAGCGAAGCGCTTTCGTCTTTCGTCTTTCGTCTTTGGTCCTCAATAGGTACCGGCACGCCGTTGGAGTCTTGCTCATGCTCCAGGGCAACAAAGAAGCGCACATTCGGCATCGCCAGGTCGCGCATGGCGCCTTCGACAGCGGCGGCGAGCTGGCCGCCCATGGCGCGGCGACGGAGCGAGAGCTGGCCAGCCAGCGCGCCGATCTCGGTCAGCAGGCGCGCCTCCTGGGCTTCCAGGTCGGCCAGATGTTCAGCGCTGTGGGTCAGGCGCTCGATCTCGGCCTCGGCTGAGGCGGCGCGCTCCACGATCTGCTCGATGCTGCCGTGATATTTGCGCTGCATATCGCGCAGCAGCGTCAGCCGATCCTCGATCGCATCCAGCCGCGCCGGATCGAACTCCATGCCATCACGGTAGCCGCGCACGCTGGCGGCCAGATCCTCCAGCATATACAGCAGCTCGCTGGCCTGCTCAGCCGCGCGCGCAACGCTGGGATCCAGCCGAGCCAGCTCGGCCAGCGCATCATTGATCGTGCCCAGCGACTCGACCACCGGCTTGATCGGCCGGCGACCGGCCTCATCGCCCTCGTAGAGCAGCGCATAGGCCGATGTCACCAGGTCGGTGATCTTCGCGCCATTCTGAACCAGCGAGCGCTCCTGCAACAGCTCGGCTTCTTCGCCAGGGCGCAGCTTAACCGCGCCGACATCTTCGAGCAGGAAGCGCAGCTCTTCGATCCGCTCGGCACGGCTGGCGGCGGCCTTCCGTAGCGCGGCCAGCTCGTCGCGCACTTTGCGCAGCGCGCCGACTCTTTCGGCCACCTCGGCGCGCTGCGCAAGCAGCCCACCGAAACGGTCGAGCATCTCACCATGGGTGCGGGTGTTGAAGAGCGACAGACCCTCGTGCTGGCCGTGGATATCCACCAGCCGGCCACCAACCTCGCGCAGCACCGAGATGCTGACGGCACGCCCGTTGATCCGCGCCACGCTGCGGCCGCTCTCGGCATTGACCTCGCGCGAAAGGATGACCTGCTCGTCCTCATCATCCCACAGGCCATACTCGGTCAGCACCGGCACAACGTCAGGCCGGTCGGAGATGCTAAACACGCCCTCGACCCGCGCGCGCTCGGTGCCGGCGCGCACAAATGTCGGGTCGGCGCGGTCGCCGCGCAGCGTGCCCAACGCATCGATGATGATCGATTTACCAGCGCCGGTCTCGCCGGTGAGGACGTTGAAGCCCTGCTCCAGCCGCAGACTCAGGCGGTCGATGATCGCGAAGTCCTTGATATTTAGCTCAAGTAGCATGCGTACTAATCTATCGATTCGGTCTATCAAACATCAGGCTACAAGCCGCATTGTACCATATCGGTACATGGGTCGCAATTGCTCGGGGCGAATTTGGAGCGCGCTTTCAAGGCATCAGGATGAGGAGCAAAAACATACGTTCTATAACAACGCCTGTGCCTTGATCTGGTACAATCGATACATCTCGATGCGGCGGGGGTGTGGCGGCTGCTGCGCCGCCCTAAGACAAGGGTTCGCTTGGCAGCGATCAGGTTTACCGTTTGGGGAGGCTTGGAGGGGCCTTCGGCCCCTCCAAGCCTCCCCAATGGTGGGGGTCTGGGGGACGGCACCCAGAGGGTACCCGGCCGCCCCCAGACCCCCACCCCAAAGTGTAACGTTCGCAAGAACCTTGTCTAATGGGCGAAAAGAGCGTTTCTTGGAGGGCTTGCGCCCTCCAAACCTCCCGCTTGCGTAAGTCCTATTTATAAGAGAAGGAGCTACACCATGAGCGATGACATCAAGGCACAGATTGACCTTCTGGCGGCCTTTCCCGAGCAGCTCAAGCTCCAGCTCCAGGGGCTGGGCGATGCCGCGCTGCGATTCCGGCCCGCGCCGGATGAATGGTCGATCATGGAGATTGTCGGGCATATCATCGATGTCGGAACGCTCTGGCCGGGCCGCACCCGCCAGATGCTCGCCACCGACAATCCTAGGCTGGCCGCCGTCGACCCAGCCTGGGTGCGCCAGCGCGACTACCACAACAAGCAGCCTGGCTTTCTTCTGATCACACTGGCCGAGCAGCGCGCCGAGTATGTCGAATTCCTGCGCATCCTGCGCCCGGCGCAGTTGGCCCGCGGCGGCATCCACCCAACTCGCGGCCCGCTGACCGTCGAGCAGGGCATCGCCGCCCTAGCCGACCACGACTGGGGGCACAGCAAGCAGATCGCAGCGAATCTGGCGGCCTATCAGCGATGATATAGCCCAGATCGTGCTCGCGCCGCCCGTTGATCTCGGCCTCGACGATCCCGCAATCGCCGATCGGCGCGCCGCCGTCGCGCAACTCTACCAGCATGCGGCCCAGGCCGGTTGCCGGGAACGATGCGCTGGCGCGCCGCACCCAGGCCGCAATGGCATCCTCGGAAAGCGGCTGCGGCCAAAACATCATCGTGACCCGATCGGCGAAGATCGGCGCGATCAGCACGATGTCGGACTCGGTGTAAGGCCTGATCATTGTGCGCGCTGTCTCGATCATGATGTTATTTGTAGATCGATCTCATCCAGATCGGCGATCTGAAGGGTCAAAGCATCGATCGAGACCTGGATCTCGCGCAGCGAGAGCGCAAGCGAGACCAGCAGAAGCAACAAGCTGCCGCCGAAGATCCATTTTCCGAGATCCAATAGGCCGGCAAATAGCATGAACATGGACAGCACGCAGCCGAAGAAGCTGGCGATTCCAAAAACTTGCATATTGCGAATAATGCCGATCCGATAGCGTAAGTTGGCCAACTGCCCTTTGATCCGTGGGTCGGGCACAGCGCGGTAGCGCGCGTACAGCTCGCGCATCAGGGCCGCCAGCGAGAGAAAGCGATTGGTGTATGCCAGCAGCAGTAGGGAGATCGCCGGGAACAGCAGCGCGGGGGTGGTCAATGTTAGTTCCATAGCTGTATACGCCCTGATTTCGTCGGCTCGCCGACCAGAGAACTTCTGAGGCGATTATAGCACGGCCCAGCGTTGAGGCATACCGTAAGGTATCATATAGCTCTTGAGCCGGCGTGCTATCATGACCGCACCCGACGTTCGTATCACAAAGGATAAGTCTCATGTCACCAGACGATCCGATCAGCTTCGACGACGTTCGCGCCGCCCGCGCGCGGCTGCGCGGCGTAGCGCACATCACGCCGGTGATGACTTCGCGCACGCTGGATGCGCAGGCCGGCCGCGCGGTGTTCCTCAAGTGCGAGAACCTCCAGCGCGGTGGCGCGTTCAAGTTCCGCGGCGCCTACAACACCATCAGCCAGCTCGCGCCGGAGGCGCGCGGGCGCGGCGTGCTGGCCTTCTCATCCGGCAACCACGCCCAGGGGGTTGCGCTGGCGGCGCGGCTCCTGAGCGCGCCGGCCGTGATCTGCATGCCCAGCGACGCGCCGGCCGTCAAGGTCGCGGCCACGCGTGGCTATGGCGCCGAGGTGATCTTCTACGACCGGCTGAAGGACGACCGTGATGCCGTGGCGCGGCAGATCGCCGACCAGCGCGGCATGACGCTGGTGCCGCCGTACGACGATGCGCGGATCATCGCCGGTGCGGGCACGGCCGCGCTGGAGCTAGTCGAGCACGTGCCCGACCTCGACGCGGTACTGGCGCCGATCGGCGGCGGCGGCCTGATCGCCGGCAGCGCGATCGCGATCCACGGCGCGAATCCAAAGACGCGCGTCTTCGGCGTGGAGCCAGCCGGCGCCGACGATACGCTGCGCTCGCTGCGCGCCGGCGAGCGAGTCGGCATCGCGCCGCCCAGCACAATCGCCGATGGGCTGCGTGTGTCCAAGCCGGGCGCACTGACATTCCCGGTGGTTCAGCGCCATGTCGAAGATATCCTGGTGGTCACCGACGATGAAATCCTGGAGGCGGTGCGTTTCGCGCTGCTGCGACTCAAGCTGGTGATCGAGCCATCCGGCGCAGTGACGCTGGCGGCGCTGCTGGCCGGCCGCCTGCCACCCGATATTGGGCGCGCGGGCGCGATTATCAGCGGCGGCAATATCGACCCGCCGGTGCTGGCGAGCTTGTGGCAGGATCAATCGAAGTGACGAGTGACCCTTCGACGCCGCTCAGGGCAGGCGAGTGACGAGTGAGTCTCGACCCCTTCACCCACGCGCTCCTGACTCCTGACTTCTGCTATGGTATTGACGATCGGCGGCGATTGCACGTATAATCGACTGTGCCGGACGCGCGCCAAGTGAAGGAAGGATCCACTCATGGCCACCTTCAAAGATTATGATGATTTGTATTCCTGCATGGGCCGCCTCTACGATGAATCCAAGCGCGATTCACGGATCGCGCCCAAGATCAAAGACTCGAACCTGGTGATCCAGTTTCGCTACGACGACCCGCACGCCACCGTCACAATCAATGCCGCCGCGCCGCCGAATCAGCCGGGCGCCTACTTCGACGTGTTGTGGGGCGATGATACCGGGCTCAAGCCGGATGTTGAGATGACGATGAAGGCCGACATCGCGCATCAATTCTGGCATGGCAAGATCAATCTGATGGCCGCGCTGGCCCGCCGGCAGATTGTGGCTAAAGGCCCGATCCCTAAGATTCTTAAGCTGCTGCCGGCTGTCGAGCCAATGTACGAGATGTACCCGATTATTCTTCATCAGATCGGTCGCGACGACTTGATTATCAAGTAAGACAAGGTTTCGCTTGGCAGCGATCAACCTCCCCAATGGTAGGGATCTGGGAGACGGCACCCAGCGGGTACCCGGCCGCCCCCAGACCCCACGCCGAACAATATCTTTTGCCTGCTACGGCCGGATTGCATACACCCGCACCCGCGGGCCAACGATGGTTCGAAGGAGCGGCGACTATGGGCATGGACACTGAAGAGATGTACCGGCGCGGCGTGGCCGATGCATCGCAGGGCGAGCCGCACCCCTTCTATTACCAACATTATTACCAGTACCGTAGGGGCTACGACCGCGCGCGCCGCAGCCGCGGCCTGGCCGGCGGCTACCAGAACCTGTATCGGCATCGGCGGGCTTGGCTGCTGGCGGCTGCCGGGATTGTGCTGGCCGGCGTCGCGCTTTTCTTCTCTGTGCGCTGGCGATCGCAGTCCGCAGCAACCCAGATGCCCACGCCGGCGCGCGCGCTGGTGGCGGCTACACGCCTGCCGACCCGCACCCCGATCTTTTCAACGCCCACCCTCAAACCTACCGAAGCGCCGGCTGTGCTCCAGATTGGCGCAGGCGCGCAGGTGGTCAACATCGAAGGCACGGTGCTGCGCGGCCGCAAGCAACCGAAACTCAAAGCTGCCGCGACAGCGGCGTTCAAACCTAGCGAGCGCGTGCGCATCCTTGAGGGACCGGTCGATGCTGATGGCTTTACCTGGTGGAAGATCAAAGGCGAGAGCGGCACCGGCTGGAGCGCCCAGCAATCGAAGGAGGGCGTTGTCTGGCTCCAGCCGGTCGATGGCCAATAATGATGTGACTTTTTGCAAAGAACCACGGTCTTCATGCTTACGATCGGTTGGCACAGCTATTGCTGTTGAAATTATGGTTTTGGAAGAGTGGAAGTTCATAAGGAGGATTCTATGGCGCCATTATTCGGCGGAAACGACGATATGAAGAAAGTCGGTGAGGATATGCAGAAGCTGAGCGAGCAGATCGGCGCGCTTCAGCAGAAACTTGCCGCAAAGACATCAGAGGCCGACAGCCTGCGCGCTCAGGCCGCGCAGGGCGCTGGCGCATCTGTCGCGCTTGAGGACGCAGAGGCGCAGATGCAGGTGCTGCGCGATCAGCTTAAGGAGATGCGGAATAAGCCGGCGCAAAGTTCCACCACCAGCGCGGATCTGGACACGGCCCACGCGCAGATCCAGGCGCTCCAGAGCCAACTTTCCGCGCTTCAGCAATCCGCCGGCGCCAAGGTGGCCGATGGGATCTCGATCGGCACGAAAAGCGTAGCCGCGAACAGCGCAGTGGCCGGTGGACTGGTGGCCGGCGCCAGCGCCTGGGTCACACACGCGGGTGGCCTACCGCTGCGCCTGCGCTCTGGCCCGAGCCTAAGCGAAAGCGTGATCGACAGGCTCCAGCCCGGCTCGCAGATGACGCTCCAGGATGGCCCGCGCAATGCCGATGGACATGCCTGGTGGCACATCCGCACCGACGATGGCAAGCAGGGCTGGGTCGCCGGCGAGGATCTGCGCACCCAGCCGGATTAGACTTTCGATTGGTTCCTTGGAAAGCACGATGCCCAAGGCGTGCGCCTTGGGCATCGTGCTTTGCGGTTGAGCGCCATCATCCCAACAAGCTGGCTTTCCTACGAAAAGCAACGCATCTCATTACTTTCACATAGTCTATTCTTACTTGAAAGAAGGCTCCTCAATGCGCTCGCGCAATGTTCTCCTCTTGAGCATCGGCCAAGCCTTTGGCAGCGCTGGCATCTCGATGATGGTGCTCCTGGGCGGCATCATTGGGTCAGAAATTGCGCCGACGCCGACCCTTGCCACGCTTCCCATTTCCATCCAGGTTTTGGGGGTCGCACTCTCCACTGTGCCCGCGTCGTTCCTGATGCGCCGCTTCGGTCGTCGGAGTGGATTTGTAGCATCTTCACTGATTGCGGCGCTGGCTGCTCTCCTTGCGGCCTACGCAGTGTCAGTGGGCAGCTTTGTATTGTTTTGCATGGCCACCTTCTTCACTGGGCTGAACGGTGCATTCGTGCAGCAGTATCGCTTTGCAGCAAGCGAGAGTGTCGAACCCCGCCATGCAAGCCGGGCAGTCTCGTTTGTCTTGGTCGGCGGAATCTTCGCTGGGATATTGGGACCGGAGCTTGCCAAGCGAACAAAGGACTTGTTTGGAGTTGGCCTATACACAGGCTCGTTTATTTGTCTGGCTGTTTTGTATGTGATTGCTGCCCTGCTCCTGCTATTCCTTCAGAATAGCAGGTCGCAGGAGGAAGCGACGTTGGGGCCAGAGCGACCACTTGGACAGATTGTGGCCCAGCCTATCTATCTTGTGGCGCTCCTCAGTGGAGCTGTTGGCTACGGAGTGATGAGCTTCACCATGACGGCGACGCCAATCCAACTCAACAGAATGAGCGGCTTTAGTATTGATCAGACCGCCTGGGTTATCCAGAGCCATATCATCGCCATGTTTTTACCCTCGCTCTTTACTGGGTATATCGTGGAGCGCCTCGGCGTCCTGCGGGTCATGTTCATTGGCGTGCTTCTCCTCGGGGGCTGCGTGGGGTTAGGTCTTATTAGTCACCAGCTCCTGCATTATTGGGGAGCGCTTGTCCTCCTTGGGCTCGGGTGGAACTTTGCCTACGTCGGAGCGACAGTGCTTCTTACACAGAGTTACCGCCCTTCAGAGCGATTCAAAGCGCAGGCCACAAACGAATTCACCATCTTCGGTATCCAAGCGCTGGCGTCTCTCTCAGCTGGTACTGTCATCTTCTCGGCAGGCTGGGTGGCGCTCAACTTGATATCGCTCCCTTTTCTCATACTTATGCTGGGCGCACTCTTGTTCCTACGAAGCGGGACGATGCGCCGATCGGATGAAGATATCGTGACCGTCGGCAAGGCATCGTAACACCGCGCAGGTGCTCTGCCCGTCATCAGCCAGGGACTCTAACATTGCCACTTGACCTGTTGCTTTCAGATCAGCCCTGTAACCTGCACAATCCCAGTGACAATCAGGAACTGCACGAAGGCGACCAACCCGATCGCGCTGGCAATTGGTACCGTCTTGCGACCGATCGCAAAACCCGCGAGGGCGACGCTCATGGGAATGAGCGCGGCGTCGAGTATCGCCAGCCAGACCCTGGCCGCGCGGAATTCCGGCGCGCCCGGCAAACCAATCAGGCCCAGGAGCCACAGCAGTTGGAGTACCACCAGCACCAGTACCGCAAATGCGAGTGGCCGTGTGACAACACCCCAGGTGCGAATCACCTCGATAATACTCAGCACCAAGGCGATTACAGTCAGAATAGTGACGAGATTTAACTCAAGCGTAAGTGTGCCAATACGCATGACACGCACTCCTTTCGTTCCTCGCGCACCACACGGCCGGGTCGCCAGGCGCCGATGCGCCCGCGACCGATCAACGGTAGAAACGGCGGCGCGGATACCGGTACCGGTGGCGCGGATAATGATGGCCACGGAGGAGACTCACGAGACCGACCAGCACCAACGCGCCCAGAATGGTCCAGACCAGTTCAATCGTCTGTGTGCCGACGGTGATTAGGAGAATCGATGGCAAGTGCAACCGATGCGCCAGCCAGCTGCCAATGTACGCGCCAATCACGCCAAGGATGATCGAGACGAGGAAGCCGCCAGGAGTGAAACCGACGATAAACTCGGCCACTGCACCAGCGATACCAGCGATCACCAGGAGTACGATGAGTTCAAGTAATGACATCGGAATACCTCCTTCGAGGATCGTCCATGCCTGAGGATCCCCACCTAGGACCGAGAAGAAGCATAAAGAGTGCCAAGGTTATCGACAATGGCGCGCTGATCGATTGCCTGGGGCGCAAGGCGGCCATCGGCGCCAGCGCGGCGCTGGCGTGGTAGGGCTTGCTAGGACTTACGCAAACCTGGATTTCTTACCCTTTGTAGGTCATTTTTTCGCCCGGGCGGGCGAAAAAATGACCTACAAAAGAAGTAAAGTACCATTTGCCCCATTTGCCTTTGGTATAAGGTATACTATTCCCAGGAGGTAGCGTATGCCATTGAATCTTGAACGGTTAGATCGCACCGTTAGTAGTGTGGCAACGTTCGCTGATGCCGAGCAGGAAGACCGCGCCTTCTGGCATAGCCGGACGCCCGAGGAGCGGCTGATGTATGTTGAGTGGCTGCGCCAGAGGAATTGGGGCTATGATCCCACTACCACAAGACTTCAGCGAGTTCTTGCAGTCGTTGAACGATCAGCGGGTTAGATACCTGCTGATCGATAGACCTGGCCGACTTGAAACAGAACAAGTTGGCCAGCGGCAGGCCGAAAGACATAGACGATCTCCAGAATCTGCCATAGCATTGGACGCTGAAGCGCTAGTGCAGCACAACGGAGCGAGCGCCGTGCATCTTACTCTCCATATACAACTTTTGGGTGATTTCCATCTCGTTTATGGCGACAAACCGGTGACGGATGTCACTACCGGGCGCTTGCAGTCCCTGCTGGCATATCTGCTGCTGCATCACGGCGCCACCCAACCGCGCCAGCATCTCGCGTTCCTCTTCTGGCCCGACTCAACCGAAGCCCAGGCTCGTAACAATCTACGCCAGGCGCTGCACCAGTTGCGGCATGCCCTCCCCGACGCCGAACACTTCTTGTATGCCGACACTACGACGCTGTGGTGGCGGGCAGATGCGCCCTTCAGCCTCGACGTAGCCGACTTCACACGTGCGCTGGCGACGGCGGACGAAGCGGCGCGCATTCCCGATCAGGCCGCGTTGCGCCGCGCCTTGGAGCAAGCGACAAGCCTGTATCATGGCGACCTGCTGCCCAGTTGCTACGACGAATGGCTCCTGCCCGAACGGGAACAGTTGCACCAGCAATGCCAGGCGGCGCTCGAACGGCTGGTCGGCATCCTGGAGGAGCAGCGCGAGTATGCGACGGCGATCCCCTACGCCCAGCGTCTGCTCCGGCTCGACCCGCTCCACGAAGATACCTACCTCTGCCTGATGCGCCTGCACGCGCTGAACAACGATCGCGCCGGCGCTCTGCGCATCTACCACTCCTGTGCCACGATTCTGGAGCGCGAGTTGGGAGTGGTCCCCAGCCCGGCGACCCATGCGGCATATACGCGCCTGGTGTCCGGCGACCTGTTGCCTGCCGGGCCGGCTGCCCTGCCAACCGGGACAGTCACATTCCTATTCACCGATATCGAGGGCAGCACGCGGCTGTGGCAGCAGCATCCCTACGTCATGTCGGATGCGCTCGCGCGCCACGAGGCCATCCTGCGCCAGGCCATCGAACGCCATCATGGCGCGGTCTTCCGCACCGTTGGGGATGCTGTCTGCGCCGCCTTCGCCCATGCCCTGGACGGGCTGAACGCCGCATTGGCCGCCCAGCGTGCGCTCCACGCAGAGCCGTGGGATGCCGTTGCGCACCTGGATAATCCTTTATCTAAAATCCAAAATCTAAAATCTAAAATCGAATTACGGGTGCGCATGGCCTTGCATACTGGTGTGGTCGAAATGCGGGCGGGCGACTATGTCGGCCACGCCCTCAACCGCCTTGCCCGCATCCTCGCCACCGGCCACGGCGGCCAGACGCTGCTTTCGCAGGCGACCCAGGAGATTGTACGTGATGTTCTGCCGCCCGGCGTGGCGATGCGTGCCCTGGGTGCGCATCGCCTCAAAGACCTTACTCGGCCCGAGCAGATCTGCCAGGTCGTCGTGCCCGACCTGCCGGCTGACTTCCCACCGCTGAGGTCGCTCGGCGCCCAGCCCAACACCCTGCTTGCCGCACCCGCTGCGCCACCAGCCAAGGCAGCCCCGGCGCCGCTCGTGGGGCGCCAGCCCGAGTGGGAGCAGCTCCAAGCTGCCTGGCAGCGCGCCGCCGCCGGACAGTCGCACCTGGCGCTGGTGAGCGGCGAGGCCGGCATCGGCAAGTCGCGGCTAGCTGAAGAGGTGTTCGTATGGGTGGGCCAGCAGGGATGCGCCACGGCGCGCACGCGCGCCTACGCCGCCGAGGGGAGGCTGACGTATGGTCCAGTGATCGAGTGGCTGCGCAGCGACCCGCTGCGGCCCGCCCTCGCACGACTGGATACGGTCTGGCTCAGCGAGGTGGCCCGGCTGCTGCCCGAGCTGCTGGCCGAACGCCCGGATCTGCCTCACCCAGAGGCGTTGACCGAGTATTGGCAACGGCAGCGGTTCTTCGAGGCCCTGGCCCGCGCGGTGCTGCAGGCCAGCCAGCCGCTGCTGCTGCTGATCGACGACTTACAGTGGTGCGACCAGGAAACGCTGGAGTGGCTCCATTACCTGCTGCGCTTCGACCCACGGGCGCGACTGCTCGTCGTCGGCACCGCCCGCGCCGAAGAGTTGAGCGGGCAGCATCCCTTGACGACCTTGTTGCACGACCTACAGCGCGTAACAGATGTAACAGAAATTCCTCTGAGGCCGCTGGATGCCGCCGAGACCGCGAAGCTGGCCACCAACATGGCCGGACGAGAACTGAGCGCGGAGCAGGCGATACGGCTCTACCGCGAGACCGAAGGCAACCCGCTGTTTGTGGTGGAAACCGTTCGATCGGGGGTTGAGGGATGGGAGTTGAGAGTTGGTGAAAGCTCGGCAGGCCCCGACCCCCATCCCCTAACTCCCATCCCCCAGAAGGTGCATGCGGTGATCGCCGCTCGCCTGGCGCAGCTCTCAGCGCCAGCGCGGGAGCTGGCCGGCCTGGCAGCCACGATCGGACGTGCGTTCACAATTGACGTATTAGGTCGAGCCAGCGATTACGACGAAGATAGCCTGGTGCGCGGGCTCGACGAGCTGTGGCAGCGGCGGATCGTGCGCGAACAGGGCGCAAACGCCTACGACTTCAGCCACGACAAGATCCGCGAGGTCGCCTATGCCGAAGTAAGCCCGATGCAGCGCCAGTTGATGCATCGCCGCGTCGCCCGCACGCTGGAGACCATCTACGCCGGCGATAGCGACCCAGTCAGCGGGCAGGTGGCGGCCCAGTACGAGCAGGCCGGGCTGCCGGAACAGGCGGTCCAATACTACCAGCGTGCGGCGGCAGTGGCGCAGCGCGTCTACGCCAACGAGGAGGCGATCAGCCTGCTCAATAAGGGATTGGCCTTGCTGCAGCGGCTGCCACCGGGCCGGGAACGCGACACGCGCGAGCTGGCCCTGCAGACTGCCCTCGGCGTGCCGCTGGTCGCGACACGGGGCTACGGGGCACCGGAAGTCATCGAGATCTACAGCCGGGCGCGGGCGCTCTGCCAGAGGATGGGCACGCCGCCAAGCCCACCGATCCTACGGGCACTGGCGATCGCCCATATTGTGCAAGCCGAGTTCCAGCAAGCACACGATCTGGGCGCTCAACTCCTCGGCCTGGCGGAGCGCGACCAAGACCCTCTGCTTCTGGTGGAAGCTCATTATGTGCTGGGGGTAGCGTTGTCTTGGCAAGGAGCGTTCGCCGC
>WNFV01018873.1_pt1 | contig 17345 bp, 17 predicted proteins | sample 5400101 | NCBI WGS metagenome assembly WNFV01 (sample SAMN13153361, study PRJNA577476) | soil metagenome | isolation source: 115 cm soil or saprolite under grassland replicate 1 | place: USA:California | collected 2016-06-15
CGAGGAACGCCAGAAGCTCAGCCGCGCTGAGGAGCGCCAGGAGCGCGACCATCGCGATCTCGACCGCGCGACCCAGGCGCTTCAGCGCTGCGCCGCCGCTGTGGAATCTGCCGAGGCCGAGGTCGCTGTGCTGGATGAGCGGCTGCGCGCGCTGGCGCCGGCGCTGCGCGAGCGCGAGGCGGCCGCCGGCGCGCTGCAAGTCAAGCGCCGCGAGCTATCGGTGGCCGAGCGCGATCTGGGTGAGAAGCGCGCGCTGCTTCAGCGCGCCGAGGAGTCCGCCGCCGAGCTGCTGGAGCGCTGCGCCGCGCGTGACACGCTGCTGGGCCGCAAGGGCGTCTTCGACGAGCTGACCCAGGCCTTCGGCAAGAAGGGCGTGCAGGCGCTGCTGATCGAGACCGCCATCCCCGAGATCGAGCGCGAGGCTAACAATCTGCTTGGCCGCATGACCGATAACCAGATGCACCTGACCTTCGAGACCCAGCGCGATACCAAGAAGGGCGATGTCAGCGAGACGCTGGAGATCAAGATCGCCGACGGGCTTGGCACGCGCGATTACGATGCCTTCAGCGGTGGTGAGGCCTTCCGGCTGAACTTCGCCATCCGCGTGGCGCTGGCCAAGCTGCTGGCCCGCCGCGCCGGCGCCCGGCTGGAGACGCTGGTGATCGACGAGGGCTTCGGCTCGCAGGATACGCGTGGCCGCGAGCGGCTGGTGGAGGCGATCACGTCGGTGCAGACCGATTTCAAGCACATCCTGGTGATCACGCACATTCAGGATCTGAAGGAATTGTTCCCGGTTCAGATCGAGATCACCAAGACGCCGCTGGGCAGCGTGTGGGCGATCGCCTGATGTTTGATGGTGATCCCAATCTACAATAAGCACATGCAGGAAAGCCCGCTCAAGGCGCATCGATCAATCCCAGCACATCCTCGGTCGGCGCGAAGTCGAAGCGCACATCGCCGATCTCGCCGCGCAGCGCGGCCACTCGCGCCGCCAGCGGCTGCTGCGCCGGCTGCTTGACTTTCCACTCGCCACGGCCCTGCTTCACAATCAACTCATAGTTGCTCACCACCACCAGCGCCACCTTGCGGCCGCCCGCCAGCCGCGCGGCTGCCTCCAGGCCCTGCACCAGCGCCTGGTAGACCACTGTAGGCTCGGTGATACCTTTGGCCACCGCCAGCGCCCCACCGCGCCGGCCGAGTGGTGCGCGCAGCGCCCACTGGGCTGGCCGCCGTCCGGCCGGCGAGCATAGCGCCAGCACCCACTCATCGGCTGGGCGCGCTACCGCACGCTGGGCCTCGGCCGCGCTATAAGCACGCGATGCGGCGGCGTTGGCGGCCTCGTCCACGCGCTCGTTGCGCGGGTCGCCGGCGTGGCCTTTGATCCACTCGAATATGAGATCGTGCGGGCGCGCGGCGGCGGCAAGCCGCTCCCACAGCGCGCGGTTCTTCTGCGGCGGGCCGCTGCCAGCCAACATGCGCTTGAGCCCCTCGATCACATAGGTCGAGTCGGCCCGCAATGTCACGCGGCATGGCCGGTTCAGTGCCTCCAGCGCGCTGATCGCCGCCAGCAGCTCCATGGCGTTGTTGGTCGTGTCGGCCGGATGCTCGCCGCTCAGCAGCTTTTCCTTGCCGTCGCGCTGCAAGAGCGCCGCCCAGCCACCTGGCCCAGGGTTGCCGCGCGCCGCCCCGTCGCTGGTGATCGTCACGCTCGGTAGGTTCCTCATCTCAGTCATATGTACATTATCCCTCTCCACGGCGCTCCGTCGCCTGTGACAGCATATTCTATGTGCATCGCCATGAACAAGCAACTAGGGCAAGGTTCTTGCGAACTTCACACTTTTGGGCGATCTTGGAGTCGAACCTTTAGGAAGTTCCTGGCACTGGGACCGGCTAAAGCCTCGACCCCGAAATTTCAACTTGAATGCCCACGCTCTGAAACATGCCTGAGGCATCTAAGGTTAAAACTATTTACTATGTCGCTAATAACAAGAACACTTGTTTTCATACTTTTTTGCCTAGTAGAAAAGGTAATTTCGGGTATAGCCAAAATCGAAGATTGTGCATATAATAGGCATAGATTGTAAATTGGCGGGCATTGATGTCACTCGTTGGTTAGCCGCAATCTGCAATCTGCAATTTGCAATCCAAGATAGAGGCTTGCTATGAGTCACCCGCGCCGCCATGTACTCTTCGCGCTGCCGCTAATCGCCGTCTTGCTCGCCGTCACGCTGGCGCTCCCCCACCGGATGGGCGCATCGCCGGTGGCCGATTTTGCCGCGCCGATGTCATCGCAGGAGGCGCAGGTGCGCGTTAGCGTGGCGCAACGGGCCGACACGCAGCGCCGAGATGCAATTGCGCACACGCTCGGCGCCACATCGGCCGCATCGCTACCGTTGGTGCAAAACCTGTTTTTTTCCGAAACCAACCACCATCTGAGCGATCGCGCCGGTTTCCTGAACTACTGGCGCGAGAATGGCGACGTGCTGCTGTTTGGCTACCCGATCAGCGAGGAGATCGTGGAAAATGGCCGCGTGGTGCAGTACTTCGAGCGCGCGCGCCTCGAATACCACCCCGAGAACCTGGGCAAGGATGGGCAGATCCAGCTCTCGCTGCTCGGCCGTGAGCTGACCGCTGACCGCAGCTTCCCCGACGCCACGCCCGATATGGGCACGCAGTATTTTCCCGAGACCAAGCACACGCTCAGCGGCAAATTCCTGAGGTTCTGGCTCAAGCGCGGCGGGCTGGCAGTCTTCGGTTTCCCGATCAGCGAGCCTTTCGACGAGATTAGCCCGAGCGATGGGCAGACCCGCACGACCCAGTACTTCGAGCGCGCGCGCTTCGAATATCACCCCGAGGCGCTGGGTGGCTTCTACCACGAGCGCGAGCAGGCCAACGGAATATTGCTGGCCGGCCTGCACGAAATCCAGCTCGGCGATCTTGGGCGGCAGGCGGCGCAGCGCAAAGGCTATGCCTTCGGAAGCAGCTCGCAGCTGGCCGGCGCGCCGGATTGGTCACCCACGATCTGGAATCGCCATATCGATGTCGACCTGACCACCCAACATCTGACCGCCTATGAGGGCAATACGCCGGTCTATCATGCGCCCGTGGCTACCGGCAAGGATGGCTTCAATACGCCACCCGGCTCGTATGCGATCTATAGCAAGTACCCAATGGAGACCATGGCCGGCTCGGCCGGCGACGAGACATGGTACGTGCCCGATATCCCATTCGTCCAATATGTCGTCGGCGGTGTCGCCCTACACGGCACCTACTGGCACGACCAGTGGGGCACCGGCTTCCGCCTGTCGCACGGCTGCATCAACCTGAACATCGACGACGCCGAGTGGCTCTACGATTGGTCCGATGTCGGCACGCAGGTCGATATTCATTACTAAGTAGAAGTATAAGTAGACGGAAGCTATTGACGATCTGGCAAAGCCATGATATGATGTCGCTCCCAATTATATGATATCGCATGTGAGCGCTCCAGGAGCCGCTATTTGGCGGCGTGTTCCGCGAGGAACTGGGAGCGCTTTTCTGCCCCTACGCATGCCATATGGTTTGAGGAGGCGAGTGGTGAGCAATGCCAGCCGACAATCGGGTTCTGCTTCTCGATATGCGCGCGGCGGAGCGCGGCCGGCTCGCGGCATCGATCAGCCGGCTCGGCTATGTCGCTATCCTCGCTGAAGATGTCGCCGCGGCGCAAGCGCTCTGGGAGCATGAAACGTTACCGATCGTGATTGTGGATATCCGGGATCAACACGCACAAATCGCCGCGCTGCGTGCGCAGCTGCCGGGCAGCGCGATCATCGCGATCGGCGCGCGCGCGCTGGCAGCCGCGCTGGAGGCGTGGCACGCCGGCGCGGATGGGTACCTGCCCCGGCCGGTACGCCAGAACGAACTGGCAACCGCGCTGGAGCATGTGCTGCGCACTCGCGCCGCCCGCGCCGCCGAGCTAGCCGAAGCGCAGCACGAACGTTCAGCCTTGACTGAATTTCGCCGCATGGCGGCCGAGCTGTCACGCCAGATCAACACACCCCTGACACCGATCCTGGCCATGGTCGACCTGCTGGCAGAGGAGCTGCCACCCGATCATCCTGGCCAAGAGTACGCCCAGGCGATCATCGCCGCCGCGCTCCGCATTCGCGATGTCGCATGGATGCTGGCCGATATCGCGCGGCAGAATGGGTGAGCGTGGGGTTAATGGCAATACTTTTCACATCGGCGCTGCCTGACCCCGGGAAGCTTGATCGGGCGCTTTGGAGGCCGCCAGCCAGCTTCCCGGCAGGTTGCTCGACGTTATGTGAAAGGTATTGGCCTAGTCGCTGGCGAGCTGGTTCTGTCGGACGCGAACGCGCGGCATCGTGCGAGGGAGATCCTGCTTGAGGAATCGCAGCAAGGTATCGTTGAAGAGGTCGGCCTCATCGAGAAAGGGAAAGTGCCGGCTTTCGGGCATCACCACCACCTCGGCGCTGGGCACATTGTCAAACAGATCGGCCTGATTAGGGCGTACAATCGCATCACGACCGCCATGGACGATCAGCGATGGCACGATCAGGCGATGCAGCTCCGGGCGCAAATCGGTGCGCCACATCGAGCCAACCGCGCGCCGGAGGGTGGTCGAGCTGGATTTCACGCTGTCGTCGAGGATCTCATTGACCGCCGGGTCGTTCGTTTCGCCAAGAAACTGACGAAACATATAGCGGCGGAACCAGGGCACGCGCGCGAATGCGTCCGCCATCAGCGGGCGATCGGTCAGCTTGAGCAGCCACGACAGCGAGTCGCCCACGATCGGCGCGCCGACCGCCACCACGCGACTGATACGCTTGGGGTGGTTGATCGCGGTCTTCAGCGCAACCATACCGCCCATCGAGTGCCCAACCAACAGCACGCGGTCGATGCCTAGCTCATCCAGAAAGCGGATGACCTGGTCGGAATAGCTCTGAATGCTCTCGGCCGCCGACGCGTGACGATTGGTATCGCCGAAGCCCCAGAAATCGAACGAGTAGGTGCGGAAATGCTCGGCCACGCGCTCGATGGTTGGGAACCAGTAGCGCCAGCTCCCCAGCCAGCCATGCAAAAATAACACCGGCCGGCCATGCCCGAACACCTCGTAGTGGACCACTTGTTGATCAACGACCAGGATACTCATTGTGGTGTCCATCTGTCTGGTTGAAGGCGGCTTTGGCAGCCAGGCGAGTAGTGAGGAACTACACCTTTACTATACCATAGAACCGCCGAAGCTCGTATATAAGATATGGTTGAACCGACGACTCAGGACCTTAGTCCTCTACTTATAAACGTAGTTTTTCGAACTTACGCAAAGGGGCGTGAGGAAGGTGCAACCTTCCCCACAGTCTCTTCTTTCCGCCTGTGGTGGGCGGCTTCACCGCCCACCACGGGCGGATGAGAAGATTCTTGGAGGGACTGCGTCCCTCCAAACCTCCCGCTTCGTGCGTCCTATTTATGCGCCATTGCTCGTTCGCGTTCGCAATATCGAAAGATTGGATTCGCGCTCGTGTAGCGATCGGCGCAGACGCCATTGCAACATTTCGATCTCTTCCGAAATGCCGCGCAGATTCTGCATCTCGTGCTCCAGCTCCTCCAGCAGCGCACCAGCTTGTAGGCCGGCCACAGCTCGCCAAGCCGGGCCTCCAGCTGCTGCATGCCGCTCTCAGCCACCCGCGATGCCTGTTGATCGATCACCAGGGCGCGGCTACCGGCGCTAGCGATGTCGCTGAGCTGATCCTGTAAATTGGATAGCGAGGCATTCAGCTGGCCCTGGCGGATCGTCACCGACTCCTGCTCGTTCAGCAGATCCAAAAGCATCTCGCGCAGCTGTGTGGTCTCACCCGCCACACGCGTGGCCTGCTGCTGCAACAGATGCGGCACAAACCAGAGCAGCAGCGCCAGCAAGGCCAGAACCATTATCCCTAAGGCGACAAATAAGGCTGGCATAGCAAACCTCCTAATACATCTGATTATACGCATTACAGTGGGGCGGGGTCAATGCTGCGGATGACATGTGGATTACACCCGCCCGAGAACCGAGAGCCGAGAACCAAGAAACCCCAAAACCCGCATTGGAAGGCATCAAAATAAGGTTCTCAGTTCTTGATTCTTGGTTCTTTCCGACGTTGACAACTCCTTCGCGCACTCCTATAATGCTGCGGAGGAGCCCAGCTTCGGGCGGAGGAAAACCTGCATGAAATATCGTAGGCTTTATACGCTGCTGCTAGCGGCGTTTCTTTTGGGAGCTCTGCTGCTGGCAGCCTGTGCTCAGCTGGGAACGCTGTCCGGATCCGATCTCTATGTGCCCGAGCTGATAGCAAAAGCCCAGGATTTTAACGGCAAGCAAGTCACCGTCAATGGCTATTACGTCCGGCGTTCCGGGGACCCAACTGTTTCGGTGCTCGCGCCGGTGGTCAGCACGCTTGACAATGGGCTGGATGCGCAGCCGGCCGGCGATGCTATCTGGGTCGATGGCTTTCCTGATGCCGCGCTGGCGGGGTTGCACCAGCCCGGCGACGCGATCTATGGCCTAGTGCGCATGAGCGGTCAGTTCGATGCGGCCGGCGGGTATGGGCCAGGCGGGGCCTACAAATACCAGATTCGTGTGGCATCGGCCGAGCCGATCGAGCAGGTGCGGCGCACGGAGGTGCGCGTGTCCGCTGCGGCGCTTGGCGAAGGCAAGGTCGCGCTGCTTGATCTAACGAAGGATCCGGCCAAGTATAATGGACAGACGATCACGACCCAGGGGTATTATTTCTGGAACGGGCTGATCTATGTGCTGGCCGAGGGCATCTCATCCGAGGAGGATGGCGGCAGCCCACAGCCGATCGGCAAGCAGATCTGGATGGAAGGCTTCCCGCCGGATGAGTCGGGCAAGCTGCACCTTGGGCCGGGCAACCCACCCAGCTATGTCTGGGGCCTGGTCGAGGTCACCGGCTCATTCCAGAGCGGCGGCAATTTCGGCAAGGATGGCAAGTACACCGAATTCCTCCAGGCGACTGCGGCAAAGGCGATCGAGAACATCAAGAAGTAGAATATAGAACGTAGAACATAGAACGTAGCTGAACCGGCACTGTTCTACGTTCTACGCTTCTAAATCAGGCGGAACACGGTGTACTACTTTATCGAGCCGATGGTCGAAAACGATATTGAGCGCGTCCAGGAGATCGAGCGCCGCAGCTTCAGCACGCCATGGTCGGCCAACACCTACCGGCACGAGCTGCGCCACCCCTCGAATAGCCGCTATATCGTCGCGCGCGCATCGACCACGCCACCGCCGCCGCGCAACGAGGGCCAGCCGCAGCGGCGCGGCCTGCTGGCCAGCCTGCTACCATCGCTCTTTGGTCCGCCGCCGGCCCCCCAGCCCAGCCCCTACCCGATCGTGGGCTACGGCGGGCTGTGGCTCAGCGTGGATGAGGGCCACGTCACTGCGATCGCTGTCGCGCCCGAGTACCGTGGCCGCGGCATCGGCGAGCTGGTGTTGAATGGGCTGGTCGATCAGGCGATCTCGCTCAACGCCGACATGCTGACGCTGGAGGTGCGCATCAGCAACCTGGTGGCCCAGCAGCTGTATCTGAAATATGGCTTTCGGCCGGCCGGCACGCGCCCGCGCTACTACACCGATAACAGCGAGGATGCGCTGATTATGTGGACCGAGTCGATCCACTCGGCCGTATACCAGGATCGGCTGTACAAGCTGCGCGCGCAGCTATTCGAGCGGCTGCGCTTAGAGGCCGGCGAGCCCCCGCCGGCCCCCACCGGCCCTGGCGCTCTGCCATCGCTTCAGCCGCCGCGCACCGCCGAGTAGGAGCAAGTGAGCGCGGCATGATAACGTACCGGCGCCACGATTGGATCTGAGGCCGGCAGTGAAAGCAATGACCGATCTCGCTAGTTTGGCACACGATCTGCGCGCGATCGGGCTGCGGCCCCGCGATATTGTGCTGGTTCACTCATCCTACCGCTCGCTCGGCATCGATCACCCAGAGACACTTATTCAGGCGCTCATCCAGGTCATCGACGATACTGGCACGCTCTTGCTTCCCGCGCTGTCATACCTGCAAACGCCGCCCACCATCCACAACACACTGACGACGCCAAGCTGTGTCGGTTTCCTAGCGGAACATTTCCGCACACGCCCCGGCACGCGGCGCAGCCTCCACCCGACTCACTCGGTCTGCGGAATCGGCGCGCGCGTCGGCGAATTGCTTGGCAATCATGGCGACGACACGACGCCATGTGGGCCGCACTCGCCATTCCATAAGCTGTCGCACTGCGGCGGGAAAATCTTGATGTTGGGCTGTGGATTGAGGCCGAATACGACCATGCACGCGATCGAGGAGTATACCCAGCCGCCCTACTTGTTTGGCGAGCCACTGACCTACACGCTCACCGACACGGCCGGAATCACGTTCGAGAAGACCTATACCCCACATCATTTCGTGGGCTTCGTTCAGCGCTATGATCGCGTGGCGGCGCTGCTGGATAATCGCCAGCTTGTGCCTGGTCATGTCGGCATGGCATCGGCATACTTGATCGACGCCCAGGCGCTGTGTCAGCAGGCGCTCGTGCAGCTCAACCACGACCCATACTTCTTTGTCGAACAGGATACAACATGACGCGGCGATAGAGACCTATCGTCGCGCCATGTTTAGAATTTAGACAAGGGTTCGCTTGGCAGCGATCAGCTTTACTGTTTGGGGAGGCTACACTTCCATCACCACCGGCAGCACCATTGGCCGGCGCTTGGTCTGGCTATAGAGGAAATCGCTGACGACGTCCTTGATCTTGCGGTGCAGAAAGGCGCTATCGGTCTCGGTCTGGCCGTCGCCGGTGTGACCGTTGAGCGCATTGCGAACGGTGTTCTTGGTCGCCTCGATCAGATCATCGGATTGGCGCATGTAGACGAAGCCGCGCGAGACCACATCCGGCCCGGACACCAGCTCGCCAGTGGTGCGGTCGACGCTGACCACCACCATCAGAATGCCATCGCGTGCCAGCATCTGCCGATCGCGCACCACCACATTACCCACATCGCCGACGGTGGTGCCGTCAACGTACACATAGCCGACTGGGGCCTTGCCAGTGATCTTGCCATAGTTCTGGCTGAACTCCAGGATCGAGCCATTTTCGGCCAGGATCACATTTTCCGGCTTGAACAGCCCGCCCATACCCAGCGCCAGCTTGCGGTACAGCACCATGTGGCGGTAATCGCCATGGAATGGCACTACGAACTCGGGCTTAAGCATCGCCAGCACCATCTTCAGCTCTTCTGCATGTGCATGGCCCGAGACATGCACGCCCTGCACGCCGTAGATCACATCGGCGCCCAGCCGGAATAGGTTGTTGATCACTCGCCCGACCGAAACTTCGTTGCCGGGGATAGGCGAGGCCGAGACCACCACCGTGTCGCCCGGTTTGATCTTGACGTGCTGGTGATCGCGGTTGGCCATACGCGCCAGCGCGGCCATCGGCTCGCCCTGGCTGCCGGTGCAGACGATCGCCACCTGGTCGTCGGGTAAATTGCCAGCCTCGTGCGGGCGGACCAGCGTGCCTGGCTCGGCGCGCAGATAGCCCAGATCCAGCGCGATCCGCGAGTTGTTCTCCATACTGCGGCCGACCAGCGCGACCTTGCGGCCATAGGCTTCGGCCGAGTCGATCGCCTGCTGCACGCGCGAGAGATTCGACGCGAACGTAGCTATGATGATGCGGCCCGGCGCGGTGGCGAAAATGTTGTCGAACGCCTCGCCGACAGTCTGCTCGCTGGGGGTATAGCCCTTCGACTCGACTCGTACACAATCGGTGATCAGCACCAGCGGCGAGCGAGCGCCCAGCTCGGCGATTTTGGTCGTATCGGTCGGGCGGCCATCCACCGGCGTGTGATCGAACTTCCAGTCGGTCAGGTAGATCGCCAGGCCGGCCGGCGTGGTGATGCCAAAGCCGACCGTATCGGGGATCGAGTGGGCGACATGGAAAGGTTCGACCACGAACGAGCCGACGCTGAACTTCTCGCCGGCCTGAAAGCGCACCAGCGTCGTGCGATCAAGCAGGCGATGCTCCTTGAGCTTGCCGGTGACCATGCCGAGCGTCAGCGGCGTGCCATAGATCGGTGGGAATCCCAGATCGGCCAGGAGATGCGGGATCGCGCCAATGTGGTCCTCGTGCCCGTGGGTCAGCAAGATCGCCTGGATTTTATCCTTTTGCTCGCGCAGGTATGTGATGTCGGGGAGCACCAGATCGACGCCCAGCATTTCCGCTTCTGGGAACATCACACCGCAATCGAGCAACACGATCTCTTCGCCGTATTCGAGCACCCACATGTTGCGCCCAACCTCGCCGGATCCGCCGAGAGGAATGACGCGCAATCGGTTCTTTGCCATAGGTTGTTGTGAAGTCGGTAGCCAGTCAGTTTGACAGCAGGCTCGTACTTCGCCCCTTTCTGTGTGGGCCGCACGACTTCGAGGTATGCTGGATAGCCGGTCAGCGCGCAAGCATACGGCTTGCCGACGCTGGCCGGCTCTCTGCATTACCTCGGATAATCGCCACGACCGCTAATAATAAATAGTTCCAATTATCTTCAGGGCCACCGCACTCAGGCAGCCCTTGTGACCGTCATTTAGGGCACAGGAGACAGGCAACAGGTTACAGTCCTGCGCCTTGCACTCCCTGCTCCCTATCCCCTGTTTCCTGTTCCCTATCGCCTATTCCCTCGGCTAGTTCCGCGTGCTGGTGAATCACCGCCAGCAGATCGTCGCGATCGGCCACGCCGGCATAGATCGGCAGCTTGGTGCGGCCGTAGGCCTGCGCGTGCAGAAAGCGCAGCAGCGGATTGCGGATCTGGCTGGTGTAATCCGCGCGCAGAATCAGCTCATCCATCGGCTCATCCGAGTCGTCATCCACGCGGCGGATAGCGCTGATGCCGGCCCAAGGCAAGGCCAGCTTGACGCCCAGCGCGGTGAAGCGCAAGCCATCCTCGGTTGGCGTGTAGGCCGCCGCTAGCTCCTCACAGATATTCCAGATCACCAGCGGGGTAGCCACGATCAGCACCAGCATCAGCAGCGCAGGCACAAGCTGGCTGATCGACAGCCCTTGCTCAATGGCGGCACGCAGCGTACCCCAGAACGCGACCGGGTTATAGCTGATTCCCAGCGTCGAGCCGAACGTCCAGATCGCGAAGACCCAAATAATCAGCGCCCCGACCAGCAGAATCAGCGCCGTGCGGCGGCCGGAGGGTGAGATCCGATATGTTTTCATCAACCCCTGTGATCTGTAGTTGGGGTGTTTGGAGGGACGTCGGCCCTCCAAATGAATCCTTTCCTTTTCGTGGTCGGGAAGCGCGGCGGCTCTTCCCGACCACGAAAAGGAAGATTCTCGGGAGCGGCGAAGCCGCCCCCGAACCCCCACCAAACTGTAAAGTCCGATTGAAACACTGCCTTAACGTTAAAACATCGACAACTGCTCAAGATCCGGCTCATCCGGCCTGGCAGGCGCGGCGGGCTGCTGTTTGGCGGCCTCGCGCTCGGCCTGCTCCAGGAATTCCGGCAAACGGCGGAAATCCGCTTCGATCAGCGGCCGGTTTTGCACTTGGTGCAGCGCAGCGGCTGGATGCATCATCGGCACAATCAGCCGACCGCCAACCCAGCGTGGCTGGCCGTGAATGCGCGAGATCTTCTCGCCGGGAAACCACTTTGCCATCGAGAAGCGACCGAGCGTGACAATTACCCGCGGATCGATCGTGGCGATCTGACGTTCCAGAAAGCCTGCGCAGGCTGCGATCTCCTCGGCCTCAGGGTCGCGATTGTTCGGCGGGCGATGCTTCACGACATTCGCGATAAACACATCCTGCCGCCGCAGCCCCGCGAGGGCCAATAGCTCGGACAAAAACTGACCTGCCGCGCCGACGAACGGGCGGCCCTGGCGATCCTCGTTGAAGCCCGGCGCCTCACCGATGAACATAATCTTCGCATCAGCGGGGCCTTCGCCCGGCACAGCCTTGATTGTGCCCCGGTACAGCTTACAGCGTGTGCAAACATTCACTTCGGCAGCTATCTGGGCTAGCTCGTCCGCTGTGCTCACATCGCACCCTTTCCAGCGCTCATCCAATGGCTTACATTATACCATATTGATCGCTGCGATGGCAGTATCGGGAATTGGGAATCAGATGTATTCGCTTGTCTATCGTTTTTTCGCCCTTGCAGGGCGAAAAAACGATAGACAAGCGATAACGAATTATTTATTTTGGTAGGCTACCCACAGCTCGTCGTCCAGGTCATCGGGCGCATGTGAGCCAGCCACATCTCGCTCGGCCGAATGATCCTCCAGCCCGGTCCAATCGTCGGTCAACTCGCGGGCGAAAGGGTTGCGCCGGCGATAGCGCAGCGGCCGGGATCGCTGTTGCGGCTCATCCTGATCCTCGGGCGGTGGGCTGCCACGGCGCGCGCGGCGCACCGCCAGCGCGAGTTGGATACAGAACAGCACCACACCTGCGGTCAGCAGCGCCAGCAGCTGTGTCATCACAGGTGCGCCCTGCGTCAGCGCATGAACCAGCAATACGCCTAGCGCGATACAGCAGCCGATCACCAGGCTTTCGATTGGGCTGTTACGCATGGTTTTGGTATGCTACCAGCAATCTAGCTACCGCCGTTCTTCTTCAGGCCGCACCTCGCGCCCCTGGTCGAGCGAATAATCACCAAAATCCTGAATGGTTGGCCGGGATGCCTCGTGAACTATCACGCCCAGCTTGAGCAGCACCAAGAAGGCGCCCACACCGATCGCGACAAGCGCGATTAGCGCGCAAAAGGCGAGCAGTACTAACGATAGCATGGCGATCGGTTCTCCTTAGCGCTGATCTGCATTAGCCGGATACCCCCCGCTCCCACCAGATCACAGCGGCTTGATCGGGCATGTCACGCGGCGCCAGGCGGCCATCGTCGGTCGGCGCCAGCAGCTCGGCGATCGCGGTGGCGATCTGCCGATCGTACTCGGGCTGGGCCGGCGCACGCAGGCGCCAGCGCAGGTCGTCCAGCGCCTCCTGCTGGTTGGCGTAGCTCAGTCGGCTGGTCAGCGGAACAAGCTCCAGCCGCGCGGTGATGCCAAGCTGGTACAGCGCGTTCAGGCATTCCAAGGCCCCCGGCAGCGGCAGCCGCGGCACGCCGTACAGCCGCTCCCAAAATGGGCTGACAAACGACGACGGATGTCGGAACGCCAGCAGCAGAAAGCAGGCCCGGCCTGCGGCTGTATCCATGCCGCTCAAAAACGGCTCAATATCACGCACGCCGTAGAGCACGTGGGCGGCTATCGCCACGTCACAGGCTGAAGCATCGGCGCTCGGCCAGGCCTGCGCGACGACGCGTACATTCGTCAACTGCTCGTCGGCCAGGCGCTGTTCGAGCCGCACACGCATGGAAGGCGATGGCTCGACCGCCAGCAGCTCAGCGACGGCGCTGGCGAGCAGCGGCTCGTAGCGGCCGGTGCCGGCGCCGATATCGATCAGCCGATCGCCTGGCCGCAGACGCGGCAGCAAAAAGCGCAGGAAACCATCCGGCTGCGGCGCCCGCTGGGCTGCTGCTGCGAAACGTTCAGCCTGGCCCGACCAGCAATCGGGCTGGGCGACGAAACCGGGCAGCACAGAATCTTCAGCCTGGTTGCGTTCATCGTCGTACATGCGCCGCCAGGTCGCCAGCCAATCGTATCCGCCGGCGCTGTAGCCCTGTTGCGACATCGGGTCGCCTTTCCTCTGTCGCGCTTCCCGCGTGTTCAACTGTTACCGAGCGAGCGAACACTACTCATTATACCGCAGGATCAGGCGCGCTGCCTGCTAGGAGAACGAACCTGGCGCGGCAAAGGTCACGCCGAGCTGCAACGCATGCCCGGCTGGAGGGGCGTCGTAGGTGCGGCCGGCAAGCAAAGCACGTGTCGATGCGCGCAGCTGCTGCGCCCCTACGATGGCATTGAAACAATGCGCGCCGCTCACCATGGAATGCAATCGAAGGATTCATGGGCGCGGCGCGCACCATGCAACCTGTGGTATAATACTGGTTAATTCATGCAATACTCTTTGTTCCCATTGCGCCTTGTTCGCGCCGTCGCACAGCACGCTCGCCAACTTGGCGGACAGTCTGGCATACTTTGATACTGCTGGCGAACTCCTTCTGGGGCCATGCGTTCAAAAGGCCGGTACTCCCCTCCACGAAGATACGATTTTACGTGGAGCATGGCTGTGGCGGCCGCGCCTGCTGGTTCAGAACGCACGCCACGCGTTTAATCGACCAAAAATGACCCGAAAAGCGCAGCGTGGCGCTGAGGTGAGGTTCGCCAGCAGTATCATACTTTGGGCAACACCTAATTTACAGGGAGAGTGATGATGCCACTGCCATCAACACACGATCTGATCCAGATGGCTCAATCCGCCGGCTATCAAATTGTCGCGACACAGCAGCTGCGGGCCAACCGCTGGCTGTTTATGCTATCCGACGCCACTGGCGCTACGACGCTTGCGCTGATTCAGGCCCGCCCGCTGATCAGCGCAGCCGATGTGCAAGATCTGGCTGAGCTGACGCGGCTGCGGCGGCCTGCGCGAGCCATCCTGCTGGCCTATGGTGGCACCTTCAGCCCGGCCGCCCAGCGCACGCTCGCCGAAATGGGCGACGAGCGGCTGCGGCTCTGCACAACACTCCCGCCGGCCCCACTCGGCCCCGAGGAACTGCCCAACTCTAATGCGGCGCTGCACCCCGCGCGCTGATATCACGCTGCTTCGGCTCCATACGGGTTGTGCTACAATGGAGCCATGAGCAAGCAGCTGTCAACCGCTGTCCAGTCGCACCACATCCTGGATTTCATCAGCCATAGCGCCGCGCAGACGATCCGGTTGGGCCAGCGCCTGGGCGAGCTGATGCGCCAAGGCGACCTGGTGGTGCTGTTGGGCGATTTCGGCGCCGGCAAGACCCACATGATCAAAGGCATCGCGCAGGGGCTTGGATCGACCGATCTGGTCAACAGCCCAAGCTTTGTGCTGATCAACGAATACCGCGCCGGGCCGCGCCACGGCAACATGCCAATCTTTCACGCCGACCTCTACCGGATCGAAGAGCCCGGCGAACTTGCCTCCATTGGCATTGAGGAGGCCTGGTCTGGCATCGGCGTCTGCCTGATCGAGTGGGCCGATCAAGCCGGCGACTGGTTGCCCACCGAGCGATTAGCGATCCATCTCCAGCACCTGAGCGAGACCAAGCGTGTGCTGCGCTTTGTGCCCTATGGCGCGCGCTACCAGGCGCTGCTGGCCGAGTTCAAGAAAGCCGCCGTTGCGTAGAACCGAGGACTGAGGACTGAGTGCATCAAGCTAACTCAGTCCTCAGTCCTCAGTCCTGAACACTCAGTATTATGCTGCTAGCGATCGACACATCCACCACCCAAACCGGACTGGCCTGCTATAACGAGCGCGGGCTGCTCGGCGAGTGCGTGTGGCAATCGGGGCGCGATCACAGCGCCCAACTGCTGCCGCAGCTGAGCCTGCTGCTGCGCCACCTCGGGCGCGGCCGCGATGAGATCAGCGCCGTAGGGGTGGCGCTGGGGCCGGGCAGCTGGAGCGGCCTGCGCGTGGGCATGAGCACCGCCAAGGGCTTTGCGCTAGCGCGCGGCGTGACGGTGATCGGCGTCGGCACGCTCGATGCGCTGGCCTATCAGCACGATCGCGCGGGGGTGACGACAATTCCGCTGATCCGGCTCGGGCGCGAGCGCTTCGCCAGCGGAACGATGCCCCGCCATGGCGACAAGCGCCGGTCGATCGAGCCGCGCAACGTCACCTTGGCCGAGATCGCGGCCGAGACCACCGGGCGCGCGCTGTTCTGCGGAGATACCGATCCCGATGTTCAGGCCGCGCTGCGCGAGTTGCTCGGCGCGCGCGCGATCTTTCCCTCGCCGGCGGCCAGCACACGGCGGCCGGGCTACCTGGCCGAACTAGCCTGGCAGCGCCTCCAGGCCGGCGATACCGACGATGTGGCGACGCTGGAGCCGATCTACCTGGGACAGCCGGTGCGAGCGAAGCCAATAGAAGGCTAGCACAAAAGTAGAACCGAGAACCGGGTGCCCTCGGGGCGAATCTGCAATTTGCTCTCCCGTTGCCCCAGGCCTCCCAATGGTGTACAATCCCCTTGTGCGATCAAACCCCGATCTACTTGAGTCAAGGGAAACGCTATGCCTCTCCGCGCATTGCAGGTTGCGCTGGACACCAGTCAGTCGCTACCTGAAGATCTGCCTGCTAGCGTCGAACAGCAGTACCTAGGTGGGCGCGGCGCGGCGACATGGATGCTGGCAAATCGGCTGCCGCGCGCCATCGGCCCACTTGCCCCGGCCAATCTGCTGATCTTCAGCGCCGGCCCACTGTCGGGCATGGGCCTGCCCGCAACCGGCGGCTTCGTCGCGAGCACGCGCTCGCCGCTCACCGGGCTGATCGCACATTCCTGGGCGCAAGGGCGCTGGGGCGGCGCACTGCGCCGCGCAGGCTACGACATGCTGGTACTCGAAGGCCAGAGCGCCGATTGGTGCATGCTCCAGATCGACGGCGCGCGCACCCAGCTCCTGCCGGCCGCCGACCTGCTTGGGCTGGACACAGTCGCAACCGCGCGCGCGCTGCAGGAGCGGCTAGGACCGGAGTACAGCGTGCTATGTATCGGCCCGGCCGGCGAGGCCGGCGTGGCCTACAGCAGCATCGTGGCCGACGGCAGCTTCATGGCCGAGCCAGCCGGCACCGGCGCGATCATGGCCAATAAGCGCATCAAGGCGATCGCCGTGCGTGGCGACACAGCGATCGCCCCAGCCGACGCGCGCCGGGCTGCGGCAGTGAGCGCTGGCATTGCCAGGCGGATCACGACCAGTGAGCTGGCAAGCGGTATCCGCCAGTTCGGCAGCTTGTTTTATAGCGAGCACGCGCATGAGTGGGGCGCGCTCACCGGGCGCAACGGCCAGGATGGCCGGCTGCCGCAGCTTCAGTCCTTCTCGCGCGAGGCGCTGGCGCAGCGCGGTAAGCGCGAGCCGCGCGGCTGCGAGGGCTGCCCGCTGCCCTGCCATACCAGCTACGTCAAGCGCAGCGGCGAGCTGGTGGCATACCCCGAGCTAGAGGCGCTCAGCGGCTTCGGCGGCCAGTGCGGCATCGCTAACCCCGACTCGCTGATCTTCGCGAACGACCAGTGCTTGCGCCTGGGACTGGATGTGGTAGCGACAGGCGCCGCGCTGGGATTTATGATGGAGTGCCAGCAGGAAGGTCTGAACCGATCCGGCACGCTCCCGTGGGTCGATGACGACGCGGTACTGGCGGCGATCGCGCGGCTGGGGCAGAAGCA
>WNFV01010669.1_pt1 | contig 17337 bp, 15 predicted proteins | sample 5400101 | NCBI WGS metagenome assembly WNFV01 (sample SAMN13153361, study PRJNA577476) | soil metagenome | isolation source: 115 cm soil or saprolite under grassland replicate 1 | place: USA:California | collected 2016-06-15
CGATGGACGTGGCCAAGCGCTTGATCGACCTGGGGTTCCACCCCTCCACGGTGTACTTCCCCCTGATCGTGGAGGAGGCCATGATGGTCGAGCCGACCGAGACCGAGTCGAGGGAGACGCTCGACGCGTTCGCCCAGGCGATGGTGCAGGTCTCGAGGGAAGCCGCCGAAGACCCGCATCTGCTCCACGAGGCCCCCGTGACGACTCCTGTCCGGAGACTGGACGAAGGGAAGGCTGCCCGAGAGCCCAAGCTCCGCTGGTAGTCGCCGGTCCGATGGAGTTCGAAGCGGTGGTGCGCCGGCGCAAGATGGTTCGCACCTTTCTCGATCGACCGGTCGATCCCGAGGTCCTCCAACGGATCCTGGCGAAGGGACAGCGCGCCCCGTCTGCCGGGTACACCCAGGGATTCGAGTTCCTCGTCCTGGAAGGAGAGGAACAGACCGGCCGTTTCTGGGACGTGAACTCAGGAGACCAGCCCGTGCTGGAAGGGGTGTGGCCTGCCCCGGTCCTCATCGTTCCCCTGGCGAGCAAGAAGGCGTACCTCGACCGGTACGCCGAGGAGGACAAGCGCTGGGTCGACCGCGACGAGTCCCGATGGCCGATGCCCTTCTGGTACATCGACGCAGGGTTCGCCTCGATGCTGATCCTGCTGTCGGCGGTGGACGAGGGACTGGGGGCGCTGTTCTTCGGCCTGTATCCCGCCACCCTTCCCGCGTTCAAGGAGGCCTTCGGGATCCCCGGTGAGTGGGAGCCCATCGGCGCCATCGCGGTCGGGTACCCGGCGCCGACGGACCCTGTCAAGTCCTCCGCCCACACCCGGGCGCGCAGGCCGCTCTCGGAGATCGTTCACCGGGGCCACTGGTAGCCCGGGGGGGGCCCTCGAATTACATCGTTGTCATTTGTGTCCTCCCGTGCGGATAAGATGCGGAGGTGGAGGGCGAGGGCATCCGCATCGTGGTCAGCGGGGAGATCCGCGCCGATCACGGCGAGCTCCGCCGGCTGGTCGAAGAAGGCTTCGCAGGGATCGATCCGTCTGGGGTGGAGGTCCGGGTCGAACGAGCCCAGCGATCGTGGGACTCCTTCACCGGGAGGGCCTACTTCGAGCCGCCGCGTCGCCTAAGGCCTCACCCGGCCACTCGGTACCTGGTCCGCCTCAAGGTGCCCAGCGTCCTGCGCAACCGGGGCTATCCGAAGACCTATCGCTATCCCCGGCGCAAGACGGCCCCTTCCATCTCGGTCGATGATTGGCGGGAGCGATTCATCGCGCTGGTCGCTCACGAGGCCTGCCACGTCCGGCAGTTCCGGGAGGGATCGAGGCGCTCGGAGGTCGCCGCCGAGCGCTGGGCCGCCTCCGTGTTGGAGGACTGGCGGAGGGGAGGGGTTCGGGTCTGGCTTCCGCACCCGCCCGACCGGGTCCCCACCCCCGCCTCAGCCTCCCTCGGGGCCGCCGCTTCCCGGTGGGAGCAAATGTCGCTCCTTGCATGAAGAGCGGAACCCTGCGATATCGCTCGGCGGCGGGTTCGATCGTGGCTCTGACCCTGGTGGCGCCGGCAGGGGAGGGGTTCGCCACCGCGGGGTCCGGCTAGTTGACATAATGTCTGTTATAGGCGATAACGGGCGAAGCCGGCGACACGGGGGAGGGGGTTTCGTCTGCCCATTCCGCAGTCAGCGACTGCGCCGAGCCCCGCGGAGCCAGTCCCGGAGGGCCCACTGCGTGACCTTGAGGAGTGCCTCCCCGACGATGCGGCGCGAGAACTTGGACGTGCCGTGTTCGCGCTCGCGGAAGGTGATGGGGACCTCGGCGACGGAGAACCCGGATCGCCACGCGCGGTAGACCAGCTCGACCTGGAAGGCATAGCCCTCCGACCGGACCCCCTCGGCGAGCAGGGCCTCCAGGACCTCTCTGCGGTAGGCCCGAAACCCGCTGGTCGCGTCGGCCACCGGGAGTCCCAGGGCGAACCGGACGTAGGCGTTCCCGGCCCGGGACAGGGCCAGGCGGGCCCGGCCCCAGTTGCTCACGCTCCCGCCGGCAACGTAGCGGCTACCGATGGTCAGGCCATGAGATGTCGCCCCCCGCAAGAGCGCCGGCAGATCCTCCGGGCGGTGCGAGAGATCGGCGTCCATCTCCACCACCACGTCGTACCCGTCCGCCAGGGCCTTGCGGAAACCGGCCAAGTAGGCGCTGGCCAATCCCTGCTTGCCGGAGCGGCGGATCATGGAGACACGGCCGTTTTCCTTCGCCAGGTCCTCCACCACATCGGCCGTCCCGTCCGGCGACCCGTCGTCCACCACGAGCGCCTCCACGTTTGGCCCGGCCCCCATCACCCCCGCCAGGACCTTCCCGATGGTGGCCCGCTCGTTGTAGGTCGGCAGGATGACCAGGACCCGAGGCTCCGCCCCGCCGGAGACCGGCATGGGAGCGCTCCGTTCGGTCGAGGGCGCCCGGGCGATGACCGCTGGTTCCCCAGGCTCCTCCCCCGCCGGGGGAGACTCGTCGCTGCCCCGGCGGCGCCGGATCATCGTCGCCGCCAGGGCGAGCAGCGCGCCGATCCCACAGGCCCACGGGAACCAGTCCCCCCATCGCACGTAGAGGGTTCGGACCATCGAGCTGGGAACGGTGGCCCGAAGGATGGTTCGTTCGAACAGCCCGGTTCGCGCGACCACCCGTCCCCGCGGGTCCACGATGGCGCTCTGGCCGGAGACGGCCGCGTGTACGACCCACCGGCCGGTCTCGACAGCCCGGAGCTCGCTCATGATGACGTGCTCCCGGGAAGCGGGCGAGAACAAGAAGGACGAGTCGTTGGTGCTCACGACCATGAGGCCGGCGCCCCTGGCCACGAAGCGGCGGAACAGATCGGGGAAGGCGTTCTCGAAGCAGATGGGGGTGCCCACCATGACCCGGCCCACACGGAAGAGGTTGATGACGTGGCCCTGGGCGAGGTCGGCGTTGCCTCGGCGATATCGCTCCGTCCACCCGAGGATCCCGTGGAATGGCACGTACTCTCCGAAGGGCACAAGGTGGTTCTTGGTGTAGCGGGCGGCGATGCGTCCCTCCCCCGAATACAGCAGGACCTGGTTGTAGAAGCGGTCTCCCGGTGCCTCTCGGATGGCGCCCACCAATGTGGGGGCACCGACCGAGCGGATCGCGTCTGAGACCTCCCGGCCGAGCGGGAGGTCAACCGCTGGATCATCGGCCAGTGCGTTCTCCGGCCATACGGCCAGATCGGGGGGCCGGGCCGAGAGCTCGCTGTGCAGGGCGATGTGGCTCTCCCCCACCGCCGCTGTCTGCAGCAGCCGGTCGTGAGCCAGGGCCAGTGGGACGCTCCCTTGGACCACGGCGACCTCGAGCCCTCCACCGGTAGCCGCCGACAGCGGGATCAGGGCAGGGGCGAGCACCGCGCCCCCGGCCACGGCAAGGATCGCCACCCCGGCGGCGAAGCCCCTCCTGGTCCGGACCCGAGGCACGGCCCCCAGGACGAGCGCATTCACCAGCACGACGACGAAGGTGATCCCCCACACCCCGGTGACCGAGGCCAGGGGCAGCACGAACCCGTCCGCGTGCTGGGTGTTGCCGAGCATTCCCCAGGTGAACCCGCCTACGGGCCACGTGCCCCGAGCCCAGTCGGCGGCCGTCCACAGAGCGGCCGCTCCCACGGACGAAAGAACGGGGCCGCGGCCTCGCCAGAGCAGTGGCATCAGGAGACCGAAGAGCCCCGTGTACGCGCTCTGGCTGATCACCAACGGCAACCACGCGATGAGCCCGAAAGGCAGGAGCCAGTACATGAGCACTCCCCAATACACGAGCCCGAACACGAGCCCGAGAAGAGCCCCTCTCTTTGGCCGGGCGGTGCGCAGGCTCCATAGGAGCGGGATCAACCCGAAGAATGCGACAGCCCCGGCGTCGGATGGCGGGTTGGCCAGAGAGATGAGCAGGCCCGAGGCGGCACTGGCGGACAACGCCCACCAGAGCGCCGGCGGGCGCTCGCTCAGGCGCAGTCCCGGCAGAACATGCGCTTCTTGTCTGCCAGCTGACTCCGGATCGGCTTCACCAGGTGGCAGTTCTGACACACGAATTCGGTGTCCTTCTTCGGCTCGACCTTGACGGACAGAGTCTCGATGCGATCGTCTCGCCCGAGGGAAAGGATAGACTCCTCATCCTCCTCTTCCTCGGACGCGGGCCGCTCTTCCGGCTTCTTGGTGAGGATCTCGTCCAGGCTCGCTTCGACCGAGTCGTCCTCGACTGCGGCCTCGGCGGCGGGCTCGTCTCCGTCCTCGTCGTCGTCGCCGTCAGGTATGTATTCCTCTTCTTCTTCCACTTGTCTTGGCCTCGTGTGTGTTCCTCGCCGCCCCCACCCCTTCCGAAGTGACGGGGATTGTACGCTCGGGGCGGGGCGGACGATACCCCCAGCGCCCACCAGGTAACCAGTTGCCCGGCCCATTTGTTCCGGCCTCGGCCTGGACCCCCCCTCTTCCCGATGAACCCGATCCTTCGGGTCGTCTTCATCGCCAGGGGGAGCGAAGCAGCCTGATCCGCTTCGCTTCGCTCCGCGGGTCTGCTTCCCCCCTGGACCCCCCTCTCTCCGTCCTGTTCACGCCCAGGCGAGCAGGCACGGGGGCGGACGTCCAGGATGGGAGGGATTGAAGGGACCCAAGAGACCTTTGGGGCCGCAGACGCCGGGGCGCCTGCGTTCTCTACTCGGCCTCTTGGGTCCGATTCGCCCACCGCCGCGGGGGCGGCAAGCGGACGTGAGTCTAGGCCCGCGCTCTCAAAGTGTCAATCCCCCGTTCAGGGTCTGGCAACCAGCCAATGGGCCGTGCAGGCCCGTTTCCCCGTTTAACCCTAGAGTTTGGATCGAGACTTGGAGGAGGTCGTGGAGGCTTTGGCCTGACGTTGGCTGGCCGTATCCTTATGTCCCGTATGGTCACGTTGCGAGCCGACCCCTGGGCCCCGGACTACGGGATGGGGTTCGATGCGGCGGGGGAGGAGCCGGCGGGCGCCGTCGACACCTCCGTCGAGACCGACGACTGGTCCGCACCCTTGTCCGTCCCCCAGCCGGAAGGAGGCCCGGTCTGGTTCGTGGACGGGGTTCGACGGGTCGAGCTCCGGCTGGTGGCCCAGGACTCGGGGCGGCGAGCTTCGGGACTGTTCGGATCCTACGCGGTGGGAAGCGTGGTCTGTGACGGCAGGGCGACGTTCGGGGAGCACCTGGTGTGCCGGTCGGTGGTCTTGGGGGGAGGGCTTCCGGCGCAGCGAGTCGAGGTATCGGCGGGCGGACACCGCCTGACCTTCGACCCCTCGACCGACCAGCGCCACGATCCAAACGCGCCGCTCGATCGTCTGCAGAGCCTGATGCGCGAAGCCGAGGCCGCGCTGGCCGCGAGGACCGCTCTTCCCGCAGGAGCGGTGGCTCTCATCGATGGCCCGTTGCACTTCTATGAGGAGCCGGGTGATTCCGTCGTCGGCGTGATCAAGCGATTCGTCCGTCAATACTTGGGGCCGGACCAGGAAGATCTGCTGACACGGTTGGGGCCGGGCCAGAGGACTCCTGTGTTCGCTCTCCTCGACCTGGCGGAGAACCCGCAGTGGTTCTCCTGGTACTCGCGCATCGCTCCGGTGCGCGTGCCTTGGCACGACCATGCAGGCATCGTCAGGTGCGAGGTGGGGGCAGCGGTGGGACCGGCGCGTGCGGTCGAGCTGGCCGGGGTGGTGACGGGGATCCTTCCTCGGTTCTCCGGCCGTGCCTGGGATCCTCGAACTCCCCAGAACCTGGCTCCCGTGGCCGCCCTGGAGACGTGGCTCCGGCACCGCATGGGCGATCGGAGGCTCATCCGTCGGGTGCTGACTGAGTGGCTCACCGCCCACGCCTCGAAGGCTGGGGAAGCCGAGATCCCGTGAGAGTGCGCGAATGACCGAACGGATGTCCTCGTTGAGCGAACCCGTCGGGATGGTCCTGGGGACGGAGGACTCCACTCCCCTGTCCTTCTGGGTCGGGATCTCCGCCGGGGCCTACCTGCAGCTGGATGACGCCGTCGTCGTGCAGACGGAGGTCCCGGGCCGGGGGACGATCCGTGTCTCGGGGATCGTCCAGCAGGTTCGGGCCCGCCACGAGGGCACCTCGTTCGATTCCGACGTGTTCCTGATCGACAAGGGGATCCTGCCCGCGGACACGGCCCAGGCCGCTCTGGTGGTGGCCACCCGGTTCGAGCCGGAGGTCTTCGTGCCGCCGCTCCCGGGCCTACCCGCTTGCCGGGCCAGGGGGCCGGACCGGGACCAGGCGCTGTACTTCGATCAGATGCAGACCCGGGTGGCCGCCGGCCTCTCCCGCGACGGCGAGCCCGTGTTTCTCGATCTGGACTTCCTGGACGGCTCCAGGGGAGCTCACGTCAACATCTCAGGCGTCTCCGGCGTCGCCACCAAGACCACGTATGCCCTGTTCCTGTTGTACTCACTGTTCCACTCCCCCGTCCTGGGCGACTACGCGGCCAACACCAAGGCGATCGTGTTCAACGTCAAGGGCGAGGACCTCATGTGGCTGGACCGCCCCAATGCCAGGCTGGGCGAGGACTCCCGGGGAGAATATGCGAGGCTCGATGTCCCGGCGGGGCCGTTCGAGTCGGTCGGGCTGTGGGCACCGGTGGCCGAGCGGAGCGGGGGCGCGGCCATCCCCGCCACGGCCGGCCGGAAGGAGGGCGTCCAGGCCTACTACTGGACCATCCGGGAATTCGTCCGGGAACGGTTCCTCCGGTTCCTGTTCGCCGAGGCCGAGGACGAGCGGTCCCAGATCGCCGACCTGGTGGCCCGGGTGGAGAACCACCTGGACCGCGAGTGCGACGACGACCCCGACCACGAGGCCACCGTTCTGTACGGCGGCTACCCGGTGAAGGACTTCGACCAGCTGTGCGACATCATCCACGAGAACCTGGAAGGCGACGCGGGTGCCTGGCGAGGTCGGATGGCCGAGAGTACGGTGGCGGCCTTCCAGCGCCGCCTCGACGCCGGGCGCCTCCGGATCCGACATCTGATCTGGGGCCGGGACGCCGAAGACCCCAGGCGCCACCGCATCGATTGGGAATCAGCGCAGGTGAGCGTCATCGACATCCACGGGTTGCACGACCGGGCCAAGCGGTTCGTCACCGGTGTGGTCATCAAGCGCCTGTTCGAGGAGAAGGAGCGCCGGGGCGCCCGGCTCCCCTTGATGTTCCTAGTGCTGGACGAGCTGAACCGCTACGCGCCTCGGGATGGTTGGAGTCCCATCAAGGAGGTCCTGCTGGACGTGGCCGAGCGTGGCCGCTCCCTCGGGATGATCTTGATCGGGGCCGAGCAGACGGCCTCCGAGGTGGAGCGACGGATCATCGCCAACGCGGCATTCCGTGTGGTGGGGCGCCTGGACACCGCCGAGGCCGAGCGGAGCGAGTACGGGTTCCTTCCAGCGGTGACCCGGGCCCGCGCGTCGATCCTGAAGCCCGGGTCGATGATCCTGCAGCAACCGCACATCCCGATCCCCATCCAGATCCGGTTCCCCTTCCCGTCCTGGGCCACTCGATCGGACGAGGTGGCAGCGGACCCCGCCGGTGCCCCCCTCCTCGATGCCCCAGCTGACGATCCGGCGCGGTCGGATCCGGAAGAACTCAGGGGCGAAGTTGGAGAACCTGGGATTGATCTTGTCTCCGCCCGTCTCGTGCAGCTCCGCCTGGCCCCGGATCTCGATGGCCCGAGCCCGGCGGGGGTTCGACCGGACGTCGTCGACCAGGAGCGTCACGTTGGGGTTGCCCTGGGCGTCCCGCCACTTCTTGGTGCCGCCGTAGAACATGCCCCCGACGTCGATGGCATCCTCTTCGGCGTTGAAGGTGAACGTCACCGGTGTGATGTGGGGCTGGCCGTCGGGTCCGACGGTGGCGATCCGGGCCAGCGTCTGCTCGCGTAGGTAGTGGAGCTCGGCATCGGTGAATACGCTCACCGGGACCGGCTCCAGTGCACCTGGACCGCCTCCCGCCAGAAGTCGAGAAGCGAAGAGTCCCCGTCGACCTCGAGTCCGTCTGGCGTGCGCCGGTTCCACAGGAGGAGGTGGAGATCCGAGGCCGGGCCCCGGACCGTGCAGTCCCCATCGCCATGCTCGCGTCGAACCTCGATCCCCTCGTCCAACCGGATCAGCCACTCGCCGTCGATGTCGGTCGGGTGCACATGCAGGACCCGAGGCGGATCGAGCAGAACGTCCTCGCCTGGCCTGCCCAGGAAGCCATACAAGAGCTCCTCGATCCCGTCCACGGCGAAGTCGGGGGGGAACGAGGTGATCCGGACCGTCCCGCCCGGACTTTCCGCGTCGGCCCGATGGATCCCGGTCTCGTGAGCCTGGCGGCGTGCCCAGAAGGCAACCGGAGAAGGAGCTGGGAGAAAGGTCCAGGCCTGAGTGTCCTGGTCCGCCGTCTCCAGCGTATGGAGCAGCCGTGCGAGGCCCTCCCGGAACCAGGCCAGGAGCCCGGCGTCATCGGGCAGCGGACCCGCCACCTCGGCGAGTTCGGCCTTGCCGATGGGGTCGGTCCGACGCTCGGCGACGTGGGCCGCCGCCCACCGGTGGACATCGCCCATATGGCGGACGAGGTCCCGCATCCGCCATTCCGGGCAGGTCGGGATGGGAGTGTCCAGATCCATTCGCGCTGCCGCCGCAGCGAACAAGTCACCTTCCCGGCGCAGCGCACCCAGGTGCTCTGCCACTTCCACGGGGGGCAGTGTACCGAGGCCGCCGACCTCGAATGTGGCGCGTGCGCCGCAGGGCGTGGGAAAATCGGGCGGGATGAAATCACACGCCTGTGATTCTTGTCGCTTCCCACGTCCGGAGGACCTGAGGCCAGGCCCGTGAGGTTCCTGCACACCGGCGATTGGCACGTCGGGAAGCGGCTTCGGGGCCGGTCCAGGGACGACGAGACCCTCGCCGCCCTCGATGAGGTGGTCGAGATGGCCCGGGAGGCTGAGGTCGACGCCGTCTTGATCGCCGGCGACGTCTACGAGCACCGCACGGTGGCGCCTGAGGCAGACGCGATCGTGTTCGAGACCCTCATGCGGCTGCGCGATGTGGGCGCCCACGTCGTGCTGATACCGGGGAACCACGACTCGTGGCAACGCTGGGAGGCGCTGGGGAAGCTCCTCTCGCCCCTCGGGATCACCGCGACACCTCGTGTGGTTCGACCCGACGATGGCGGCGTGGTGGAGGTGCCGTCCAGGGACGGGTCGGAAGCGGCCCTGGTCGCCTGCGTGCCATTCGTGGCGGAGCGTCGGTTCGGCGACGCCGCCGCCCTGTTCGACGATCGGGCCTCGGCCTACACCGCCTACGACGAGGGCATGGGCGCGGTCTTCGCCGGGATGGCCCGGGCCTTCCACCGTGACCGGGTCAACGTCGTGCTTGCGCACACCATGATCGACGGCGCCAGGACGGGGGGCGGCGAACAGGAGCTCACGATCGGCATGACCTACGCCGTCTCGCCCGCCCGGATCCCCGGCACGGCCTCGTACGTCGCCCTCGGCCACCTCCATCGGCCCCAGGCGATCCCGGCGGCCCCCTCCCCTACCCGCTTCGCCGGGTCGCTCCTCCAGCTCGACTTCGGCGAGGTGGACCAGGAGAAGTCCGTGGTCCTGGTGGAGGCCACGGCGGGGAAGCCACCGAAGGTCCGCGAGCTGCCCCTGTCGGCCGGGCGGAAGCTGCTCGACGTGAGGGGCACGCTCGATCAGGTCCTGGCCCGCGCGGAGCAGGTCGGAGATGCCTACCTCCGGGTGTACGTGGAGACCGCAGGTCCCATGCCTGGTTTGGCCGATCATGTCCGAGAGGTCCTGCCCAACGCCGTGTGGGTGGAGCCCGTGTACGAGCGAACGGGAAGTGTTCGGCCGGAAGCCGGGATGCGCACCCTCCAGCCTCGCGAGCAGTTCCTCCACTATTACCGCCACGCGCATGGCGCCGAGCCCGACGCCACCCTGATGAAGGCGTTCGACGCCGTCTATGCCGAGGTCGCCGAGGGAGCCGGCTAGATGCGTCCGGCCCGGCTGGAGCTGAAGGGCTTCACCGCCTACCGAGATACCCAGGTCCTCGACTTCGAGCACCTGGACCTGTTCGCGGTCACCGGCCCAACCGGTTCCGGCAAGTCCTCGCTGCTGGATGCGATGACCTACGCGCTGTTCGGCAAGGTCGCCCGGGTGGGCGTTCAGGCCTCCCATCTGATCGCCCAGGGTCAGCCCAGGCTCTCTGTGATGTTCGACTTCGACGTGGACGGCCGCCGATATCGAGTATCCAGGTCCACCGGACGGAGAGCGGCCCAGAGCGCTGTCCGGCTGGAGCGCCGGGTGGGCGACGAGTGGGTGTCCTTCGGGGAGGGCGCCGACCGGATCCGTGACGCCACCCGGCTGATCACCGAGCTGATCGGGTTGGACTACCGGGCCTTCACCCGGTCGGTCCTCCTGCCCCAGGGGCAGTTCGCCGATTTCCTGGTCGGAGACCCGGGGGAACGCCGGGACATCCTCACCGAGCTCTTGGACCTCAGGCTGTTCGAACGGATGGCCGGGAAGGCCGGAGAGCTCGCGCGGGCGGCCAAGGCGGCCGCGAAAGCCAAGGAAGAGGTCCTGACAGGGTACGACGGGGTGGATCAGCAGGCAGTGAAGGAGGCCCGGAAGCGAGCGAAGGAGGCCAAAGCCGCAACCGACCAGATGGCCGCGGTCGAACGCTCCCTGGAGATCCTGTCCAAACGGTGGGAGGAGGAGGGTCGCCGGGTCGACTTGCTGGAAGGCCTGGCCGGTGAAGCGGGGGACATCGCGTCACAGGCATCCAAGGTTGCCAAGGATCTCTCCTCCCTCGCCGAGGTGGCGGCTCGGGCCGAGGCGAGCACGCGCGAGGCGGAGGAGGCCGCCTCCACGGCACGCGAGCGGGCCGAGGCGGCCCGGCGGGCCTTCGCTAATGGCGAGGCTCGGATGGGCACGCTCGAAGCCCTGGCTGGGCTTCGAGCAAGGCTCGAGGAGTTCGGCCGGCTCCAGGCCCGCCTGGACGCTGCCGAGAGGTCGGCCGAAGCGGCGGGGAGGCAGGTCGAGTCGAAGGAACAGGCGCTGGCCGCGTCCCAGGACGCTGCGGCCGCGTCGGCCACCGCGCTCGACCTGGCCGGGCAGGCCCGGAAGGAGGCCGAAGAGGAGCACGAGCGGGCGCATCGGGCCGACCTGGTGGGTGCGGTGACCAAAGGCCTGCGCAGGGGAGATCCCTGCCCGGTGTGCTCGAGACCGCTGGGAGAGTTTCCCCGATCGGACTCGAAGGCCCTGGCCCGGGCTGCGCTCGAACTGGAGCGGGCCCGAGAGGCCGAGAAGCGAGCCGGCGATGCCTGGGCCCGAGCCGATCGGGATGTGGGCGGCACCGAACGAGATCTCGAGGGCGCTCGCCGAGAAGCCCGGAGCCGCCAGGGGCAGCTCGAAGGTTGTCGCAAGGAGCGCGAAACCCTGCTTCCCACGATCGCGGACGCTTTCGGTGGTGAAGTCCCGCTCGACCCGATCGCTGAGGCCGAGCGGCGGATCGAGGAGATCCAGACGCTGAAGACCCAGGCTGAGGCCCTGTCCGGCGCGGCTGAGGCGGGTCGAGCCAAGGCCGCCACGATGCGGGAACGAGCGGCGGAGGTGTCCGCCCGCGGCACCGAGCTGGTGATGGCGCTTCGGGCGCTCGCCCTTCCCCAGGTCCTGAGGCGGGCCCGCGGCGCGATCGCCAACCTGCAGGTGCCTCCCGAGCTCACGGCAGCCATCCCGACCCAGCCTGGGGGAGCCGCCGATGCCGCGCGAAGCTGGGCCGAGGCCACAGCCACCCTGGTCACGAACTTGGAGGAAGCGGCCGGGGATCACCGGTCTGCCAGAAATCAGCTCCTGGAGCAAGCTCTGGCGAGCCTTCCCGCCGGATTCCCCCTGGGGCTGGTCACGGACCTCGAGGATCTGGTTCAGGCGGTCAGGGCCACCGCTCGTGACCTGGTGGTCCAGGCAGCCGAGGCTCTCAAGGACACCGAACTGATCGCCTCCAGGCTGGAGCAGAGGCGGGCGCTGGAGAAGGAAGTGGACACGGTCCGCCGAGAATCCGAGGTCTACCAGAGCCTGGCGGGCGAGCTCAGGGCGGACCGCCTGATCAGCTTCCTTCAGGGCGAGGCCCTGGAGCTCCTGGCAGAGGCCGGCTCCGAGCGGCTCCTGTTCCTGTCGCAGGAGCGGTACCGACTGGTGTTCGAAGAAGACGAGTTCTTCGTCGAGGATCGGCAGAACGGCGACGAGCGACGCTCGGTGAGGACCCTGTCGGGCGGCGAGACGTTTCTGGCGTCTCTGGCTCTGGCGCTGGCCCTGGCCGAGCAGATCCCGGCGGTGGCCGTCACCCAACGCTCCCGCCTGCAGAGCTTGTTCATCGACGAAGGATTCGGGGCCCTCGACGCGGAGAGCCTCGAGGTGGCCACCGAAGCCCTCAGCAGGTTGGGAGGCCAGGACCGGCTGGTCGGCGTCATCACGCACGTCTCGGAGCTGGCCGAGAAGATGCCGGTCCGGGTGGTTGTGGAGAAGCTTCCCACCGGGAGCCGGCTCGAGGTCCAGAGCTAGAGGACGAACACTTCCCGGCCCCGGGAGACGGTGAGCACCGGGCGGAGGTCCAGGACCTCATCGGTGGTGAATGGATCGGCCTCGTAGGCGGCGAAGTCCGCCTGGAACCCCGGCCTGAGCTGGCCCTTCTTCTCCTCCAGGTGGGCCAGGCGGGCGCTGCCGATGGTGAACAGGCGGATGGCCTCCTGCCGGCTCATCCGCTGGCTGGCGTCGTGGTGGGTCTCCAGTGCCCAGAGGCCATACATCGGATCCAAGGGGGTCACCGGAGAGTCCGAGCCGGCTCCGACCTCTAAGCCTCTGGAGAGCATCGTGGCGAACGGGTTCATCCCGGCCGCTCGCTCTCTGCCGAGCCGGCGCTCGTAGAGCTCCTGGGGGTGCCCCCATAGAGCATCGAAGCCGGGCTGTACCGAGATGGCCAGGCCAAGGGCAGCGGCGCGCTCCACCTGGTCCAGCGTGGGCAGCTCGAAGTGCTCGACGCGGTGCCGGCGGGCTCGAAAGTGCCGGCGCTGGCGAGAGTCGAGCGCGTGATACACGCGCGCCCAGACCCGGAGTGCCTGTTCGATGGCGGCGTCCCCGATGGCGTGCACCGCAACCTGGAGCCCGGCCAGGTGCGCATTGTGGAACAGCTCGGCCAGCTCATCGTCCTTCTCGTACAGAGTGCCGGTCCCCTCGCCGTCACTGTAAGGGGCAGACATCGCGGCCGTCCGAGCCCCGATCGAGCCGTCCAGCGACAGGTCGCCTCCCAGCGTCTCCAACCCGAGGTCCATCACCCAGGGGATGTCCTTCTCCGCGACGTAGGCCACGACGTCGACCGGGAGCTGCTCCCTGTGCTCGAGAAGCACCTCCACCTCACGCCTGCCATGCGATTGGGGGACCGCCATCTCGTGCACGCAGGTGATGCCTCGCGAGGCCGCCGTGGATGCAGCCTGGAGCTGCAACTCCCGGATCTCGTGGTCGCTCAGGGCCTGGTGGAACCAGCGCTGTAGGCGCCGGTTGGCGGCGCGGCGAACCACCCCGGTGGGCCGCTCGTCGGAGTCTCGGTCCACTCCATCCTCATCCAGGCAGCTGGACTGTTGCAGCGCCGGGGTGTTCCCGAGGGCGATGTGCCCATCGGCCCTGATGAGGATGATCGGAACGTCTCCCAGTTCGTCCAGTTGAGCGAGAGTGGGGAGGTCGGGTCGGTCCCACTTGCTCTCGTCGAACCCGTGGGCCAGCACCTTGCTCGGTGCGTTGGTCAACTCCACCGCGACCAGGCCCAACAGGTCCTGGGCCGATCGGGCCCTGTGAAGCGGCAGCCCGATCTCGGACAGGGTGGTCCCAGTGAGGTGGACGTGCGTGTCGATGAAGCCGGGGATGATCGTGGCGCCGGGCAGTTCGACGATCCGATCGGACTCCGGAGGGTCCCCCGTGCCGATCCGCTCGATGTGCCGGTTGTCGACCAGTACCCACTCCCCTACGGCCGGATGGCTGAGCGTGTAGACGCGCGTGGCCCGATACAGGGTCTTCAAGCTGGAGTGACTGTGCCGAGTGCCCGGTGGCACGTCCATGGCGCCTGAGTATAGGTGCGGGGACGGACCCGATCAGCTCTTCATGAACCGCAACTGCACGGTCCGCCGGTTGTTCTCACGGTTCGGGTCGACGATGACCACGCTGTGCCACGTTCCGAGCGATAGATGCCCATCGTCGACCGGAAGCATCAAGGAGGGGCTCACGAACACCGGCAGCAGGTGATCCCCCCCGTGGCCGGTGGACCCGTGACGGTGACGATATCGATCGTCTCGCGGGAGCAAGCGCTCCAGCGCCTCCTCAAGATCGGCCTCCGATCCCGATCCGGTCTCCATGAGCCCGAGGCCTGCAGTGGCATGCGGCAGGAACACGTGGACCAAGCCGGCTCCTCCCTGCTCCCGGCAGAATGCCTCCACGCGGTCGGTGATGTCGGTGGCCAGCCTGCCTCCGGTCTCTACGGCGAATTCCTCCCTCTTCATAGACCGATACATCATGCCCGATGTCGACCGATGAGCTGAATCAGGAGGCCGGGGCGAGCTCCGCAGCGTGGTCCCGCCACCAGCGTTGGCCTTCTTCGGGAAGCGTGTAGATGGGGTCGTAGTAGGGGTAGCGTCTGGCGAGCGCCTCGGGATCGTCGTACTCGATCCCGGTCCGATAGTTCTTCGTCCAATAGCTGATTCCCCTATTTCGGTCGTACTCCTCGACCTGGTGGACCCATCGCTTCCCCACGAATGGCACGTCGCATACGATCCTCGGCGTGGCGAAGCCCGGGAGGTAGCCCATGATCGCGTGCTGGAGCTGCTGCGCCTCCCACACCGCCGTCCGCCAGTGCTCGGAGTTGGGGATCATGTCGCACATGTAGAAGTAATACGGGAGGATCCCGCATTCATCGAGTAGCGTGAAGCAGAGATCCAGCAGCTCCTTCGGTGTGGTGTTCACTCCGCGCAGCAGCACGCCCTGGTTCCGGACGTCCCGATAGCCCCATTCGAGGAACTGCCGGGACGCCTTCGCCACCAGGGGGGTCAGTGAATTCGCGTGGTTGACGTGCGTGTGCACGGCCACGCTGACGCCTCGTGCCCGAGCCTTCTCCCCCAGGCGTCGCAGTCCCTCCTGGACCTCCGGCTGCAGGAAGTGCTGGGGAAGGCCCATCAGGCCCTTCGTGGCCAGTCGGATGTCCCGAACGTGATCCACGTCGATCAGGGCTGTGACGAACTCCTCCAGCCGTTTGATGGGGATGTTGGCGATGTCCCCGCCCGAGACCACCACGTCCCGGACGGACGCCGTCGTCCGGATGTACTCGAGCATCATCGCGTGACGATCCGGCTGCTTGATCTCGAACTTGTACTTGGCCACAACCGGCGTGCTGTTACCCACCAGGTCCATCCGGGTGCAATGGCCGCAGTACTGTGGACAGGTCGACAGCAGCTCGGCCAGGACCTTGGTCGGATAGCGGTGCGTGAGTCCTTCCACGGCCCACATGTCGGCCTCATGGAGGCTGTCCCTCATCGCGTAGGGATGACTCGGCCAGTCGACCTGGCGCTCGGAGAATGCGGGGGCCATGTATCGCCTGACCGGGTCGGCATGCAGGTCGTGCTCGTCCATGGTGTTGAGCATCTGGGGTGGCAAGAGCATGGACATGGTGGCCCGCTCCTGCATGTCACGGTGGATGTCGGCGGCTAGGTCGTCCGACAGATGGCTTCCCAGGGCCAGCTTGAGCTCCTTCAGGTTCTTCACGGTATGGGCCCGCTGCCACTGGGCGCTCTCCCATTCGACGACGGTCACGCCCCGATAGCCGGGCAACCTGGTCCAGTCCGGCTCGACGAACTCGCGCTGCAGGGGGTACCGGAGGGGCTGGTCCGCCGGATGCGCGTGAGTCTCCCTGTGCCCTGGCCGCTCGGTCTTTCGCGGCAATGGCTGGCCCGGCAGCGCCCGCTCTCCATCCCCGTCCTGCATGTCGGCATCGTACAACTTGCGGCAAAACCACGGCAACGCCGAACTTTCTTCGGAATTAGGGCCTGAGGAGCTAATATGTTCGGCGAGATGGACGAGCGTGACAGATCGATCCTGGTCATCCTCCAGAACAACGCCCGAGCGACCCTCGGTGACATCGCCGAGCACGTCAGGCTCTCGCCCTCCAGCGTGCACGACCGCATCCGGAAGTTGGAGCAGGCCGGGATCATCAGGGGATATCGAGCAGAGGTGGATGCGGAGGCTGTGGGACTCTTCGTGACGGCTTTCGTGTCCGTCATGCCCCTGGACCCCAAGCAACCCGACGATCTGCCCGATCGCGTCCGGGAATTCATCGAGGTGGAGGACTGCCACTCCGTCGCGGGAGACGAGAACTACATCCTGAAAGTGCGGACCCGGACAACCTCTGACCTCGAGGATCTGCTGAGGCGCCTCAGAGAAAAGGCCGGCGTTCAGACGCGGACAACTGTCGTTCTGTCTACTCCGTTCGAGAACCGACCACTCGCTCCCTGACCACGACTCGCGCGCTCCTCTCCAGACCTCGATGTCAGAGGTCGTGGTTATGGTGCCCCCGTGTGCATTGGGCTGGCCCGAAGGGTTGGATCCCTGATTCTTGTAGCAGCACTGGCCACGGGCTGTGGTTCGGCGTCGACGCGAGCCCCGGCTTCTGACCGGCCGGGTAGCGACGACGTGGTGCCGGTGACGAAGGTCACCGATGGCGACACCATCCACGTCACCTACCAGGGCCACGATGAGAGAGTCCGTCTGATCGGGATCGACACTCCTGAAGTGCCCTGGTACGGGAGGCGGGGCGAATGCTTCGGGGTCCAGGCCGGCCTTTTCGCTCGCGAACGGTTGTTGCGACGCTCGATCCGGTTCTCCTTCGATACGGACCGCCGGGACCGGTACGGACGACTCCTTGCCTACGTGTACCTCGACCGAGAGCTGTTCAATCTGACCCTGGTGCGCCTGGGTTACGCCCGAGCGGATCCGGTCCCTCCGGACATCCGCCTGGCTGCACGGTTCTCCCGGGCCGAAGGGGAAGCCAGGGCCGCCGGACGGGGCCTCTGGTCCGCCTGCCCCTGAGGCGTCCACTCGGGGGCCCGCCACCAAGTCAAGACGCGGCTGAGTGGAAAGGTTGTCGTTCAGGCATCTCGGCCGGGGGTGCCGGGCCGGCGCGGTATCGGGTCCCGTCGGGGTGGAACCACCGGACGCTCCCATCTCGATCGCGCCGCACCCTCCATCCGAACTCGTGCACCAGCTTGTGGATGCTTCTA
>WNFV01004983.1_pt1 | contig 17325 bp, 24 predicted proteins | sample 5400101 | NCBI WGS metagenome assembly WNFV01 (sample SAMN13153361, study PRJNA577476) | soil metagenome | isolation source: 115 cm soil or saprolite under grassland replicate 1 | place: USA:California | collected 2016-06-15
ACTCCTGCGGGCCCGGGCGCGCGCGGATGCTGAACCTCCACACACCCGACGGCGGCTTCGCCGAGCACCCCCACTGCGTCTCGGATTGAACAGTCCGCGCGCGGAGCCGAGCGGGAGGTGAGCCGGCTCGGCCAGCGTTGCTCCTATGTCAATGCTGACTCGCTCTTGAGCGTGGCGTAGACGGTGCGAGCGAGTTGGCGTTTGAGGCAGCGGAGCGCTTCGCGTCGGCTCTTTCCCTCGCTTTGTTTCCGCTCCAGGTAGGCGCGTGCGGGTGCGTGGACGCGGCCCTGGGTGATAGCGATCCGGTGCAGTGCGCAGTTGAGCTGCCGGTTGCCGCCGCGGTCGAGCCGGTGGCGGCGATGTTTGCCTGAGCTCGCTTCGAGCGGCGCGACACCGGCATGGCGGGCGAGCTGGGCATCGGTGTCGAAGCGTTCGATCGGGCCGATCTCGCCCAGCAGTTTCGCGGCGCTGAGCGCACCGCAGCCCGGCAGGTCAAGCAACCTCGGCGCGGCACGAGCGATCCGTGCTTCCAGCTCACGATCGAGGGCGAGGATCGTGCGCGTCAGGCGACGACAGCGGCCGGCGAGCTCGCGGGCGATCCGGACCTGCACCGTCTGCTCCCCGCGACGCAAGCGGCGAGCGACCCGGTCGAGCCAGACCGCCCGGTCAAGGGCGCCCGCCGGGATGGCAAGCTCAGGATCGAGATCATGGAGGTGCCAGCGCAGCCGCTGCTGGGCCCGGCGGCGCTCGTCGACCAGGTCATCGCGGTGGTCGACGAGCAGCTTCAACTCGCGCAGCGCTGCCTCACCTGGGCGCGGTCGATCCAGCTGCGGCTCCCGCAACGCCACGCGCGCGACCGCGAGCGCGTCGATCGGATCGGACTTCCCGCGTAGCCGCCCAGTACGCCGCTGCGGCGCCATCAGCTTCGGCGGCACGCGCACCAACGACTCGCCGATCGCCAGCAGCGCTCGCTCCAACGCGCCGGTCAATTGGCGGCAGTCCTCGACCGCCCACAAGCGCTCTGGATCAAGCGCCGACGACCAGTCGACCAGCTCGCACGGCGAGGCGGCGGTCAGCTCCGCCAGAGCGCGCCCGACCTCATCTACGGCAACCGCCGTCAGCGACTGCTTGTGCACGTCCACTCCGATCACGATCATGGGATCGCCTCCTACCGTTGGGGGCGACCGGCGAGCGGACAGACCTCACTTGAGGCAGCAGCCACGCTCCTATCAGGTCACGCTCGGCGCGCTCGGCGGTCTCGGGTCGGCGGCGGCGACACAACGCTGGAAAGTCAGCCCTCGGGCGACGTTCAGGAATAGAGTCAGCCGCCGCCGACCCGAGTCTCTTGCGCACGCCGGACGCCACCGTCATCCGAGAATGACAGTGAGTTCACGAATGCACCCTGAGCCGGGTAAGCGAAGAGGCCGCTCGTGCGGCCTCTTCGGCTCTGGCGGTGGTCGATAGGGCCGATTACTCGATCGGGATCTCGAAGCGAGCGATGATGCCGGGGTCTCCGCCTCGCGCGAGTAGCTTGGGATCGGGATCGCGAGTCGCCACCCATGCATATCCGTGTTCGGGGTAGGCGACGACGTCCGGGAAGCTCCCGGCACTGATCGCAAGGATCCGAGCGGGTTTGTCGGTGGGGTTGCTGAACGTGTGTAGTCCGGCACGTCCCTCGGGGCAGAAGACGAAGTCGCCCCGAGCCAACTTCTCTTCGCCGTGTTGGTTCCGGAAGACGGGACGACCGCTCAGGACGAAGAACATCTCTTCGGCTCCGAAGTGCATATGCATCCGCGTCTCAGGCGCGTTGGGGGCCAGTTCGTACAGCGTTGCTCCCATCCTGGCGTCGTCCGGCCGCCAGAAGATTCGATGCCGAGTCCCGGCTTCGTCGTTCTCTCCGTCCCATGCGTCGGAGAAGAGGTTCTGACGATTCATGCGTGGTACCTCCCAGTCGTAGCGGTGGGCGCGCAGCCGCCCGAGCCCCCGCAGTACGGGCCTCGGCAACACTGCGCCGGAAACGCGCGGCTGCTCGCCGCGCCAAACCGCTACCTCGCCGCCGGATCCACGGCAGGATCATGCCTGCTCGAGAGTGCTGACGACGGCACAGCGTTCGCGAAGGGTTACCCGACCAGGTCGCGGACGCCCATGCCGCCGTCTGCGATCAGGGCCTTAGCCTGGGCCAGCGTCGTCTCACTTGGCCCACGCTTGGGGCCACACCGCCTCAAGTGGCTCGGTGCACCGAAAGGGGCCGGCTTCTTGTACGTGCGCAAGGAGCTCCAGCACGACATCCATCCGCTCGTGATCGGTTGGGGCTACGAAGGCGACGATTCAAGCTTCGTCGCGCGCCACGAGAAGCAAGGCACGCGAGATCCGTCTGCGTACTTGACTGTTCCCACCGCGATCGAGTGGCAGCGGGACCACCACTGAGATGCCATCCGCCACCGCTGCCACGAGCTCGCGCGCCGCGCGCGCAACGAGTTGGCTCTGGAGCCGCTGACTCCTGACTCCGCCGACTTCTCTCGGCAGATGGTCACGCTATGGCTCCCCGAAGGCGCGCCCGAGGATCTCCAATCCATGCCCGCATCGTGCAGGCTCGAGATCAACCTCGCAACGCTCAGCTCAACAAGCATTTGCCGCCGTGCCGGGCTTTGCCCGGCGCGGCCCGGTCGGCTCTCCGCTAGGAGTCTCGCATTCGAGTCATCATGGCGCCGGCGCAGCCGGCGCCGGACTCGAATGCGTTAGGCGTAGGCGAACGGGTGCCGGAAGACGTCGAGCGCCTTCTCGGCAGGTGCGTGAACCTCGAAGCTCTCGCCGGAGCGACTGTCCTCGACCGCGACCAACAGCCGGTTGGTGTTCCGGCTCCAGAGCAGGGAGACCTCGATCCCGTCCGCGGAGCGGTGGTCGAGCTCGGTGAGGAAGAAGTCCATCATGGTGAATGTCCCAGGCATCGGGCCCGGCGGCCACGGGGACAACCCCCAAATCGGGGTACGGCCAACCCTCTATTCGTGTGGAAGGTTGACCCCCAGAAGGGTCAGCACGGTCAGCAACGCGATGAATGCGACTGCGCCCGCGACGATCAGGCGCGGATGCCGGTTGCGCCTGACGGAGTCCCAGCCGATCCGTCCCCAGAAGACGAGCAGCCCGGCGACCGCACCCATCCCGATCACGAGCACGGGCGCGAGCAGGATCGCCCGCTGGAACGAGAGATCGGTGAGCCACACCGCGCCGACGACGAGGGCGGTGACGAGCGCGGACGCTGCGGCCAGCCGGGTGCTCAGGGTGACAACGTAGCCCAGCGCTATGCTCGGGCACGTGGCGGAGGCCAACTACGTCTCGGGCGAGGACTACGTCGTCGAGTTCCTGGGCTATTGCTTCGGTTTCAATGCCTCCGACTTCGAGCAGCGCGTGACCGCGGCCGCCGTCAAGCTCGGACTGGTCGCGGACAACGAGCTCGACCCGGACGAGACCGCCGATCTCGTGGAGCTGGTGGAGCGCGACTGGATCGAGGAGCCGCGTAGCGGCCTCGGCCGCTATCTGGTCCGCCACTGGGAGCGCGTCTCTCTTGTCGGCGGAGAGTCGCTCGTCTACTGGCTCAAGAAGCTTGTGTTCCGCGGCGCCTGGCTCGACCATCGCGTCAAGGAGGGACTGCTGGAGGTTGCCTGGGACGAGGACGTGGCCGACTTCGGCTATCGCGATCCGAACGGCGATCGCGCGCTGCTGGAGCTCGCTCCCGTGCCGTCCTGGCACGAGCTGCAGTTCCGCGGTTGATCCGCGCCCTCCTGATCGCCGCATACCTCGCCGCCCTGCTGGCGGTGGACACGCAGGTCGACCTGCACGGCCAGCTCGCGCTCGGGGCGCTCACGTGGATCGTGCTCGTGGTCGCAGCCTTGCCCCTCACTGCGGAACGGCGCGCGCAGGTCGCGGTCGTGATCTGTGCGGCCACCGTGGCGGAGCTCACAGGCTCGATCCTGTGGGGCGTCTACTCCTACCGGCTGCACAACCTGCCGACGTTCGTGCCGCCCGCACACGGACTGGTGTTCATGGCCGGTCTGTCGCTGAGCCAGTCATCGCAGCGCCATGCGCGCGCCCTCGTGCTCGTCGCCGCGGTCGGCGCGTCGGCCTGGGGCTTGCTCGGGCTCACCGCTCTGCCGCGCCTCGACGCAGCCGGCGCGTTCGGCGTCCCGCTCCTCCTCGTCTTCCTCTGGCGTTCACGTGCACGGGCTGCGTATGCGGGCGTGTTCCTCGTGGTAGCGGCGCTCGAGCTATACGGCACGGCGATCGGCACATGGCGCTGGGCGGAGAAGCTGCCCGGCCTCGGCATCCCGGACGGCAATCCCCCGAGCGGCGCCGCGTCGGGCTACGTCTGGTTCGACGTAATGGCCTTGTTATTCGCGCCGCGCTTGCTCGCCGTCAGCGCCCGGACCTGGTCTTTAGGGCGCCGTCCGGTGCCAGGCACAGGACAGGTCTAGGCCGGCCAGGGCCGAGAAGAGTCGGCGGCCACGGAGCAGTGCCCCGCGGCCGCCTTCGGAGGATGTGAGCTGCGGCCCCTCACGATCCTCCTGGGACTCAGAATCGAGGGGGAAAGGGGTTTCTGCACTCCCCCGGGCGGGTGAAGTGAAGCGCCCGAATGAACCACCCGAAGGGGGAGGAATCAACCGTCGTGGGTCATGCATGCTCCCTCATGTACCACCTGTCCTCAAAAGCTCTGTACTGCGGCAGAGCGAGCCCCGACAAACTGCGGCCGGGGCGGACATTTCCTAAGGGCCGGGACCTATGCGGCGGGTTCCGGCCCTTTTCCTGTTGGAAGCGCGAATCCCGGGCGAAGATCCTCGTCGGCCGGGCCGAGGGTGATGCGGCGGATGCCGCCCACTGGGACAATCAGCTGCTCCGGCTCGCCGCCGGTTCCCGCGTGCACCGTCAGCGTGAGGAAGCCGTAGCCCGGCTCGCTCGACAGGGAGCGCAGCGTCAGGCGCTCGCCGTCTGCCAGTTCCACCTCAACGTGCGACCGCTCGGCCGCATGTGTGGCCGTGTAGCGCTCGATCTGCCTGTGCACGCGCGAGACGAAATCGTCGAGCGACGGCTCCGCCGACCCGGGCACCCAGAGTTCCGGGCTCAAAACAGCTTCGCGTCGTCCACGGCCTTGCCAAACTGCTCACGGCCGAGCTCCGTCACGATCCGGCCGCGTGGCGTGCGCTGCAGGAAGCCGAGCTGCAACAGGTACGGCTCGTAGACGTCCTCGATCGTGTCCGGCTCCTCGCCGAGGGCGACGGCGAGCGTGGAGAGGCCGACGGGACCGCCGCCGAACTTCACGAGGATCGCGCCTAGCAACTCGCGGTCGATGCGCTCGAGGCCGTTGCCGTCGACCTCCAGCAGCTTGAGCGCCTCGCGGGCGACCGGCGTCGTGATCGCTCCGTCGTGTCTCACCTGTGCGACGTCACGCACCCGCCGGAGGATGCGGTTGGCAATTCGCGGCGTACCGCGCGAGCGCCGGGCGATCTCGTCGGCGGCGTCGTCCTCGATCTCGACGTCGAGAATCCGCGCCGAGCGCCGCACGATCGTTCCGAGCTCGGCGGGCGCGTAGTAGTCGAGCCGGAAGGTCATGCCGAAGCGATCCCGCAGCGGCGTCGTCAAGAGTCCGGTGCGCGTGGTCGCGCCGACGAGCGTGAACTGAGGCAGATCGAGCGTGAGCGTGCGTGCGGCTGCGCCCTGCCCGACGATGATGTCGAGCCGGAAGTCCTCGAGCGCTGGATAGAGGATCTCCTCGATCGCGCGGTTCAGGCGATGGATCTCGTCCACGAACAGAACGTCGTGCCGCTCGAGTCCGGTGAGGATCGCCGCCATGTCGCCCTTGCGCTCGAGCGCCGGCCCGGCGATGCAGCGGATGCCGACACCAAGCTCCGCGCGCAGGATGTAGGCGAGACTCGTCTTCCCGAGGCCGGGCGGGCCCACAAGGAGCACGTGATCGAGCGCTTCCTCGCGCGCCTTCGCCGCCTGGAGCGCAATAGCGAGCTGATCCTTGATCCGCTCCTGCCCGACGAACTCCGCCAGTCGCCGCGGGCGGAGGGACTGCTCGAGGTCGTCCTCCTCCGGGGCAACTGCCGGTGCGAGAAATTGTGTGCTCATGGCGCTAAGCCGCCCTTAGCGCTTGGCGCACGCGTTCCTCCGGCGGCAGCTCCGGATCGACTGCGGCCAGGGCCTGCTCGGCCTCGCCGAGGGAGTAGCCGAGCTCGACCAGAGCGTCGCGGGCCACGAGATGCGGCTGCGTGCCGGCGGCGGCCGAGATCGGGACGGGTGCGTCGCCGAGCTTCTCCTTCAGCTCGAGGACGATCCGCTCGGCGGTCTTCTTGCCGATCCCGGGGATCGCCTGGAATCGGGCCGTGTCCTCGAGCACGATCGCGCGGCGCAGCTCCGCGGCCGGCGATCCGGAGACGATTGCGAGCGCAACCTTGGGACCGACGCCGTTCACGGACAGAAGCTGGACGAAGAGCTCGCGCTCCACGGCCTCGGCGAAGCCGTAAAGCTGCAGGGCGTCTTCGCGCACGTGCAGGTAGGTGTGCAGCGCAACCTCGGCTGCGCCGTCCGCCTTTCGCACGGCCGACGGCGTGGTTGCGACGAGGTAGCCGACACCGCCGACGTCGAGGACGAGCCCCTCGGGCGTGTTCGCCACCGCCCTACCACGAAGCCGCGCGATCATCCGGCGATCCTGAGCAGCGGCGGCGCCAGCGCATGGCAGATGGCGACCGCGAGGGCGTCCGCGGCGTGCGTCGGCGTCGGCTCGGCCTCCAGCCCAAGGATCGCCTTCACCATCTTCTGCACCTGCTGCTTCTCGGCCCGGCCATAGCCGCAGACCACCTGCTTGACGCGGGCCGGCGGATACTCAGCGCACTCGACGCCGGCGTTCGCGGCCGCGACCATGACGGCCCCGCGCGCCCGTCCGACGGAGAGCGCGGTGCGGGCGTCGACGCCGACGAAGGATTCCTCGAGGACGACGGCATCCGGCCCGTGCGCCTCGATGAGCGCGACGACTGCGTCGAAGATCGTCTTCAGCCGCTGCTCGGGCCGTTCTCCGGCTTGTGTTTTCCACCACCCGTGGTCGATGGCCCTGAGCCGCCCGTCGCTTTCTTGGACGATGCCGAACCCGCACGAAGCCGTCCCTGGATCGATGCCGATGACCTTCACGCAGCCACGTTAGGCAGCGGGTCGGACGTTTCCTCCTTGCCGATCCGGGGCGCCAGGCCGCGGGTGCCCGGTGGGTAACCCAGGTCTCTATGGGGGTTTGAGCCGCCCGTTACCGGGCGAAAACCATCAACATGCAGATCCGCAAGGTGATCCAGCGGCGAATCTGGCGTTCCTCCGATGGCGTTGATCTGATCGGCCGGAAGAAGCATCGTGGATAACGAGCCCGAGCAGTACCACCAACTGACCCGCGAGGAGCTCAACAAGTTCGCCGGCGAGGAGTTGCCGGAGCGAGTGGCAATGGCGCTGATCCGCGCGAACGTGGCCGTACCGATCAACGCCGCAATCGCGCAAAACGTGCTCAGCGACAACTCCGTCGCCAGCGTGCCGTCGGCGACGTACCCGCTGCCTAGTTCAGAGTTGCCGGGCGGCTAGACCGCGACGGTCTCCAGCACCTGCTCGGGGATGTCGAAGTTCGCATAGACGTCCTGGACATCGTCGTTCTCCTCGAGCTGGTCGATCAGGCGGAGGACCTTCTTGGCGGCACTCTCGTCGGCGACCTCCACGGTCGTCTTCGGCACGAGCGTGAGCTCCGCCGAGTCGACCCTGAACCCGGCGGCCTCGAGCGCCTCGCGGACCGCGGTCAGCGACTCCGGCGCCGACACCACCTGGTACGTCGAGCCGTCGAGCGACACGTCGTCGGCCCCTCCCTCTGCCGCCGCGAGGGTCAAATCGTCCTCGTCGACGCCGTCGGCCGGCACGAGCACCACTCCTCGGCGCTCGAACAGCCACGCGACCGCCCCGGAGCCACCGAGATTGCCGTCGTTCTTGTCGAACGCGTGCCGAACGTCAGAGGCGGTCCGATTCCGGTTGTCGGTCAGCGCCTCGACGATCACTGCGACGCCGCTCGGGCCGTAACCCTCGTAGACGACCGTCTCGAAGGCCTGGGCATCGGAGTCGGCGCCCGAGCCGCGCGCGATCGCACGCTCGATGTTGTCCTTCGGCATGGAGTACGAGCGCGCCTTCTCGATCGCGTTCTGAAGCGCGAGATTGCCGGCCGGATCCGGCCCGCCTTCCTTTGCGGCGACGATGATCGCACGCGAGAGCTTCGAGAAGAGCTTGCCGCGCTTCGCGTCGGCGGCGCCCTTCTTGTGCTTGATCGACGACCACTTGCTATGCCCGGACACTCAGCTCCTCCTTGACCCTCTCGAGGAACAACTCGTGGACGCGCGTATCTTCCGTCAGCTCGGGGTGGAACGACGCGACGAGGAAACGGCCCTGACGGAGCAGGACGGGCTCGCCGTCGTGTTCGGCCAGCACCTCCACGTCTTGCCCGACCTCGCGGACACGAGGCGCTCTGATGAAGACGCCGCGAAGCGGCTCGCCGTCGTCCCGCAACCTCAGGTCGGCCTCGAAGCTCGCGACCTGCCGGCCGTAGGCGTTGCGGTCGACCTCGAGGTCCATGAGGTCGAGGTGACCGCGGTCGAGCACGATCATTCCAGCGCACGTTCCGAAGACCGGCGCCGGGAACGTTCGCAGCGCCTCGTCCAGCCCGTAGAGCCGCATGAGCCGCATGAACGTGGTCGATTCGCCACCCGGGACGACGAGCCCGTCGAGGCCTTCCAGCTGCTCGGGCTTGCGCACCTCGACGACCTCCGCACCGAGCCGTCGCAGCATCGCCGCATGCTCGCGGAAGTTGCCCTGGACGGCCAGCACGCCGACGCGTGGCCGCATTACCAGCCTCGGGTCTCGAGCAGCTCTTCGGGCCGAAGCGCCGCGGCAGAGAGGCCGCTCATCGCGTCGCCGAGGCCGCGTGAGACGTTGGCGAGAATCTCGGCGTCGGTGTAGTGCGTGGTCGCCTCGACGATCGCCTTCGCTCGCTCGCTCGGGTTCCCGGACTTGAAGATCCCGGATCCGACGAACACGCCGTCGGCGCCGAGTTGCATGCAGAGCGCCGCGTCGGCGGGTGTCGCGATGCCGCCTGCCGTGAACGTCACCACGGGCAGGCGTCCGTTCTCGGCGACCCAGCGCACGAGCTCGACCGGCGCCTGGAGGTTCTTCGCCTCGGTGTAGAGCTCGTCCGGATCCAGCGCCCCAAGCCTCTTGATCCCGCCGAAGACGGCCCGCATGTGGGTGACGGCGTTCACGATGTCGCCGGTACCGGCCTCTCCCTTCGTCCGGATCATCGCCGCGCCCTCCGCGATCCGTCGCAGCGCCTCACCGAGATTCGTGCAGCCGCAGACGAACGGGACGGTGAACTTCCACTTGTCGATGTGATGCGCGGTGTCGGCCGGAGTCAGCACCTCGGACTCGTCGATGTAGTCGACCTCGAGCGCCTCGAGGATCTGAGCCTCGACGAAGTGGCCGATGCGAGCCTTGGCCATGACCGGAATCGTCACCGCCTCCTGGATCTCGACGATCTTGTCCGGGTCGGCCATGCGGGCGACGCCGCCCTCGAGGCGGATGTCCGCAGGCACTCGCTCGAGCGCCATGACCGCCACGGCGCCGGCTTCCTCGGCGATCCGGGCCTGCTCGGCGGTGGTCACGTCCATGATCACCCCGCCCTTGAGCATCTCGGCGAGGCCGCTCTTCACGCGCATCGTCCCGATCTCAGCCATCGCCGCCGATTTTAGCCGTGCGCCCCGGGTCTCCGGCAGACAGGTCCGGTGCCAGGCACGAGCCGGGGCCGGTCCGGACAGTCCTCGGGGACGTGTCCCGTATGGACCCTCAGCCCTTGAGACAGCCGAAGACCGTGTTCATCTCCTCGAGCGGGGGCGTGACCGTCCAGAGGAGGACCGCGTTCTTCTGCGTTCGCATCACGTCGAGGATGTGAGGGCGAAGCTTCTTCGGAGCGAAGCGGCGGAAGGCTCGTTCGATGGCGAGCGCGTCGTCCGAGTTCTCCCCGAAGGCGATCGTGACCGCATTCCCGGGCTCGTGGGCGAGGAGCCCGCCGTTCGGCGCCGCGGCCGCCACGACCCCGACCTTCGCGTTCTCCGTCGTGACGTCGTATCCCTTGCCGCGCAAGCATTTCGCCGTCGGCTCGGCCTTGTAGACGGAGGGCTCGGCGTTGCAGCCCGCCGCAACGAGGACGAGAGCCGTGACGACGAACACGAGTGGCCGCATCGCGCGGGCGACTGTACCGGGCGGGGCGGCCGGCCGAGCCGGTCGGCCTAACGCCGGAAGACCTTCTCTTTAAGAGAAAGACGGGTTAGGTCTTGCGTTCACTCACGCGAATGGGCCCGCCTGGATTCGAACCAGGGAGCAACGGATTATGAGTTCTGACCGATCGCCTTTCGTCGCGCACGGTTGGCTTACGTGCTGGTAGGTGCGCTTGGACACCGTGGATTTGCGTGTTTCGGGCACGGCTCGGGCACGATTACCGCATGAGAGGGAAGATCCTGGACTACGAACGAACCCTCGCGGAGCTGCTTGGACTCATCAGGCAACTCGTCGCGGTGTTCGCGGGGACGAGCTCGACCCCGCCGGTGGCGATCGCGATCATCGAGGGCGTCCGTGAGCGTGGCGGCGAGAGCCCGGGGATGTGAGCGGCACATGGGCACGTGGCCTACTTTCGACGTTTTTGCGCCGCGTGCTTGGGCGGGCGGGCTAACCCACCGTCACTTCACGCAAGCGCGCGACTGCGCATATCCGTACGTCTTCGTGGTGATGCCCCACCCCGCGAGCACCCTCGGCGGAAAGACTCCTGCGGCGAAGCCCGAATTTGGGTCTGAAACTGCGCGCGCGGTCTTGCTCATCGCGTAGAGCGTTATCCGGCCGATCGGTCCTTCTGTGCCCCGGAAGAAGAGCCAGCTAGCGGCCCAGGTAGCGATGCCTCTCGTGCGGAGATTGGCCGAGATGAAGTAGACGCCGCCGCGCCGAGTGAAGGGCCCGGTAAAGGTCCCTCGAGCCTTCACGGCGCGTGCTGATCGGAGTTGCGGGCGAACCGCTGCGCGTAGCCCGGCCCGGAGGGTTTTCAGAACCGAAGCGCGCACCTGCAAACACTGCCAGCCCGCAGGATTAGCGGACGCCGTTCGGGCCATAGGCGCCGTCGTACTGCTCGCAACCACGACCGCGATCGCGATCGCGATGAGCCTGAGCACAGCAGGAGTCTACGCCGCGCCGCTCGCAAGCGCGCCCGCGCGCCAACCGCGTGCGTCGCGGTGTGGTCTCGCCTAAGGCTGCATGCTCGGGCCGAACGAAGGAGCGGGAGCCGAGTAGTCGCGATTGGGTCGCGAAGAGAAGAGTCAGGTCTTGCGTTCATTCACGCGAACAGACGCCGCCGATGCCGGCTGCGGCGGGGATCGGAACGTGAGGCCGATCGGAATCATCATGGCCTGCGAAGCAGGCCGGATTTCGATCGGCGAATGGGCCCGCCTGGATTCGAACCAGGGACCAACGGATTATGAGTCCGCTGCTCTGACCAGCTGAGCTACGGGCCCGTTTGGAGGGACACCGTACCGGGGAATCCGAATGGCGTCCCCCCGCGTAGGTCTCCTCAGATGCGCCGCCTACTCGTCCTCCTCCCTGCGGCCCTCCTGCTCGCCGCCTGCGGCGGAGGCGGCTCGAGTGAGTCCAAGGGCGGCGCGGTCGTCCAGACGATCCAGATCTCCGAGAAGGAATTCTCGCTCAACCCGAGCACCGTCAACCTCTCGAAACCCGGCACGTACGAGTTCGAGGCCACCAATGATGGCACCGTCGCCCACGCGCTCGAGATCGAGGGGAACGGGGTCGAGGAGAAGAGCGGCCACATCGACCCCGGCGCCAAGATGACCCTTCGGGTCACGTTCTCGCAGAGCGGCTCCTACGAGCTGTACTGCCCGATCGACGGCCACAAGGCCCAGGGCATGAGCGGCTCAGTCGTGGTCGGCGGGACGGCCGGCGGGGGCGGCGAAACGACGACGGCCCCGACGACCACCAGCGCGCCCGGCTACTGACGGTTCCCCCGTGACGTAGGGCCGCGGAACCCTCAGAATAGGGGGCTGCCCGTGGCACGTCCGAACCAGGAGGAATGAAGCCGCCGTGAAGGTCTTCCAGCGCGAGACAGAACTCCGAACCGAAGGTGGGCTGGCCATCCGCGACATCACGGACGAGGTCAGCGAAGCCGTTCGTGCAAGTGGCATCACTGAGGGCATTGCCTGCATCTACTCCCCGCACACGACTTGCTGCGTGCGCGTGAACGAGTTCGAGACGGGTTTCATCGAGGACTTCGCAGAGCTGCTGCAGCGCCTCGTTCCCCGCGAGACGTACTACGCCCACGACGACTGGGATAAGCGCACCGAGAACATCTGCCCCGAGGACATGGCCTTCGGCAACGGTCACTCGCACTGCATGGCGATGCTGCTCGGCACGGCGGGGGAATCCGTCCCCGTACGTGAAGGCGAGCTCTGTCTCGGGACCTGGCAGCGCGTGCTCTTCATCGAGCTCGACCGCGAGCGCGACCGGCGCTGGCTGGTTCAAGTCGTCGGGAATTGATCCGAGCGCTCCAGGCCGGCGGCGCAGACGGACGTGCGCGCAAAGCGCACACGTCCTGATGGCGGCGCCGACAAGCGGCGCCTCAGAAGTAGTAGGAAACTAGACGCCGTCGTCGTCGGCGCGGGGCCGAACGGCCTCGCCGCCGCGGTCACGCTTGCCCAGGAAGGACGGTCGGTCCTCGTCCTGGAGGCACAGGACACGATCGGCGGCGGGACGCGCACCGCAGAGCTGACGCTGCCCGGGTTTCGCCACGACGTCTGCTCTGCAATCCATCCACTCGTCGCCGCCTCGCCGTTCTTCTCCTCGCTCGGCCTCGAGCTCGACCTCGTCGAGCCGCCTGCCGCGCTCGCCCATCCGCTCGACGGTGGTTCTGCCGTCCTCCTCCGGCGGTCCGTCGACGACACCGCGCGTGCGCTCGGGGGCGACGGCGAGGCGTACCGCCGGCTGTTCGCGCCGCTGGTCGGCGACTGGCCCCGGCTCGCCCGGGAGCTGCTCGGCCCGGTCGTCCACGTGCCGCGCCATCCGGTTGCACTCGCGCGCTTCGGCAGGTCGGGAATCCGCTCCGCGCGGTCGCTCGCCGAGACGCGATTTGCAACGGAGGAAGCTCGTGGGCTCTTCGGCGGCGCCTCCGCCCATTCCCTGATTCCTCTGGAACGCCGCGCAAGCGCCGCGTTCGGACTGATGCTGCTCGTCCTCGCGCATGTAACCGGCTGGCCGTTCGCGCGCGGCGGCTCGCAGGCGATCGCCGACGCTCTCGCAGCGCGCCTCCGCGCGTTGGGCGGCGAGATCGAGACCGGTCGCGAAGTGACGTCGCTTCGGGAGCTGCCGCCGACCAAGGTGGTCCTGTGCGACGTCACGCCGCGCCAGCTGATCGCGCTCGCGGACGATCGCCTCCCGCAGGGCTACCGCCGGAGGCTGGACGCATGGCGCTACGGGCCGGGCATCTTCAAGCTGGACTACGCCCTCGACAGCCCGATCCCGTGGCGCACGCCGGAGGTCGCACAAGCCGCCACCGTCCACCTCGGCGGCACGCTGGCCGAGATCGCCGAGTCTGAGCGTGCCCCCTGGCAGGGGCGGCATGCGGACCGCCCGTTCGTCCTGCTCGCGCAGCAGAGCCTGTTCGACGACACACGCGCTCCCGCAGGCAAGCACACCGCCTGGGCGTACTGCCACGTCCCCCACGGCTCGACCGTCGACGTCCGCGAGCGGGTCGAGCAGCAGATCGAGCGGTTCGCGCCAGGGTTCCGGGAGCGCGTCCTCGCGTGCAGCGCGCGGACGACCCCCGAGCTCGAGCGTGAAAACGCGAACCTCGTCGGCGGCGACATCGGCGGCGGGGCCAACTTGCTGGGCCAGGTGATTGCGCGTCCCTCCCCGCGGCGTGTGCCGTACGCAACACCCTTGCCGTGGCTCTACATCTGCTCCGCGTCGACCCCGCCCGGCGGCGGCGTCCACGGCATGTGCGGCTACCACGCTGCGCGTGCCGTGCTCCGGCGCGGAGATCCCCCATCCGAGGGGTAGAGGCTCACCTTTGTAGGAGCGAAGTAGGAAGAGGCGCCGCGGCACGCCGCCCAGGTCATGACTGCCACCGCCCCCCGAAAGCGCTTCTACCTTCTCGCCCTCGCGACGCTCGTTGTCGTGGGCGCCTTTGCAGGCTCCGCCAGCGGTCGCGCCGCCGGAGTGCAGTTCGTCGCAGGCCCGTCGCGCGTCGTTCAGGGGAACGAGGCCACGATGACCGTCGCGGTCTCCCCAGCGGGCGCACGTTGCTCGCTGTCCGTTCGCTACAAGAGTGGCGCCAAGCAGCGCGGGCTTCCGGTCGTCGCCGCTGCCGCCGGACGCGCGACCTGGGCGTGGAAGGTGCCCCGCCTCGTCCAGCCGGGCGTGGCACATGCGACCGCTTCGTGCGCGGGTGCGGGACGCGCGTCCAGGACGTTCACGGTCATCGGCCAGGTGATTCCGCCGAAGATCGACGTCGTGCAGACCGGTTGGTCGGTGCGCAACTATCCATACGGCGGCAGCGGCGTCAGCTACGGCGTGATCCTTGCCAACAGGTCGAAGACCCAGGACGCGCTCGACGTCAAGGTGCTCGTCAACTTCGTGATGGCGGACAACCGGCTGATCGGGTCCGCGACAAATCGCATCTCCGACTTCGCCGCGGATACGCAGCACGCGACGGGAGGCGAGCTGCAGTTCCAGGGCGGTGCGCCGATCGCACGCATCGAGGTCGTGGTCGAGATCGGGAAGAGCGGACCCGCAACCCACACGAAGCCCGGCCTCTCGGCGATCCGCGTCGTGCCCAGCCCCATCGAGCCGTTGTGGTGCGGTGCCGTCGAGGGCGAGGTTCAGAACGACCATCCGTCCCGGACGATCAACTGGGTCGAGCTGTCCGCAGTCGTCTTCGACGCGTCCGGCAACATCATCGGCGGCGGCAGCGGCTATGGCTTCGCCTCCCTCCCGCCGGCAGCGCGGATGTTCCTCAAGATCTCCAACGGGATGCGACCGATTCCGTCTTACAAGGCGGCCTCCGCGATGGTCTCGGTGGTCCCGACGTATAAGCCCGGCACGTAGACCTTCCCAACGGGGAAGATCGCCGCTTGCTGTCGAAGCGGCTCCTCGACGTCGTGATCTCCGGTGCGCTCCTGTTGCTGGTGGCGCCGATCGTCCTGGTCATCCTCGCGGCCTTCGCGCTGAACATGGCGCTCTCGGCTCGCGACCGCGGCAGCGTCTTCTATCGCGAGCCGCGTATCTCGCGCGGCCGGACGTTCGGGCTGCTCAAGTTCCGCACGCTGCGCCACGACGTCCTGGCGGAGATGCAGCACGCGGGCGCCCACGCGCGCCTCTACGAAGCCGACCCGACGAATCTCACCTGGGTGGGTCGCCGGGTCCTCAAGCCGTGGTACCTCGACGAGATCCCGCAGCTCTGGAACGTCCTGCTCGGGAAGATCAGCCTCGTCGGCCCACGGCCCTGGCCACCGGAGATGGTCGCGCGGCAGCTCGCGGAGGGACTGACCTACCGCAACGAGGTTCCGGCGGGTCTCACCGGACCGGCGCAGGTGACGAAGGGCTCGAAGCTTCGCTATGCCGATCTCGATCTGACATATGTGCAGCGACTGCGCACACTCGGAACCCTGTCTCTTCTCCGTTACGACCTGGGAATTCTCTGGAGAACAGTCGCTGTGATCGCACGCGGAGAGGGGTTGAGCTACTAGGCGTTCCGTGCCGATAAGACCGGCGTGGAAGCTTCGCTCTCATTCCCCTGGCGCCAGCTCGGCACGCTGCTCGTCGACGAGCAGTTGCTGACGCCCGCCGAGCTCGAGCAGGGACTCGACGAGCAGCGCCGGACTGGCCGACTGCTCGGTCAGATCCTCGTCGACCGCGGCTACCTCTCTGCCTACTCGCTCGCGCGCGTGCTCTCCGAGCAGCACGGCGTCCACCTCGGGCCGGCCGACGAGCCGCCCGCGGAGCAGCTCGAGGCTGCATCGGAACCGACCGGCGCGCCGGAAGGGCCGTGGCGACCGCTCGGCAAGGTTCTGGTCGAGCGCGGCTTCGTGACGCAGGCCGAGCTCGACGAGGCGCTTGCGGACCAGCTTGGAGACCGTCGCTTGGGGGAGATCCTCGTGGAGCGCGGCGCCCTCTCCGGCCCGGCGTTGGCCCGCGCGCTCGCGGAGCAGCACGGGATCGACCTCGGCTGGTTGACCGACCCGGGCGCCGACCTGGAAACCGCGCTCAAGCCGCATCGTGCGGAAGAGCCGGTGTATCGCGTCTACTCCGTCACACACCGGCAGGACTTCCAGGAGCGCAAGTGCCTCTCCGACAGCGCGAACTTCCTCGAGGCGGCGGACTTCGCGATGGAGTTCGTCCAAGAACACGAGCCGGAAGCGCTCGAGATCGAACGGGTCCACGGCGACGACCACGAGACCGTCTGGACGTACAGCGAGAGCCGAGCGGCTGCGGCCAACGCTGCGCGCAAGGATCTCATCGAGACCTTCGGCTTCGACCCCACGCGCTGGGGCTCGGACTAACCGGAGCGACTCGAGCGGTAGTCGCGCGCCTGGCGCACGAGCTCTTCGAACAGCTTCATGTCCTCCCCGGCCTCCGGATGCCAGAGGACGCCGAGGGCGAAGCGCTGGGATGGATCCTCTACCGCCTCGACCGTCCCGTCCTCGGCATGAGCGGCGACCCGTAGTCCCCGCCCCACCCGGCCGAATCCCTGGTGATGATGGGACTTCACCGGCGCGTGCTCACCGAGCAGCGCGGCGAGCCGCGTTCCTTGCTCGAGGGTGACGTCGTGATCCGCGAACGTGCCGGGAGTGTGCTTGTGCTTCTCGTCGCCGACGACGTCCGGCAGGTGCTGCACGAGATCGCCCCCGCGCGCGACGTTCAACACCTGGCTGCCGCGGCAGACTGCGAGCACGGGCATGTCCCGCGCCAGCGCGGCTTCCAGCAGTGCAAGCTCGGCCCGGTCACGCTCGGGGACCACGCCGAACGTCTCCTCGTGAAACTCCTGGTCGTACAGGTCGGGATCGAGATCGGAGCCGCCGGAGAAGAGCAGGCCGGCGACGGAGTCGAGCGTCTCCTCGATGCCGTCCTCGCTTGGCGGCACGAGCAGCGGCCGCCCGCCGGCGCGCTCGACCGCACGGACGTACGAGGCGGGCACGAGCGCAGCGTCCGCGTCCCAGT
>WNFV01004472.1_pt1 | contig 17323 bp, 15 predicted proteins | sample 5400101 | NCBI WGS metagenome assembly WNFV01 (sample SAMN13153361, study PRJNA577476) | soil metagenome | isolation source: 115 cm soil or saprolite under grassland replicate 1 | place: USA:California | collected 2016-06-15
CATGGCGCTGGTCGGTCACAAGCTCCTCGAGATCCGTCACGCCGATCTCGGACAGGCAATGGGGCGCGGGAGCGTGCACCGCACGGTCGCATGCTGGAGCGTGCCGCGCGCCGAGCGGGAGAACTTTCGGCCCTGCGCGCCATCAAGAGGGAACTGCGCCGCGTGTCGCCGGCCGTTGCCCGAGAGCTCGGCTGGTAGACGGACCCGCCTGGGCCCTCGTCGACCACCAGGGTCTCCTCCAACGTTCTGCTGCGCGAAAAGGCAATCGGGAGAGCCCGGTGCGAGGCAATCGGGCAAAAGTTGGGCAAAAGTTTGGGCGGCCCCGTTGGATCTGGGCCGCCCACATGCTTCTGACCTGCACTTTCTCTTGTCGCGGGGACGGGATTTGAACCCGTGACCTCTGGGTTATGAGCTATAACGAAGGGGGTCTTGTGAGGTCATCTTCGCTGCTCACAGGTGTTCTGAGGTTCTCTGAGATCGCCTCAGATCGGCTCAGTGGGGCAAAAGTTTGGCCAAAGATGCTACAGTGTGTGTACACATGGGACCGAACCGAGTCGGAGTCCGAGAGCTCCGCCAGAATCTGTCCCGGTACCTCGGGCGGGTGGCTTTGGGCGAGCGTCTCGAAGTGACTGAACGTGGGAAGCCGGTGGCGGTGCTGGGGCCCGCGGACCAATCCGGTTCCGCGCTGCGCGAGCTGGTGGCTTCGGGACGGGCGACGCCGCCCCAGGGGGACCTCCTGGACCTGGCCCCGCCGAGGGGACCCATTTCGTCCAGGGGATCGAGGACCCTGCAGGAGCTGAGAGGCGAGCGCCTGTAACGTGGCGGGAAAGCTCCTGTACCTGGACTCTTCGGCCATCGTGAAGCTGGTCGTGCCCGAACCAGAGACGAAGGCTCTTCGCGATCTTCTTCGATCCTGGCCGGAGCGGGTCTCGAGCGTTATCGCGCGCATCGAGGTGGAGCGGGTAGCGAGACGGATCGGAGGCGGGGCGATCCGAAGAGCGCGCAGCGTCCTGTCTCGGCTCGCGCTCGTCGAGATGGATGAGGCGGTGGTGCGGACGGCAGCTGGTCTCCAACCCGCTGAGCTCCGAACCCTCGACGCCATCCACCTGGCCACCGCGCTGTCGCTCGGCGAGGATCTCGGAGTCCTGTGCGCCTACGACGCTCGCCTCGGCGACGCGTCCGCAGCCGCCGGCGTGGAAGTGGTAGCGCCCACCTGAGGGGACCGTGGGTGGTCAGGTCGGAGTGCAAACGAAAAGCGCACCTGTCCGCCCACCGGATTATGAGTCCGCGAAGGTGCAAGCCGACTACCAGGAAGAACGGGCCCAAGATGCCGAACGACCAGGCCTGACAGTCCCCGCCGGTTCACGTCGCTTCTCCCCGCTTCCCAATCTGCGCGGGTACCAGTACGGGTACCAGTGGCTGAACCACCCCCGCTATTCGATGCCGGCCCAGGACCTCAGCGCATTGCCACGCGGCGCCGCCGCGGCGTAGAACTTCCCCATGTCCGTCACCGGCGGTGAGCGGCGAATCGTGTCCGCGCTGGTTGCCGACGTTGCCGGCTCAACCGCGATCGGCGAAAAGCTCGGCCCGGAGCGGTCGAAGTTCCTGTTCGACGAGGTCGTGCGGCTGATGCGGGAGGAGGTCGAGCGCTTCGGCGGCACGGTCGCCCAGCTGACCGGGGACGGGATTCTGGCGCTCTTCGGCGCCCCGACTGGGCACGAGGACGACTCCGAGCGGGCGGTGCGGGCGGCGCTGGCGCTCCACGAGTCGCTCGCCCGCTACGCGGCCGAGGTCGCGCCCGCCTATGGGATCGAGCTCGCCGTCCGCGTGGCGGTCAACACCGGCCCAGTGGTCGTCCCCCAGCGCGACGCACCCCCGAACGTCCTCTACAACGCGCTCGGCGACACGGTCAACGTGGCGGCGCGCCTGCAAGCGTTCGGCGACCTCGTCGTGGGGCCGGCGACGGCGCGCCAGGTCGAGAGGTCGTTCGAGCTCGAGGAGCTCGGCGAAGTCGAACTGAAGGGAAAGAGCGAACCGGTCAGCGCGTTCAGCGTCGTGGGCGTCCGCGAACGACCTCCGGCACGCCTCGAAGCCCCGTTCGTCGGCCGGAAGCGGGAGATCGCGGCGCTGACCGAGGCCCTCGACAGGCTGCTCGAGGGAAAGGGCGCGCTCGTCTCCATCACCGGCGAGCCGGGAATCGGCAAGTCGCGTCTCGTCGCCGAGGCCGAGGAGCGCTTGGACAGGCGCGTTCGCTTCCTCGCCGGTCACGCTGTCGCCTACGCCGAGACGATCCCCTACTGGCCGGTGCGCGAGCTGATACGCACCTGGCTCGGTCTCGGTGTCTCCGATTCCGAGGCGCGCGTCCGCCTGGAGCTACGGGCGGAGCTCGCTGGCACGCTCGCCGACGAGGCGGAAGAAGCCTATCCCTTCCTCGCGACCCTGCTCGGCTTGGCGCTCGAGCCGGAGCAGGAGCAGCGGATGCGCGACTTCGCGGGCGACGCCGTCCAGCACCAGACGTTCGACTGGCTCTACCGGCTCGTTTGCGCCCTTGCTCGGGAACGCCCCCTGTGTCTGGTGCTTGAGGATCTCCACTGGTCGGACGAGGCGACACTCTCTTTGCTCGACGAGCTCCTTCCCGCGGCCGAACAGACCGCGGTCGCCTTCGTGCTCGTCCATCGCAGCGAGCCCGATCATCCCGCCTGGCAGCTCGTCGACCGTGCCCGCAGGCGGTTCCGGCGCGTGTTCATCGAGCTCCAGCTAGAGGCGCTTGCGGACGTGGACGCGCGCGCGCTGGCAGAAGCGGGCGCCGGAGGGGAGCTGCCGGAGGAACTCGCGCGGCTTCTCGCCGAGCGGGCGGGCGGCAACCCGTACTTCGTCGGAGAGGCAATCCGAGATCTGCGTGAGCGCGGTGCTGTCGAGCGTGAGAACGGACGCGTCTTGCTCGTCGGGGAAGCCTCGATCCCGGCCGCCATCCAGGAGGCCCTCCAGGCGCGGCTCGACCGGCTCGACGCCGAGGCGCGCGAGCTGGTCACGACCGCCGCCGTGATCGGGCGTTCGTTCGGCCTGCCGCTACTCGAGCGGCTCCTTCCCCGAGCGCGACTGCTGCCGACCCTCTCCGAGCTGCAGTGGCTCCAGCTCGTGGTCGAGGAGCGGAGCCAGCCGGCACCCGAGTACCGGTTCCGCCACGGGCTCGTGCAGGAGGTCGCTTACGGCACGCTCGTCGAATCGCGGCGACGCGACCTCCACCTGCGGGTGGGCGAGGCGCTCCTGGAGCTCCACCGGGACTCGCCGGCTGAGGTCTACGGGCTCCTCGCCCGGCACTTCGCCGAGGCGGATGAGCCCGAGCGCGCGGTCGAGTACCTGCTGAAGGCGGGCGACGCCGCCCGGGCGATCCACGCCGAGGACGAGGCGCTCGACCTCTACCGCCGGGCGCTCGGCTTCATGGAGCGGACCGGGGACGTGGCTTCTGCCCGCGAGACGCTGCTCAAGATCGCGCTCACCCACCACATCGCCTTCGACTATCGCGCCGCGAACGAGGCGTTCGGCCAGGCGTTCGCCCGACCCGCGGCCCTGCCCCAACGGCTTGAGCCGAGCGAGCGGATCACCTGGGCGGTGCCGGCGGCCTGGGACAGAGAGGTGACACCCGGGCACAGCTACACCGTGCCCGCGTTCGAGGTCACGCGCAATCTGTTCCGCGGGCTGGTCGGGATCGGACGCGACTTCGACATCGAGCTCGATCTCGCCGAGCGCTTCACCGTCTCCGACGACGGGCTGTCGTACCGGTTCACGCTTCGCCCGGACGCAGTGTGGAGCGACGGCACGCCAATCACGGCGGAGGACTTCGCGTTCACCTACGCCCAGATGGCCAAGGACGACGTCGCCACCGCGTCCTGGCTGGACGGCGTGAGCGCGAGCGCAGTCGAGGAGCGCACGCTCGAGATCCGGCTGCGCGACCCGCAAAACGACTTCCTCTACCTCCTCACTCAGCCGCCGTTCTTCCCCTGGCCGCGGCACGTCCGCGAGCGGGAGGGACGAGACTGGCACCGTACGGACCCGCTCATCGGGAACGGCCCGTTCGTCCTGACCGGCCGCGACGAGAATCGCGTCGTGATCGCGTCCTCTCCGAGCTGGCACGGCTCCCGCGGAAACGTCGGTGAGGTGACGCTCGAGCTGGAAGCCTCGCCGGCCGTCGCCGCCGACCGGTGGCGGCGCGGGGAGTACGACGTCCTCCAGTCGGTGCTCACGTACCGAGCCATCGCCGACGACCAGACCCTCGTGCAGCGCTCGGGCGGGACGTTCACGTGGTATCTCGGCCTCAACGCGAGGCGGACGCCGCTCGACGACGCCCGTGTCCGCCGTGCCGTCGCGCACGCGATCGACCGGCACGGGCCGGCGGAGCGCCTGAGTGGAACCGCGGCGGCAACCGGCGGGTTGATTCCCCGGACGATCCCGGGGCACTCGTACCGGGTCGCTCCGGCATTCGACCCGGATCGCGCCCGCGCCCTCCTAAGCGAGGCGGGCTACGCCGACGGACGTGCCCTCGGCGAGATCGTGCTGGCGTGTCTCGACCTGTGGGAGGACGCGACGTCCGATGTCGCCGCCCAGCTCGAGGAAATCGGCGTCCCAGTTCGACTTCTGTCCCTCGCCTCCGACCCGGAGCTGGAGGCCGAGCTCGAGCACGTCCACGCCTACATCTGGGCCTGGGGCGGAGATACCCCCAATTCGGGCCATGGCTTCCTCGATTCGATACTCCGCTCGGACCCGTCGCTCTATCGCGACGAGGAGCTCGAGGGGATGTTGGTTCGAGCGGCCTCGCTTCGCGACCAGGACGAGCTCCTTCGCACGTATCGGGACTTCGAGCGGATCTGGATCGGCGAGCAAGCGGCCCTGGTGCCGATCGCGTACGGCGACGAGATCTTGTGGCGACGCCCGTGGGTGACGGGAATGTGGGTGGACGGAACCGGGGTCTCCACCTTCGCGCCCGCCGTCGTCAGGCGGCCTGATCCCGCGTCCTGACGAGGCTGACCCACGGCTTTCAAGGGTGGGGCGGGGAGGACTCGAACCTCCGACCAACGGATCGTGAGCTCGTTGCTTCTCGTCAGTCCTCATTTGTTCCAACCTCTGGGGGTACCAGTTGGGGTACCAGTAGATGGAGCCGCCGGCACCAGGGATACGACAACAGGAATTCGAGTCGATGGGCGGCTCGAACTATGGCTTGATGGATCGCCATGCGCCCAGAGTTCATCCGGGCAGCATGACCACCGGATCAGCGAGTCGAAGCGACTCTCTTGAGGTGAGACGGAGGTGCTTTCAGATTTGGTGCGAGGGCTGCGCATGGCAGCGAGCGAGCTGTCTCAGAGCCGCACGACGGGGCACGTCAGGGTCCGGGCGACACCCTCGATCGCCTGAATCTTCGAGACGACCAGCCTCCCGAGCGCATCGATGCTGGCGGCTTCGACGCGGGCGACCACGTCGTAGGGGCCGGTCACGACATCGGCAGAGCGGACCCCTTGGATTGTGGTCACGGCCTGCCCTACCCAGGAGGCCATCCCGACCCCGGCCTGGATCAGCACGTATGCCTGGACCATCGCTACCCCTTCTCGGGGTGTCTACGCCGCCATCATCGTGTGTGGGTCAGAAACTTCAGTCATATGCCTGGCCTGCGGATTCGGAGCGGGCGGCGAAGACGAGCCGGCGACTCTGAGGATGCTCCGGAAGCGAGTGTCCGCCATTCGATTGCTTACCTTGGATTCGCAACTGCTTTTGACCGAGTGCGCAGCCGGCCGTTCCGTGCAGGACTTGCGGACTCAGATCTCACCCACTCGGTTGGCGGGAGGGGTTCTCACTCGGGCCTCAGTGAAGGCGATTCGCGCCGATCTGACCGGCGGCGAGGTCGGGCGAAGCCGCAGGTCGCAGGGGTGATCAGAGTTCTTGACCCCAACAGGCAGGTCCAGTGGTCGGCGCTCAGGACGAACTGGTCGGCGGGGACGGTGATCTCGGGGACCTCTCCCCCTTCGATCCTGTCCCGAAGGTCCCGGACGATCGTGAGGTCGGCGTAGAACCGGACCGTCGAGCCGTCCGGGCCGTCCCCCACCGCATAGCCGACCGAGCCGAACTCGGGGATCTCGGTGTCCACCACCCTGACCGTGATGGTGAGGCCCATGGCTACACTCCCTGCTCCCTCCGTCGACCTCCCCTGGGCCGACCGGCGGGGCACACACTCTTCGGGATTGTGCATCGGCGCTCCCAAGGCCGCCCTGAATCGGCCCCCGGGAGGATGCCGAGGAGCCTGGTCGGCCTAGTGCATCGGTCTGAGGTGCGGGCGTCTTCGAAGACCGAAGACGCTTGTTGGTTGGGTCAGCCTCGCCTTGGTGCCGCTCCGGTGGCTGTCTTCCCGAGCAGCTGTCCTGCGTGCACCGCCAGTTCGCCGGGGTATCTGGGCGTTGCCGCCATGGGCTGGTACGACGATCGAGTCCTGAACGCCCGCCTGAATGGGTGGGCAGGAGACGCTGAACGTTCCCCGGTGCGCCCGGAAGCGGTCGCCATCCATCCTTGACATCACCCTCGAACGGGCTCCAGCCGTCCGGCCAGGCGCACCGACCTCTCACGGAGGCGGATGACCAACCGCGGCCTTCTACGGGCCAGCGCCCGAAACAGCCGGTACAGGGACGTGGCCTCGAGTTCCTCGGCTCTCCAGGGGACATCCAACTCCGCTCGAAACGGCCCGGGGAGTCCCACCGCAGGTGCGCGCCCTCGTCGCGGGCGAGCTCGACCATCGGCCGGTTGCCGGCGGCCACGTACCCGCGGAAGCGGTTGAGCCCGTTCTCCAGAGCCACGGCCGCCAGCGCGGCAACCCCACGGGCGGGATTTCATACGCCTGCGGTTTGCTCTCGGTCACCTTGGGTCATTTCCAGTCGTTTCCCGTGCACTCGCGGCCCCGAATTCGGGAGCCGAACCGACCCTGGGGGTTCCAACCCGCGTCGGTAGCTCGACCTATTGACCGCGTGCGCAGGGGTCCCGTGAGTGGGACTGTCCCGCGAGGCGGATACTGATGGATGGACGTTTCGCTCTTCCAGCCCGAACCGGAGATGAAGGAGTCAGTCAGCGATCGATGATCGAGCGTCTCCGCTCGGCCGTCGTTCTCGGTGCCGGTACGATGGGCGCGCAGCTGGCGTGCCTGCTGGCCGGCGCCGGTGCCCGGGTCCGACTCCTCGATCTCGACCACGGCCTCGCCGAACAGGGCCTTGCGCGCGCGCGGAAGGCCCGCCCTACCCCCCTGTACCGGCCGAGCGATGCGGACCGCATCGCCGTGGGCGGCCTTGACGAACTGGAGGACGCCGTAGCCGACGCCGGATGGGTCCTCGAGGCGGTCGTCGAGGACCTTGACGCCAAACGCGACCTGCTCGGGCGTGTCGACGAGGCGCTGGGGAAGCGCCCCCAGGCGCCCACCATCACCACGAACACCAGCGCCCTCTCCGTGCGGGCGATGACCGAGGGTCGATCCGTCGCCTTTCGCAAGGCGTTCCTCGGGACGCACTTCTTCAACCCACCGCGGTATACACGGCTCCTCGAGCTCGTTCCCACCGACGGAACCGAGCCCGAGCGGATCGCCTGGCTCGAAGCGTTCGCCTCCCGTCACCTCGGCAAGGGAACGGTCCGAGCGAAGGACACCCCGGCGTTCATAGCGAACCGCCTCGGAACCCATGGGATGCTCACCGCGCTGGCCCTGGCGCACGAGCTTGGCCTCGGCCCGGACGAGGTGGACGACCTCACGGGGCCGCTCCTAGGGCGGCCGAGGAGCGCCACGTTCCGCACCCTCGATCTCGTCGGGCTCGACGTCGCGCTCGCCGTCGCCGACCACTGTCACGCCGCGCTCCCCGACGATCCCGAGCGCGACCGGTTCGAGGCGCCACCGATACTTCGAAAGCTCGTCGAGCGTGGTGCGCTCGGGGAGAAGGCGGGTGCAGGCTTCTACCGGAGGAAGGATGGAGAGATCCTCGCCATCGACCTTCAGACCCTCGAGTACCGACCGAGGCACCGGGTCTCGTCCCCGGCCATAGAGATGGCTCGCAACGAGACGGATCTGGGCCGCCGGCTCTCGTTGCTGATCCAGTCGGGCGACGCCGCCGGCCGGTTCCTGTGGCGTCTCCTCTCAGCCACCCTGCGGTACGCGGCCACGGTGGGTCCCGAGATCGCCGACGACGCCTGGACGGTGGATCAGGCGATGCGGTGGGGATACGGCTGGGAGCTCGGGCCCTTTCAGACCTGGGACGCGCTCGGCCCGGCTTCGCTCGTCGAGCGAATCGAGGCGGAGGGCGCCGTCGGAGGCCCGGCCGCGGGCACGGTGATCCCGGACCTGGCCCGGACGGCCGTCCGGCAGGGTTCCTTCTATCGGGAGGCCGAGGAAAGCGTCCATGAGATGCTCGCTCTCGCCTCGGCGAGCTATCGGCCCGTGCCCGTCCGGACGTGGGCGCTCGATCCCGCCGAGCGCCGAGCCGCGGCACGCCGGGCAGGGCTGCCGGAGCTCCCCGGGAACGCGTCGGCCTCCATGGTGGACCTGGGCGAGGGGATCCTCGGGCTGGAGCTCCACGGGAAACTGAACGTCATCGGGCTGGACACCATCGGCCTGCTGCTGCAAGCGGCGGAGCTGGCCGAGCGGACCTACGATGGCCTCGTCATCGGGACCCGGGCCGCCGACTTTTCCGCAGGCGCGAACCTCGCGCTCCTCCTGGTCGAGGCGGAAGAGAGTGAGTGGGACGAGCTCGACATGGCGATCCGCCGGTTCCAGCAGGCGGCGATGCGGATGCGCTACGCGACGGTGCCGGTCGTGGTGGCGCCGCGCGGACGGACGTTGGGAGGGGGTGCGGAGCTCTGCTTCCCGGCCGCCCGACGCCAGGCGCTCGCGGAAACCTACATCGGGTCGACCGAGAGCGCGCTCGGGCTGATCCCAGCCGGGGGCGGCTCAACCCATTTGGCCCGCCGGGCGGCCGAAGCCGCGCCGGACGCGCACCCCTCCGACTCATTCCCGTTCTTCCGCCGGGCCTTCGAGACCGCGGCCTCCGCCCGGGTCTCGACAGGCGCTGAGGACGCCCGCGACCTCGGCCTGCTCGAGCCGTCGGATCTCGTCACCGCCGATCCGGACCGGCAGTGGGCAGACTCGGTCGCGGTGGCCAGGCAACTCGCCGAGGCCGGCTACCGGCCGCCCGCCGAGCGGCCGATCAGGGTCCTCGGGAGCCGAGGGATCGCCGCGGCGGAGGCGCTCACCTACAACGAGCTTGCCGGACGCCGCCTCTCGGAGCACGACCGGAAGGTGGCCCTGGAGCTTGCCCGGGTGATGTGCGGGGGGGACGTCGCCGAGGGAACGGCCGTCGCGGAGGGCTACCTGCTCGACCTGGAGCGCGAGGCCTTCCTCCGGCTCCTCGGCGAGCCAAAGACCCGCGAACGGATCCGATACACCCTGAAGACCGGAAAGCCACTGCGGAACTGATAGGAGGAACGGATGCGAGACGCGGTGATCGTGAGCGCGGTGCGGACCGCGGTGGGCAAGGCGCCCCGCGGTGCTCTCCGGGAGACGCCACCAGAGGACCTGGCGATGGTGGCCGTGCGCGAGGCCGTCGCCAGGGTTCCCGGCCTCGACCCGAGCGAGGTCGAGGATCTCGTGCTGGGCTGTGCGATGCCCGAGGGGGCGCAGGGGCTGAACGTCGCACGCCAGGTGGCCCTCGGCGCGGACTTGCCGGTCTCCACGAGCGCGATGACCGTGAACCGGTTCTGCGCGTCCGGCCTCCAGGCGCTCGCGCTCGCCTCCCAGGCCGTCGCCGGCGGTGTCCACGACGTCGTGGTGGCGGGCGGCATGGAGTCGATGAGCTCGGTCCCGATGTCCGGGTGGCACTTCGCCCCCAACCCCGGGCTCGCGGAGCGATGGCCCCAGGTGTTCCTGAACATGGGGCTCACCGCGGAGGAGGTCGCCCGCCGGGAGAACGTGGATCGCGAGGAGCAGGACCGCTGGGCCTTGCGCAGCCACCGGCGAGCGGCTTCCGCTCAGGACGAGGGGAGGTTCCGCGACGAGGTCGTGCCCGTCGAGGCCCGCAGAACGCTCGTCCAGGACGGCCGGCCGCGGATCGACAGGTTCCGTTTCGAGGAGGACGAGGGGATCCGCCGCGACACCGGCGAGGACAAGCTCGCCCAGCTCGAGCCGGCCTTCGCCGCGGACGGCACCGTCACCGCGGGGAACAGCTCGCAGACCAGCGACGCCGCCGCGGCGATGGTCGTGATGAGCGAGGAACGGGCGGTGGCCCTGGGCATCACCCGGCCTCTCGGACGGCTCGCGTCATTCGCCACCGCCGGCGTCGAGCCGGAGGTCATGGGGATGGGACCGGTGGAGGCGGTGCCGAAGGCGCTGCGGAAGGCCGGGGTGTCGCTCGACGACGTCGAGGTGGTCGAGCTGAACGAGGCCTTCGCCGCCCAGGTGGTTGCGGTGGTCCGCCGCCTGGGGCTCGACGAGGACAGGACGAACCCGAACGGCGGCGCGATCGCCCTCGGCCACCCGCTCGGGGCCACCGGCGCGAAGCTCACGGTGCAGGTCCTGTCGGAGATCGCCCGCCAAGAGGCGCGCCACGGCCTGGTCACGATGTGCGTGGGAGGCGGTCAGGGCGCCGCCGGGGTGATCGAGTGGCTCGGCGGCCGCCAGCCCGCGAGGGAGCGGACGTGAGCCAAGAGCCGGCCGGCGCACCGGCGCCAGTCGAGGAAGGCCCCGGACCCGTTCCGCCCGGCGGAGGATTCTTGGTTGCCCCGGTACAGGCCGGGACGATCTCGACGCCCGAACGGCTCACGGACGAGCACCGCGCCATCCGGAACGCCGTCGAGGCGTTGGTACGGCGCGAGATCCTCCCCCGGCGGGTCCAAGTGGAGGCCAAGGACTACGGGACGCACCGCGAGCTCATGGCCGAGCTCGGGCGCGAGGGCTTCCTCGGTGTGGATGTCCCGGAGGCCTACGGTGGCGGCGGCCTCGACCTGACGAGCTCCGTCGTCGTCACCGAGGGGTTGGGTGAGGCCGGGTCCCTCTCGGTGACCTTCGGCGCCCACGCCGGCATCGGCACTTTGCCCCTCGTGTTTTTCGGCACCGAGGAGCAGCGTCGCCGCTACCTTCCCGGCTTGGTGGCGGGAACCTCGATCGCCGCGTACGCCCTCACCGAGCCCGAGGCGGGTTCAGATGCCCTGGCCATCCGGTCTCGTGCGAGCCGTGAGCCGGACGGCAGCTTCCGGCTCGACGGACACAAGCAGTTCATCACGAACGCCGGGTTCGCCGATCTCTTCACTCTGTATGCCAAGGTGGACGGGGAGGCCTTCACGGCCTTCCTCGTCGAGCGAGAGACCCCGGGAGTGTCCATCGGAGCCGAGGAGCGGAAGCTGGGCCTCGAGGGATCCTCGACATGTGCGGTGATCCTGGATGGAGTGCGGGTTCCAACCGGGAACGTCCTCGGCGAGATCGGGCAGGGCCACCGGGTGGCGTTCAACATCCTGAACGTCGGGCGGTTCAAGCTGGCCGCCTCCTGCCTCGCCCGGATGCGCCCGGCGCTCCGGTGGGGATGCGCCTACGCGCGGGAGCGGACCGCGTTCGGCCGGCCGATCGTCGAGTTCCCCCTCGTCGCCGGCAAGCTCGCCCGGATGGCCGTGGCGACGTACGCGGTCGAATCGGTCGTGTATCGACTGGCCGGCCTGATCGACGGCCGACTGGCTCAGGCCGCGGCGGCGGGAACGGGCGACGCGATCCGCGCCGCGCTCGAGGAGTATGCGGTGGAGTGCTCCGCGGCGAAGGTCCTGGCCAGCGAGGAGCTCGGGATGGTCATGGACGAGCTGGTGCAGGTCTACGGCGGTTACGGCTACATGGAGGACTTCCCGGCGGCACCCCAGTACCGCGGGACCCGGGTGGACCGGATCTGGGAGGGGACAAACGAGATCAACCGCCTCCTGATCTCGGGGACGCTCCTTCGTCGGGCCCAGAAGGGGCGGCTCGACCTGCTCGGACCGGCGCGGCGAGCGCAGGAGGCGCTGCTCGCGTCGGCCGCGGTGGGTCCCGAGGTGCCGGACGGGCCTCTGACCACGGAGCGCGCGCTCGTGGGCGGCGCACGGCAGATCGCCCTCCTCTTCGCCGGAAGCGCGTATCAGCGCCACGGCGAGCGACTCGACGAGGAGCAGGAGATCCTGGCCGGCCTCGCGGACCTCGCGATCGGCGTCCTCGCCATGGAGAGCGCGGTGGTGCGGGCCGAACAGGCCGAGTCCGACGACCCGTCGCGGGCCTCGGTCCATCTCGACCTCGCCCGCGCCGCTGTCGCGGAACGGATCGGCCCCTTCGAGCTCACGGCGCGGACCCTCGCGGCGGCGGTGGCGGAAGGAGACGACGCTCGCCTGCTCCAGGCGGGAGTTCGGCGGATACTGCGCGGGGAGCTCGAGAACCGGTTCGCGCTCACCCGCCGTATCGCCGCCGCCGTAGTCGCCACCGACGGCTCGCTTCCCTGACCGGTCCCGACCCGGGATCGGTCGATGCCCCTTGCCGCGACCGCATGACCCGTCGGCGAGGGCTGCAGGAGATGCACGGACGAGCCGGCCGGGTCCGCGTCGTCCGCCTGACCGAGAGCCTAGGGAGTCGCCGCATCCATCTTCGCGCGCTCGCGCTCGATGAGCACGCGCCGAAGGATCTTGCCAGATGCCGACTTCGGGATCTCCTCGATGAACTGAACCCGTCGGATGCGTTTGTACGGCGCAACCCGCCCCGCCACGTAGGCCATGAGCTCGTCCGCGGTCACTTCGGCCTTGCGCACGACGAACGCCTTCGGCACCTCACCGGCGTCCTCGTCCGGGCTTGGGATCACCGCCGCTTCGGCGACCGCGGGGTGAGCAACGAGCAGGGCCTCGAGCTCGGCGGGTGGGACTTGATAGCCCTTGTACTTGATGAGCTCCTTCAGCCGATCGACGATGAAGAAGTATCCGTCCTCGTCCGCATGCCCGATGTCCCCGGTGTGGAGCCATCCGTCCTCGTCGATGGTGTTCGCGGTGGCCGTTGGGTTCTTCAAGTAGCCACGCATCACCTGCGGCCCTCGCACGCAGAGCTCACCGTCCTGCCCGGGCCCGACCTCCTCCCCCGTCGCCCAGTCGATCACCTTGCACTCGGTGTTCGGGATCACCCGGCCAACCGAGCCCGGCCTCGCCTCCCCCGGCTCGTCCCCGCTCGCGTGCGTGACCGGGCTCGTCTCCGTGAGCCCGTAGCCCTGCACGACGCGAACGCCGAGGCGCTCGGCGCACGCTCTGGCGAGCGAGGCGTCGAGCGGCGCGGCGCCGGACATGATCATCTCGAGCGAGGACAGATCGAAGCCGTCCACCGCCGGGTGCTTGGCGAGCGCGAGCACGATTGGCGGCACGAGGTACGCGCGCGTTACGCGATGGTCGCGAAGCAGGCCGAGAAGCGCCTCGAGCTCGAACCTGGGCATCGTGACGATCGTCGCACCGCGGCGAAGCGCGAGGTTCATCACCACGTTCAGCCCGTAGATGTGGAAGAACGGCAGCACGCCAATGACCACGTCGTCCTCGCGCACCCGCTGGAGCGCCTCGGTCTGGCACACGTTCGCGACGAGATTGCGGTGCGTGAGCATGACGCCTTTCGACAGCCCCGTCGTGCCACTCGAGTACGGGAGGGCCACGAGGTCCTCGTCCGGGTCGATCGCGACCTCGGGTGGGTCGTCCTCGGCGCCGAGGAGCGCAGCGAACGGTGTGGCCCCTTCGAACTCGCCGCCGAGGACGAACACCTCCTCCACCCCGGCCTTCTCCGCGGCCGGGAGGGCGCGGTCCAGGAAAGGCGGCACGGTGACGAGGAACCTGGCCTCTGCGCTGGCGAGCTGATCCGCCAGATCCTGCTCAGTCGCAAGGGAGTTCACGGTCGTGTTTATCGCTCCGACGGTCGAGACGGCGTGGAACGCCAGGGCCCACTCGGGCACGTTCGGGGCGAAGATCCCGACGACCTCCCCCTTCGCGAGCCCGTGAACCGCAAGCCCTGCGGCCGCGCGCCGGACTCCCTCGCCGAGAGCGCTGTAGGTCAGCGTCCGCCCGCTCGGCCCATCGATGAGTGCGGGCTTGTTGCCGAGCTCGACGATCCGCTCCAGCACGAACGCGTGGATCGGGGCGTCCGGGACCTCGACGTCCGGGAGCGGACTTCGGTAAGCCATCCGCGCTCCTTTCCCTCCGTCGAACGGTGGAACGCTACTCCACGTCGCCGCCTTATGCACCCAGTCGGATCGCGACGCACCTTTTTGTCGGTCGCTCACGCGTGCATGCACAAGCGCCGGTCACGTCGAAGGATGGGTCGGAAGGTCAGCTTGCGGCCGGACCCGAGCTCCGCGTGCAGTTCCAGCCCGAGGGAGCGTGGCCTGCCGCAGCGGGCCTTCGGATCGCCGAGCGACAGTCACCAGACTTCCACCATCGACCACGATCTCCGCGCCGGTGACTTCAGCGACCCATGCGGAATCACCCGTGCACTCTATCTGCATCGGCGTATCGACGAAGCCCGGGTGATGCAGTTGGCCCGTACGCGGTGCGGGCCGAGCTTGACGGCCAGTGAGCGGGTGAGGGATACGACGGCTCCCTTACTCGCCGTGTAGGACTTGCCAGCGTCGGAAACACGCTCTTTGAGACGCATGCTCGTGTGTCGGTGCCGCGTCCACGCGTTCCGGGACTGGCGCAGTTCACATCGAGGGTCCGTGACCGGACGAACCACCTTCACAGCCCTGACCGAAAGACCTGAGTACGTCGCCGAGATGCAATTCGCCGATTTCGCTGGACGCACACATCGCGCCCGACACCTAACCGTGGCTCGAGCGACCGGGGTATCGTGCCGATCGAGGAGGTGATGACTGGACTAGTCTTCAAAGGCCGCCGGACAAGTCTTCGAGCCGAATCGGCTTCAGAAGTCTTTGCACGTTCGAGGACGGCGTCCGAAGATAAAGACGCTGGTCACGAGCCTGAAGGCAGCCCCAGCGTCGGACATGCCTTCAAAACCGGCGTGCGGGCGAGAGCTCGCAGGCGGGTTCGATTCCCGTCCGCCTCGGCCGTCGAGAATCGAAACGGCGGTCAGGCCCCAAGGGGGTACGTCGCTTCCACCTGCACAAATGGACCTGGCGGATGTCGCCCCTTTCGTCCGGTTTGGGCCGGGGGCACGGATTGGACCTCCGCAACTTCCTTGCGGCCGTCTAACGGTTCATCGGCGACAGCGCGACTTCCATATCGACGGCGGCCTCGCCGGGGTGGAACGCGACCTGCAGTTCAAGGAGGCGGTCATCATCGGGGTGTCGCAGGTCTTCGCCTTGATCGCTGGTGTCAGCCGCTCAGGTATCACGATGGTCGCCGGGCTTGTGCGCGGGCTCTCGCATGAGGACGCCGCGCGGTTCTCGTTTCTGCGCGCCACCCCGATCATCCTGGCGGCGGGCGTGTACAAGCTCCCAGAACTGTTCGGACCCCTGGGCAACGGGATCCGGTCCCAGGTTCTGGTGGGAAGCATCGCGGCCGGGTCGCCGCGTACTTTTCCGTCCGCTTCCTGATGAAGTACTTCGAGACTCGCACGCTCACGCCGTTCGCGGTGTTCTGTCTGTTGGAGGGGGCTGCCTGCACGATCGGGTTCATCCTCACCGGTCATCGGTTCTGACCGAGTCTCCGTCTATACGATCAGCTGACGGTGCTCCAACAGGCTCGAGACTCAGCCCGACCCGGGGGTCCGGCGGGCCTCTGTCGGCTCGAAGAGGCGAAGGAGTCGAGCGAGGGTCGCGGGGTCACCCCGCCAGTGGTCGGTGACCACATCTCGCCCCGCCGTCCGAAGCAGGTGACGAAGGATCAAGGCGGCGACGACCGCGTCATCAAGGGGGCCGAGGACGGGGATGAACTCGGGGATGAGGTCGATGGGCGACGCCACCCATGCGGCCCCGAAGAACAGTAGCATCTTGGACCTTCGCGGCACGCGGGGATCGCGGACCAGACCCTTGAACAGCCTGAGGAGGTTCGGCAGCAGCGTCGCCACCTCCCCGGCCGCGGTGCGTCGCCCCGCGAGGAACAGCGCGGCGATGGCCACGACGTAGACACTCGCCGCCGCGGCGAGGGCGATCAGCAGCGTGCGCACCACGGCGCCTCTCCGTTCATCATTTCGAGGATCCCGGCCCGCGACCGGCTAGTGGGCAAGGTGCCAGAGCACCGCGACGAGGCCGGCGAGGAACAGCGGGATGCTGATGGTCGCAACGAGCAGGAGTGTCCGAAGCCGCCGAAGCGTCGGAGCGACCTCGGCGAGGATCTCCTCCGCCCGGTGCGCCGCCACCATCCGCAGACGCTTTCCGATCGTCGCCGTCGTGAGTCCGTTTTCGGTCGTGGGAACCACGTGAGCCTTCGACGTTCTCACCTCTCACCTCCATACGCGTACACGCGCTCCGTGAAGTCCTCCATCAGCTCCCCGCACTCCTTGAGGCGACGCTCCGCTTCCTCCTGGGAGGGCGCTACGAAGACGTCTCGACGGCGCAGGTCGCGAAACCACCGTCGCAACCTCTCCAGGTTCTGCTCCTCCTCGTCGAGCTCGGCGGGGGTGAACTTCTTGGTGCGGATCTCCTTCTCGATCTCGGCTTCGAACTTGCCGCACTCCGCGAGGAACTCCGTCCACTCCTCCTCTCGTTCGGCGCTGAACAGCTCCTCCAGCCGGGTCTCCATGCCCTCCCCTCTGGGAGCAGCGTCGAAGACGAGCGCATCGCCTCCGCCTGCTTGCTCCACAAGCCCGACGGCCCTCGATACGGCCTCGACGAAGTCCCCCCGGGCCGGAAGAGCCCAGGTCGCCTGTTGGAGGGGGACGGCCCCTACCTTGCGCAGCTCCCGCCACACCGCAACCCGGTGGCGGGACGGCTCGCTCGGGAGCCGGTAGGTGAGAAGGATCCAGTCCACGCCTGCTCCGTTCCGGTCGTTACAGCGAGTAGTGTAACACGCGTTACGAACCCGGCACGAAGACCGAACCCCTCAGCTTGGACCCGTCACCACCCGTGCAGGGCCAGACCGGCCCCGGCTGCCAGCAGCACCAGCAGCGGCTCCTTGTTCTTGAATCGCAGCACGAAGGCGAGCGCCGAGGCAGCGATCAGCGCCGTCTTCCAGTCGGCGATGACACCTCGGGACAGAACGACGGTCGCACCCGCGATCGCACCGGCTGCCGCTGCCGTCGCTCCCCGGACGAACGCCCTGATCTGCGGGTTGTCCTGGTGTCGAACGAACCACCGGCCGGGGATAACGACGCCCAGGTAGATCGGGGTGAAGA
>WNFV01005499.1_pt1 | contig 17321 bp, 10 predicted proteins | sample 5400101 | NCBI WGS metagenome assembly WNFV01 (sample SAMN13153361, study PRJNA577476) | soil metagenome | isolation source: 115 cm soil or saprolite under grassland replicate 1 | place: USA:California | collected 2016-06-15
CGATTGCTCGACAACGGCGGAATCGGATCCGGCCTCGCCTTCCCATGCGGTGCGAATGACGCCAGTGTCTCGTCCGCCGGCGGCAAAGAACCTCGCCAGCGGCTCGGCGTGGCCATGCGTCGCGAGCACACGAGATGCGCCGGTCTCCTCTACGGTTCGCAGCAGATCGGGCCAGTCAGCATGATCCGAGAGCACGAATCCACGATCGAAGCCGCGCTGACGCCGCACGCCGCGAACGCGCATGAGGCCTGACGCGAACCCGTCGGAGAGATCGCCCAGGCGTCGCATCCACGGCGTGCCGCGCGCGGAGAGCGGCGCCAGCACCAATTCGCCTGCGCATGTCGATCCGCGCGGCCGCTCGACCAGAACTGAGCTCGGCAGCATCGCAATCCCTCGCGTTCGGTATACGTCAGTCATCGGCACCAACATGCCGTGCACGAGCACCGTGCGATCGGTGAACCGCGCCAGCTCCGCGAGCAGTCGCTGTGCTTTGCCGAGCGTGTAGCAAAAGAGAACCGAGGCGAGGCCCAACGCGCGATTCTCGTCCCACCACGACACGATTTCTCGCATGACGGTGTCTGTCGCATCCCAGTGATAGATGGGTAAGCCAAACGTCGATTCAGTGACGAACGTGTCGCATCGGATCGGCTCGAACGGATCGCAGGTCGGATCCGCTGCTCGCTTGAAATCACCCGTCACAACCCACACGCCGTCCGATCCCTCAATCCGCACTTGAGCTGATCCAAGAATGTGGCCCGCAGGGTGAAAGCTCACACGTGTGCTGCCGAGAACGACGCGAGCGCCGTACGGCTGCGGTTCAATCAACGTGCTCGGCCCGAAACGCCGCGCGAGCAGCGGCGCGCAGTCGGACGCGCAGAGGTACGCGTCGCTGCCAGGGCGCGCGTGATCGCCGTGCGCGTGTGTGATGACGGCACGCGCGACCGGCGCCCACGGATCGATAAAAAAATCGCCGGCGGCGCAGTAGAGGCCCGCCGGAGTCTCCTGCAGCATCGTCACGATCATATGGGCTGCGGTACGATCTGTCCGTGCCCCCCGCCCTGCCTCATATCATTCGTTCGCTCCGACATCGAAACTACCGGCTGTTCGTCTCCGGCCAGAGCATCTCGCTCGTCGGGACGTGGGTTACCCGGCTCGCGACGAGCTGGCTTGTGTACAGGCTGACGAAATCCGCATTGCTGCTCGGGCTGGTCGGCTTCTGCTCGCAGATTCCGGTGCTGTTCCTCGGCCCGATTGCGGGCGTTTACGTCGATCGCTGGGACCGGCAACGTGTCCTTCTCTGGACGCAGGTGTTGTCGCTGCTGCAATCGGCCACGCTCGGAGTGCTCACGCTCTCTGGAGTCGTCGCGGTGTGGCATGTGCTGGCGTTGCAACTCGCGCAAGGCGTCATCGGCGCCTTCGAGACGCCCGCGCGGCAGGCATTCGTGGTCAGGATGATCGACGACACCGCGGACTTGCCGAACGCGATCGCGCTGAATTCATCGATGGTGAATGGCAGCCGTATCTTCGGGCCGGCGATTGGCGGCGGACTGATCGCCGCAGTAGGCGAGGGATGGTGTTTCATCCTTGACGCCGTCTCCTACGTGGCGGTCATCGCGTCGCTTCGTGTCATGCGCGTGGCTCGCGCAGACTCAGGAAACTCGCACGAAGCCGTATGGCACCAGTTGAAGGCCGGCTTTCGATACGTGTGGGCGTTCTCGCCCATTCGCACGGCGCTTCTGCTGATTGCGGCAACGAGCACATTCGGCATTCCACAGTCCGTGCTCATGCCCGTCATGGCGTCGCATGTTCTTGGCGGTGGCGCCTACACGCTGGGCTTGTTGATGGCCTCATCGGGGGTTGGCGCCCTGGGCGGGGCGCTGTATCTCGCGTCGCGCCAGACGGTGGTCGGCCTCGGCCGCGTAATTGGCATTTCGACGGTCGTGTACGGCGTAAGCCTCGCGGCATTCGCCTGGTCGCGCAGCGTGCCTCTGTCGATGGCGTTGTTGCTGGCCTCCGGCGCCGCCTACATGACCGCTATCGCCGCGTCGAACACGTTGATTCAGACGCTGCTCAAGGAAGATTTACGCGGCCGCGTGATGGCGTTCTACACGATGGCGTTTCTCGGCACCATGCCGATTGGAAGCTTGCTTGCCGGAGTCGTCGCCGAGCGACTCGACGCGCCGCTGACGATCGCGCTGGGCGGGTTCGCATGCGCCCCGACGTACGACCAATTGGTGCACGCGGCGGAACGCCTTCGCACCGCTCATCGCGCGCTCGTGGCTGGCAAGGCCGTGGACCTGCACGGTGTGGAAGCCGCGCACCGCGACCGAATTCGCGGCGCTACCCAGCAGATTCGTGAACTGTTGGCCGAAGCCGGCGAGTCTCCTTCGCCGCAGACGATGACAGCCGTGGCGGAGACGCTTGAAGCGTTGCCGCCCGTGGACGAGCAACCCGGCCGGCTGACGAAGCCGCTCAAGCGCATCGGATTCGAAGCGCTTGCGGGGGTGCCGCCGAGAAGCGGTCCGCCTGCTCCTCGCAAGCTGGCGCTCGTCAAGGGAACACAGAAGGCGCACGAGCCGCCGCCAAAGACGCCCGCGAAGCCAGAGCTCTCACCCGCGAAAAAGCGAGAGATCGACGAGATCGAGAAGCGACTGGGTGCCATGCAGGTCGAGAAGAGACAGCTTCACGCGGATGTGGAGCGCGCGCGGCGCGAGTTGCAGCGTGCCGAGAACGCGCACGCGCGCGTGGAGCAGGAACTCGCCGAGGCCAAGGAAAAGGTCCGGCAGCTTCGCGCCGATCTCGCAAGCCGCGAGAAGGCGCACACATCCGTGGTGACGGAAGAGGAGAAGCTCGAACATCGTTTGCAGAAACTGACCGAACCGCGGTGAGGCCACGGAAACACGGAGGCACGGAGAAAGAAGCCACGGAAACACGGAAGCACGGAATCGTTGTTCTCTGAACGTCCCGGCGCACTGAGCGTCTCGACGTGAGCCACGATCAAAATCCCTTCTGTGCTTCAGTGCTTCCGTGGCTTCCTGTTCCGTGGTTCCGTGCTTCCGTGGCTGTTTTTATTCTCTGGTTCCGTGCTTCCGCCACTTGTGTAATCTGTGCTGATGGATCGAGAGCTCCTTCGCGGCTTCGAGTGGACGACGCCCTTTATCGCCGACGCATGCGTCATGCTGCAGCTTCCGGTGCGCGTCGGCCCACCGGATCTCAGGCCCGTCATTGCTGGCTCACGCATCACGGGTCGCGCCTGCCCGGCGCGGCATGCAGGCAGCACCGATGTGTTCCTTGAAGCAATCGCCGCCGCACAGCGCGGAGACGTGCTCGTCATCGACAACACCGGCCGCACGGACGAGGGATGCATTGGCGATCTCGTCGCCGGAGAAGCGCACATCGCCGGTCTGGCGGGCCTCATCGTGTGGGGCGCGCATCGCGACACAATCGCGATTCAGGCGATTGGAATTCCGGTCTGGTCCATCGGCGCCTGTCCAAACGGTCCGCTGGAGCTCCGCACACGCAGCGCCCATGCACTGGACGCGGCGTCGATAGGGCATCACGTGACCGTCACGCGAGACGACGTGGTATTTGCGGACGTCGACGGCGTCGTCGTGGTTGCCTCCGCGAAGGTGGCACAAGTCGTCACGGCCGCCCGTGACATTGCCGAACGCGAGCAGGCGCAAGCCGCGCGACTCATGGCAGGCGAACGCCTCCGCGATCAACTGCAGCTCGAGAACTACGTCGCGCAGCGGAAAGACGATCCCACGTACACCTTCCGGGCACATCTCAAGTCCTTGGGCGGCGCGATCGAAATCTGATCGGGTTCGCGTACGCGAAGGAACATACGTGAAGGAACCGCTGCGAAGGAGCCTGCGTGTATGATCCCTCCGTGCATCGGCAGTATCTGCACGTCGACAGCCGTACCATCGCGTATTTCGACTCGGCGCCACGTAACGACTCGGCGAAGGTCATTGTGCTCGTGCACGGCTTCCCACTTGCGGCGTCGATGTGGGAGGCGCAATTCAAAGCGTTGCCGGAGGGATGGCGCCTGATTGCGCCGGACCTGCGCGGGTTTGGCGGGTCCACCCTCGACACGCTGTCGGAATCACCGTCAATCGACGATTACGCAACCGACGTCGTCGACGTGCTGAAGGAGCTCGGCATCAGCAAAGCGGTGATCGGTGGCTGCGCGATGGGCGGTTATGTGACGTTTGCGGTTGTGCGGCAGGCGCCGGCAGCGGTTCGGGCGCTCATCCTGGCGGGAACGCGTGCAGGAGCCGATTCGCTCGAGACTCGCGCAAACCGTCGTAGCATGCTGGCGGTTCTCGACCGCGAAGGTTCATCCGGCGTCGCGCGGGAGATAATGCCAAAGCTTCTTGGCAAAACTACGTGCCAGGAACGACCCGAGGTCGAATCAAGCGTCCGGCGTTTGATCAAGCAGCAGACTGCCGTCGGCATTCGCGGCGCGGTTGTGCGGATGATGGCGCGGCCCGATTGCTTTGAGATGCTGACCTCCATCGAGCTGCCGTCGCTCATCATCGTTGGCGACGAGGACACGCTGACGCCGGTAGTGGAATCTCGCCGGATGGCGGATGCAGTCAAGACCGCTGAGTTGGTGATCGTGCCCCGTGCCGGCCATCTCGCAAACCTCGAGCAGCCGGCAGCGTTCAATGCAGCCGTAGGAAATTTCCTGTCTCGTCTATAGTGGTTTCATGCGCTTTGCCTTGGTGATTGGCCTGACGACGATGTCAGCGGCGGCGGCCTTCGCTCAGGACTACGCCGCGCCGCCGGCACTCGTCCCAGGGCTCCATCGGCCCCTCGACGAGCTGCTCGATCTGTACGTGCGCGATGGATTCGTGTACTACAACGCAGTTAAAAGCGATCGTGGCAGGCTCGATCAGTACATTCGCGCGCTCGACGGACCAGCCGCCGTGCAACAGGCCAAAGGCTCCCGCGAAGAGCAGCTGGCGTTTTGGATCAACGCCTACAACGCGTTTGTGCTGCAGACTGTCATCACTCACTTTCCGATCCGCGGACGTGCGGGGGAGTATCCGGCCGTCAGCATCCGTCAAGTTCCAGGCGCCTTCGACCGGCAGACGTTTCGCGCGGCCGGCCGTGTCGTCACTCTGGATGGCATCGAAAAGGATATGTTGACGCCGCTCGGTGAGCCTCGTGCCTTCCTTGCGTTGGGCCGGGGCGCCGTGGGCGGCGGGCGCCTTCGAAGTGAGGCGTACGATCCGAAACGCCTCGATGCGCAGTTGGCAGCTGTCGCTGCCGAATCAGTCACACGGCGCGAGATTGTGCGCGTCGATACTCTCAACAGTCAATTGAGCGTGACGCCGCTCTTCTCATGGCGAGAACCGGTGTTCGTGGCCGCACTCGCAGATAAAGCGAACGCGATCTTCAAGACGCGCAGTCCGCTCGAACGGGCCGTACTGGCGTTGATCGAACCTCACCTGAGCGGATCGGAAGCTGAGTTTCTCGAGAAGAACACGTTCAAAATGGTCTTTCATCAGTTCGATTGGCGGCTCAACGATCTCAGTAACAGGCCGAATTGATGGGAATCTCGTTCACGTGGGTTCGGGTTCCCTCACGGGTAGTTCCGTCACGTACGTTCGTACACAGGCGTTCACGGGGGTTCCTTCACGGGGGTTCGTTTACGGGGGGTTCCTTTACGGACGTTCGCACACACACGTTCACGTCGGTTCCTGCACGTCGGTTCGATGCCGGCTCCAACTATGTTCCGGAGCTTGGCCGCCGCTTCCTGCTGGGTTCTTTCCGTTTATCGCGTCTCTCATGAGGCCTAGGCGGAAGCGTTCGCTTGTCGACTGACCAGAGGTACGCGCGTAAAGTGCGGGCGGCTGACTCAGCGCGCATGCAAAGCCGAAGAATCTCGCCTGTGGCATGCTCGTTGAAATATTTGCGCTGATACCCAGCTGTCACACGGGTATGGACTTCCGCTAACGAACTAGCCAAGGGCGCTGCCCTTGATATCCCGTTGAAGTCGTGAGAATGGAGCGAGGGCAGCGCCCTTGGCTAGTTCTGGTTGTTGGTTTTGGCGCGCTCCGCGCGCCGGACCGTTATCCGGCTCCTGATCGCACGCACGATCATCGCGACATGGCCCGCTGCTCGTAGCGGCGTGCATGGCTTTATCCTTCGGGACTGCGAAGACCTGGAGGAGTCCATGAACACCTTCTACGAGCATCATCGAGATAGTATCCGGTTTGCCTATCGCTGTTTCGATCGCATCCTGCTGAATGGATTGATTCAACCGTTTCAGCAACCCGAACGCGTCGTCCGTTTTTTCAACACCTATCGCGAACTCTATCCGGTAAGCAAACCGGTTCTCAAGGACATCGCCCGCCAGTACGACCGCTGGGTCACGGTGCGGGCGAAGGACTGGGGCGCGCCCCTCGTGGAACCGCCCGCCGATCAGCGGCGCGACGACTTTGTCGCGCGCTACTTTCGTCGGCCCGCCGCCGATCAGATCGTCGTGATTCTCAAGGCCCGTGAACCCGCCCGTATCCTGACCGCCATCGGCAAGGGTGATCGTTGGCATCTCGAGTACGCGCGCCGGTGGGTGATGCAGTACAACTTCTACCTGCTCGACCGCGAGTGGGGCCGGCTGTTTGTCCGCGTGTGCCCCTACTTCCCCTTCTCGGCCCGTGTGTGCCTCAATCAGCATCCCTGGCTTGCGAATCGTCTGCGTGACGAGGGCATCACATTCCGGCAGTGTGGCAACGCCTTCCTGACCTGCAGTGATCCGACGCGCTTGCAGGTCTTGGCAGACGCGCTGACCCCGCGTGACCTCGCGCGCTGTGCGCAGAAGTGGCTCCGCGCCTTCACGCCCTTCTTCACGCCGACTGAGCGGCGCGAAGCCGCCTGTCAGCATCGCTGGTTTCTCTCGCAGGTCGAGTACTGCGACAACCTAATCTTTCACCGCCGCGCTGCCCTTGATGCCCTGGGCGAGCGCCTCCTCGACGCCAATCGCACGATCGGGCAGCCGCGGAAGCTCGCCACGATCTTCGGCCGGAAGATCACCACCCGGCATCGCGGCAAGCTCGAAACGATCATCGAAGATCTCGACCTCCCCAATCCGGTGATCCGGAGTTACTACCGCGACGGCTCGATCAAGCAGTACGTGCGGGATCATTTGCTGCTGCGCACGGAAGCGACGTCCAACAATGTCGCCGACTTCGGGGTCCCGAAAGCCATCGAGGCTCTGCCGCAGCTCCGCACCGGCATGGCGGCCGTCACCGATCGCTATCTCACCGTCCAACAAGACATCCTCGAGACCTTCGTCGACCGCGGCCAACTGCGCCAGCTCGCGGAGCCGACGCGTCTGCCGAACGGCAAGCGCATCCCCGGACTCAAGCTCGACCACCCGCGGCAACTCGCCGTGATGCACGCGCTTGTCCGCTTCGCCCATATCGCGGCCAGCGATACCTTCACCATGCGGGAGCTCCACGGCCCGACCGCCGCCGCGCTTGATACGACGACCGATCAGTACCGACTCGCGTCGCTGCGCTATGACGTCTCGAAGCTGCGCGCCAAGGGCTTGGTCGAACGCGTCCCGCACTCCCGCCGCTATCGACTGCTGCCGTGCGGGTACTCGATCTGCCTCCTCTTCCTGAAACTCTTCGAGCGCGTCTACGCGCCGTTGACCGCTGGCCTGCTGAAACCGGTCACCGCCGACAGCCGCCTCGCCGAAGAAAAGCGCCATCGACTCGACCGTCTGTATCAACGCCTCGCCATCGACCTCGATGCGCTCCTTGAGGCCGTCGGTTTAAGGACCGCCGCATGACCCACGCTCGAAACGAGTACATAATTCGCGCACGGAGCCGGATAACGAACTAACCGCGTAGTCGAGAAACCGCGCGAAGTCGCGCGGGTAATACCGCACGAAACCCTCAGCGACATCAGACAGTGCATCCGTCGCAGCATCATTGATCTGTTCGCAGAATCTGACATTTTTCGCAACGAGTCCCGTGGATGTAAGTTCACTGACGCGTTGCGCCAGATCGCTGCACAACTGCCATGTTCTGAGATCCTCCACTCTTCTCGCGCCCATCGCAGACATGTAGGCATGAGACGTGCCGTTCTTTTGAGCGAACCTCGTGAACGAACGTACGTGGGAGAACCTCGTGAACCCGCGTGAAGGAACGTACGTGACGGAACCCACATGAAGGAACCGCGCTAAAACATTCTCGATTGACAGCCGTCGACGGCAATGGTAGTTCCGCTGATCCAACTCGCACGCGGAGATGCGACGAACGCGACGACGTCGCCAATCTCCTCCGGCCGGCCGAAGCGCGCGAACGGCAACTCGCGACGAACGAACTCGGTGATGCCTCGAGGGTCCGCCTGCAGCCGCTTGTCCCACGAGCCCCCGGGAAACAGAATCGACCCGGGCGCGACGCCGACCACTCGAATACCATCCTTTGCGAGCTGCTGCGCGAGCGATTTGGTGAGGCTGATCTCCGCGGCTTTCACCGCGTTGTACGTCATGCGTCCTCCCGCTTCGCGGCCGAAAATGGAGGAGATGATGACGATGGTCCCGCCCCGTTTGCGCAAGTGCGGAAGCGCGGCGCGTGACGCGCGGACCGCGGGATAAAGCGTCTGGTCGAAAGCCTCCTGCCACTCGGCGTCGGTTGTCGAATCGACGTCCGATCCTCGCGCCAAGCCGACATTGTTGACGAGAATATCGAGTCCACCGAGCTCACTCGCCGTGCATTCCACAAACCGCAACACGTCGTCGGCAATCGATATGTCTGCAACAATCGGCAGCACCCGTGCGTTATGGCTCGCAGCGCCCGTGAGCTCTCGTGCAGCCCGTTCGAGCTGCTGCTCGCCGCGCGCGCAGATTGCGACGCTGCATCCTTCGGCCACGAGCGATTTCGCACTGGCGAGGCCCAATCCTCGACTGGCGCCCGTCACGGCGGCAATCTTTTGCGTCAGCTGAAGATCCATGCCGCTGTCACGACCTTAAATCGCTTGGCTGGCGAGGGGACCGCGCGATCTGAACGAAAGCCAGTAGACGGGAAGGCCGGCCAGCACGATGGCAAACGTGATTGTCGTCCACTTCGGATCGGCGATGAGCGCGTTCAGCACCAGGTAAAAGGCCGCGGCAATGAACACGCCTGGGACGATGGGATAACCAATCACCTTGTAGGGCCTGCTGAGATGCGGCTGCGACGCGCGTAAACGGTAAATCGCGGCAACGCTGAGCGCGTAGAACGGCCACATTGCCAGGACGAACGTGTCGGTGAGTTGCTCGAACGTTTGAGTCATCACCATGGCGATCCCCAACACGCACGCGAGCGTGATGGCCACCCACGGCGTGCGCCGTGTCGGATGAACAGCGGCAATCTGCTTGAAGAACAGCCGATCGTCTGCCATCGCGAAAAAGATTCGCGGCGATGCCAGCATGCTGCCCATGAGCGATCCAAAAGTTGAAATCATCACGACGATGGAAATGAACGAGACGCCAAACTGTCCAAAGATCGCCACCATCGTGTCTGCTGCGACAAGCCGCGAGTCTTTCATTCGATCGATCGGGTTGATGTAGAGATACGCCGCATTTGCGGCGAGATAAATGCCGATGATCAACAGCGTGCCGATGATGATCGCTCGCGGAAGATTGCGCTGTGGATTCTTCACTTCGCCGCTCGCGAATGAGAGGTCTGCGAAACCGTCGTATGCCCAGAGCACGGAGATCAAGGAGAGGCCATACAAACCCATTTGCACGGGTGCTCCGTTTCCCGCGAGATGCGACCAGCTTCCGCTGCTGCCGCCGCCGAGGAGGAACGACGAGACGACGAGCAGCGCCAACGCCCCGAATTTCGTCAAGGTCGAAAGACCGGTAAACAGTGCGCCCAACTGCACGCCGATGACGTTGGTCACGGCGGCAAATGCAATCGCGCCTGCAGCAAGGTAGTCCGCCCACTCGGCGTGCAGTGCCGGATCCACGCCGAACGACCGGAGACAGTACTCGCCGAAGACCGAAGAGATTCCTCCAAGGGCTGCCGCGCGAATGAGAACAAGCTGCGCCCAACCATAGAGAAACGCATATGGGCGGCCCCAACCCTCCCGGAGGTAAACGTACATACCACCGGTTTCGGGCATCGACGCCGCCAGCTCGGCGAACGCGAGCGCGCCACAGAGCACCACCACGCCGCCGACAACCCACACGCTGAGCATCCAAATCGGATCGGGGACACGCGTCGCGATTCCCGCCGGTGTCCGGAAAATCCCTCCGCCGATCGTGATGCCGATGACGATGCCGATCGAGCTCCAGAGTCCGAGCCGGCGTTCGAGGTGCGCCATGCGGGAATAATGGTCTTCAACCCGTCAAATCTCCAAATCGCAGCATTCGATTTTCGATCGCTTTCGCCACATGATCGTGTAGCATTCACACGGCTACGCATGCCGGCGAACCATTCGAACAGCCCCGCGGAGGGCGCAGCTTTAGCCGCGCCTGGCGAGCGGGGACTGAGCGCCAGCCCTTTGATCACAAAGGAACTTGCGCTTCAAAGCGCGCTTGAACGCCTCGCGCCTGGGCCGTGGATTCAGCGTCGCGATACGCCGGACGGCGTGGTGACAGCGGTCAGACGTTTGCCGGCAGTCGAAGCGCGATACGCGTCGTTTCCCGACACGCTGGACGCGCGGCTCCGCGCGGCTCTCGAGCGCCGGGGCGTCCATGCGCTCTACAGTCATCAGGCCGAAGCGCTCGCGCTCATCGGACGTGGCGAGAACATCGTCATCACCACGCCCACGGCCTCCGGCAAGACGCTTTGTTACAACGTTCCTGTACTCGACGCAGTTCTGAAGAATCCTGCTGCGCGCGCGCTTTATCTCTTTCCGACGAAGGCGCTCGCTCAGGATCAAATGGCGGAGTTGCAGGAGCTCGCGCGAACACTCAACGAGCTCGGCTCGGGCGAGATCGGCGTACACACCTACGACGGAGACACGCCGCAGGACGCACGCCGGAGCATTCGCTCGCGCGCGCACGTCGTGCTCACCAATCCCGACATGTTGCACTCGGGAATCCTGCCGCATCACCCGCGCTGGGCGAAGCTGTTCGAAAACCTCCGCTACATCGTCATCGACGAATTGCACGCCTATCGCGGCGTGTTTGGCAGCCATCTGTGCAACGTGCTGCGGAGATTGCGGCGCATCGCGCGCCATTACGGATCGGATCCGCAGATCATCTGCTCGTCGGCGACGATTGCCAATCCCCGAGAGCTCGCCGAACGACTGACGGAACGGCCGTTCACGCTGGTCGAGCAGAGCGGCGCACCGCGCGGTGAAAAGTTCTTCGTCTTCCTGAATCCTCCCGTGCTCAATCGTGAGCTCGGCATTCGACGCTCTTATCTGGCCGAGACACGTCGTATCGCGGGAGAGTTTCTCCGGCGCAATCTCCAGGTGATTGTCTTCGCACAGAGCCGGCTCTCCACCGAGATCCTGACCACGTATCTCAAGGAGGATTTCGAGGACATTCCCGGTATGCCGGAGCTCATTCGCGGCTACCGAGGCGGCTATCTGCCGCTTCGCCGGCGCGAGATCGAGCGCGGACTTCGCGAAGGTCAGGTTCGCGGCGTCATCTCGACGAATGCGCTGGAGCTTGGGATTGACATTGGCGCGCTCGATGTGGCGGTGCTGGCCGGTTATCCCGGAACGATCGCGTCAACATGGCAGCGCGCAGGCCGCGCCGGAAGACGGACGTCGCGTTCCGCATCGGTACTGGTGGCATCGAGTGCGCCGATCGATCAGTTTGTTGTGCGGCATCCGTGGTATTTCTTCGACGCCTCGCCAGAGCATGCGCTGATCAACGCCGATAATCTCCACATTCTCGTGAACCACGTGAAGTGCGCCGCGTTCGAGCTGCCGTTTCGCACCGATGAACAGTTTGGGCGCGTCGACGTCCAGGAAGTGCTGTCGGTTCTCCAAGAGTCCGGGCTGGTATACCTGTCCGGTTCCGACGTTCGTAGTGGCGATTCTTCCTTACCCGCCGAAGCCTTGGCGAAGGCGGAAGACCCGCCCGCCGCGGCAGGAGAATGGCACTGGACGAGCGAATCGTATCCAGCGGACGCAATCAGCCTGCGGTCGATTTCCTCAGACAACTTCGTGGTCGTGGACGAAACGCGCCAGCCGAACGTCATTGGGGAAACCGATTTCACCAGCGGCCCGTCAACCCTGCATCCAAAAGCGATTTACATGATCGAAGGGCGGCTGTTCCAGGTGGAACGCCTCGATTTCGAGGGACGCAAAGCCTACGTTCGCGCGGTGGACTGCGACTACTACACGGACGCCATCGCACATACGAAAGTCACGATTCTGGATCGGTTCGCCGCTGACGAATTCAATCTCGCTCATCACGGCGAAGTTCATGTCGTATCGCGGGTGGTGGGCTTCAAGAAGATCAAGTTCTACACCAACGAGAACGTGGGATCGGGCGAGCTCGATTTGCCCGAGCAGCAGATGCACACGACGGCGTATTGGCTCGAATTGCCGCACGCGCTCCTTGGCGCGTTGCCGTATGCCACCGACGACCGTCGTGACGGAATTTATGGGCTGGCGTTTGCCATGAAACAGGTGGCCACGCTGCTCCTGATGTGCGATCAGCACGACATCGGATTGTCCATCAACGCAGGCGAGAAGAATTCGATTGGCGACACGCCGCGTGTTTTCATCTACGACGCGTATCCGGGCGGGATTGGATTCAGCGAGCCGTTGTTCGTGATGCACCCTAATCTGCTCGCGCGCACGCGTGATCTGATTTCAACATGCCCCTGCGACAACGGCTGTCCAAGCTGCGTGGGGCCGGTGGGACAGCATGGTCCTTTGGCGAAGAGCGTCGCGCTGCGGATTCTGGATCGGCTCGCAGCCGGCGGGGCTTCCGCCTTCGCTGAAGCTTCGGCGGACAAGGAAGCCCCGCCACTACACGCGTCACGGAGTGGCGCACCTTCAGGTGCGCCGTCAAAAGCCGGCGGGGCTACAACCGCGGCATTATCGCTGCCGGACGACGTGCCCTTTTAGCGATGGCCAGCTCGCTCGCCGAACGTCTTCGGGGCATCGTCAAGCCTTCCAACACGGAAACGCCGAACGAATGTCTCGAAGCACGCGAGCTCGGCACGCTGCTGCGGGCGGGGCCCTCCCGTTCCCAACAGCCCTCGCCAGCCGTACGTGCCGCCGCACCCTGCCTTTTGTTTCTGGATCTTGAAACCACCGGCATTGCTGGTGGCGCGGGGACGCAGGCATTCCTCGTCGGCTGTGCGGTCATTGAAGGCGAGGAGCTCCTCGTGCGTCAGTTTCTGCTGCCAGCTCTCAATTACGAACGCGCGCTGCTCGAGTCAGTGCGCGCCTGGTTGGCACCCGACGCGACGCTCGTCACATTCAACGGCCGATCGTTCGACCTGCCGCTGATAGAGACGCGCTATCTGTTTCATCGCCTCGAGTTTCCGCTGGCTGATTCGGCGCATGTCGACATGCTGCATCCTTCACGACGGTTGTGGAAGGAGCGTCCGTCGATTGCCGGTCCCTCACTCGATGACGATTGTTGCAAGCTGGCCGTGCTCGAGCGGCATCTCGCCGGCGTGCATCGCATCGGGGATGTGCCTGGATACGAAATCCCGTCGCGCTTCTTTCGCTACGTCCGCAGCGGTGACGCGGCTCCTCTCGCGGCGGTGCTCGAGCACAATCGCATGGATCTCGTCTCGCTTGCCGTCGTCATGGCGCGCGCGATTCGTCTCATTCAGCGCGGCGCGCCCGCAACCCAGCATCCTCGCGAATGCCTCGGACTCGGCCGGCTCTACGAACGTGCCGGCATGCGGGATCACGCCGAGTCGTGCTACGCAAACGCCTCTCTCCTCGCGGGACGAATCGGCCGGGAGCCGGACGTTCGAGCCGAGGCGCTGCGCCGGCTCGCGCTGTGTCGCCGGCGCGCTGGCCGCATGCGCGAGGCCGCTGAAGCCTGGATGGAACTCGTCACCTTGCCCGCCTGTCCGGTTGGGTTGCGGCGCGAAGCACGCGAAGCGCTCGCCATTCATCACGAGCATCGTTCGCGGGATCTCGAGACGGCTCGAACGCTCGTGATCGACGCGCTTTCTGAAGCGCCGCCGGCGCGATGGCGCGCACACGCGGAGCATCGACTCCACCGGATCGATCGCAAATTGCAGTCCCATGGTCAACGCGATCGTCCAAGGCTGGACTTCGCGTCATGAGCCCCCGGATCGAGCAGCTTACTGCTCCCTGAGCGCGACCATCGGATCCACACGCGTCGCACGCAGTGCCGGCAGCAGGCTGGCGCTGATGCCGGCGATGACCAGCACCAATGCCGCAAGGCTGAAGGAGGGAAGATCGAATGGGCTGATGCCGTAGAGAACGGCCGACATCGAATTGGCCAGCAGCACGGCACAAATCAACCCGCAGACACCTCCCATTGAGATGAGCAGCAAACTGTTTTGCACGACCAGCCTCACCGTGCGGCTGCCCGTTGAGCCCAACGCCATCCGCAGCCCGATTTCGCGCGTGCGCTCGGTGACCGAGTAGGAAAGGACGCCGTAGATTCCCAGCGCGGCGAGAAGCAGCGCGGCCAATGCGAAGATCGCGAGAAGCCTCGTGCTCAGCCTGGGAAGAAACACTGCGCGCGCCAGAATCTGCTCCATTGTGCTCAACTGATAAATGGGCTGTTCCGGATCAACGCTCCAGATCACGCGCTGAATCGTGCTGGCGAACGATAGCGGGTCGCTGTCGGTGCGCGCGACGACCGCCATGCCCGCCGTCGGGCTTTGACGAAGGGGCAGATACACTTGCTTCTTCGGCTCACTGTCGAGACCTTGATTCCTCACGTCCGCGACGACTCCGACAACTTCGCTTTTGCCGTGCGGGTTCTGGAGGATCTGTCCGAGTGGACTCCGATCGGCGAAGTACCGCCGCGCCATGGTCTCGTTGATGACGCTCGTGCGCGCCGTCTCCTGCGCGTCGCGCTCGTCGAGAAAACGCCCCGCGAGCAGACGGATTCTCATGGTCTCGAAATAGCCGGGCGCGACGATGCGCACGTCGGCCAGCGGATCTTCACCGCGTGGCGGCTGATGCCCCTCCACGCTGAACGGCAGCGCCATGGCCTGCCCGACGTCAGACATGGGGAGCGCCGAAACGGCTGATGCATTACTCACTCCCGGCGCACGCCGAAGACGCTCCACCACGTCGTCGAAAAAGCGCACGAGGTTTTGTCGATCGCGATATTTCGTCACCGGGAGCAGCACCTGTGCGCCGATGACGTTGCTGGAATCGAAGCCGGGATGCACCTGCAGCAGTCTGCCAAAGCTGCGTGTCATCAGACCCGCTCCCACGAGCAACACGAGCGCGAGCGCGACTTCGATGACGACAAGACCGCCGAGGAGGTGACGTGCGTACGGACTGCCCGTGGTGCCCGCCGATTCAGAAACGTTGCTGCGCAGATCGCCACGCGATGCGTGCAGCGCCGGGATCACGCCAAACGCAATCCCGACCGCGATCGAGATGGCCGCGGTGAAGCCCAAGACCCAGCCGTCGAGTTGCGTCTGATCGATCCGCGGCAGGCGTGCGTCCGGAAGGGTGGTCAACAGCCGAAGGCCGGCGGTCGCGAAGACGAGTCCCAGCAAACCTCCAGCAACCGAGAGGAGGAGGCTCTCAGCGACAATCGGACGCACGACATCCCATTTCCCGGCTCCGAGTGCGGCGCGAATGGCGATCTCTCGACGACGGCTGGAAAGACGCGCGAGCAGAAGATTCGCGATATTCGCGCAGACGATGAGGAGGAGGAATCCGACGGCGCCCATCAGCACAGTCAGCGCGGGACGCGAGGCGGCGACGAGTTGTTCGTGGGCGGCGACGACGCGCGCGCCCCAGCCTGCGTTGCTGTCTTTGTACTCGGCGGCAATGCGATTGGCGAGGACCGAGATCTCCTCCTGTGCCTGCCCGGCCGTTGTATTCGGCGCCGTTCGTCCAACAACCATCAGCGATCGTGCGCGGCGCGATCGCCCATGCAGATCGTTCGGATCGAAAGCAAGCGGCGCCCAGACTTCAGCGGCGGCCGCAGTCGGAAACTCGAACGCCGGCGGCATCACACCGATCACGGTGAACGGGAGCGTGTCGAGCTTGATGGCCGTTCCGATGATGTCGGGATTTGCCCCGAGTACACGCTGCCAGAATCCGTGACTGACAACGACGACGCGATCTGCGCCGACGACGGCCTCCTCGGGCGTGAACGTGCGGCCGAGAAGCGCGTTGGACTTCAACACCTTGAAAAGGTCCGGCGTCGCTCTCATGCCGGGAACGTTGCGCGGATCGCCGGTGCCGGCGTACGAAAAGTCCACGTGCCGATACGCCGCAATCGACTCGAAGGCGCGCAGTTCGCTACGCCAGTCGTCGAACGTGGGAACGGATACGCGGTCCTGATTACCCTCTGGACTCACCTCCCACACGACCATAATCCGCTCCGGCTCTTCGTAAGGAAGCGGATTGAGGACCACTGACTTGATGACGCTGAAGATGGCGGTGTTGGCGCCAATGCCCAATGCGAGCGTGAGCAGCGCCACCGCGACGAACGTGGGTTGCCGGCGGAGCGTCCGCGCAGCGTAGATGAAGGCGGAGGTCCAGCCGGACACCCGCTCATTCTAAGCGCGCGGCGTAGGACTGCGGCAGGCGCTTTGCGTGGGCCTGCGGTAGGCGCTGCGCGCCTGCGCGACGAGGCCACGCGTGGTCCGTCGTGACGTGGTCTCGGCGCATCGATTTAGCGACGCATTGGGTGGCGGACGAGGGCTTAGGGCAGCCGGACGAAGCCGGTTCTGCATTCGATGTGCTGGCCGACCACGGCGTCATCGACCGCGACACGGCGACAGCTCTTCGCGGCGCGACCGTCTCCGCAATCGCATTGCACGTGGTTACGCAATGCTGGACTACAGCCGGGTGCATGGGGAGGCAGAAGCCGGCATCCCCGCGCTGCGCCGCTTCCTGGCAGTGATTACGGCCGCGGCCGCGATCTGATCAAATCGGGTCCGAGCGTTGAGCCCGGCAAAGACGCGCTCAGCTCGGCTTGCGCACGCTCTTGGCTTTGGATTCTTTCGCGGCCTTCGCGGCGGTCTTCCGCTGCTCGGCCGTCTGCGCGCCGTACTTCTTCGTAAAGCGCTCGACACGACCCTCGGTGTCTATCAGCTTCTGACGACCCGTGAAGAACGGATGGCAGTTCGAGCAGATTTCGAGGTGCAGATCCTTGCGCGTCGACCGCGTCTTCCACGAGGCGCCGCACGCGCAGTGGACTTCGACTTCCTGGTACTGAG
>WNFV01005809.1_pt1 | contig 17315 bp, 18 predicted proteins | sample 5400101 | NCBI WGS metagenome assembly WNFV01 (sample SAMN13153361, study PRJNA577476) | soil metagenome | isolation source: 115 cm soil or saprolite under grassland replicate 1 | place: USA:California | collected 2016-06-15
CCCATCCCGTGGATGAGGCCCCACCACTCGCGGGTTGTGAAGCTCATACGCCTCCTCCCTGTTTGGGGATGGGTGGAGCATCCGCTGGATTATCCCTGCGCATGAGTGCCGATCGGCCCGCCACCGATGGGACTGTTGGCCGGCATGGTTGCTCCTGCCGCCGGAACCCGGCTTCGAACGTGAGCTGCGCAGGCCTACCCGAACGTGGCATCAACCAGGGCAGACGCCCGTGCGGTCGAGAGTCAACGTCGCTACGGGCACATGCCGCCTACTCCGACGTTCGTCGCTTCACTGCCCAGCCGCCCCTTACCTGGTGGGCTGGAGCGGGGTTGTCGGGCAGCAGCGTGGCCGCAACGACCTGCTCAGCAGCGTGCCAAGTACTGCTTGCGGGTTCGCCGCTCCGCGGCTACGGAGCCGACGTGGGCGCGGCGGGGGTGGCTGGTGTGCGACGGCGAGACTTGGTGGCCAACCTGGCCAGCAGGGCGATCGCGGCCGGGTCCTCCTCACCGGGTCGCAGCGCCACCGCGCCGGCGTCGGCGGCGCCCTGCAGCCAGTCGGCGCCCCGCTGGGTCCGCACGATGGTCAGCGTCCAACTGTCCCGCTGGCCCAGCCCACCGGCGGAGATGTCGGCCAGCGAGGCCGCGAAGTCCGGGCACAGCCGGCAGCCCTGGCGGGTGAACGCCTGGAGTTGCTTGAGGGGGATGTCGACCCGCTCCCCGGTGGTGTGGCGCCACACCAGCAGCTTGCCCTTGATGTCGAGCTTGGCGACGTCCTCCAGCGGCACGCCGTGCTCCTGGATCACCTGGCGCAGGCCCTGGTACTGGAAGGTCTTGGAGCACAGCAGCCCGATGGTCAGCTGGATGCGCCGGGCATACTTGTTGACCCGCCGGGCCGGCAGGGTGCCGTTGATCGCCGCCTGGCAACCGGTCCCCACCAGGGCCAGCCGCTCCAGCCCGCGCCGCTCGGCCTGCCGCATGGCCAGCGGGTTGGCCGAGTAGCTGTAGCGCGACCCGGCCGCCGCCAGCACCTCGGCGGGGGTAGTGGCCAGAAACGGCTCGGCGTCCCAGGGGCGGGTGGGTGAGCGGCGCGAGCACAGCGCGCCCTGGATCTGCCCGGTCTGCAGCCCCCAGATCAGCAGGGCGCTGACCAGCCCGCCGTCCTGGGCGGCGGCCAGCACCGCCGGGTGGGTGGCCCGCGCCAGCCAGATCCCCCGGGTGATGCCGAACACCTCCTGCGGCTGGCGTACCCGGCCGTGCAGGGCCTGGTCGCCGTCCAGCTCCCAGGCGCCAAAGCGTGGGCAGGCGCGGGTGCAGACGTCGCAGCCGCGCGCGCCGTGGGCGCAGGCGTCGGCTTGGGTGGTGGGCTCGATGTTGACCGGGTGGTAGCTGGCGGGGTCGTAGTCGAGCACGTTGCGGGGGCAGGCCATGACGCAGGCGCCGCAGCCGGCGCACAGGTCGGTCTGCACGACCTGCCGGTACAGCTCCGGCCAGGAGCTCCTGGTCCTTGTATCCATCGCCGTCCCCTAGTCAGCGGTCGCTCAGCTGGTGGGCCAGCCGCCTGCCGTGGCTCCAGACGGTGGCCACGGTCCATTCAGCCAGCCGCCAGCGCGCTGGAACACGGCCGGACGGCCCGCTCAGGGGATGCCGATGGACCTGGGAAGGTGGTCACCGGGAGGGGCGGCGCCATCCGGGCGCGGGCGGGCGGGGCCGCGGGGGCGGCTCAGGTCCGGATCCTCACCGTCGAGCCGCCAGCCTCCAACTGGGTCTGGCGTCCCTCACCCCAACGCCCGAGACCCTGTGGTGGTGACCGATGAGCCGACCACGGCGACGTCGACCGGTCGGTCTCGCCGCCGATGGCACGGCCTGCTTGGCCCGGGCCGGGAGCGCCAGCCGCCTGCCTTGGCTGGCGGTTGGCCGCCTCTGAGCGCACGACGCTGACGGAATTTCATTGCTGTACGTAATGGCCGCGCCCTGTCCATGTGGCCGTCGTTCCGCCTGTCGACGGCACCTGATCGGGCTTCGGTGGCTGTTGCTCGCCGAAACAGGCCCCCGGCTCCGCGGCGTACCGCACGTCCTGGATCTCCCGCTGTCGGTTGCGTCGACGGATCTGTTCGGGTCAGGTCGAGGGTCCCGATCAACACCGGCCGTTGGCCCCTACCGGCGCGGCCGGCTGGCCCATCTACTGAGTGTGGAGAAGTGGGCCAAGTCTCGCCCCAAGGGCAGGTCGGAGTACGTGAGGAGGCGGTTATGGTGACAACCAACCAGCCCCAGCAAGCACACGGCGGCAGGGCAGGCGAGGGCGTGCCCGGCGCGGCCGCCGGGGACGGCCGCCAGCCGACGGCGGCTCGTCTGACCACCGAGCAGGTCTGGCACCAGGTCGCCAAGGCGTCGTTCGCCGTCCTTGGCTATGTCACCCCGTCGGGGGAGCCCCGCTCCAGCGGCCTTGTGTACAAGCTGATCGAGGGGCGGCTGTACGTGGCGGTGGCGCCCGACAGCTGGAAGGCCAAGCATGTCGCGGCCAGCGGTCGGGTGGCGGTGACGGTGCCGGTGCGCCGGGGCGGGCTGCTGTCGCTGGTGGCGCCGATCCCACCGGCCACGATCAGCTTCCACGGGGCGGTAGTCGTGCACCCGGCCGGCTCACCCGAGGCTCGCTCACGCCTTGGGGAGCTGGCTTCCCTGATCCCGAAGGAGCGGCGGGCCTCTGGCTCGGTTATCGAGGTCGTCCCCGAGGGCGAGTTCCTCACCTACGGCCTGGGCGTGCCGCTGCGGAAGATGCGCGACCCGGCCGCCTCGCAGGCACGCGTGCCGGTAGCGCGAGACGGGCGGGCACGATGACCACGTCACGCGCCGACCCGACGATCGCGTCTCCAGATCACGGGTCCGTCGGGACCGATCAGCTGGAGCTGAAGGCCAGGATCGATGGGATCCTGAACCGCTGGCCTGCTGTCAGCCTGGCGGTGGGGGTGGTTCGCGACGGATCCCTCGAGTGGTTCCACGGGCACGGGGTCGCGGACATCGCCTCGGGCATACCCGTCACCGAGGACACGGTCTTCCGGGTCGGCTCCCTCACCAAGACCTTCACCGCGATCGCGGTGCTGCAGCTGTGGGAGCACGGGCGCATCGACCTGGACGCGCCCGCCAACCACTACCTGCGTGCCTATCGGCTGATCCCCGCCAAGGCGAGCTTCCGGCCGGCGACCGTGCGGCAGCTGCTGACCCACACCGCCGGGATCCCCGAGGTGCTGCACCCGCTGGACGTGGTCAGGCCGCTGTTCGGCGAGACGGTGAAGCTGGGACGGCCGGTGCCCACCCTGGCCGAGTACTACCGCGGGGGTCTCCGCATCGGGGTCGAGCCGGGTCGCAGGTTCATCTACACCGACCACGATTTCGCCACCCTCGGCCAGCTCGTCCAGGACGTGAGCGGCAAGCGCCTGGACCGCTACCTGCGCGAGCGCATCTTCGAGCCCCTGGGCATGGCCGACACCGACCTCCTGCGATCCGAGCGGGTCCGGTCGCGCCTGGCGACGGGATACAACCTGGGGTCCGGTGGCGCCAGGGCGGTCACCGACTATGAGGTGGTGACGGTGGGCGGCGGCGCCGCCTACTCCACCCCCAGGGACATGGCTCGCTACCTCGCCGCGCTGCTCGCCGGTGGCCTAGGCGAGCACGGCGCAGTGCTCAAGCCGGCGACGCTTGCCACCATGTTCGCGCCCCACTACCAGCCTGACGCCCGCCTGCCGGGTGTCGGGCTGGCGTTCTCCCGGTTCGACCTCGGCGGGCATCTCGCCGTTGAGCACGGCGGGATCCTGCCCGGCTTCACCTCGCAGATCTTCGTGGCTCCCGACGATGGGGTCGGGGTGATGGCCTTCACCAACGGGGCCCGGCTTGCGATGTTGTGGCTCCCGGGCGAGGTTGGACGGCTGCTCAGCCACCTGCTCGGTGTCGCGGACGAGGGCCTCCGGACCGATGTTCCGCACCATCCCGAGGTCTGGGGCGACCTGTGCGGTTGGTATCAGCTCTCCGCCAAGCTGACCGATGCGCGGGCGAGGTCCACGATCGGCGCTGGGGTCGAGGTGTTCGTCCGGCGTGGTCAGCTCATGCTTCGAGGCCTGAGCCCGATCCCCGCGCTGTACCGGGGCTTTGCGCTTCACCCTGACGACGAGAGCGACCCGTACGTGTTCCGGATCGACCTGTCCGACTTTGGGCTCGGCACGGCGAGGGTTGTGTTCAGCCGCGAACCCGGCATGGGGACCACGCGAGTCCGCAGCGAGCTGCTCCCGTTGTCGCTCCACAAGCAGGCGGCCAGCAAGAACCCTCGCTTGTGGATCAGCGGCGCGCTTGGCGCGCTTGCGCTGGCCACCACGGCGACGGCCGCTCGGCGGCGTCGCAAGCGATCCGAGGGGGTGTCGGCATGAGCGTCGCGACCACCACGACCACCGAGCTGTGGCGGATGAGCGCCACGGACCTGGCCCAGGCGATCAGGTCCAGGCAGACCTCCAGTCGAGAGGTCGTCGAGGCCCACCTGCGGCGGATCGAGGCGGTGAACCCCGCCGTCAACGCCGTCACGGTCATGCTGGGCGAGCAGGCGCTCGAGGCCGCCAAGGCGGCTGACCGTGCAGTCGCCGATGGGGGTCATCTGCCGCCGTTCCACGGCATCCCGTTCACGATCAAGGAGAACATCGACCTCGCCGGCACCCCAACCACTCAGGGACTCAAGGCGCTGGCGGACGCCTATCCGGGTCTGGACGCCCCCAACGTCGAGCGGGTCCGGGCTGCTGGGGCGATCCCGATCGGCCGCACCAACTGTCCCGACTTCGGGATTCGCTGGCACGCCGGCAGCGAACTGTGGGGAGCGACCATCAACCCGTGGGACCGGTCCCGGACCCCCGGCGCCTCCCAGCGGCGGCGAGGCCGCGGCGCTCGCCACCGGCATGACGCCGCTGGGGATTGGGGGCGATATGGGCGGGTCGCTGCGCTGGCCGGCCCAATGCTGCGGGATCAGCGTGCTCAAGCCCACCCTCGGTCGCATCCCGCATGCGACCACCATCGAACCGGTGGATGGGCCGATTAGCATCCAGCTGATGATGGTCGAGGGCCCGATGGCCCGGCGGGTGGGCGACCTGCGAGCCGCCTTGGCGGTGCTGGCCGGGCCGAGCTGGCGCGACCCGTGGACGGTGCCGGCACCACTCCGGGTCCCCAACCCGCCAGGCCCGTCCGGGTGGCCCTGGTGGTCGACCCGGCCGGGCAGGGCATCGCCAAGCAGGTGCAGGACGGGGTTCGGAAGGCGGCCAGGGCGCTGGAGGACGCCGGCTACGCCGTCGAGGAGGTCGAGCCGCCGTCGATCGAGGTGGCGGCGAAGACCTGGCTGGACATGCTCAGCGCCGACATGCGGCCGGCGCTGCAGATCATGTCGTTCCCGTGGGGAGCTGACACAGATCGGTTCGTGTCGGCGCTGTTCGAGTTGGCCCCCGAACCGAACCCGATGACGACCCCCCAGAACTTCGTGGTTCGGCAGTGGCTGTTGCGGGCGTGGGGCCAGTTCCAGGAAGAGCACCCGCTGGTCGTCGCCCCGATCTGCAGCGATGTCCCCTTCGAGGTCGGCAAGGACCTGACCACCGCTGGGGTGGCCGAGATCCTCCGCGGCATGCGCATGGCCATCGCCGTCAGCGCGCTGGGCCTGCCCGCCGTGGCGCTGCCGGTGGGCGTCGGGGACGGGCTGCCGCAGGCGGTGCAGGTGATCGGCCCTCGCTACCGGGAGGACCTGTGCCTGGATGCCGCGGCGGCGCTGGAGGACCGGGTCGGGATCATCACGCCGATCGATCCCAGGTGGCGGTGAGGACGATGCGCAGCTCGATCGACAGGCTGACCGCATTGGACCAGCTGATGCTGCGGGCCAGTAAGATCTGGCCGCAGGACATCGGTGCCCTGGCGCTGCTGGACGGAACCGGCCTGCTCGAACCGGGCGGCCGCTTCCGGATCGAGACTGTGCGCGAGGCGATCGGGTCCAGGCTGCACCTCGCCCCTCGGTTGCGGCAGGTCGTTTACGTTCCGCGGCGAGGGCTCGGCGGACCGCTGTGGGTGGACGCCCCAGCCTTCCAGCTCAGCGAGCACGTCCGGGTCCTTTCCCTTCCCGCCGGCACCGGTGAGGCCGAGTTGCTCCTGGCGATCGAGCGCCTGCGACGACAGCGCCTGGACCCGTCGCGCCCCCTCTGGGAGATGTGGTTCCTGACGGGACTGCCCGAGGAACGGATCGCCTTGTTCGTGAAGCTGCACCACGCCATCGCGGACGGCATGGCGGCGATGACCACGATCAGCGCCTTCCTCGATCCCGCGCCGGACGCGCCCACCGCACCGGCCCGCCCGTGGGCACCCACGCGACCGCCGTCGGCACGCGCGCTCCTCGCCGACAACCTCGTGCGCCACGTCGAGCGGCTCGCCGGCGCGTTGTCCGCGCTTGCCCGGCCCCGGACCACCCTGCGGCGGCTGCGGGCGGCGTGGCCGGCGATCCGCGAGCTCCTCGCGGAGAAGCCCGCGTCCGAGACGAGCCTGGACCGCATGGTCGGTGCCGGCCGCAACCTCGCCCTGATCCGAACCGCCCTCGACGCGGTCAAGGAGGCCGCTCACGCCCACGACGCGACGGTGAACGACGTCCTGCTGGCGGTCACGGCCGGCGGCCTGCGCGCGCTGCTGCGTCGCCGTGGCGAGCCGGTCGAGGGCACCACGGTGCGGGTCTATGTGCCCGTCTCGTTGCGCCGACGCGTGCGCGGGCCCCAGCAGGGCAACCTGATCGCGCAGATGGCGGTCCCGCTCGCCCTCGGGGGGTCCGATCCTGGCCGCAGGCTCCGGCAGATCGCCGCGGAGACCGCCAGACGGAAGGTGAGGGCTCGCACGTCCCTGGGGACGCTGATCGGCGGCCGGATCGCGAGGGGGCTGATGCTGAAGGCCGTGATGCGGCAACGCGTCAACGTGGCCACCGCGAGCATCCCCGGCCCCACGGCGCCGCTCTACCTTGCCGGGGCGCGGCTGCTCGAGGTGTTCCCGGTGCTGCCCCTCATCGCCAACGAACCCCTCGGCGTCGGCGCGCTGTCGTACGCGGGAGCGTTCGACATCGGCGTCGTCGCCGACCGGGACGCGTTCCCCGATCTCGACGTCTTCGCAGCGGGCGTGCGCGAGGAGCTGCACGCACTTGGCGTGCCCGCCTGTCTCACGTCAATCCCGGATGCTGAAGGGGTACTGCCATGACGACACTGCCAATTCGAGACGTGTCCCTCTTCGTCGACGTCGTCGGACGCGGCCACCCGCTGCTGCTCATGCACGGCGGCCCCGGGCTTGACCACTGCTCGCTGCTGCCGTTCCGGCGTTGCGCGGACCGGTTCACCCTGGTCTTCTACGACCACCGCTGCAACGGACGGTCAGTGGGCGCTCCCGTGTCGTCCATGACCTGGGAGAACCTGACGGCGGACGCCGAAGCGCTCCGTCAGCGGCTGGGCTTCGACAAGTGGGCGGTGCTGGGCCACTCGTTCGGCGGCCACGTGGCGCTGGAGTATGCGCTGCGCTACCCCGACAGCCTGTCGCACCTGGTGCTGCTCGACACCGGCGGCGAGGGCCGTTGGGCGCGGGAGAACGCGCCGAAGGTCCTCGCCAGACGTGGCTACGGCCCCGAGAAGGTGGAGCTGGTCCGGCGCTGGTTCAACGGCGAGTTCGCGCCGGCGGAGATGTTCCGGATGTCCATGCGGATCGCAGGCGCGTACTTCTCCCACCCCACCATCCCGCTGCTGGCGCGCGACTTGCTCCAGGGCGGCTGGCGCACGAAGGTGCGGCCGGAGCCGTTCATCTTCGCCGGGCGCCACCTGCTCAAGGGCTGGACGGTCATGGACCGCCTCGGCGAGATCACGGTGCCGACGCTGATCATGGCGGGACGTGATGACTTCGTGTTCCCGCCGGAGTGTCAGCGCGAGCTGGCGGCCGGGATCCCCGACGCGCGCCTCCGGATCATCGAGCGCGCCGGCCACAGCCCGCACGTGGAGCAGCCCGCCGAGGTCATGCAGGCCCTCAGGGACTTCATCTCCGCGGACGTGCCTGCGGGGCGGTGAGGGCGGTGCGGACCAGAGGCCTGCTCAGCGACCACGCGCCCGACCAGATCCCGGCCTCCCACTACGACCTGGTCGAGTGCCCACCGGTCGCCGCCCTCACCACGGTTACCTCCGAGGGCTATCCACAGACCTCGGTGGTGTGGTGCGACTTCGACGGCGAGTGCGTGCGGGTCAACACCATGCGCGGCTTCGCCAAGGAGCGCAACATGCGCCGCAACCGGTGGGTCACGCTGCTGTGCTACGACCCGCGCCACACCCTCCGCTACCTCGAGATCCGCGGCACCGTCGTCGAGATGACCCAGGCGGGCGCCGCCGGGCACCTGGACGACCTCGCCTCCAAGTACGCCGGCCGGCCGATCCGCTACTTCGGCGACGCCATCCCGGCCCGGTTCGCCGAGACCGAGATCCCGGTGCTGTGCCGGATCCGGCCGACCCACGTGGTCGCGCTGGACGCGACGGGGAACAAGGAGGGACGGGGATGACCACGCTGTCCGCGTCCCAGACGCTGCCGATTCCCGCCTCGCACCTGGACCTGTTGACCCGGCCGATCTGTGGGGTGCTCACCACCATGGGCGCTGATGGGCAGCCCCAGTCGAGCCTGGTGTGGGCCGATCACGACGGCGCCTGCGCCCGGGTCAACACCACACTGGAACGGCAGAAGGGTCGCAACCTGCTCGCCAACCCCAAGGTAAGCCTGCTGGTCGTCGACCCCGACAACACCGGCCGCTTCATCCAGATCCGCGGCGACGCGGAGCTGGTCACCGACGGCGCGCTCCACCACCTCGACGCGCTGACCCGCAGCTATACCCGTCATCCCCGCTACTACGGCCACATCTACCCGGTCGCGCAGCGTGCGCGAGAGAAACGGGTCATCTGCCGCATCCATGCCGGGCGCATCACCCTGGACGCGATCCACGCCTGAGCCGGGAGCCAAGGAGGAGGTCACGCACCGCCGCCCTGCTCGAGGCCGTCACGCCTGCGGGGGCTGGGCGGCGTGGTCCGTCACCAGAAAGGAGGTGGTTCCCGGTGGCCAGGGTTCCAGCACGGGAGCCCAGGCCGCGGACGGTGCTGCAAGAAGCGGAGAGCTCGGCCCGCGCCCGGCCCGCTGGAGCGGCTGAGCCCGCTGGATGTTAGCAACCTGCGGGTCGAGGACCGCGGCCTGCCTGATGCACGTGGCGGCACTCGCCATCCTGGAGGGGGCGCCGCTGCTGGACGCCTCCGGGCAGCCTCGGCTGGACCTGCTGCGGCAGCATCTGCGACGTCGGTTGCAGTTGGCGCCTCGCCTGCGCCAGGTGCTGGTGCGGCCACGCGTGTCGGGTTGGGGCCGCCGCTGTGGGTCGACGACGTCGGCTTCGACCTGCGCCAGCACGTGCAGACCCGGGCGGTCCCCGCCCCGGGCGACCAGGCCGCCCTGCTCAAGCTCTGCGCGCAGCTGAACCAGCCGCCGCTGGATCGGTCGCGGCCGCTGTGGGAGCTGTGGGTGCTGAGTGGGCTGGTCGACGGCAGGGTGGGGTTGCTGGTCCGGTTTCATCATGTGGTCGCCGACGGCATCGCCGCGCTGGCGCTGCTGGGGGCATTGTTCGATGCCACCCCCGACGCGCCGGCCCCGGCGGCGCAGCCGTGGACTCCCGGGCCGGTGCCCAGCGGCTGGGAGCTGCTGGCTGACAACCTGCGTCGCCAGCGCGCTGGGCTGGCCGGCGCCTGGTCCGCGCTCCGGCGCCCCGGCGTGCTGCTGGATCGCCTCTGGCGGCTGGTCCGGCAGGTCGGCCGCGTGGCCGGCAGGGGCTGGCCCAGCGGGTGTCGCTCAACCGCCCCGTCGGCAGCCGCCGCCGGCTGCTGCTGGTCCGCGCCGACCTTGGCCGCGCTAAGGCGGTCGCCCACGCCCACGGCGGCACGGTCAACAACGTGGTGTTGGCGGCGGTAGCCGGTGGCGCCCGGCGGCTGCTGCAGGCTCGCGGGGAGCTGCCGCCGGGCTTGGTCCTCCACGCCGCGGTGGCGGCGTCGATCCGCGGCCCCGCCGAAGCGCGGGCCGGCGGCAACCGGGTAGGGATTCTGCTGGTGCCACTGCCGGTGGGCGAACCCGACCCGATCCGCCGCCTCGAGCAGATCACCCAGGCAACCAGGGAGGCGAAACGCCGGCCGGTCTACCAGCCCAGCGGCCGGTTGCTGCAGCGGTGGATGGTGCGGGCGATGGTCCACCAGCGGCTGGTCCACCTGTTCGTGAGCAACCTGCCCGGCCCGCCGATGCCGCTGTACCTGGCGGGGCGCGGGTGCTGGAGGTGTTCCAAGTGGGGGTCGTGCAGGGCAACGTCACCCTGGGCGTGGGGGTGCTGTCGTATATACCGGACGGCTGAACTTCGACCTAGTCAGCGACGCCGACGCCGTCCCCGACGCGGCGGTGTTCGCCGCCGGACTGTCGGATGCCCTCCACCAGTTGGGGGCCGGATCGCCGGAGCCGCCCGGTCAGGCGGACAAGGGGACGCGGTGATGGCGGCACTGAGAATGTCCCATCGAGGCCCAAGACGTCGCTGGCAGGCGCTGTTCAGCACGCCTGGCGATAACAGGAAGGAGGCGGTAATGCGGATCGGACGCGTGGCTGGGCCAGCCGTCCTGGCGCTGGTCGGCTATGACCGGGTGGTCCGCCCCTGGCTGCGGGGCTGGGGCGCCAGCGACCAGGAGCGCCGAGCGCCCCTGCCCGGCGATGAGCACGTCCGTGGCCGCTACCAGAGCACCCATGCCCTGACGATCGGGACCTCGCCCTCCGAGGTGTGGCCCTGGATCGTGCAGCTGGGCTATGGCCGCGGCGGCTGGTACAGCTACCACCGGCTGGAGCGAGCCGTGGGTGCGGGCAACTTCGCCGAAGGCGGCAGCGGCCGGCGGATCGTCGCCGACCTGCAGGGGCTTTCGGTCGACGACACCGTGCTGTTGAGCCCCAACGGCGGGCTGACGGTGGTCGGCCTGGGGGCCCCCCGCAGCCTGGTCCTGCGCTACCGGATGGATGCGTTCAGCGCCTCGCCGGCTTCCGGGCGGTCTTATATTGAGATTTCGGAGTCAGGGTGACAGGACACCAGCGCCGTGACCTGGGCCTTCGCAGCCGATGAGCGTCACCTCAACTCTGAAAACTCAATAATACTGAGATTTCGGGGTCGAGGTGACACGGCCTCAGCGCCAAGAGCTGCGGCTTCGCCGCCAAGGAGCGTCACTCCAACGCGGAAACCTCGATAAGGGACATTCCGGAACCTAGCCTCGGTTTCTCGCGGGACGTCGCGTGGTGCTGCTGAGTCTGTACAAACCCTCCTGAGCTGGGAGGACGCGGCTTCTCGGTCGATTCCTGGGCGACCTGCGGGCAGAGCTGGATGCGCGGAGGGGTCCCCGGGCCCAAGCGTGGCGGGCCGTTCGGCCCTGTCCGGCCCCGTCGGGCAGGCCCACACTCAGGATGGCCGGGGGCAGCCAGCGATGCTGCCTCCCGGGGGAGGCTGCCGGGCCGGGCGGGCAGCCCGGGCGGCGCCTGAGGGAAGGAGTCGCCATGACCGCCTGGGCCGTGTTGGAGGCGCTGGGGGTGGGGATCGCGGTCCTGCTCCTGGCCTGGACCTTGCTGCTGTATGTGCCGTTCCGGTGGCGCCCGGTCGGGATCTACCTGTTCATTCCGAAGCTGGCTGCCGGCGCGTTCACCCCGTTCATCGCCGCCGCCGGGCTGCTGCTTGCCCTGGTGGGCGGGCTGGCTGGCTCCTGGTGGCTGGCGGTGCCGGCCGGCCTCGCCGCCGTGGGGGCCGCCATCGTGGTGGTGCGCCTGGGCCTGCTGCGCGCCGACCTGGCCGCGGCCCTCGGCCCCGACAGGGCAGGGCGGATCCCAGCCGAACGTCGGTCGAGGATGGTGGGCCACTGGTGGCGTGGACGGCTGCCGACCGTCCCGGAGCCGCGGCTGCGCCAGGACGTCGCCTTCGCGACGGTGCCGGGCGGCGGCCGCAAGCTGCTGTGCGACCTGTGGCAGCCCCCGGCCGGCGTGCCGGCTTCGGGGCTGGCGGTGGTCTACCTGCACAGCGGCGTCTGGTGCGCCTTTGACAAGGACGTCGGGACGCGGCCGCTGTTTCGCCACCTGGCGGCGCAGGGCCACGTGGTGGTGGACGTGGCCTACCGGCTGTTTCCCGAGACCGACCTGCCCGGCATGGTCGCCGACGCCAGGCGGGCGGTGGCATGGGTGAGGAGGCACGCCGCCGACCTCCAGGTCCAGCCCGACCGGATCGTGGTGGCCGGCGGGTCAGCAGGTGGCCATCTGGCGCTGCTGGTCGCCTACGCGCCCGACGACCCGGCCCTGACCCCGGCCGAGCTGGCCAGGTCCGACCCGCGGGTCTGCGCGGCCGTGTCGCTGTACGGGCAGGCCGACCTTGCCGCCCACTACCACCACACCAGCCAGCAGAAGACCTGCCGGCCTGACGACCCGCAGCCCGACTGGGACGCCCCGCCGCCACCGTGGATGGCGCGCCTGTTCGGCCCCGACGCCGCCCGGCTGAAGCTGCACATAGCACCGGCCGGCCGGCTGGATTGGCTGGTCGGCGGGACCCCCAGCGAGCTCCCTGAGCGCTACGCCCAGCTGTCACCGGTCCACCGCGTCCACCCGGGCTGCCCACCCACGCTGCTGGTCCACGGCGAACACGATGAGATGGCGCCGGTCGCCGCCATGCGGCAGCTGCACCGGCGCCTGGCGCAGGCGGGCGTGCCTGTGACCGGCGTGTACCTGCCCCACACCGACCACGGCTTCGACCTGCTGGCCACCGCCTGGTCACCCCCCGCTCGCGCGGCCATCCACGTCCTGGAGCGCTTCCTGGCCGTCCTGGCCGCCACCGACCAACCAACAGGAGCCCAGTCCGGACACCACGCGGAAACCCGATGAGTCAGCAGCCGGCCGGTGGCGAGCCGGAGGGCCGCCCGAGCATCAACGGCAGGGATCGAGGCTGGAAGGGGGACCTGCGATGAGGGTCCTGGTAACGGCGGCAAGCAAGCACGGCGCAACCGAGGAGATCGCCGAGCGGATCGGTGCCGTGCTCGCTGCCCATGGCGTCGATGTTGACGTCAAGAAGCTGCAGGAGGTCAGCGGGCTGGGCGGCTACGAGGCGGTCGTGCTGGGAAGCGGCATCTACCTGGGCAAGTGGCTCAAGGAGGCGCGCCGCTTCGTCGACGCCCACGCGGCCGAGCTCGCCCAGCGCCCGACCTGGCTGTTCGCCAGCGGCTCCATCATGGGCGATCCCCCGGTCGGCGACGACCCCAACGCCATGGGAGCCGGGCTGGTCGAGCGGCTGGTCCAGACGACCCACGCGCGCGAGCTCAAGTTGTTTGCCGGGAAGCTGGACCTGCGCAAGCTGGGCTTGGCCGAGAAGGCGTCGGTGCGCATGACGCGTGCCAGCGAGGGCGACTACCGCGACTGGCAGGCGATCGATGACTGGGCAGCCGCGATCGCGCAGCAGCTCCAGCAGGGCCGCGTCGGCGCCGGCAGCCCTGATGCACGCGCCTGAGGTCGTCGGCGGTACCACCCCGATTGCGGCCTGCCGGCGGGGCGGCCTGGCTACGCTCCCGGCTTGCTCACGAACGAGACGAACCTCAGGCTGGTCGTGGGCAGCGCCCCGATAACCTCCCAGCAGCCCTCGGTGGGGAAGTCGACGCCGCTGGCCTGAAAGCCGCCGTCGCCGTAGCCGTCCGAGACATGGGCTCGCGCCGGCGGAGCAGGGCCGTCCAGCCGCCGGCCGGTGAGCTGCAGCCCGCCGGTGGCCACCCGCAACAGCCGAACTTCATGCCGACCGAGCCGTCCTGGGCGACCAGCTCTGGTCCGGCGTGGGTGACGCCGCGCGGCCACAGCCCGCCAACCCACAGCTTGCCGTTACCGTGGGAGCTGCCCCAGCCAAAGAAGTCGTCTGGTGACACCCCAGGCGGGCCGACTCGGCAGGGTAGCGTCACCGGGCAGCGCTTGGCGTCGTCAAGCGCGACCGGGCGTGGCGGTCTGGCCACCGTGGTGGCGGGGACGACGGCCGGCTTGGCTGGTTTGTCGCCGTCGCAGCTGGCCAGGCCGCTGGCGGCCAGCAGCAGAGCGGCTAGGCCGACGGCGATCCGCGAGGCGGTCGGTTGCGGCATCGCACCTTCCTACGCCGCACCCGCGCTGGCAGTTCCCCGCGTCAACCTCCCCCAACCATCACCAAGGTGGCTGCGCGAGCGCTTTGAAGCAGATGATCGCACAGGCCAGCAGCACCACGCCCGCTGGATGCGCGGTAGCGCAGCCGGATCGTGACACCAAGTGGCTACGGCGGCTGCGCTCGCGATCCGGTTCAGCCAGCGTCGGCGCCTGGTCGACGGCGCAGGTGGTGGCGGCCGTGGTTGAGCGCCATCGCCCCGCATACGGCCAAGCCGAGCAGGGGTGACACCCATGACAGCACGAACGCGGCCCCATGGATGGCCGGGCCGACCAGGAACTGCATCCGGGTGGCTGCCACCGTCGCAGGCGGCAGCCGATGCAACCGGTCGTTGTGGATGACCCAGGCGAACAGGGCCACCCCCGCCAGGGCCAGCAGCACCAGCACCCCGCTGTAGAGCGCTGCCGCCGTCCGGGCCGCCTCGCCCCCGCCCCAGGTGCTCGGCCAGGACCGCGGTGGGGAACGGGAGCAGTGCCGTCCGCAGCAGCACGTTGAGGTTGAGCACCAACAGCGGCCCATCCACCTGCACCACCTGCTCGAGGATCCAGTGGTGGTTGAGCCAGAGCACGCCGATGGTCAGAAAGCTGACCAGGTAGCTGGGGCGGGCGCAGGTCGATGACCGGCAGGGTGATGGCGATGGCGAGCACGCCGTCGCTGAAGGCCTCCAGCCGACTCTTGGTCACCGTCCCACCGTTGCTGGCGGGCCCAGCTGCAGAGGACGCCCCGCGAAGCGGCCGTCACCAGCCGATCTTTCCCTTGAAGGTGAACCGCTGTGACGGCCTCACTGGGGGGTCCACTGCTTGAGCCAGTGGGCCTTCAGCAACCCTTCCTGCACGAAGGGATCGGTGTCCACCGCATGCTGGGCCTGCTGGTCGTCGTCGGCCTGGAAGGTGATCAGCCCACCGGTCCGGTCCGTGAAGGGCCCACCGAGGTAGCCGGGCAACCCGAGGTCGCGCCAGTGGGCGACATGCCTGGGGACCGTGGCACGGATACGGTCTGGGTCATCCTCCATGAGGTAGAAGTACGCGAACCGAGCGCTCAACTGCGCCTCCTTTGCTCCCGCAGGCAGGGCAGTGACCCCGCCAAGAGGTTCGTCTGCGCATGCACCGGGTCGGATTCACGCACAGTGTGTTGCCGGCCGCCATGGGGACCTCCACGCTCCCCCCGGGCGCAGCACCGCACTGGACTGGCCGTCAACGTCGCTGTCGGCGCCTCCAGCTTGTGCCGTCGCCCTTCCATCGGGAGCTGGGTCCGGGGATGATCGGCGGGGAGGCGACCATGGGCCAGTTCGCCAGCCGCTATGACCGCCTGAGTGTCCAGGACACTGGGTTTCTCTACCTCGAGCACGCCGGCCTGCCCCAGCATGTCGCCATCCTGGCCGTCGCCGAGGCCGGACCGCTGCATGACCGGGATGGGCGCGTGCGGCTGGACGCGGTGCGCCAGGAGCTCGGGCGCCGCCTGCACCAGGTTCCCCGGCTGCGCCAGGTCGTGCTGCGCCCCCCGCTGACCCAAGGGCTGCCGCTGTGGGTCGACGACCCCGCCTTCGACCCTGCCAACCACGTCCGCGTCGTCCAGCTGCCCCCGCCCGGCGGCGAGCGGGAGCTGTTGGCGCTGTGCGACCAGCTGTGCCTGCGGCTGCTGGACCGCGCCCGTCCGCTGTGGGAGCTGTGGTTGGTGACCGGACTGGCCGAGGGCCGGGTGGGGCTGGTGCTCAAGCTGCACCACGCGCTGGCCGATGGGCTGGCCGCCGTCCAGATCGCCGGCGTGCTGCTGGACGCCAGCCCAGACGCTCGGAGCCCTGCGCCGCCCCCCTGGCAGCCGCGGTCGGTGCCGTCGGGGTGGGCGCTGGTGGCCGACAACCTGCGGGGGCGAAGCGCTGCGCTGGCAGCGGCGCTGGCCCGGCTGCGCCATCCCGGGACGCTGACGGCCCAGGCACGCGTGCTTGCGGGGGCCTGGCGCATGGTGCGGAGTGGTCGGGGCGCTCGCCGAGCTCCCCGGTGCGTCGGCCGGTGGGCGGCCGCCGGCGGCTGGTCCTGGTGCGCGCGCGCCTGTCGGTCGTCAAGCAGGTCGCCCACGCCCATCATGCGACCGTCAACGACGTGCTGCTGGCCGGCGTCGCCGGTGGCCTGCGGGCGCTGCTGCTGGGACGTGGCGTGCCGGTGGAGGAGCTGACGCTTCGCGCCTCGGTGCCGGTGGCGCTGCGGGCAGCGACCGCCGCGGCCGCGCTCGGCAACCAGGTGGGGCTGATGGTGGTGCCCCTGCCGGTGGATGAGCCGGATGCGGTCCAGCGGCTGCGGCACGTCACCCAGGCCACCACCCAACGCAAGCAGCGGCCCGACGTGCTGGCCGGCCTGCGGCCGGTTGGGTCGCTGACCCTGCTGCGGGCCCTGAACCGCTACAGCCGCCACCAGCACCTGGTGGACGTGTTCGTCACCAACGTCCCCGGCCCACAAGTGCCCTTGTTCATGTGGGGCGCTCGGCTGCTGGAGGCGTTCCCGGTCGTGCAGGTGGCCGGGAACGTCACGCTGAGCACCGCCGTGCTGTCCTACGACGGCCAGCTCAACATCGGCATCCAGAGTGACCCCGACGCCCTTCCGGACGTAGACATCTTCGCCGACGGACTGCGCCGGTCGCTGGACGAGCTCGCCGAGGGAGCCTGAGGCATGCTCGCCGCAACTGTGGTGCGCCTCCGGCCTTCCGTTCGAAGCACCGGCTGGTCCGCACCGCCTTTGGGGACGTTCGATCCGCGCCGCCTTGGGGACCAATCCGATGCAGGCCTGGTTGCCATTGAGCAGGACACAAGCAAGCCGACCACGGGCGTCCCCGGCACACGCTCATGACCGGGAGTCGCCGCCGTAGGTTACGAGGTGGCCGCGAGCTTGCCGGCCGAGGCCTTCCCGCCTGGCTTGAGACGCCGCCGTGACGACTGCCGATCAGCGCCCGGAGGAGCGCGCCATCCGCCACCGCACCCAGGGCGACCGGCGGCTGCCAGAACAGCAACCCGGGCAGCACGACCACGGCGCCCACCGCCACCACGAATGGCC
>WNFV01017708.1_pt1 | contig 17314 bp, 20 predicted proteins | sample 5400101 | NCBI WGS metagenome assembly WNFV01 (sample SAMN13153361, study PRJNA577476) | soil metagenome | isolation source: 115 cm soil or saprolite under grassland replicate 1 | place: USA:California | collected 2016-06-15
CCTACGGGCGCGAGGGCCGGGCTTCCCCGGGCGCTTCTGCTCGGGCTAGGAGGGAGACGACGGATCGACCGACAACGAGGGCTGCGGGAAGAGCGACTCCTCAGGCGTGGGGTGAACGCCGGGTGCATCGACGACCGCCGACTCAAGAACGATCCAGGCCGGGGGGTTGTCCTCGTACACCGACGCCCACGCCATCAGCTGTCGCGTCGCCAGATCGAAGTACGCCGTCCACGTGATCGGATCCTGCTCGCTCGTGAAGCTGAGCGCCGTCGCGCTCCGCCCGCCCGGATCCTCGACGTGGTCGGTCCGACGAACGCCCTCGAGCCCGCCCGCCACCTCGAAGAGCGCTGCACGAAGGTCAGGCGTCACGTTCGAATAGTCGAGCAGGAGCATCGTGATCATACGCCACGTGCGTTCCGGCTCGGGATGCCCCGTGAGGATGTCCGTGTACGGGCTCTCGGTCTGCAGCTGTTTCGCGAGCATCTTCGGATCCGTCGATAGCCCGGATACGTCCTTCCCCGCGAAGAGCTCGGCCGGGAACTCGCCGCCGTCGTACACGCCCGTCGGGGGGCTCGGATACTTGTCCTGCCGCGTGCTGTTGTTGCGGACCTCGCCCGAGCCGTCGAGCGCCCACCACGTCTCCTCATCACGGATCCACCCATCCGTCGCCTCGGAGCTTCGGATGCCAAGGTAGAAGTACTCGCCTGGGTCAAGAACCAGGCGTGGGTTGACCTGCCCCTTCCCGCCGCTTCCGGGCTCTACTCGCTCGCGTATGAGCCCGGAGAGCAGCGTTAGCCCGCCGCCGATCACGGCGAAGGCGACAACGAGCGCGACCGTCGCGGCCGCGACTCGCCCGTGCCGCCGCTTCCGAGCCTCCCGCTCGAGCAGACGCTCGAACGCTCGATCGGGAGGGGTCAGGCGCTCACTCACCCGGCGAAGTCGCTCCCCCACGTCAGTCATTTGCGATCACCCCATCTCCTTCGCCAACGTGGCTCTCCCGCGAGCGGCCAACACCCGAACCGTTGCCGGACTGATCCGCAGCATCTCGCCCGCCCGCCCCGAGGAAAGGTCGAGCACGTCCATCAGGACGACGGCGGCCCGTTGCCCTGGAGGAAGCGGCCCGAGAACGCGCACGACCGCGTCCCGCTGTTCCACCGCCGCCATCTCGTCGTCAGGCGGGATCTGGTGGACTGCCTTCCGGACCGCCACCGCTGCGCGCCGCAAGCGGCTCCTCCAGAGATTCATCGCTGTCCTGTAGAGGTATCCGACGGCATCCGGCCCCGTGGCTACGCTCTCCCACCGTGGCCACAGCGCCAGGAAGGCGTCCTGCATGACCTCCTCGGCCTCGTGGCGGTTGCGCGTCAGCAGCCGCAACGCCCGGAACAGCGCCTCGTGGTGGTCGGCGAAGAACGCCTCGAACTCGGCAGGTTGCCCGGACCCATCGGCGCGCCCATCCCGCCGTCGGGACAACGTCGCGACCTCGTCCATCGGTGCCATGTACGCGCAGGATGCCGGGTTCCGTTTACGGTTGAAAGCGGAAATCCAACTGGAATCGGGTCGCCCTTGCCAGCCGCCCTCCCGAAGGATCGATATCACACCCCGTCAGGCCTAAAGGGTTCAGAATCCACGATTCGCGGGTCGCGGAGCCTGTGGGGTGCATTTATTCGGTCCACCCTCGTGAGCAGGCCATTTGGTCCTGGCGCCGAACCAGGGCTGGCTCTGTCCGTGGAGCTGCCGGGGGTTCGCCGACGCACCAGACGGCACCCCTTCGAAGTTGAGCGGAAGGCGCTCAGGGTTGGCCCGCGAGTCCTCAATCGGACCCGGCCGAGTCGGGGCCAGTCGTCGTGCCCGCTACTCCATGCTCGAGCTCCAGATAAACGTGTGGGTAGACGACGATCTTCTCCGCACCTCCTACGCGGACGTGAGCGACGGGCCGGTGCCGGAGCCGCTTGGCGTGCGGAAGGAGCAGGTCCGGATGTGGGTCGCATCGCCTCGGCGCTGGCGCGTCCGGTTCCCGGCCACCGAACAGGGTCGGGACGGTGAAGTGTGGTGGAGCACCGACCCGAACGGCTTCACAACGGGCGTGGCCGGACGGTGCAGTCTCCCGAGGCCGAGGTGCAGCCGTTCGAGGAGCTGTGGGATCCTGCCCTGCTGATCGGCGAGCTGTGGCTGGAGCCGCGGGCGGGAACCCAAGTGATCGGCCGTGAGGCCATCCTGGTGGGCGGGTCGCCTCGACCGACGGAGCGGCCGAGCGGGACTTATCCGGCCCTGTAGCGTTCTGATGCGCCACGATAGGGCGCGATGTCTGAACCAACCGTCGCCCGGCCGGGTAGAGCGCCGCAGCGCTCCCGACGCCATCGATCTTGGTCGCATATCGGGATCGTCCTAGTGGCTCTGCTCGCCGGGCTCGTATCCGCCTGGTGGTTCCTATGGGTGCCGAACTGGCGACCGCCCCTGCGGGTAGGCGAGCGATACGGCATCGACGTGTCGGCCCATCAAGGCACCATCGACTGGGTGCGTGTGGCACGCGACGGCATCACGTTCGCCTACGTCAAGGCCACCGAGGGCCGTGACTTCACCGACGAACGCTTCGATGAGAACTGGCGTGGGGCGGGCGAGGTGGGACTGGATCGCGGGGCATATCACTTCTTCACTCTGTGCTCGCCCGGCGCCGATCAGGCTCGCCATTTCCTCGACGTGGCGCCTCCCGAGACAGGCGCTCTCGCGCCGGCGGTCGACCTCGAGCTCGCTGGGAACTGCAGCGCTCGGCCGAGCGCGACGGAGGTCTACGCCCAGGTCGACGACTTCCTCAAGGTGGTCGAGGGAGCCTGGGGGCGGAAGGTCGTCCTCTACGTGGGAGATGACTTCGAGCGCGCGTATCCGGTGCGCCGCCAGCTTGACCGTCCACTCTGGCTTCGCCGGTTCCTTTTCCGACCGGATTTCGACGGATGGCTCGTGTGGCAACTGCATGGCTACGCTCGCGTCGATGGGGTCGCTGGTGGGGTGGACCTCGATGTGATGCGAGGGTTGTCCTGATCCGCGGATTCCGAAACGAGAGCTGGCTTGGCGTCGACGTCGCGCTGGGGCGAGAATCCTCTCGTGGGTGCAAGCGAAGTGGTTGAGCCGGACGGGGGGCGCCACCGTATTGGATTGCCGCTTACTGCTGCCCTACTGGTCGCGTTCGTCGTCCTCGGTGTTGGCGGATGGCTCGCCGCACGCGCCGTCTCCAACGCCATCTGCGGTTCGTACAACTTCATCTCGAACGACTTCTGTGACCAGTGGCACTACGACACCCCACCAGCTGGCGCGTTGCCCCTTCCACCTGGTTGGGAGATCAGGTGGGAGACGCTGGACTGCGGCAGCGGTGGATGTGGGAGCAGGCTCTATGTCCTTTCGCCCAACCCGAGTTTCGACGGTGGCGTAGCCACCTATCTCTGCGACATCCAGGCGCTCGGCTGGCGGATCGACGATTACGCGGAGGCACGCCAAGGTGACCTGCATCTGGACGTGGAGCCGGCATCCGGCCGTCTCGTGGCTCGTCTGATTCCGAGAGGGTTGGCGCGGGAGGAGTCCGTCTTCGTCGCCCTCGCCATCTGCGGCGAGGGGACCGTCTGTCAATGAAACCCTGGCCAGAGGGCTGGGATGACCCTCGAGAGAATGAGGGTGAAGGATTCTCTTATTCTGATCGCAGCATGACCAGCGGGTTTCCCCCAGGCTCGTTCGGCTTGGCCCGGAATCCGAGGCAGAGCTCGAAACAACAGCCGGGTATGAGCCATGGGGTCCCGTGTCGCCCGAGCATGTTCACGAAACAGGTGTCTCGCCCGATGGACGGTCTGGATCCGCCCAATCGTGCCCGCCGAGGCGGAGCAGGTCGAGCGAACTCGAAGAAGGAGCTGGTCTCGGGCCCGATCCGAGGTATTTGTGCCCTACAGGTCTGGCCGACCGGAGGAGACCGCCGGGTCGTTCGGGGACAAACTGTTACGGGAAATCGGAGAGAGGTCTCTCCAAGCCCCGAGTCAGCCAAAAAACCGTTCCGTCAGAGTCCGGCCGGGGAGATCGTGACTGCCACTATTCCTTGTCACATCCCTGGTCCCTGAACTCCTCCGGGGTCATCTTCTGGCGGTCGAAGGTCAAGACGTCCTCGCTAAGTTCGCTTGGGATGAACGTGAGTAGTTCCCCGTATGCCTCGCCGCGGCTGAAGGCCGCGATGTACTCGACGTCCGGTTCCAACGGGTCTTCGAGCGAGTCGTCCGAAAGTCGGTACCCGGCGGGCGTGTCTCCCACGACTACCATGGCGGGAAATGCGGCGTCCCCGATCTGCGTCACGCGCCATGCGGGAACGTCTGGCGCTCGGTTCTCTTCCCGGTAGACCGAGACGCTCCAAGGTGGCGCGTAACAATCGATGAACCAGACCGCAACGTCGCCGCTCGGTGTCATGGATATCCCGAAGTGGCGATCTTCGGTCAGACTGCAACTACCCAGCGCGAGGACGGCCGCTACAAACCCGATTATCCATCGAATCCTCATTCTGGTCCGGGATACGCAGTTTCTGTACCTTCAGGCTCACCTCGACCGGTTCGAGTCAAGCGATTCGGCGAGCCAGCCCGAAACCGAGTTCCTCCTCACGAACCGCGGGCGTGCCCGGGCGGTCTCATCTTCAACGATGTCGAAACTCAGGAGCCGGGCGCCCCACGCTCGCCAATCTCGGCGCGAGATCCCGTGGAGACGCCTCGGCACCGCTGTGGTTGCCTCCGCCGTGGCCACGACAGGCTTGGCATTCGCCGCCCGTACCTTCCTCGGCGACGGGCGGCCTCCGGAGCGGCTTGCGACTTCCGTCTCCCCCCAGATCAGCCCCTTGGTGCCGGTGACGGGTCGCGTCGTCGAAACCGTTTCTTTGAGGGGGGCGAACGCCGTCGCGTACGGCGCGGGCAGCATCTGGGTCGCCTCCCTCGGATCCGGATCCCCTGATCGGCTGCTCAGGTTCGATCCAGACACCGGAGAGGAGCTCGCGGACATCACCGTTCAGGGGGTGACCTCTTGGGGGGTAGGAGGCGGAGGGATCTCGTTCGGAGCCGGCGGCGTCTGGGTGGTCGGTTCCGCTGGCGGGGAGGCCGTTGCCCAGCGCATCGATCCGGCGGTCAATGAGGTGGTCCAGACCGTCACCCTCGGGGACGGCCATCCGGCGGACGTCTCCGTGGACGAATCCACTGTCTGGGTCACGCTGTTCCGCGGCCCCGATCTCGACCGCACCGAGGTCGTGAGGCTCGATTCGGCCACGGGATCGGTCACGGCCAGGATCTCTCTGGAGACCCCGTGGGCCCGTGACGTCGCGGCTGGTGAGGGCGCCGTCTGGGTGCTCGAGCGAGAGGTCCCCTTGGGTGGCCACCCTGACGTGGCGCGACGAGGTGGATGGCGAGTTCTCGCTCATCCGTGTCGACCCGGTCACCGGGCAGGTCCTGGACGAGGATGTGGCCCTCGATCCGTACCGGGTCTTCAACATGATCGATGCCGCCTTCGGCGCAGTGTGGTTCTTCGGTGCCGATCCGGACGGCTCCGGAACGGTGATCGCTCGGCTGGATCCTGCTACCGCAGAGGTTGAGTCGGTGGTCACGCTTCCTCGGGAGCTGGCCCCCATCGACATGGCGGTCACTCCTGATTCCTTGTGGGTCGTGAACTACGAGGGCTCAATCACGCGCATGGATCTGACCAGTGGGCTACGCGTTCACGCGTTCCCCTGATGCCGCGGACCTCTCGATAGCGGCGATGACCTCGTGGCGCCGGACGCCGTCGGCGAAGTCCGGCACGGTGTGAGTCCCGTTGTCGATGTCTGCCGCAAACGCGGCGTAGACACGCCCGACGTTGAAGGCGGGCGCTCCTTCCAGGCTGGTGAGCGCGGGCCACTTCTGTATCAGCGCCGCGGGGACAGCAAGCTCGGCGGGCTCCTTCCCTCCCTTTGCTGCCGCGACGGTCAGGGGAAAGATTTGGGGCTGTGCCTCCTCGGCGGTGATCCGCAGCGTTCCGTCGGTTCCGTTGATTTCCCACAGGAACCCGGTATCGCTAGAGGCCACGCGCCCACCTCCGGCCATTAGGCTCGGCCTCGGCTTTGCGGAGCGAGGGTGGAACCGCCGGAACGGTGTCTCGACCTGACCGCTGTCCGTCCCTCCGATGGCCGTCTCGTCGAAGCTTGGCGTGACGGGAGCTGAGACCCAGCACAGGCCCTTTCTACCCGCGGACATTTTTTCGACTTCTATCCAGTTGGGTGCACTTGAGAATTGTGGTGCTCCCGGTGACGTGGGTCGCTCCGAAGTCACCTGATCTTTGACACGGTTCCCGCCTGATCCTTGGCGGTGGCTTCGACGCCGAAGAAGACCGCCCTGATCACCGGCAGTCCGACTGGAATGTGTTCCGAGTCCATGCCTTCGCGAGGCCAATCTCGCTCTCAGCTGGTGCGACGAGCCTCATGGAGCCGCACAGGTCGCGACACCCCCTTCAATTCGACCGAACCGATGTCCACGAACTCGACGCCTGGGTCAGTAGTGACCTCCAACACGTCGCCGCTCACCAGCACTTGGCCGGCATTCGCGTACGCGGCGATCCTCGCCGCCGTATTGACGGTCCTTCCGAAGTAGTCACCGTCCTGGAAGATCAGCGGTCCGGCATCGATCCCAACGTGTGCCGGGGGAAGATTGGCGGGTGGGATGTCCTCCCGCATTTCCAACGCGAACAGCACGGCCGCCGCCGGTTCCCTGAAGTAGACCATCACCCCGTCGCCCAGCCATTTGACTGGTCGACCTCCACGCCCGTGCGAACTCCGCTGAACGAGCCTTCCCAGGGTCGCTGACATCTCCGCCGCGGCCTCGTCACCTCGCTCCTCGGTGAGTCGCGTGTACCCGCTCAAGTCGAGAAAGCACATCGCAGGCGGGTGGCTGATGCTCCGATGCAGTCCCGCCTTCTCCAACGTGGCCTCTACCGCCTCCACCACGTTCGCCATCCAGGTGTGCTCCGACTGCGCGTGATATACGGAGAGCAGAGCCGGGTCGAGGAGGGGGGCGATCATGACCGTCGCCTCCGACCCCGCCTGCAGCATCTCCGACCAGCTCAACCCTGCCCTGAGGAGGGGGACCTCGATCTGGGTGAGGTAGAAGTTGCCGTCAGCCTCGGCGATCCGGCGGACGCTCTCACCCCAAACCCGCACGTGCCGCTCCATGGCGAGGGGGTCTGCCCCCGCGGCGATGAGCGTCCTCACCAGCGGGAGAACGGCGAACTCGTCTTCCCGCACTCGATCGTCCGGCCCGGGACGGGCGAATCCCATTGACTCCCGAATGACCTGCAGGAGATCCAGGCTGAGGCCAGTTTCGGCGCTGAGCTCCCGATAAGTCTTCGCCGCCAGTCCACCGAAGCGGTCCCAGTACGAGGCGTCGAAGAACGCGAAGGAAAGGTCACCGCTTCGAACGGCAGAACCGACTGCCTCCAGTGGTACTCCACCCTGCTCGAGCCCATGAACGAATCGCGCCCTCCGAACGTCCCCGTCGGAGAAGGGGGAATCACCCTCGTCAGAGGAAACGATTCGGAGCTCGACGAGCCGGTCGAGGTAGTCGACCGACACGCCCGCCCGCTGGGCGAGCTCCTCACGCGTGAATCCGCCCACAACCTGCCATGGTAGTGGCTGCCTCAAGGATTCAGGTAGGCCCTGTCCCAGCCCTGTGTTCAAGTCCACGCCTCCATTGGAGCCACGAACCGCACTCCGTCCTTGGAACCGGTGCGCGAATCGACCGGAGGCCATCCGACCTCGAAGCCGAGATCGCACCGTCCTTTGACCATTCGCTGGAGAATATCTGGCGGGTCAGTCAACGGGCGATTATCGTTCAGCGCGTCGGGTTCGCAGGAGGGGCATGACCAATGATCGCGACGGCACCGTTCTTTCTCGTGTTTCGCTTCTTCCATATCGTGGCTGGAGTGCTCTGGGTCGGCTCCACGTTCCTGTTCTTCGTGTTCGTCGGCCCGTCTGCTGACGAGGTTGGGCCATCTGCCCAGCCCGTGCTGACTGCGGCCGTGAAAAAGCGGAAGGCCGTCAAGGTCATCACCGGCCTGGGCTTGGTGAACGTCGTGGGCGGGTGGGTCTTGTGGCTGAAGAACATGAGCCTCTACGGTTCGCTCAGCGACTGGGTGAGCTCGAGATTCGGACTCGTCCTCACCATCGGGGGCGTGCTGGCAACGATTGCCGCGGTCCTCGGCCTGATGACCGTCGCCCCGGGCTTGGAGCGCCTGATCGACGCGGGGAACGCGGTGACCAGGTCCGGGGACGCGCCCTCGGCCGACCAGCAGGCGCGGATTGATCAGCTCAGGAATGGGCTCAAGAGGCACGGGGCGATCGATCTCGTGCTGCTGCTGCTCGCCGTCATCGCGATGGCGACTGCCCGCTACTGGTAGGGTCGGAACCGCTCCTCAGCTGGAACTACCGATCCGGTAGGGCGCCGGGAGAGGATCTGGCCTCCGAGCCCCAGCTCGCCGCTCGATGCCGAGCCGGGTGTCCGGAGTCATCTGGATCTGGCCTGAAGTGGGGGAACTCGAACCTCCAACCGCCACCCACCCGCTGGCGCTCACTCACACGCCCCGACCTGGGGCGTTGTTGTTGTTACTGTGTTCCCTCCACCTCCGGTGCCCGGTCTGTTCGAGGGGCGACGCACGGGCAGGCCAGCGTCGCAACTCTTCTCATCGATCCCGTTACAGCATCCGCAGCCTCTCGTGATCGCGGCGCCTCCGTCCGGATCATGAATCCGAAGAGTGATCCTGACAGCCTCGAAGGGAAGACGAAGCCTGCGACCCTCGTGCCAGATCAGTCGATTGACGAGCCGCACCAACTCGTGCTCGTTGAGCGGCGCTACCTCGTTGGCGTCAACTTGGAAAGGCTGCATGGGCAACCGTCTCACCCGTCATGAGCCTGAAGGGCACACAAACTCGCGATCCAACCTCAAGCAGCAAGATCGTACTCATGGACAAGTCCGCCCAGCACGTTGCGCGTTCGAACGTGTGCACCCTCAGCCGGCCATGGAGCCGGATCAGGCCGTGGGTTCGGCGTCTTGAGCTCAAGACCTCGGTGGGGCCTTCGCCCGTTGTAGTGAGCGGTGTAGATCCGAAGCACCTGCTCCAGGTGACGGTGGCCGAGCACCAGCATCCAGTCCAGGCACTCGGTCCGAACCGTGCGGACCCACCGCTCGGCGAACGCGTTCGCTCGCGGAGCCCGAACCGGGGTCTTGACGACTTTCACGCCTTCGGAGCGGAAGACCTCGTCGAAGGGACCCGAGTACTTGGCGTCTCGGTCTCGGATCATCAACCGTATCCCTTCGAGCCGCTCCCCCACCGCCAGGTTCCGGGCCTGCTGGGTGACCCACGCCGAGTCGGGGTTTCGGGTGACACCGAGGACGTGCACCTGTCTGGATCCGACCCTGATCGCGAACAGCACATACAAGGTGCGAAACCAAAGCGTCTCCACAGTGAAGAAGTCCAGGGCCAGGACTCCCCGAGCCTGGGACCTGAGGAACTCGCTCCAGGTGGGACCATCTCGCCTAGGAGCCGGGCCGAGGCCGCTTCGACGCAGCAGGGTACGGATCCTCGTCGCCGAGACCCTGATGCCGAGCTTGGCGAGCTCGCCGCGGATCCTGAGGCATCCCCACCGGGGATTCTCCCTCCCCATCCGGACGATGAGCTGCCTCACCTCATCGGCGATCGGTGGCCTGCCGCCGCCGGAGAAGCGTTTGTAGGTCCACTTCCTCCGCACCAACTCCCGATGCCAGCGAAGGAGCGTCTGGGGTGTGACCACGAACGACCGCGACCACCGTGCTCGGGGGAGGGCCCTGCTCAACGCGGCCATGAACAACCGGTCGCGGCGGCGAAGATGCGGGCGGCCCACCTGGCGCTTGAGGACCATCAGCTGGTGGCGAAGGACCACTACCTCGACTTCGGTAGTCATCAGTTCATTGGATGAGCCGGCGAATGACCGAACTACGCGGCGCAGCAAGAGATACAAGAGAGCCAAGATCACGACCGAACCTCCTCGAGAAGGAGGCCAGATCCTACGAACGCCCTGCTCGAGGCAATCGATCAGTGGATTGTGTGCCCTTCAGGGATGGACATCAAGGATCTCTCGGTCCGGCTGGGCCACGAGAACGTCGCGACGACCATGAACTTGTACCAGCACATCCCAGTGGACATGGCACGCGAGAGCGCCCAGAACGTCGCCGACTACATCCTGGGTTAGCACCTAGTTAGCACAGGCCCGGCCCTGGCAACTCGGCTTCGATCCGAATCCGGCATTCACCAGCGCTGATGCCCCTCGCAGCTTCGTGCCCGGGGCCGGAACCTAGCTTCGTGCCCGGGGCCGGAACCTGTCTATCTAGGACGCGAGTTCGAATCTCCCGAATTGGTGTTCGTGCGGGCACTGGACGTGGACGCCTGACCGGAAGTGGCCGTGTGGCGCCAGAGTTCAACGTCTCGAAGCTCGGCTCTCCGATTTCTCCCGATCCATCCCCGGCTCCTACGATCTGAGTCCTGTCGATGGGGTCGAGTGGCGGTGTGCTGCCAGCTTCGGGCGCTCGAAGAAGACCCCTGGGAATCCGTGCTCTTGAGCAGCGGATTATGAGTCCGAAAACCCGCAAGCCCGTCTACCAGCAAGAACAGACCGAAGAAGCCGACGGACCAGGCCTGATGCTTCTCGTTGCTTCTCGTCGGTTCTCATCTGTTTCCAACCTCTAGGGGTACCAGTTGGGGTACCAGTAGATGGAGCCGCCGGCACCAGGGGTATGACAAGAGGAAGTTCGAGTCGATGGGCGACTCGAACCATGAGTTCATGGATCGCCCTGCGCGCAGAGTTCATCCGGGCAGCATGACCAGCAACACCTGATAGATCGATGTTGGAGGCCTTCCGGATCAGCTGGGGGAGGAACGACCACTGGAGCTGGCTCAGAGCCCACACGATCCCGGTGGGAACGGAACCGGGGAGGGGGCTACGACACCAGGTACAGGGTCGGGTAGATGAACACCCAGGCGACGTCGACGAAGTGCCAGTACTTGACGACCCCCTCGACCCCCCAGAAGTCGCCCGGGCCGAACCGGCCCTTTCGGCCCAGCCCGTAGACGACGGCGAGGCCCCCGATCCCGGTGAGCACGTGGAACGCGTGGAGGCCGATGAGGCTGAAGAAGGCGCTCCCGAACAGCGTGTCCGGGGGAAAGAACTCGATGCCTTCCTTCCACTCCAGGCCCACCCCGGCGAGGAACAGCGCCCCCAGCCCGATCGTGAAGGCGGTGTTGCGCAGGAACCGCTCCCGGTCCCCGAAGGCGATCGAGGTCTCCGCCCGGTACGCGGTGAGGCTGGAGAGGAGTAGGACGATCGAGATGGCGAAGCCGAGCGGCTGGTTCAGATCCTTCGGGCGGTCGACGCCGAGGACGAAGTACCGGGCCGAGATCACAGCCGCGAACAGGAACGACTCGGAGGCGATGAACAGCCACAGGCCCAGACGGTTGGCTCTCGCCCTCACGGCGGTCGCCACACCAGCTTCGGCGTGACCTTCCATCTACTCGCCCCCTCCTCGGAGTTGATCGATGTGCATGAAGTAGCGGAGGATGAGCCACGCCGGCGGGATGGCCAGGATCACCAGCGGGATCAGGGCGTGCCTGAGGTTCACCCCGACGACGAACTCGACCACCTCGATCACGACGAGCAAGCCGAGGACCCACAGCCCGAGCCGCATCTTGCGGGCCCCGTCTGCCGCAGGCCCCCTCATCGCTCGCCTCCCGCCACCGGCGCGGGCCGCGCGTGGGTGGCGCCCGGAACGCCGTACGGGTAGGGATCCCCCACAACCTCGGGCACCCGGGCGAAGTTCTCCCTCGGCGGGGGCGATGGCACCTGCCACTCGAGCGTGCTCGCCCCCCACGGATTGGGCTCGGCCCGCGGGCCCCGGGCCCACGACCGGACCGCGTTCCACACGAACACGAGGAAGCTCGCCCCGAGCAGGAAGGCGGCCACGCTGGTGAACAGGTTCACCCCGCCTAGCTGGGGTTGGTAGTCCTCCACCCGCCGGTTCATCCCGTTGATGCCCAGCCAGAACATCGGCAGAAACGTGAGGTTGAACCCGAGGAACATCCACCAGGCGTGGAGCTTGCCCAGGCCCTCGGAGTACATCCGGCCGGTGATCTTGGGGAACCAGTAGTAGATCCCCGCGAACAGGGCGAAGATCTCGCCGCCCACGATCGTGTAGTGGAAGTGGGCCACCACGAAGTAGGTGTCCTGGAGGTTGATGTCGGTGGCCACGTCGGCGTTGAAGATCCCGGTCACGCCCCCGATGAGGAAGTTGAACACGAAGGCCAGGGCGAACAGCATGGGCGTCTGGAGCCACAGCCGTCCCCGCCACATCGTGCCCAGGGCCGACAGGAACACCAGGCCCGTGGGGATCGAGATGAGCTCGGTGGTGATCATGAACGGGGCGGCCAGTCGCTCCCCCATCCCGCTGGTGAACATGTGGTGGGCCCAGACGACGAACGACAGGCCCACGATCCCCAGGAGCCCGGCCACCGCCAGCCGGTAGCCGAACAGGGGCTTCCGGGAGAAGTGGGCGATCACCTCCAGGGCGATGCCGAACCCCGGGAGGATCATGATGTAGACGGCGGGGTGGGAGTAGAACCAGAACAGGTGCTGGTACAGGAGCGGATTCCCCCCGCCCGCCGCGTTGTAGAACTGCATGCCGGCAACGCGGTCCAACACCACGAGCAGGAGCGAGGCGGCCACGAACTGGGTGACCAGGAGGCTGAGGATCGCCGCGGAGACGATCGACCAGGTGAAGATGGGCAGCCGGAACCAGCTCATCCCGGGCGCTCGCATCGTCGTCACGGTGGCCAGGAAGTTCAGCCCGCCGAGAATCGAGGACAGCCCGAACGTGATGAAGGCCAGGAGGAACAGCAGCTGGCCGCCCGCGTTGACCTCGGACAGCGGGGGGTACGCCGTCCACCCGCTGTCCCACCCTCCGGCGAAGGGGGCCGCCAAGAGGAGCATGGCCACCGGCGGGACCAGCCAGTAGCTGAGCGCGTTCAGCCTCGGGAACGCCATGTCCTCGGCCCCGATCTGGAGCGGGACCAGGAAGTTCCCCAGGCCCCCGATGACCGCGGCCACGGCCACCGCGATCATCAGGATCCCGTGCATGCTCATGACCACGTTGTACCGGGCGGGGGGAAGCAGTCCCGTGCCCGGCCCGGCGAGCTCGATCCGCATCACCATGGCCAGGGCTCCCGCCAGGAGGAACACGACCACGAAGGTGACCAGGTACTGGACCCCGATGACCTTGTGGTCGGTGGTGAAGCGGAGGTACCGGCGCCAGTCGGGGGTCTCCTCGCTCACCGTCTCCCGCCCGAACCACCCCCGCGCCCAGGCGTGCCACATCCCCACGCCGAGGAGCCAGCCCAGGAGCCCGAAGACGTAGCCGATCACCACGACCGACGAGTCGGCCGCCGGACGGCCCATCAGCACCCGCACCAGGGCCGTCCCGCCGGCCCCGGCTCCGAAGCCGCCGAGGCCCCATGTCAGTCCTCGCGCGACCGGCCACATGGGCTACCCCTCCTCCGTCGGGGACGGGGCCGGCGGCGGGGGCTGCGCCACGACGAACGTCCCGAACATCGAGCCGGGGTGGACGTCGCATCGGAAGAAGTACGTCCCCGCCTCCAGAGGGCCAACCCGGTACGTGCGGGCCTCGGGTCCCTCGAAGATCTCCCCCTTGAACAGGTTCTCCGTGGCGGCCTCGGTCGTGTAGATCGCTACGTTGTGCGAAATCCCCTCCCGGTTGTCGAAGACGATCGTGAACGGGGTCCCCGCGGCGACCGCCAGGCAGTCGGTGTCGAACAGGATGTCCTGGGCTGCGATAGAGAGTTCGGTCCCCGTGGGCTCGCAGGCCGGCGCGCCGCCCCGGCGCTGCTCGTCAAGCCAGGCCCGGAAGCCCGCCTCGTCGAGCACCCGGACCGGCATCGCCATCGTGGCGTGGTTGAGCCCGCACAGCTCGGCGCACTGGATGCGGAGCCCCGGGTCGGCCGGGAAGGAGCCGGTGCGGGTGGTGGTCACCCGGACCGAGGTCGTCATCCCCGGCACGGCATCCACCTTCATCCGGAACGCGGGGATCCAGAAGGAGTGGAGGACGTCGACGCTCGTCACGTCGAACCGGACCCGGGTGTCCACCGGGAGCACCAGCTCCGCGCGGCTGGTGACCCCTTCGTCGGGATAGGTGACCGTCCACGCCCACTGCGCCGCTTGAACGTGCACTACCATGTCCTCGTCGGGATCGCCCCGGATCTCCGATAGGCCCACGAGCCCCGGGTTCACGATCAGGACCACCGCCAGGGCGCTGGTGACGGCCAGCCACAGCGCATACACGGCCCGACTTCCCGCCACCGGCGGCCCGTCCTCGGCGGGCTTCCCCTTCGCCCGGTGGCGCACCACGCTCACGACCAGGACGGCGAGGACGAAAGCGAACACCGGCACGGCCAGACGCATGAGCAGGCGGAAGGCAGAATCCGACACGTCGGCCTCGCGGGCGAAGCCGCCGGGGAAGATCCGCGGGTTCCACACCGCCGCCTCGCCCACGGCGGTCAGGCCCAGCCACAGGGCAGCCGCTAGCCATCCGTCGCGCTTCATCGACCTCCGTTTCCTGCTCCACCCTCGCCCGCGCGGTCCCATACCCTGCCCAAGTTGGGAGGAACCTACGGGGGCCCACCGCGGGCGCCACAGGGGCAAGGGTCCCTGCCTTCCCAGGACCCTTGTCCCTTTGCGGCGATCGACTCGCGCTGCGAGCCTGGTGGGTCATGGAACTCGGGGCCGTGGAGCACTTGGAGGTACTGTCGCGCGATGAGTGCCTGGCCTTGATAGCGAGGGTGCCGGTCGGGCGACTCGGTGTCAGCATCCAGGCCCTGCCGGCCATCCTTCCGGTGAACTTCGCCCTGCTGGGAGACCGGATCTTCATCCGGTCGGTCCCCGATACGAAGCTCGACGCCGCGACCGCGCAGAACGTGGTCGCGTTCGAGGTCGACGGCTACGACCCCGCAGGGAGCTGGGGGTGGAGCGTGCTCGTCCGGGGTGTGGCCTCGGAGATCACAGATCCTGCGGACCTGGCGAAGGTCCGGGCCCTGCCCCTGCGGGCCTGGGGGTTTAACGACGCCGCCGACCGGTTCCTCGCCATCGAGGCGACCCTCGTCAGCGGGCGGACGTTCGGTCGCTGACTGGTCGGCGCCGGTTCGCGGAACTCGTGCTCGGGCGATCCGACGGTGGTGTCGTCCCACCCGGACCGCCACACCGACGTGGAAGGCGTGCCCGCCCGAGGGAACGGACCCGCCTGTTGCGCGAGCTCCAGCTCGTGCATGGCGCGGGTCGCTGCATCGTGCAGCTCCTCGGGCGATGCGAAGTCACCAGTGAGCACGCCGCCGGCCCAGCTCCGGACCGCATCGACGAAGTCCTGCTGGGCTGCCTCTCGGTCGACGTCCCGCGGGACGAACGCGAGGACGGGACACCGGGACTTGGCCTCCCGGTACTCCTCGTGGGTGGCGGAGATACCCGAGGGTAGGCGATCCCCGTAACGCCCGCCGAGCAGGAGCACCACGACGCCCACAGGTGGTAGCCCGAGCGCCAGACCGCCATCTCCATCACGATCTCCTCCGCGTCGGGCGACCATGCGGGCGGAGCTTCGCGGCGCCGTCCAGCATGATCGCTCGGGCGGTTCCGTCCGGGTCATCGACCACGTACAGACCTTGCCCGCCGCCGTCCCCTCCGCCGAGGGCCACCAGACGTGACCCGTCGGGCGACCATGCGGGGTCGTACAGCCGAAGTCCAGGGTCCGTGAGGCGGCGGACGACGCCAGAAGCGGGGTCCACGAGATGGACCGCCGCGTCGCCCCGCTGGAGTCTCGTGAAAGCGATCATCGTCTCGCGATGCCGCATCCGCCGCGGCCCCCCCGTTCAGGGCTTCCCGGCGGAAGAACCGTGCCCTCCGGTCCAGCACGATACCTGAAGGGTGCACCTCTGGTGAAAATGCCCTCTGCCCGCTACGCCGCCTTCACGGGTTGGAGGGTGACGTCCATAGCCCAGGGCTCGAAGTTGTCGCACGAGTTTGTTGGCATGTCGCTGTGGGTCGTGGCGGTGGACGAAGTAGTCCGCACCGAGGTCGGAGTACGGCTGGACACGATCGAGGATGTGGAAGGCGGCCACCAGGATCGAATGCCCCACGGCGACGGTCGCCCGGCTGCTCCCGCGCCGTCCCCGCAACCGGTGGTACTGGGCCGACAGGTAGGTGCCCTTGGAGCGGGAGGCCGCTCGGGCGGACTCGATGAGCGCCGTCCTGACCCACTTCGAGCCCTTGCGGGTCTTCCCGGAGCGATGCTTGCCGGCCGACTCGTTGTTGCCAGGGCACATCCCGGCCCAGGAAGCCAGGCGAGCCGAGGAGCCGAACCGCGACATGTCCACGCCGATCTCAGCGACGATGGACTCGGCGGTGCGCCGGGCCACCCCGGGGATCGTGGTGAGCAGCTCCACCTCAGCCTCGAAAGGGGCGATCACCTCCTCGATCTCGGTCGACAGATGCTCGATGGCCTCGTCCAGGAACTCCAGGTGGGAAAGGATCATCCCCACCAGCAGCGCGTGGTGGGCGCCGAAGCGTCCCGCCAGGGCGTGCTTCAACTGGGGGATCTTCGTTCGGAGCTGGCCCCGGGCGAGATCGGAGACGACGTCCGGGTCGCGGGTCCCTTGGACGAGGGCGGTGAGCATGGCCCGACCGGAGACGCCCAGGATGTCGGTGGCTACCGAGGACAGCTTCACCCCGGCGTCCTGCAGGATCTTCTCCAGTCGCTGGGCTTCTCGGGTTCGTTCCTCGATCTGGGCCTTGCGGTACCGAGTCAGGTTGCGCAGCTCCCGGATCGGCTTGGGGGGAACGAATGAGGGCCGGACCAGCCCGTGCTCGACGAGCTGGCAGATCCACTCCGCGTCCTTCACGTCGGTCTTCCGTCCGGGGACGTTTCGTAGGTGCCGGGCATTCAGCAGCCAGCACTGCAAAGCGTCCTCCAAGACGTAGTACACGCACCGCCAGTAGATCCCGGTGGACTCCATCCCGACCAGGCTCACCCGGTGCGCCGTGAGCCAGTCCCTCAACGCGAGCAGCTCGACGGTGGTGGTCCCGAACGTGTGGATCTCTTGGACCCGTTCGCCGGATGGACCCCGGGTCCGCACGCACGCGGCGACGGTGTGACGTCGAGTCCGGCGCATCGCTTGACCAGCACGTCCATGGCTCCTCCCT
>WNFV01004477.1_pt1 | contig 17311 bp, 17 predicted proteins | sample 5400101 | NCBI WGS metagenome assembly WNFV01 (sample SAMN13153361, study PRJNA577476) | soil metagenome | isolation source: 115 cm soil or saprolite under grassland replicate 1 | place: USA:California | collected 2016-06-15
TGAACGAGCAGTAGCCGCAGCGCTCGGCGCAAAACGGCAGGTGGAGGTAGACCGCGAGGCGCGCACCGCGCGGGGTCCAGCCCGTTACGGGAGGTAGTGTCCCAGCCGGCGCCAGCGCAGCCAATGCCGCTCCCCGTTCCACGACCAGTAGATCAGGAAGGCTTTGCCGCGAATCTTCTCCCGCTTGACGAAGCCCCAGTAGCGGCTGTCCTGGGAGTTATCGCGGTTGTCGCCCATGACGAAGTAGGCACCCGCGGGCACGGCCAGCGGATCGCAGGCGTAGAGGTAGCCGCAGTGGGCATTGAGGTTGGCCGGGTACGGCCCACCTCGCACGAAGGACTCGTCCTGCAGCACGCCGTTGATCCAGACGCGGTTGTCGCGCACCTGCACCGTGTCGCCGCCGACCGCCACGATGCGCTTGATGAAGTCACGCGACTCGTCGTTGGGATACTTGAACACGATGATGTCGCCACGCTTCGGGTCGCGGATACCCGGCAGGTGCCGGTCGGTGAACGGGATCTCGGCGCCATAGAGGAACTTGTTTACCAGGATGTAGTCGCCGATCAGCAGGGTGTCCATCATCGAGCCGGACGGAATCGTGAACGCCTGGATGGCGAATTGGCGGATCAAGAGCGCCAGGAGCACCGCGATGAAGATCGCCTCGGCGTACTCGCGGACCAGCGACTTCCGGCGCGCGGGCGGGGCCGGCGGCGCGAAGGCGCGCTCGGGGCGCTCGGTGGGCTCGGTGCGGATCTGGAAATCGTTCATGGGCTAGCTCTTGAGGACCGACAGGAAGGCTTCCTGCGGTACCTCGACCTTTCCGACTTGTTTCATGCGCTTCTTGCCTTCCTTCTGTTTCTCGAGCAGCTTTCGCTTCCGCGTGATGTCACCGCCGTAGCATTTCGCGGTGACGTTCTTGCCCATGGCCTTGACCGTCTCGCGGGCGATGACCCGGCTGCCAATCGCCGCCTGGATGGCAACTTCGTAGAGCTGGCGCGGGATCACGGCCCGGAGCTTCTCGGTCAGCGCCTTGCCCTTTTCGTACGCCTTGTCGCGATGGACGATGACGCTGAGCGCGTCCACGGGGTCGCCATTGAGCAGGATGTCGAGCTTGACCATGTCCGACTCCCGGAACTCCAGGAAGTCGTAATCGAACGAGGCGTAGCCCTTGGAGATGGACTTGAGCTTGTCGTAAAAGTCCACCACGATCTCCGACAGCGGGAAATCGAAGGTGATATGCACGCGCTTGCCGAGATACTCGAGCGATTTGTGCTCCCCCCGCTTTTCCTGGGCAAGCTTGTAGAGCTCGCTCATGAACTCGGTCGGCACGAAGATGGAGCCGCGCACGTAGGGCTCCTCGATCCGCTCGATCTTGTCCGGCGGCGGCAGCCTCGAGGGGTTCTCGACCTCGATGACCTCGCCCTGGGTCGTGACGACGCGGAAGCGCACGCTGGGAGCCGTGACGATCAACGAGAGGTTGAACTCGCGCTCGAGGCGCTCCTGCACGATCTCGAGGTGCAGCATGCCCAGGAACCCGCAGCGGAAGCCGTAGCCGAGGGCCAGCGAGGTTTCCGGCTCGAAGCTGAAGGCTGAGTCGTTGAGCTTGAGCTTCTCCAGCGCGTCGCGCAGGCCCTCGTAGTCGGTGTCCTCGATGGGGTAGAGCCCCGCGAAGACCATGGGCTTGGCGTCGCGATACCCGGGGCAGGGCTCCGCCGTCGGGCGCGCGACCTCCGTGATGGTCTCGCCCATCTTGGCGTCGGCGACGCGCTTGATCGAAGCGGTGAGGTAGCCCACCTGCCCGGCCTCGAGCTCGTCCACCGGACGCATGTCCGGCGCGAAGACGCCGACCTGCTGCACCTCGTAGATCTTGCTGTTTGACATCAGCAGGATGCGCATGCCGGCGCGGACGCTGCCGTCGATAAGCCGGACGTAAACGACGACGCCCTGGTACGAATCGTAGAACGAATCGAAGACGAGGGCCTTGAGCGGTGCCTCCGGATCCCCGGTCGGCGGCGGGATCCGCTTCACGATCGCTTCCAACACCTCCGGCACTCCCGTCCCATGCTTCGCCGAGATGGCCAGGGCCTCGTCGCCATCGAGGCCCAGCGTCTCGCTGATCTGGGCGCGCGTGCCCTCGATATCGGCCGCCGGCAGGTCGATCTTGTTGATGACGGGAATGATCTCGAGCCCGTTGTCGACCGCCAGGTAGAAGTTGGCCAGGGTCTGCGCCTCGACGCCCTGGGCCGCGTCGACGATGAGCACGGCGCCTTCGCAGGCCGCCAGCGAGCGGGAGACCTCGTAGGAGAAGTCGACGTGGCCCGGCGTGTCGATCAGGTTGAGTGTGTACTCCTGGCCGTCGCGCGCGGTGTACAGCAGGCGCACGGCATGCGCCTTGATGGTGATCCCGCGCTCTTTCTCCAGGTCCATGGAGTCGAGGACCTGGCCGACCGCTTTCTTGGCGTCCATCGTGCCGGTCAGCGACAGGAGTCGGTCGGCCAGCGTGGACTTGCCGTGGTCGATGTGGGCGACGATGGAGAAATTTCGATTCCGCTCGATGGCCATCCGGTTCAGAATAGCACGTCCCGCCGTCCCGTGCGCAGGACGGCCCCGCGGATCAGGGCCACAGGCGCGCCTGGTCCGGCACCGAGACGTCGGAGCGCAGCACGACACCGGGTCCGATCTGGGCGCCGGCGCCCACGCGCGCGCCCGAGCCGATGATGCAGTCCTGGAGCACGGCGCGCTCGCCCACGTCCACCTGCTCCCAGAGCACGGCACCCTCGATGCTCGCGCCGCGGGCGATCGTGCAGTCCTCCCCGATCACCGCGTTCGGGCCCACGCGGCACTCCGGGTCGAGGCGCGTCCCGGCGCCGACCACGCAGGGGCTGACCAGGATCACGGTCGGTCCCAGCCGGACGCCGTCGGCGATCCAGCGGCCGCCCATCCAGGGCCCGGCGGGCGTGACCCGCGTGGCCACGCGTCCGGCCAGCAGGTCGAGCTGGGCCTGGCGGTACTTCTCCGGACTGCCGATATCGAGCCAGTAGTGGTGGCCGGCCACCCAGCCGTAGCAGGGAACGCCGTCCTCCACGAGAGCCGGGAAGAACTCCCGCTCGATCGACACCAGGCGGCCCGTGGGGATGCGGGCGAGCAGCGAGCGGTCCAGCACGTAGACGCCCGCGTTCACCGTGTCGGTGGTCACGCGCGAAGGATCCGGCTTCTCGACGAACGCCCGGATTCGGCCGCCGGTATCCAGCTCCACGAGGCCGTACTGCGTCGGGTCGGGCACGCGCGTCAGGTAAATGGTCGCGCCGGCCTTCCGCTCCGCGTGAAAGGCGAGCAGCGCGCCCAGGTCCGCATCGGTGAGGATGTCGCCGTTGAGCACGATCACGCGCCCGTCGGAGGCCGGCTCCACCGAATTGCGCACACCGCCCCCGGTGCCGAGCGGATCGAGCTCCACGGCGTATCGGAGGCGCACGCCGTGCCCGGCGCCGTCGCCCATCGTCCGGCGGACGTCTTCGATCAGGTAGGAGCAGGACAGGACCACGTCGGTGATGCCGTGGAGCGCAAGCAAATCCAGCTGGTAAGCGAGGAACGGGACGTTGAGCAGCGGGACGGTGGACTTGGGCTTCGTCAGCGTCAGCGGCCGCAGCCGCGTGCCCTGTCCACCGGCGAGGATGACGGCGGTCAGCTGCCTGGGGTCCAGGGCGCCGCCTCGCTGATCAGCATGACGGGAATGCCGTCACGCACCGGGTAGGCCTTCTTGCAGGCGGGGCAGATGATCCGCGTCTCCTCGAAGATCAGATCGCCCTTGCACGCCGGGCACGCCAGGATTGCGCGCAGCTCCTCGTCGATCATCTCGTCGGCTCCTCTCGCTTATAGCGCGTCTGAAAGAAGTCAAACGTGCGCTTCAGGCCGTCGGCCAGCGTGACCGTGGGCGCCCAATCCAGCACGCGCTTGGCCAGCGCGGGGCTCAGGCAGCTGCGGCGCTGCTCGCCCGGCCGCGCGGGCCCGTGCCGGGCCTCAACGCGGAGGCCGGAGGCTTCTCGGATTTGCTCATAGAGCGCGTTGACAGAGGTCTCCACGCCCATGCCGATGTTCACGCTGCCGCCCGCCTCCGGACGCTCCAGCGCTCTCAGATTCGCCGCCGCCACGTCTTCCACGTAGACATAGTCCCGGGTCTGCTCGCCGTCGCCATTGATGACCGGAGTCTGGCCCGTCAGCAGGCGATGGCAGAAGATCGCGATCACCCCCGCCTCGCCCTGGGGGTTCTGCCGGGGGCCGTACACGTTCGCGTAGCGGAGCGCGATGCCGCTGATCCCGAAGATGCTGCTCCAGGCGCTCACGTAATGCTCCATCGCCACCTTGGTGATGCCGTAGGGCGACATCGGAAGCGTGGGATGATCCTCGGGGGTCGGCAGCACATTGGTGTCCCCGTACCCCGCTCCGCCGCTCGACGAGTAGATGATACGACGGACGCCGAACCGGCGGCAGCAGTCCAGCAGGTTGAGCCCGCCGAGCACGTTGACCGAGGCATCGAACAGGGGATCCGTCACCGAGCGCGAGACGGCCGCCTGGGCCGCCAGGTGAGCCACTACCTCCGGGCGCTCGGTGTCGAAGACCTCCGCGAGCCGGGCGCTGCGCAGATCCACCGGATAGAGGCGGGCCGTCGGGCTCACCCAGGCGGGGTCACCCGTGGACAGGTTGTCCACGATCGCGACGGAATGGCCCGCGCCGATGAAGAGGTCCACCACATGCGAGCCGACGAAGCCCGCGCCGCCCGTGACCAGGATCTTCACTGCCGGCTCCCGCCAGTTCGGTACCACTCGATGGTCTGCCGCAACCCCTCCTCGAGCTCCACGCGAGGCTCCCAGCCGAGCAGGCGCCGCGCTTTGCCGATGTCGGGCTGGCGCACTTTCGGATCGTCGGTGGGCAGAGGTCGGAAGACGATCTCGCTCCGGGAGCCCGAGAGCCGGAGCACGTGCTTGGCCAGATCCATCAGCGTCATCTCGCGTGGATTGCCCAGGTTGACGGGATCGTTGACCGACGCGCCCATGAGACGCCAGATGCCGTCGACGAGGTCCGAGACGAAGGTGAACGAGCGGGTCTGAGAGCCGTCGCCGTACACCGTGAGCGGCTCGCCCTGCAGGGCCTGGCGGATGAAGGTCGGGATGGCCCGCCCGTCGGCCAGCCGCATGCGGCTGCCATAGGTATTGAAGATGCGCACGATCCGCGCGTTCAGGCCGTGAACCCGGTGGTAGGCCATGGTCATGGCCTCGGCGAAGCGCTTGGCTTCGTCGTAGACACCGCGCGGTCCGACGGGATTGACATTGCCCCAGTAGTCCTCGCGCTGCGGGTGCACCAGCGGGTCGCCATAGACCTCCGAGGTCGAGGCGAGGAGAAACTTGGCGCCGCGCGCCTTGGCCAGCCCGAGGGCTTTGTGCGTCCCGAGCGCGCCCACCTTGAGCGTCTGGATCGGCAGCTCGAGATAGTCGATGGGCGAGGCCGGGCTCGCGAAGTGGAGCACATAGTCCAGCGGCCCCTGCACCTCGATGAAGTTCGTGACGTCGTGCCGCACGAATTCGAAGCGGGGGTCCCGGATGTGGGCGATATTGTCCATCGAGCCCGTCAGGAGGTTGTCCATGCAGACGATCTCGCAACCGCGGGCGAGCAGGAAATCGCAGAGATGGGAGCCGATGAAGCCGGCGCCGCCTGTCACGAGCACCCGCACGGCGCCCTCCTCAGACGGGCAAGACGGGCTTTCGCCCGATCGAGTAGTACTCGAAGCCGAGGCGCCGCATGCGCTCAGGCTCGTAGAGGTTCCGCCCGTCGAAAATGAGCGGGCGGCGCATCAGGCCCCGCAGCCGCTCCAGATTGAGAAACCTGAACTCGTTCCACTCGGTGACCAGGGCGATCGCGTCCGCCCCCTGGGCGGCATCATAGGCCGACTCGCCGAAGGCGACGCTGGCGGGCAGGAGCCGCTTGGCATTGCCATTGGCCACCGGATCGTAGGCGCGGACGCGCGCGCCCGCCGACTGGAGCTGGCGGATGACTTCGAGGCTCTTGGCGTCGCGCATGTCGTCGGTATTCGGCTTGAACGCGAGCCCCAGGACGGCGACCGTCTTGTCATCCAGCGGCCCCAGCGCCTTGCCGATCATCTCCACCAGGTGCGTCACCCGCTCCTTGTTGATCTCGACCACCGAGCGCAGCAGCTTGAAGTCATAGCCCAGGCGGGACGCGGTGTGGATGAGGGAATCCACGTCCTTGGGGAAGCAGGAGCCGCCGTAGCCCAGGCCCGCCTGGAGGAACTGCATGCCGATGCGGGGATCGAGCCCCATGCCCTTCATCACCTGCCTCACGTCCGCGCCGGCCGCCTCGCAGATATTCGCGATGGCGTTGATGAAGGAGATCTTGGCTGCGAGGAAAGCATTGGAGGCGTACTTGATCACCTCGGCCGACGGCAGGTCCGTGATGATCATGGGCCGCTCAAGCGGCGCGTAGAGCTCCACCAGGGTCATGGCCACCTGCTGATTCGGCGCCCCGATCACGATCCGGTCAGGGCGGAGAGTGTCTTCAATGGCCGAGCCCTCGCGCAGGAACTCCGGATTGGAGACGACGTCGAACTCGATGGGCGCGGGCTGGTGCCGGCTGATCACCTCGCGGACGAGCTCGCCGGTGCCCACCGGCACCGTGGACTTGTTGACGACCACCTTATAGCGGTCCATGGCGCGGCCGATCTCCGCCGCCACGGCCTCCACCTGGGACAGATCGGTCTCGCCGGTTTCCTTCGGCGGCGTGCCGACGGCGATGAAGATCACGTCGGAGTGATGGACGGCGGCGCCCAGCTCCGTGCTGAAGGCCAGTCGCCGGTCGTCCACGTTGCGCGTCACCATTTCCTCGAGGCCGGGCTCGTAGATTGGCATGTGTCCGGTCTTGAGGGACTCGATCTTGGCCCGATCGTTGTCCACGCAGATCACGTCATTGCCGAGGTCGGCGAAGACCGCCCCGGTGACCAGCCCCACGTATCCGGTTCCGACGACGCAGATGTTCATGGCTCAGCTCTCACAAGGACCCCAGAATACCAAACGCCATGCCGACCCGCTAATCCCGCCTTCTCTCGCGCCTGGCCCCGGGGGCCGGGGCGCCGATCAACCCAGCCCTCGCCGGGCTCCTCGCCCGCGGGATCTACCCAGCCCTCGCCTCGTGACGCTCGGGTCTTCGGCCCTCGGCCGTCCCTCGTCTCGAACAGCGGGCCCCGTCTCGGCTCGAGCAGCCTCAACCGCGATAGAGCAGGCACGGGCTTCGGGAGGCATCCCCGACCCCCGGGGCCCAGTGCGACAGCAGGTCAGGAAATAGCGAATCGGACGAGACGTTCCGCGACCATCACGAGGAAGAGCAGCAGCAGGTAGAAGTTCGAAAAGAGGAAGAGGGAGAGCCAGCCGCGCTGATCGTCCGGCCGGCGCGCGAACTTGGTCGCCAGCCAGATCAGGCGCCACCCGAGCCCCGCTGCGGCCACGAGCGTCGCTGGCCCGCCGATTCCGAAGGTGGGCGCGGCCAACGCCCAGGCCGTGAGCCCGAAGGCATAGAGCAGGATGAGCCGGGCGGTGCCCTCGACGCCCACGGTTTCGGACACCATCGGGAATCCCCCCGCCGCATAGTCCGCGCGGTAGCGCAGCGCCAGGGCCCAGAAGTGCGGCATTTGCCACAGGAAGAGGATGCCGAAGAAGATCACCGCGCCGGCGTCGGTGAGGCCGCCGCCTCCCGCCACCCAACCGATAACCGGCGGGATTGCGCCCGGGATGGCGCCGGGCACCGCCGCGAAGGGAGAAGTGGGCTTGAGCCATGGTGTGTAGACGCCGTTGTAGAAGGCCGCGGCGATGAGGCCGAGGATGCCGGCGGTTGGGCCGACGCCGGCCCAGAGCACCGCGGCGCCGGCGATGATGCCCACGGCCGCGAAGAAGAAGCCCTGCGGCGTCGTCAGCCGCCCCGAGGGCAGTGGGCGGCCGGCGGTGCGCGCCATAAGCGCGTCGCGGCCCCGCTCCTGGACCTGGTTCAGCGCCGAGGCGCCGCAGGAAAGGAGCATGACGCCCAGCAAGACCTCGAGCCCCTGCGCCCAGGGGAAGTCGGGACCCAGCGGCGCTCTCAGCATGAATCCGGCACCGGCGGACACGAGCACGAGCAGGACGATCCCGAACTTCGACAGCTCGGCATACGCCCCGACGCGCGCCGTGACCGCGAGCGCGCCAATTCCGCGTGGAGCCGCGACCGCCGACCTAGGCGGCATGGATGGTCTCCAGCCGCGACGGCCCCGCCGCGCGCGGCGCCGGCACCGTCCAGCTCTGCCAGGCCCCCGCACGGACGCCGATCCAGACTAGAGCGCCCCAGAGCGCATAGCCAACCGCGGCATGCGCCGCGCGCACCGGCGGATCGAGGCGCAGCAGCACCGCCGCGATCCCCAGGCTCACCTGCAACAGCGCCAGCATCCCTGCCAGGGCGCCGGGCAGCGCCAGCGGCGTCCGCCGAGAGGCCATGACGAGCTGGGCGAAGAAGCCAAGCAGGATGATGCCGAGCCAGCGATGCGTCCAGTGCACGGCCGCCAGCCACTGGGCGGGCAAGATATCGCCGCTGCAGAGCGGGAAGTCGGGACAGGCCAAGCCCGCGCCCGCGTGCCGGACGTAACCGCCGACGGCGAGCTGGAAGAGCAGCACGCCGAGTCCCGCTGCGGCGAGCCGGCGGAGCCTGGCCGATCCCGCGAAGGCCGCGGCCGGCCGGGACTCCGCGGCGGAGGCCAGCAGCAGCAGTCCGCCGAAGATCAGCAGCGCGTTCACCAGATGCGCCGTGCTGATCAGATGAGGCAGCTTGAGCAGCACGGTGACGCCGCCCAGTCCGATCTGGATGCCGAGCAGCGCCAGCAGCGCGATGCCCACGCGCCCCGCGCCCCGCGGACCGGAGCGGCGAAGCGTGGCAATGATGGTCACCAGCAGCAGCATCGAGGTGGCGAGAGCGGAGAGGCGATGGCCGTACTCCACGAGCACGTCGGGCCGCAGCGGCGGGATCAGGCTGCCGTGACAGAGCGGCCAGTCCGGGCAGGCGAGGCCCGAGCCCGTGGCGCTCACGATATTGCCCAGGGTCATCAGCAGGAAGACGGCGGCGACCGTCGCCCAGGTCAAGCCGCGAGGCGGGCTAGCGGCCATGCGATGCCTCGACCCGGTTGACGACGGTGTCGTCGGCGCCGTCCGCCTGCCAGCGGAAGAACACCACCGACAGGGCCGCCAGGAAGACGAGCCCGCCGGGAATCCACATGATGAGGCCGCCCAGGTGCTGATCGGCCCGCGGCGTGAGCGGCTCCCACACGCGCGGCGCCGCCGCGTAGTAGGGGTACAGGATGCTGTCGGCCATCGTGATGAAGATGGCGACCATGACCATGGGCAGCCCGACCACGAAGAGGTAGAGCAGCTGCACCGGGTAGGCGGCGCGCGGCAGCTCGGGCAGCGGCGAGAGCACGGGCCACCAGAGAATCACCGAGCCGGCCATGATCATCAGGTGCTCCACGATGTGCACCGGGTGCTGCTCCATGGCGAGATTGTAGAGCGGGGGCAGGTGCCACGCGACCAGGATCAGATTGAAGACGGCGAACGCGCCGATCGGGCGCGTCAGCGCGCGGCCGAGCCGAAGCAGTCGTGGATGCCGGAGCAGGGCGCGGAGCATCCAGCCCGGCGTGCCGTGGAGAAGCAGCGGCGGCATCGCGAAGGCCAGAAGCATGTGCTGCACCATGTGCGCGCTGAACAAGTAATAGTCCGACAAATCGTGCACGGGGCCCGTGAGGGCGGCGAACAGCACGGCGAGACCCGCGAAAAATGACACGGCCCTGCCCGGCTCGAGCGGCGCCGCGGGCGCGATGCGCCGCCGCCAGACCGTGGCGCCGAGATAGGCGCCGCCCAGGAGCGCCAGTCCCACGAGGATGGAGGGGTCGGCGTGCCAGGCGGTCCAGTCGAAGCCCTCGGGACCGAGGGGCGGCGGCCCCGCGGATCCCGGTACTGCGTGCGCCATCGCTAGGGGCGGGGCAGCAGGATGAAGGCGCTGAACAGCGCCATCAGCGCCAGGATGATCGCGATCGCGATGAGGAGCGGCCCGACGAACAGGGCCCTCAAAATGGGCGAGTCGTACCGGAGATGCATGTAGAAGCCGACGACGAGCGCGAACTTGAGCACGGACATGAAGAGCAGGCTCGTCACGAGCAGGACGTGCGGGATCCCCGGGATATAGAGCGTCGCGACCTCGATCGCGGTCAGGACGGTGAGGACGACCCCGATCCGCACATACGTGGCGACGGTCGCATGCCCTCCGGTCGGGACGGCGTGCGAGGCGGCGGTGGCGTGCAGGTCGGCCATGCGTGCGCTCCTACGGAATCAGGTACACCAGGGTGAAGATGGCGATCCAGACGATGTCCACGAAGTGCCAGTACAGCCCCGCGATCTCGAGCTTGAGGTAGTCCTGGGGCCCCAGCTTGCCCAGGTTCGCCAGCACCCAGAGCGAGAGCAGCCAGATCACGCCGCCGGTGACGTGGGCGCCGTGGAACCCCGTCAGCGTGAAGAACGACGACCCGAAGAGGCTCGTCTGCAGCGTGAGGCCCTCATTGACGAACTGATTGAACTCGTAGACCTGGTTCCCGACGAACCAGGCGCCGAACAGCGCCGTCATCAGGATCCAGAACTTCGCCCACTTCATGTTGTTCAAGCGGAGGTAGTTCAGCGCGAGCACCATCCATACCGATGACATCAGGAGCACGAACGCGCTGATCGACGTGAGCGGGATGTTGAAGATCTCGTGGGGCGTGGGCCCTCCGAGACTCTTGCCCTTGTAGGAGAGGTAGGTGCCGATCAGCGCCCCGAAGAACATGCAGTCGGAGCCGAGGAACGCCCACATCCCCATCTTGCGGTGGTCGATGCCCGTGATCCCCATGTTGGGGTCGTGGGCGGCGTGAGTCGCGGAGTGATCGGCCACGGGCCGGCCTCCTAGTGTCCATGCCCGGCGGGCGGGCGGTGATATTCGAGCGCGAAGCGGTACATGCAGAGCAGCGTGAGCAGCCCGCCCAGGATGACCTGGTAGATGCTGATCAGCGCCCCGGCGACCATGAACAGCAGCGACACCGCCAGCAGGATGGGCCAGTAGGACGGTGGCGGCATGTGGATCGCCGCGATCTCGGCCTTGCTCGCCGGCGCCTGGTGTCCCGCGGCCTTGCCGCCGTGCCCGTCGCCGTGCTTCTGCAGCCAGAATTCGTCGCGGCCGTGGACGGCCGGGATGCGGGCGAAGTTGTACACCGGAGGCGGCGAGGGGATGGACCATTCCAGCGTCCGGCCGTCCCACGGATCATTGCCCGCGGTCTTCCCGGCCCGCATCGTCTTGACGACGTTGGCGATGAAGAACAGCAGCGACACGGCGATGATGAAGGAGCCGATGGTGGACACCATGTTCCAGAAGTTCCATCCGAGGTCTGGCGCGTAGGTGTAGATCCGCCGGGGCATCCCGATGATCCCGAGGAAGTGCTGGGGGAAGAAGGTCATGTTGAAGCCGAGCAGCATCAGCCAGAAATGCCACTGGCCCAGGCGCTCGTCGAGCAGACGGCCGGTGATCTTCGGCCACCAGTAATAGATCCCCGAGAACAGCCCGAAGACCGAGCCGCCGAAGAGCACGTAGTGGAAATGCGCCACGACGAAGTAGGTGTCCGTCTGCTGGAGATCCACCGGCGGCGAGGCATGCATGACGCCGCTGAGCCCGCCCATGGTGAACATGGCGATGAAGCCCAGCGACATGTACAGCGCCGTGGTGAAGCGGATCCGTCCGCCCCAGAGCGTCGCGATCCAGTTGAGGATCTTCACGCCCGTGGGCACGGCGATGAGCATGGTGGAGATGGAGAAGGCCGAGTCCACCACCGGGCCCAGGCCCACCGAGAACATATGATGGCTCCAGACGCCGAATCCGAGGAAGCCGATCATGATCCCGGAATAGATCACCACCGGGGCGCCGAAGAGCGGCTTGCGCGCGAAGGTGGGGAGCACCTCGGAGACGATACCCATCGCGGGCAGGATCAGGATGTAGACCTCGGGGTGGCCGAAGATCCAGAACAGGTGCTGCCAGAGCAGCGGATCGCCGCCCGCCGCGGGCGCGTAGAACAGCGTGCCGAAGAAGCGGTCGAACATCAGGAGAATCAGCCCCACGGTGATGGCCGGGAAGGCCAGCACCAGCAGGAACTGGGTCACGAAGCTCATCCAGACGAACAGCGGCATCCGCATCAGCGTCATGCCGGGGGCGCGCATGTTGATGATGGTCACGATGAAGTTGAATCCGGCCAGCATCGAGGAAATGCCCAGGATCTGCAGGCCGAGCAACCAGAAGTCGATGGTGTGGGTCGGCGAGAACTGGCCGGAGGTCAGATTGGCGTAGCCGAACCATCCCGCGTCGGGCGCCATGCCCACCACCCAGCTGAAGTTCAGGAAGAGGGCGCCCGAAAGGAAGACCCAGTAGGAGAGCGCGTTCAGCCGCGGGAAGGCCACGTCGCGCGCCCCGATCAGGAGCGGGAGCATGAAGTTGAAGAAGGCGGCCGACAGCGGCATGACCGCCAGGAAGATCATAGTCGTGCCGTGCATCGTGAACAGCTCGTTGAACCGCTCCGGGCCCACCAGCGTGCTGTCTGGCCGGGCCAGCTGCAGGCGCATGATCAGGGCTTCGATGCCGCCGACCAGGAAGAAGATGAACGCGCTGGTGCCGTACAGGATTCCGATGCGCTTGTGGTCCACCGTGGTGATCCAGGACCAGAGGACGCTCCGGGCCTCGGCCTTGGTGCCGGGCATGAACGCTGCCTGAGTCGCCATCACGCTCCTCTTATTTCAGGCTCAGGAGATAGGCCGCGAGCGCTTTGCCCTGCTCGCGGTTCATTCCGAGGTTCGGCATCCGTGAGCCGGGCTTCATGTGCTCGGGCTCTTCCACCCACTTGGCCACGTTCTCCGGCGTGACGGCCATGATGCCGCCGGCGAAGGTCTTCCGGCTCGCGAAGTGGGTGAGGTCCGGCCCGATCAGTCCCGCGGAGACGCCTTTAATGGTATGACAGCCGACGCAAGCGGTCGAGGAGAAGATCTGCTTGCCCTGCTGGGCGAGCGGGTCCGTGGGCTCCGCGGCCGGCGCCTGCTGCGCCTTCACCCATTTCTCCCACTCGCTCTTCTCGTGAACGATGACGCGGAAGCGCATGTTGGCGTGCGAGGTGCCGCAGAACTCGGCGCACTGCCCGGGATACTCACCGGGCGTATCGGGCGTCATCACGATCCGGTTCACCCGGTGGGGCACGACGTCGCGCTTGCCGCCGAGCTGAGGGATCCAGAACGAGTGGATCACGTCCGGTGCGTGGAGGTGGAAGGCGACGGTCTCGCCCACGGGCAGGTGCAGCTCGGTGGCGGTGGCGATCCCGAGCGAGGGGTACTTGAATTCCCACCACCACTGCTTGCCGCCCACTTCCACGCGCAGCGCCGTCGCGGCCGGCGCCTCCTGGGTCTTGAAGATCACGCGCACGGTAGGAATGCCGATGACCAGGAGCACGACGGCGAAGGCGACGGTCCAGCCGATTTCTAGCTGCGTATGGCCGTGCACCTGCTTCGGCACGGGCGCGCCGGGCCGCTCGCGGAAGCGCCAGCAGACGTAGATCAGCAGCGCCTCCACGGCGATGAAGATCACCAGCGTGGTCCACGAGATCAGCATGAAGAGCTCGTCGATGACTTTCCCGAAGTCCGAGCGCGGCCGCACGGTGGTCATCGGGCTGTCCCAAAGACTCCACCCGCAAGAGGTCGCGAGCAGCGCGACCCCGGCGAGCAGCAGCAGCGTTTGGACGCGGGGTGCGACAGTCGGGCGCATGATCATGGGCGGTATCGTCGGGCCCTAGCGCGGTGGCGCCTCTCCCGCGGGCGCGGCCGTCTCGCTCTGGGAGATGGCGGAGGCGACGGCCGGCCGCTCCACGTCGAAAGCGGCCAGCCAGCTGCGGGCGGCGAGGAACAGGACGACGATCACCGGGATGGCGGTCCAGAGCACGTCGCTCCGCCGCCGCGCGCGCCCGGCCGTCGCCCGGCGCGAGCGCAGCACGAAGACGAGCGAATTCGCCTGAAATGCCAGGAACAGGGTCAGAACGGTAGCCAAGACCAGATGCGTTATCGTCGGCACGACATCCTCATTCGCGGTAGTGGGCTGGGCTTCGGGCGGAGTGTACTTTATTGATGCAAAAAAGCCAAGTGGAATAGTTCACATGCGTCATCTCTGGCGCCGGGACCGGGGCGCCGATCGACTCAGCCCTCGCCTCGCCGGGCTCCTCCCTCCGGTCGTCGGCCCCGTCTCAGCTCGAACTGCTTTAACCGCGAACGGCAGGCAACGGGTTTCGGGAGGCATCCCCGTCCCCGACACCCGCGCCACGAACGGCGCTGTTCAGTAGGCTAAAAGGACCAATCGGAGAAGATTTTCTGCTTGAGCTGCGCGAGGTCCTCGATCCGCGGCGTCGCCGCGCCACCGGCGACCAGGTCCAGCAGGGTCTCGTTCAGCCGAAGTAGCCGCCGCGCGATGATGACGGCGATCCCCAGGGCCAGGCGGTGCGCCGCCGTGTCGCTGGAGTCGATGCGGCGCCGGAACTGCTCCTTCGAGAGGAAGCGCAGCTCGCAGTGCGCCAATGCGCGCGCCGTGGCGGTGTGCGGGCCGTCCATGATCAGCGAGATCTCGCCGAGCAGCGAGGGCGCCTTGACGATCCCCACCGATTGCGGACTGCCGTCGCGCCGCTGCTGGACGATCTCCACCTGGCCGGCCACGAAGAAGAAGAGGCCCTTGCCCGGCTCACCCTCGCGGAAGAGGATCGCGCCGGCCGGGATGCCCATCGGCTCCGTCAAGGCCAGCAGGGCGCCGGCCTGCGCCCGGCTGAGGGTGGGGCAGATCGCGGTACAGATGACTTCGAGGAAGTCCTCGCTCATCCGCCGGAGCCTCCCACCAGCTCCAGCAGGGTATGGAGCAGCACGTTCGCGCCGCGCTCGATCGCTTTCCAGTCGCTCATCTCGTCCGGCCGATGGCTGCGGCCGCCGCGGGAGGGGATGAAGAGCATGCCGGCCTCGGTCACCGCCGCCAGGTTCTGGGCGTCGTGGCCGGCGCCGGAGGGCATGCGCTTGAACGCGAGCCGGAGCCGGCCGCATGCCTTCTCCACCGCGCGCATGACGCGCGGCGCGCAGCGGGCGGGCGCGGTGCGCGAAAGGGCCTCGCGGGCGACGCGCAGCCCGCGGCGGCGCGCTACGGCTCGGGCCAGCGCGAGGCAGTCGCGGTCGAGGCGCGCCAGGATCTTCGGATCGAGCTCGCGCATCTCCTGCAGCAGCGCCGCCCGGGCCGGCACGATGTTCGAGACGCCCGGCGCCAGCTCGATCCGGCCGAAATTGGTGACGCTGCGCCCGCTGCCCTTCTTGACGACGTGCTCGCGCGCCTTGAGCGCGTACTCGGCCGCCGCCAGGAAGGCGTCCTTCCGCCAGGCCATGGGCGTGGTGCCCGCATGATCGGGCTCGCCCACGAAGGTCAGTCGGTTTCGGCGGATCCCGACGATGTCCTCGACGAGGCCGATGGGAATGCGCGCCGCCTCCAGGTGCGGGCCCTGCTCGATGTGCAGCTCGACATAGGCCGAGAGCTCGCGCGGGTCGCACCGGGCCTTGGGCGCGTCCAGCGCATTGAAGCCGGCGCGGGCCATGGCGTCCACCAGCCGCTCGCCGTCGGCCGCCGCCAGCGTCGGGATGACCTTGGGATCCATCCGTCCCGTGAAGCAGCGCGATCCAAAGAGGCTGCCGTAGCGTCCTTCCTCGTCGCTCCACGCCACCACCGTGAGCGGCCGCCGCGTCGCGACACCCCCTTCGGATATCGTCTGGAGGCATTCGAGGCCGGCCAGGACGCCGAGGGCGCCATCCAGCGGACCGCCCTGAGGCACGGTGTCGATATGGGAGCCTGTCATGACCGTCCCAGCCCTCGCATTTGACTCAGCCCTCGCAATTGACTCAGCCCTCGGCTCGCGCTCTGAGCGCTCGCCTCGAACCGCCACGCGCCCTTTGCTGCCAGGCCGCGTCTCGGCTCGAAGAGCTCCGAAGACATTGCCCGCTGGATCCACGCGCGTCTCAAGCCCGGCCTCCTTCATCCTGTCGAGCAGCCAGGCGCGGGCTTCTTCGTGGGCCGGGCTCCAGCAGGATCGGCTGATGCCCTGGCCCTCGGGGTTGCGGCCGAAGCGGGAGAGGGTTTCAATGCGCTCGCGCAGGCGCGGCAGTGAGATAGTGGGAGCCATGGCGTCCGGCAAGTATAACCCAGGCCAGTCGCGGGGTTCGGAGCCCGGCGGGAACCGCCTTGACACCTCCGCAGAGCCCCCCGTATGATGCCAATGAATTCCCGTTCAGTCGGTCCGGCCAGGGCCGCCTCACCCAGACAAGCACCGGAGGGCGTATGGACTTTACGCTGACCCCCGAGCAGGCATCTTTCCGGGACGAAGTCCGTCTCTGGCTCAAGAAGAATCTCCCAAAAGGCTGGCTGGAGCGGCTCCGGGAGGGCTCCGACATCCCCCGTCCAGAGGCCTACGAACTCCTGCGAGATTGGCAGCGGAAGATGTACGAGGCCGGCTTCGTGGGCCTGACCTGGCCCAAGGAGTACGGCGGCCGGGGGCTCACCTTCATGGAAGAGCTGATCCTCGCCGAGGAACTGGCGCTCCAGAAGGCGCCGCCCGTGCTCAATATCCTGGCCATCGGTATGGCGGGCCCCACGATCATCGCCTACGGCACCGAGGAGCAGAAGAAGCGCTTCCCGGCCAAGATGCTCTCGTGCGAGGAGATCTGGTGCCAGGGTTATTCGGAGCCGAACGCGGGCTCGGACCTGGCATCGCTGCAGACCCGCGCCGTGAAGGACGGCGAGCACTACGTGATCAATGGTCAGAAGGTCTGGACCTCGCTGGCCCACGTGGCCGACTGGATGATGCTGCTGGCGCGAACCGATCCCGAGGCGCCCAAGCACAAGGGCATCACCTATTTCCTGCTGGACATGAAGCTGCCGGGCATCACGGTGAAGCCGCTCAAGCAGATCACGGGGGATCCCGAGTTCAACGAGGTGTACTTCGACAACGTGCGCGTTCACGAGTCCCAGATCTTGGGCGGCCTGAACAATGGCTGGGCGGTGGGCCTGGCCACGCTCATGTACGAGCGCCTGGCCCTGGGCTTCGGGCTGCAGGTGAGGCTGCGGATCGCGCTCGACGCGCTCATCGAGCTGGCGCGGAAGTCGAAGA
>WNFV01004478.1_pt1 | contig 17310 bp, 14 predicted proteins | sample 5400101 | NCBI WGS metagenome assembly WNFV01 (sample SAMN13153361, study PRJNA577476) | soil metagenome | isolation source: 115 cm soil or saprolite under grassland replicate 1 | place: USA:California | collected 2016-06-15
GTCGCGCGATGACCTCTTCATCGTCGCCGTGGCCGTCGAGGAGCAGCGTGCGTTCTCCGTTCGCGCGGGACGCATGCAGGACCTTCCGACCGGAGGCGAGGATCTCGGGCGCGTCCTCGAGGCCGTCGACGTCTCCGAGTCCCCGCAGGAGGAGGAACCGACCGAGCGGGTACGCCTCGATCGTGAGCCGCTCCCGCCGCTCCGTAAGTTCCTGGAGCGGACCGTGCGTTCGCGTGGCGAAGGTCACATGCAGGACGATGGTCTCGCCTCCCCAGACGGGTCCGCGGTCCCATGCCGCGCGCGGTCCTTATCCTTTGCTGAGAGCGTCATCGTCCCTCCCGATGCCGCCGAGCGGCAAGGGCGTTGGGCCGGCCATCGCCGGTCCGGCCGATGCGGGTTCACGGCACACGGCCGTCCAGGATTGTCGTCAGCTTCGCGGGGTCGATGTTGCCGCCGGATACGACCGCCACCACCCGTCCGCTTCCCGCTTGGCCCGTCAGCGCGGCCGCGACGGAACTCCCGCCGGCGCCCTCCGCGACGACGCGGTGCCGCTCCACGAGGAGCTTGATCGCGGACGCGACCTCCCGGAGGGAGACGACGATCGAACCGGACAGGAGGGGGCGATTCAGGTCCCACATCTCCGGGAGCACGCTGCTCGCTCCGGAGCCGTCCACGAAACTCGGGATCCGCGTGAACTCTTGCGGCGAACCTGCGGCGAAGGAGGCCGCGAGTGGCGCCGCCGTTTTCGGTTCGCACGCGTACATCTTCGTCCTGGGCCGTCGCCCCTTGACTGCCGTCGCGATGCCGCCGATCAGCCCGCCGCCACCGTACGGGACGACGACCGCGTCGACGTTCGGGAGGTCCTCGAGGATCTCGAGCCCGATCGTCCCGTTCCCCGCAATCATCCCGAACTCGCTGAACGGATGGACGAACACCATGTGCTTCAGCGGCTCATAGACGCGGGTGATGCCGATCTCCCAGACCTCGTCCCAGGACAGCTGCACGATGTCCGCCCCGAACCGTCGAACGCCCGCGAGTTTCGTTTGCGGCGCGGTGTCAGGCATGATGACCGTGCACGGAATCCCGAGGCGTCGGGCGTGCCACGCGAGGGCCTGCGCCATGTTTCCCGCGCTGCACGTGTACACCCCGCGTTTCCGCTCCGCCGGCGAGAGAAGGGAGATCGCGTTCCCCGCGCCGCGCACCTTGAACGATCCGGTCGGCTGGAGGTTCTCGAGTTTCAGGTAGACCTCCGCGGGTTCATCTTCCATGTCGAGCCGGACGAGGGGCGTGCGGAGGATGACGCCGCTGATCCGCTTCCGCGCTGCCACGATGTCCTCGAGTGCGACGTCGGATCTGGAGTCGTGATTGTCCGACGACCGTCCCCTGATCTCGCGTTGGTTGACCTTGTGGCGCACGACCCGGGATAGGCGTGTGGATATTTCACGAGGATGTCGCCGAACGGCACGGATGTCGCGGCGCGCGGAGCGCGGGAAAACTCAGCCATCATGCGGCGGAGACCGCCACCCTCCGATGCCGAGTTGGAGGAGCGGCTCGCCGCAGTTCTCGCAGAACAGATTCGGCGGTTTCGCCGGCGTTCCACACCGTGCGCAGAACTTGGCAAGGATCGGCACGGGAGTGGCGGCCGCGACGACGATGCCGGCGAACGACGCTTGGTCCGTCGAGGGCGGCCCCGAGATCGGCGCGGGCGTGGGCCTCAATCGTCTCACTGCGAGATACAGGAGGGCGGCCGCCCCCGCTCCCCCCGCAACGATCAGGATTGAGAAGACAAACCCGAGCGCTCCAGCGAGCGGGCCGCGCGGAACAATCTCGAACCCGGCGAGCATTCGTTCGAACATCGGATTGATTTGCGCGAATTCGGGAGTGTGGACGGTGAGGAGGATCACCCAATACCGATCATCGGCGTCGCTCACGACGATTGCGGCATTCTGCCGGATAGCGAGTGACGGGAAATCGATGACAAAGCTGACCGCTGCGTGGCCTCCGAGTTGTCGGTACTGCGGACTGCCGACCACGGATGCGTCCGGATTACTCTGGACGACCGCGTCCACGGTCTCGCGGAAGACTCCATCGAGATATGTCGGGGTCTCCTTGACCGTCGAATCGGTGCCTGTGTCGACGAGGATGTTTGTCCGGAATCCACCGTAGACGGGGCCGAACAAGGCCAACGCGACAGTACTCCCTTGAATCGACTCATCGATCCTCAATTCCCAGGTGTCCGGAACCGGAATCGCGAAGCCGGACGGATGCTCAAACCGAACGAGCTTCGCCGTCACGCCGACATCGTGACTCGTCGTCTGCGTGGTTCCCAGGTCGTTCCTTACGGTGAGGCGCACGGGGTACGTGCCTTCGTATTCGTACGTGTGGTCGACGATCCTTCCGCTGCCCATGACGGTGTCGCCGAAGTTCCATTCGTACGCCGTGATCTCGCCGAACGGGTCGGACGAGGACGAGGCATCGAAGTGGATAGATTCCCCCGTGAGCGGCTCGTTCGGCGAAAACGTGAAGGAGGAGACCGGATTCGCGAACGGGCGTTGCATCTCGATCGCGATCGACCGACCGTTCGTGAGGCCACTGTTATCGAGGACCGTCAGGGTGACCACGTACGTGCCCGGCCTGGAGTACGCGTGGTTCACGACCCACGCGGTGCCGGTGAGGGTGCTCCCATCTCCGAAGTCCCACGAGTACGAAATCACGGTCCCGTCGGGATCGGCCGATGCGGAGCCGTCGAAGACGATGGGGAACCCCGCATACAAGTATAGCGGGGAGATCGTGAAATTGGAGGTGGGGGAGGCTGCAGGTGCGGTGGACGGGATGACAAGTGGGTAACGATCCACGCCGTCTACTTCGAATTCGTACGGTCGGTCCGCGATGCCGTCCGGACGCGTGCAGTCGTCCTGGAGAGCTCCCGTGCATCGATCGTCGGCGATCTGGTCGGACCAGTAATTGCCGCCGGTCGGATAGCCGGCATCCCATCGGGTGTCACTTCCGGGGGCGTTGATCGCTTGCCTTTCGTTGTGGATCACGTCGTTGGAATGGAAGGAGACGTTCCGGGACCCAACGACGGCCAAGGGGAGCGAGTTGCGCGAGAACCGGTTGGACTCGATCCGGACGTCTCCGGAGGACACGACCCGCACGGCTTCGCGGTCCCCCCAGAACGCATTCCCCGTGATGTTGAGACCTTCGACGTACGCGATTTCGAGGCCCACGTCCGTGTCGCGCAGGGGAACCCCAGTCACCGCGACGTCTCGGCAGTTCGCGATGATGAGTTCGCCGAGGAGTACGGAAGCGACATGAAGCCCCGCACAATCGATCTCGTAGCGGAGAGGGAGGCCGTTTACGAGGTTGTCGGGTCCCATCGTATGGGAATCGAAGTGGGCGACGGACGTTCCCTCGAGGACGACGCCGTCGTGATCGAAGGTGTTCGCGAGGAGACGGAAACCCGTCGACGACTCGATCCGGATCCCGTACCCGTTCCAGGACAGATGGTTCGCTTGGAACGTTAGATTCTGAGAGTCGAAGGCATGAATGCCGTCCGGTTGGTTCTCCACCTCATTGTCCGTCACCTGCGTGTCGGTCGTCCGGTCAAGGGACACCCCGGTCCCGCCGTTCGAGTCGATCCGGTTCCCCATAAGGGCAAGGATGCTGGAATTCTCGATGCGAACGCCGACGGCGCGGTTTCCCATGACCACGTTGCGCTCCAGCGAAATCCAGCTGGAGTTGAGAATCGCAATGCCGCGGGTGTTCCCTCGCAACCGAGTGGAGTTGACCGTTGTGCCCGTGACCCCGTCGAGGCGGATCCCATCACGCATGTTCATGACGGTCGTGTTCTCGATCCGCCCGTTCGAGAGCATCGCGAGGACCACTCCATCTCCGTCCCCGGCGAGGACTCCCACATCGCGGAGGACGAACGACGCGTCCGTTCCGCGGATGTCAATCGCGGACCCTCCTTGGCTTTCAATCTCCCACCCTGACAGGATGTACGGACTCCGGGTCGTCCCGCGGCCGCTTATGACGCCGTTCTGAGAAGTGAAGTCGGCGTTGTTCTGGATCCGGATCGGGGCGTGGGGAAGTCGTCCGATCGCCTCGTAGGCGCCGATGTCGACGACCGCGGTGCCGTCCATGTTCCCGTCGATGGGGCGTGGGATCCCGTCGAGGTCGAGCGGAAGCACGACGGCGTTGGTCCCGGCGTCGATGCACGGCGACGTCGCTCGGAGGGCGTAGTCGCGGTACGCGGGGGCGGCGAACATGGGGTCCGCGGAAAGGTTCCCGGGTCCCGGGTCGAAGGGGTTGTCGCAGACGGTGTAATACCCTTCGCAGTAGTCGCCGGCGGCGTTTCCGTAGACATCGTTGTACTCGATAGCGCGGGGGGTGTCTTGGCGATGGAGCGCGATGCCGTAGCCGTCGTTGAACGCCACGATGTTGTTCCGGATCGTGACCGGACCGAGGCCGACCCAGCTCCGGTAGCCGGCGAAGCCGTTGTGAGCGATCGTGTTGCCCTCGATCGTCGGTCTCCCGCACCCGTCGTTCATGATGCCGGCGTAGCTGTTGTTGACGATCAGATTCCCTTCCACGTAACACTCCCCGTCGAGTGCGTTCCAGATCGCGATGCCCACCACGTTATCGTAGATGATGGTACGTCGCACGTGAACGCCAAAGCCGGAATTGATGTGGATTCCCGCGCTCCCGGGTACGTTCCCCGACTTGTTGCTGTTCCGGATCGTGAAGCCTTCGATCCAGATGGAGCCGCCTCCATAGACGTAGAGGACATTCCCGGCACCGCCGCCGTCAATGATCGTCGTCTCCGGGTCCGATCCCATGAGGGTGACCCCGCCCTTGTTTTCCATGTACACGTTCTCGCGGTAAATCCCTGGGAGAACGAGGACGGTGTCCCCGTACGACGACGCATCGACGGCCGATTGAATCGAGGGAAACTCCTTCGGGACGATGAGGGTGGCGCCTTGCGCGCGAGCATGCGGCACGAGGGAAACCAGGCTGGCTGCGGCGATCCAGACCACGCACAGGAGGACGCGCGCCCGGTTCTCCGACCCCCCCACAATGCAATCGATTGGGCTCACGATATAGAAGCCTTCCGGTTCTCCCATGGGCCTCGCGCGTCTCCAGGTCCCTTGGTCGCCGGCGTCATGTTCGAGCCGATGGGCCGCACTGCACGGTTCCGGCCCGGCGCGGGGCTCATATTCATCGTTTCGCGGTGATGAACCGTCATCCGATCGACACGCCGGCGAAGCGGAGCAGGTCCGCGACCGTGAACTCGCCGTCTTTCCGCGCGCCGAACTCGCCGGCCTTCGGGTGCCAGTTCGGCTGCATGCTCAAGAAGGAGAACGGGTCGCCTCGCAGCAGCCCGATGAGGACCTCCGCGACGATTCGGCCGCCGACCGGTCCGAGCCGCTGCCCCTTGCTCAGGATCTCCGCCTCCTTCAGGACGTAGAAGAACAAGGGCATGTCCTCCCCGAAGACGCGGACGAGGTTCTTCGGCAGGGACTTCAAGTCGCGCGCATGCAGGATCAGTTCCTCGGGGAGCCCGATCGCACGGGCGACCGACTGCCCGGACGGCAGGCCGAGCGCCTTTCCCCGCCGCAGGTCGCGTTCGGCGAGCGCATGGATTCCCCTCGCGACCGCCTCGGGCAAGATGCTGAGCCCGAACGCGAGCTTCGTGTCGATCTTGCGGCTCGGCTGGACCTCGAGGCGGCTGCCCTGGAACTCGAAGAACCGCGCCCACTGGATCACGTGTCCCGCCGGAAGCACCCGGAAGCCCCGCAGGTCCTCCGCCGGCGGCTTCGCGAAGATCGGGATATCTTGCACCTCGGCGTTCAGCTCGTACTCCCCGCGGACCATGCTGTGCCCGAACCGGTAGGCGCCGACGGAGAACTCGACGGGCATGAACGGACGAGCCCGCCAGTGAAAGAACTTCAGAACCGGCGAGAGCGTCTTGATCGTCTTCGCCCCACTGCCTGCAGGCACCTTGAACGAGACCGGCCGCAGGACGTCGTCGATCACGTCGTTCCCGACGAGGCGCGCGAGGAAGTCGTGGACGACGGCCCACTGGTAATGCCAGCGGACGATCCGCCGTCCCTCATCGAACCTCCGTTCCGATGGCAACTCGACGACGGAAGGCCTCTCGACGACCTTGTTGTGATACCTGAGGACGCCAAGGGAGAGTTGAGAGACGATCAGGTTCTCATCGTTCCGGGCGTCCCCGAGGAGCGCTCGGCCCTTCGCGTTCCGCGGGAGGTCGTCCTCGCCCGCCTCATTCGTCCCAATCAGCATGCGGACGCCGTCGTCCTCATACAGGAACGGCTGGTCGTCCGGGCCCCGCCCGTAGATGGCGTCGAGGTCAAATCGCGGCGTGCGGAAGTCGACGAGCGCGTCCGGGTCGTTGTCCCGCTGCAGCTTCGACGTCGGGTCGAACGTCAGGTCGTGGTCGACGAACTGCCCGAAGTACGTGAAGCCCGCGGGGATGTCCGGGTTGTCGCCCGCGGTGACGTCCTCGCCTTCCTTCGGCTCGGGTTCGACCATCGCCCGGGCGAGCGCGTCGAGCGCGTCGTCCGGCGGGAGGAATGCCGGGAGGTTCGGGAACATCCGCCCGAATCGGCCCTCGAAGGCGGGGGATCGCAGGACCGCGCCGAGGCCGCGGGGTTCCTTGCCATGAAACGGGTGGTGCGGCACGGATCGGCACCGGACGGCCCGACGCCCCGGACCCGCCTTAACGCTTTGTCTCCGGCCGCGCCGGAATGATTATCAAGCGCGGCTCACGCGCCGCGGACCTGCGCCTTCGCGATGAGCTTCCCTAGGTGCAGGAACGCGTCCTCGACGTTCTGTCCCGACTTCGCGGACGTCAAGAGGGAACCGCACCCCAGGACCGCGGCCATCGCCGTGACATCGGGTTGGCCGTACTGGACCTCCGATTTGAGGTCGGCCTTGTTCGCCGCGAGGACGATCGGGACCACCCCTGCGACTTCCTCGACCGCCTCGACCCAGCTCGGCAGCACGGTGAGGGTCTCCCGCCGGGTCAGATCGGCGACGGCGAGGATCCCTTGCGCCCCGTCGAAGAACGCGTCCCCGAGGAGCTGGCGGAACCCGGCGTGACCGATGACGTCCCAGATCGCGATCGTGATGTCGACCTGGACGTTCTTCTCCGGGAGTTCGAGGCGCATCAACTTCTTGGAGACCTTCGCGCCCAAGGTCCGGATGTAGGAGTCGTCGAACTGGTCCAGGACGAACCGGCGGATCAGGGACGTCTTGCCGACTGCCGCCTCGCCCACGAGGCAGATCTTCGACTTGAGCTGCACGACATCCGGCATCGGCTCTCCGCTCTGCGACGCCGGCCCGTCGTCTCCGGATGACTTAACGGTTGCTCGCTCATTCTCAGGGCTGAGTCCCAGGTCTGGGCGCCGATTCGGTAGGCGAATCGGCGAGGGCGTCGCGACCCGGATCCCGGGGCGCGACTATGCGGCTCGGATCGAGCCGAAGAGTCCGTCCTCCTCGTCGTTTGGGCCCGCGGTGAAGAACAGCGTGTCCATCGGGCCGTTGGCGGCGGCCCCGTGTCCGAACTGCAACGCCCACAGTCCGTCGATCGTGACCCGGTGTCCGTCGGTCGTTCGGAGGCCGCCGACGAGCTCAAACGTCCCGTCCGGCTGTTCCTGGTAGGCGCTGATGTGGCCGTCCCCGAAGTTCCCGATGAGCAGGTCGCCACCGAACATGCCGAAGCTCGCCGGCGCCATCGCGATGCCCCAGGGCGCGTTCAGCTGGCCTCGTTGCGCGACCCGGACGAGGAAATTCCCGTCGACGTCGTAGGCGTCCACGAAGCCCAGGCTCGGCCCGTCGACTTCGTCCGCTCCCGCCCCCTGCTTCGCGTACGTCACGAAGATGCGCGCGCCGATCGTCTGGATTCCGAACGGGGCGTACCCGGCGGGGAGATTCGGGTCGACGAACCCGCCCGTCGTCTGGAGGGCCCAGGCGCGGTTGATGACGTCCACGCGGGCGTTCGCGAAGTCGGTCGCGTAGAGCTGCGGCCCGGTGCCGGTCGTCGCGATCGCGAGCCCCTTGTAGATGGCGCCCGCTCCCGATTGGTCGACCATCACCTGAGCGGCCCCGGTCCCGTTCCAGCCCGCGATCGTCCCCCCTTCGGTCGAGAAGATGAATCGCGCTCTCGCGCCTCCGATGAGAAAACTCGTCGCATCGCCGTTGAACACGAGGCCCGTGGGCGCTCCGGCCACGCCGACCTCGAGTGGGATCTTTCCACCGGCGGCGGTGTACAACGTCGATAGATCCGCGCCGTTGTCAGAGACCCACCACGGGGTGGTCGGGCCGGCGACGAGCCCCCAGGCGTTCAAGAGATGGCCGTCGACCGTCGCTCCGCCCATCGCGGTGTTCGATACGAGCGGCGTCACCGTGTAACGGTTCGGACTGACCGCGGCCGCGGACGGCGTCGAGAGGACCGCGACCGCCGCCAGCGCGAAGACAAACACACTAATCTTCCTCAAGCCCGTGAATCCAGAAACCTTCGCCATAGATCCCGCCCCGCGAGGCGCGGCATGGTCCGTGCCGGGTAGATTATCGTATGCCCAAATCGTCCTCCGGGCGTGAACGTCGCTCAACGATGCCGTGCGGCGAACAAGGGACGGACCCAGAATCCTCATTCGTGAGAAGCCGTTCCCGTTGGGCATGGAACGCATCGAAGCCGACGTCCTGATCCCGGGCCGCGGCGAACCGATCCGGAACGGGTGCGTCGTCATCGACGGACCGACGATCGCGTACGCGGGCCCGATCGAAGGCGCGCCGAAGGTCCCCGCAGACGCTCGCGTCGAGCGCGTGCCCGCCATCATGCCGGGGATGTGGGACTGCCATGGCCACCTGATGGGGATCCGATCCGCGAACGTCGAGGAGACCGCGAAGACGTCGCTGCCGGTCATGGCGGCGCGGGCCGTGAACAACATGGAGACCGGGCTAATGGCCGGCTTCACGAGCGTCCGCGATCTCGTCGGGCTCGGCGTGCACCTCGCGCGCGTGGTCGACGAGGGGACGATCCCCGGTCCGCACATCTACGGCGGCGGGGCGATGCTCAGCCCGACTGCGGGCCACGGCGACCTGCACATGTTCCCGACCTCGTACATCCATGCGATGGGTGCATCGGGGCACTACTTCCAGATCTGCGACGGCGTCGACGAATGCTTGCGGGGCGTTCGGAACCAGCTCCGCCTCGGGGCGAGGGTGATCAAGTTGTGCGCGTCCGGCGGGGTGATGAGCGAGGTGGATCACCCGGAGCACCAGCAGTTCTCCGACGACGAACTGCGGGCGATCGTCGGGGAGGCGTCACGGGCGGAGCGCGCCGTCGCGGCGCATTGCCATGGCAAGCCGGGCATCATGGCCGCCTTGAAGGCGGGGTGCCGCACGATCGAGCACGGGTCGTTCCTCGACGACGAGGCGGCGGACCTCCTGCGCGAGAAGGACGCGGTCCTCGTCCCGACGCGGTACATCATCGAGCGCCTGATCAAGGAGGGTCCGAAGTTCGGCGTGCCGGAATACGCCTACCGAAAGGTCGTGTCCTTCGGAGACCAGCACAAGCGCTCGCTGCAACTCGCAGTGCGGAAGGGCGTGCGGATCGCCCTCGGGACCGACATCTGGAGCACCGGCGCCGACACGATCGCTCCGTGGGGACAGAACGCCCGGGAGCTCCTGCATCTCATCGAGGCCGGGATGAAACCGCTGCAGGCGATCGAAGCCGCGACCGCGAACGGGCCGCTGACGTTGGGGCCGCAGGCGCCGAAATCGGGTCAGCTCAAGGCCGGGTACGACGCGGACCTCCTCGCGGTCCGGAAGGACCCGCTCGCGGATCCATCGATTCTGACGTCGCCGGACGCGATCGTCCGGGTGTGGAAGTCCGGACGGCTCGTTAAGAGCCGTTCCGCGTAAGGGCCCGGTCTCACGGCACGACGCTCGCCTTCCGGATGGTGACCGCCTTCTTCGGCCGGTCCGAGTGCTCCGTCGGCGTGCGGCTGATCGCATCGACGACCTCCATCCCGCTCACGACGTGACCGAACGCGGGATGCTTCGGGTCCAGCCGCGCGTTGTCGACGACGTTGATGAAGAACTGGCTTCCCCCGGTGTTCGGGCCCGCGTTCGCCATCGCGATCGTTCCCCGTGCGTTCCGGTTGTCCGAGGGGAGCTCGTCTTTGATCGCGTACCCGGGTCCCCCGTACCCGGTGCCCTCGGGGTCGCCGCCCTGGATCATGAAGCCCGGGATGACTCGGTGAAAGACCGTGCCGTCGTAGAAGTGCGTCTCGACGAGCTTCCGGAAGTTCCCCGTCGTAATGGGCATGCGGTCGTCGAAGAGCTCGATCTTCACGTCGCCCATCGTCGTCTGCAAGAGGACGTTCGTCATGCGGCGGCCATCCGCGCCCCGTATGTAAATCCTGCTTCTTGAGTGCCTGTGTCGAACGGACTGAATCGTTATCCACCCGGAAGCGTTGCCTCCGGCGGACGATGACGTCGGACCCCTTCGAGGCCTTCAAGGAGGCGCAGCGCGAGGCGTGGAAGTCGTTCGCACCGCTCGCTCAGATCACCACGCCGACCGCCGCGAAGCTCGTGGCCTTCGCCGGCGTCCGGCCGGGGCAGAGGGTCCTGGACGTGGGGTGCGGCACGGGCGTCGTCGCGATTACCGCGCGACGTGCCGGGGCCACCGTCACGGGGCTTGACCTCACGCCGGAGCTCCTCGCGGTCGCGAAGGAAAACGCGGCGATCGCGGAGGTCGACGACATCGCATGGAAGCAGGGTGACGTGGAGAACCTGCCTTTCCAGGACGGCGAGTTCGACGTCGTGCTCAGCCAGTTCGCGCACATGTTCGCCCCTCGTCCCGAGATCGCGATCAAGGAGATGCTCCGCGTGCTGGAGCGGGGCGGCACCATCGCGTTCCACACGTGGCCGCCGGAGTTGATGTTCGGTCGGGTGTTCGCCCTCGTCGCGCAGTACATGCCTCCGCCGCCGGACCCGAAGCCCGCGCCTCCGGGCCAGTGGGGCGATCCGAACATCGTCCTGCAGCGGCTCGGGAGTGCCGTCCGCGACGTGACCTTCGATCGCGGCGTGCAGACCGCGGCGGCCCTGAGCCCGCAGCACTACCGGCGGATGATGGAGCAGAGCGGCGGCCCGATCGTCCGCCTGCTGCGGTCCTTGAAAGACGATCCCGCGCGCCTCGCCGAATTCCGACGCGCATACGACGGCATCGTGGCTCAGTACTTCGACCGCAACGTCGTGCATCAGGACTTCCTGATGACGCGCGCGATCAAGGCCTAGCACCGCTCCCCGATCCGGTCGGGTGGGGCGGCCCGTAATTCATTTTCGCCGTATCCACTGCGGGATCCCACCGTGGCCGAACCACCCGTAGAGGCCGACCGGGAGGATGCTCGCAAGAAGGCCAGGTACACCCACGCAGACGCGCCGCTCCAATCGATGCTCCCGGAGTACCGGCCGAGGACGGCCAGCTCGAGGATTGCGAACACCGTGTAACCGCCGCCCAACGGCCGAATCCGGAGGAAGTCGTTCTCCCGCACCCCGTGGAATGCAGCGAAGCCGATTCCGACGAACCAGGCCCCGACCGCCCGCCCTGTCAACGCCGTCAAGGGCCACGGCCATACCGACCCGATTACGGTCGGCGCGGCGAGGAGCCCCACCCCGAACGCGAGCATCCCGCCGCCCTGGGCGAGGACCACGACCCGCATCCACACCGGAGGCGCGGGCCCGGGCGGCGGATCGCCCCCCGGCACGCGGAGCTGCCGCCATCCGACGAGGAGCATGGCGACCGGTACGCCGGCGTAGATCGCGAGCCAGAACCAGGCCGCCCCCTGCGCGCTCGGGACCGGACTGGAGAAGTGGAAGCGGTCGAAGTGGACGAGGGTGATGACGAGGGTGAGGGTCGTGAAGAGCCAGATTGCCGGGACCGCGACGCGCGCGTACGCCCAGGTCCTCTGGCGGGCGGCGATCACCTCGACGGGGACCGCGGCCCAGTACGCCGCGCCGAGGAACGCGGCGGTGATCGGCGGCACGACCTTCCACGCGAAGTAGGTGTCCGTCTGGTCCGAGAACACCGTGAGCTGGAAACCCGCGAGGAAGACGAGGGCACTCGCTGCGTACAGCAGCCACCGCATCCACGCCATCAAGGGTCGAACGCCGGGAGAGGACTCAGGGCTCGGGTGGGGCTCGGCCGTACGGCGGGAAACAGCCTCGCGCTTAAGAAGGGTGTCGACGCGTGCTCAGAGATTCTCGCTGTACGCGCGTTTCAGCCATCGCAGCGCTTCCGCATCGAAATCCTCCGGCGACCGGAGGCTGATGTGGACGGGCATCGTCTCGTGGATCTTCGATGGCTGCAATCGTCCTGCGGGATTCGGCTCATCCACGCGCAATGCGAGATCGACGCGGTCCTTCGTCGTCGCTTGCACGCGGGCGAATGTCCGGCGGGGCGTGACGAGCGCGACGAACGTCTTGCGGGCCTGGATCGTGACGTCCCCGAGGCCCGCCGCTGCCGCGATGACGGCGTCGAGGATCGGCCGGAGCTGCGGCCTGTCCACATACTGCCCATCGATGAGTTCGTCCGCCGTGGCGGTGAGGAAATCCGGGTATCCGAACCGTTCCATCACGAGGAGGGTCTGGGCGTATCCCATTACCCCTTGCTTTGTCAACCAGGCGCGGAGGCGCTCTTCGTCCTTGAAGGCCTCTTTCTTGATGCGCCGGTTCCAGGCCTCGACGCCTTCTCCCGTCCGCTCCTCGAGGAGGCGGGCCGACATCGTCCGCATGTCCTCCCAGTCCCGGGTCTTCGCCATCGCGTCGCGCTCCGTTCGGTGTCTGGTCCGGTCGAACGATGACCCGTGCCAAGAACATTGCTCTCGGTCCCCGGGCGGCCCCGGCTTGACGGACGTCATACGACTTCACAGTCAATCCCTTTTCGTTCCCCAGATCCTAGCGGAATCGTTTCAAAGAGTTTAAGTATATCGCGATATATCGCGATTCTCATGCAGTCCTCAAACGCAGGATCGGTGGCCAGCGAATTTCCGGTCCAGCTGAAGGGCCTCGGCAAGGAGTACGGTCACTTCACCGCCCTGAAGTCGCTCGACCTGACCGTCCCGGAGGGAACGTCCCTCGGCTTCCTCGGTCCTAACGGCGCGGGAAAATCCACCACGATCAAGATCATGACGAACCTGATCCGCCCTTCCCGGGGCCATGCCACTTTGTTCGGCATCGATGTCCGGCAGGAGCCAACCCGAGCGCTGGCGCGAATCGGCGCGGTCATTGAGACCCCGGAGTTCTACGGCTATCTTTCGCCGCTCGAGACCCTCGCGTATGCGGGACGCCTCCGCGGCATGTCGTCCAAGGAGATCGAATCGCGCAGCGAAGACGTCCTGAAAGGGGTCAAGTTGAAGGACTGGGCTGACCACCGGATCCAGGAGTTCTCGAAGGGAATGAAACAGCGCCTCGCGATCGCGCAGGCGCTCCTCAACGAACCCGCCCTCCTGATCCTCGACGAGCCCACGTCGGGCTTGGACCCGAGGGGCATGGCGGAGGTCCGTGACGTGATCCAATCGCTGAAAGGCGAGGGCCGGACGATCTTCATGAGCTCCCACCTTCTCGGCGAGGTCCAAGAGGTCTGCGACGACGTTGCGCTCCTGAACCACGGGGAGCTTCTGATTCACGGCTCCGTGCGCGACCTTTCCCGGGGGTCCGACACGTCCACGTTCCAGACGAGCTTTCTCCGGCCGCCGACGTCGCAAGACCTCGAAGCCCTCGCATCGGTCCCCGGGATCGTGGAGATCAAGAACGAGGGCGAGTCGACGATCGACCTCCGGATCTCGGGCGGCGAGGAAGGGCAGGCGCGTGTGCTCGAAGCGATGGTGACCCGCGGCCTGAAAGTCATCACGTATCGGCCGCTCGGCTCGTCGCTCGAACAGCTGTACCTCGACCGCATCCAGGAGTCGGATCGCCTATGACGACGACTTCGTTCGGTCAGGTGGTCACCGTCGCGAGCTACGAGATTCGGAAGTACATCCGGGGCCGCCGCCTCCTCGGCATGCTGATCCTCGTGGCGCTGCTCATCGGCCTGTTCCTCGGCCTGCCGCCGGCCTTGGGGATCCCGTACGCGTCGACCCCGAACGCGTTCGTCTCGACGTTCGCGACGTTCAGCGGTTTGCTCGTGGTCCTCAGCGGGGTCCTGTTCGCGGCGGACGCGCTCGTCTCGGAGCACGAAAAGCGGACGGGATACTTTCTGTTCCCGAACCCGGTCCGCCGGGAGGTCCTCGTCGTCGGGAAGATCGCCGCCAGCCTGATCGTCTCCGCCGCCGTCCTCACCGTGTACTACGGCGCCGCCGCGATCGCGGCCCTCGCGATCACTCACACCCTGACGTGGGACGTCGGGCTCTCCTACTTCTATGCGCTCGCGTACATGACCGCGGTCGTCGGGGTCGCCTACCTCCTTTCGGCGTTGCTGAAGAGCACGGTCGCCGCGACGGTCCTGACGTTCTTCCTCTTCACCCTGATCTTCGCGATCATCGGCGCGATCCTCTCCGCGGCGAGCGTCGAGCCGTGGTTCATCCCGACGTCCGCGTCGGGGATCATCGCGAACGCCCTCGGGGGAGGCGGCCCCCGACCGGGTCCCGGCGGCGGGGCCGGCGAATTCGTCCCGGATCCCGCGACCTCCGTCCTCGTGTTCGCGGCCTATGCAATCGTCGGCGGGATGCTCGCGGTCCTCTGGTTCCGGCAGCGGGAGCTCGCCTCATGAGCGCCCCCGAGAAGTTCGGCGGGTTCTTCCATTTCTTCGGAAAGGGCGACTTCAAGGGGCTCGTCCTCCACCTGCTCGAGGAACGCCCGATGCACGGGTACGAGATTATCAAGGCGGTCGAGGAACGCTACCACGGGTTCTACAAGCCGAGCGCCGGGGCCATCTATCCGGCTCTGCGGGCCCTCCTCCGCAAAGGATACCTCTCCGTGAGCGGCGAGGAACGCCGCAAGACGTACCGGATCACCCGCGATGGCAAGGCATATTTGCGGAGCCGCCGCAAGGAGATCGAGGAGCGCTTCCACGCCTTCGAGTCTGCCGTCGGGCCCGAGCGGGCCGCGCTCTTCCGAGAGTTCCGGGCGACGGGCAAGCTGCTCCGGACGAACATGAGCGAGGTGACGCCGAAGCAGGCGGAGGCGCTCCGTCGAGTGGTGATCGAGATGCGAGAGAAGGCGATGCGGATCCTTTCGAAGTGATTGAGGTGCTCGATGATGCGGTCATCAACACGGCCGGCCGTCGTACCCCGGATCCCTGGCGGTGAGTCCTGACCGGGATGCTTCTTGTCGGGACCGCGATCGCGAGCCGCTACCTGAAGGCCGAGTGAGCCGCGGTTCCGCACGCCTCGGGTTCGCCGACCCCGGCTAGGCCGGCGAGATGTTCTGGTTGTGCCGGAACACGTTCTCCGAATCGTACTTCGCCTTGACGTCGCACAGCCGATTGTAGTTCCGACCGAAGTTCGCTCGAACGCGGTCCATGTCGTCCCCGGCCGCGAAGTTGATGTATCCGCCCTCCTCCGCGTGCGGCGCGAGGCCTTTGTAGTAGTTCTTCACCCATCGGGTGTTGGCCTCGTTCTGTGCCGGATCGGGCCACATGCCGGCGATCACCATCGCGTACTTGGCGTCGCGGTGCCCGAAGGCCGTGGCGTCCGGCGCGACGTCGTGGACCGCGCCGTTGACCGGGTAGATGTGCACCGTCGAGTTGACGACCGGCACCTTAGGCCCGTGCTCGAGGTGCGCCGCAATCGCGCCGTCCGAGAGTCCCTTTGCGAAGACGGCCTTCCAGTAATGCTGGATGCCGGGCGGGACCAACCCGTCGAACGCGCTGTTGAGTGCCGGGTAGGGCCATGGCCCGACGTACTCGGCGACGACGTCGGCCGCTCCTCGAAGCGGGGCGATCGCGGCCTCCGCCTCGGAGGGCGGGCCGGTCCAGCACGTGACGAGGGCGCAGAACGTGTCGCCGTGCCGGTCTTCCGGGATGAAGGGCAGAGGCGGCGCGATCTGCCATGCAAAGAAGGCGCCGAGTTCCCGCGGTGCGCGGGAAATGTACTCGTCGAAGGTGCGCATGACCTTTTCCGCGTCCTCCACCTCGAAGAACATCGGCCCGCCGACGATATTCTTCACGGGCTGAAGTTTATACTGGAAGTTTGCCACCACGCCGAAGTTGCCGCCTCCGCCGCGCAACGCCCAGAACAGATCCGGGTTGGCGTTCGGGTTCGCCGTGACGAACGAGCCGTCCGCGAGGACCACGTCGGCTGAGATCAGGTTGTCCAGCGACAGACCGGCGCCGCGGGTGAGGTACCCGATGCCGCCGCCGAGGGTGAGTCCCGCGATGCCGGTCGTCGAGATGATGCCCCCCGTCGTGGCCAGGCCGAACGCGTGCGTCGCATGGTTGAAGTCGCCCCACGTCGAGCCGCCTTCCGCCCGGACCGTTTTCGTTGCAGGGTCGACGCGGATTCCCCGCATCCGTCCGAGGTCGATCACCAAGGCGTCGTCCGCGGTGCCGAAACCGGGCACGCTGTGTCCGCCCCCGCGGATGGCAATTGCTAGGCCGGCGTCGCGGGCCGCCTTCACCGCCGCGATGACGTCGGCGACCCCGGTGCATCGGACGACCACCGCAGGCCGCTTGTCGATCATCGCGTTGTACACTCTGCGCGCTTCCTCATACCGGCCGTCCTCTGGCAGGATGACCTCGCCGCGCACGGACCCCTTTAGCTCCGTCGCCACCTTCTCATTCATCATCGGAACCCTCCCCTCGCCGGGACCACCCGGTATCGCCGCGACTGCTTTAACGCTTCGGTGCCTCCCTATCCCTCGATGAACAAAGTCGGTTCCGAACATCATTTCTCGATTCAAGGAAACTTGTACGGAGGTCACCGGCGCCAATCCATCGAAGAGGGAAAACCTGCGGACACGGCAGGAGCCGTCCGGGGCCGAAGCTATAAGGGCCTTCAGTCGTTGCCCAGGCCGGGGGTCGGAGGCCGTGGTGTCCTTTGACGTGTCGAGTTTCAACTGGATTGCGATCGTGCTGGCCGGCGTGAGCGCGTGGATCATCGGGGCGATCTGGTTCTCGCCGCCGCTGTTCGGCCGGCGCTGGATGGCCGCGCTGGGGATGAAGCCCGAAGACGCCGGGAACCCGGCACCGGGCTTCGTCATCGCGTTGGTGATCTCCATCATCGGCGCGACGTTCCTGCGGTGGGTCATCGGCGTCGCGGGTGCGACGTCGATCGCGGACGG
>WNFV01004479.1_pt1 | contig 17308 bp, 19 predicted proteins | sample 5400101 | NCBI WGS metagenome assembly WNFV01 (sample SAMN13153361, study PRJNA577476) | soil metagenome | isolation source: 115 cm soil or saprolite under grassland replicate 1 | place: USA:California | collected 2016-06-15
TCGAGTCGCCGGAGCTGAAAGATCAGGAACATCTCCGCGGTCCAGGGCCCGATGCCTCGCACCTGCACGAGCCGAGCCTTGAGATCGTCGTCCGAAAGCGAGTCCACGTCGGCCAGCGGCACCGTCCCGTCCGCCACCTTGCGGGCGAGGTCGGTGATCGCCGTCTCCTTCGGCCCGCTCACCCCCGCAGCCCGCATCGCGCCCGCGGGCAGAGCGAGCACCGCACGGGGGTCGAGACCGTCCGCAAACAGCTTCATGAACCGACCCAGGATCGCTGTCGCGGCCGCGCCCGCAAGCTGCTGGTACATGATCGAGCGGACCAGGGCGCCAAAGCCGTCAGAGTCAGAAGCCTCCAGCTCCATCGGGCCTGATCGCGTGATCAGCTTCGCCATCGCCGGGTCGCGCCGCGCCACCAGGCGCGTGCCCCTGGCGATCTCCGCCGGCGTCGCGTAAAGGACGACCGGCTTCTTGGTCTTCAGGCGAACTCGGACATGAACAGGGCGAACTGGTCGCGTGTCAGCCGGAGCTCGTTCTCGCCGAAGTCCTTGAGCGGGCGCTCCGGGATGTGCTCGGTAGTGACGAAGTCGTCCATCTTGGTGTCGACGTACAGCAGGCCCGTCACGAGGTGGCCTTCCGCCCGACCCTCTTCGATGACCCTGATCGCCGCGCGGCGGTCGGTGGGATCGTGGTCCTCACCAAGCTTCTTCAAAACAATGTGCGACCCGTCGTGCAGCCGCACCTCGCGCACCGTGCCGGGCTCGTAGTCGATGTGCACCTCTTCGAAGAACGGGATGAACGACACGTCGGCGATCGACTCCTCGTGGTCCTTCACCCAGCTGTAGCTCTTGGTCGATCCGTCGTGGTCGTTGAAAGTGACGCAGGGCGAGATGATGTCGAGGATCGCAGTCCCGCGATGTGCGATCGCCGCCTTGATCAGCGGCACGACCTGCTTGCCGTCGCCGCTGAACGAGCGCGCGACGAACGAGCAGCCCAGCGCCAGCGCGACCGCGCAGGGGTCGATGGGCTGGAACGTGTTGACGGCGCCCTTCTTCTGCACCGAGCCGAGGTCGGCGGTGGCCGAGAACTGGCCCTTGGTCAGGCCGTAGGTGCCGTTGTCTTCGATGATGTAGGTGCAGTCGACGTTGCGCCGGATCATGTGCATGAACTGGCCGAGCCCGATCGACGCGGTGTCGCCGTCGCCGGAGACGCCGAGCATGATCAGCTGCCGGTTCGCCAGGTGCGCGCCTGTCGTCAGCGCGGGCATTCGCCCGTGGACGCCGTTGAAGCCGTGCGCCGTCTCCACGAAGTAGGCGGGCGTCTTCGATGAGCACCCGATGCCGGACATCTTGGCGAGCATGTGCGGCTCGACGCCGAGCTCGTACAGAGCCTTGACCATGTGGTTGGTGATCGAGTTGTGCCCGCAGCCGGCGCACAGCGTGGTCGCGGCGCCCTTGTAAGCGTCGCGGGGAAGGCCGACGTGGTTCAGGGTCGCGCTCATGCGGGGACGGCCTCGCGTTCCATCAACGGTTCGATGATGGCAGCCGCGGGGATCGGCTGCCCGTTGTAGTGGCGGATGGACCGGACGCGGTCGACGAGCTCGGCGGGTAAAGCCAGCCGGATGAGGTCGAACAGCTGGCCATCGCGGTTCTGCTCGACCACGTACACGCGCTCGTGGCGCGAGACGAACGCGGCCACCTCGTCGGAGAGGGGCAGGGCCCGCACCCGCATGTAATCGACGGCGACGGCGTCGCGCGCCTCGACCACCGCGGCGTGGGTGGAACCGAACGCGATCAGGCCGACCTTCTCGCCAGACTCGTCGACCACCGGAGGCGGCAGCACGTGGCGCGCCGTCTCGAGCTTGCGCGCGAGGCGGTCCATGTTGCGCGCGTAAGCGTCGGCGCCTTCCGTGTAGCGCGCGTTCTCATCGTGGCCGGAGCCGCGCGTGAAGTAGCCGGCGGCCGGGTGGTCGGTCCCCGGGATCGTGCGGTAGGTCACGCCGTCCTTGTCGACGTCGCGGTAGCGGCCCCACTCGCCCGCAAGCTTCTCCAGGTCTTCCTTGGAGAGCACCTTGCCGCGGTCGAACTGCTTCTCCGGGTACTTGAACTCGGGTGTCATCCACAGGTTCATCCCGAGGTCGAGGTCCGAGAGGATGAAGACCGGCGTCTGGAAGCGGTCGGCGTAGTCGAACGCGTCGCGGGCGAACTCGTAGCACTCTTCAACGGTGCCCGGAAGCAAGACCAGGTGCTTGGTGTCGCCGTGAGAAAGCGTGTACACGAAGCCCAGGTCCGCCTGCGAGGTGCGCGTCGGCAGACCCGTCGAGGGCCCGATGCGCTGGATGTCGAAGATGACCACCGGGACCTCGGCGTAGTAGGCGAGGCCCGAGAACTCGGCCATCAGCGAGATGCCGGGCCCAGACGTCGAGGTCATGGCGCGCGCGCCGGCCCAACCCGCGCCGATCGCCATGCCCACCGCGGCCAACTCGTCCTCGGCCTGCACCACCGAGATCAGCTTCTCGCTCGTGGTGGGGTCGATACGGAAGCGATCCGCGTAAGCGATGAGGTACTCACACAGAGAAGAGGACGGAGTGATCGGATACCAGGCGACCACGGTCACGCCGCCCATCAACGCGCCGAGCGCCGCAGCCTGGTTGCCCTCGACCAGGACCTTGCCTTCGACGGCGCCCGTCATGGGCTCGAGCCGGTACGGATCCTGCTTCGAGAAGTTGTCCTGCCAGTAGTCGTTGCCGACCTTCACCGCGTCGAGGTTGACGGGCACCGCCCGGGGCTTGGCCAGGAACTGGCGCCTGACGCCGTGCTCGAGCGCCTCCCAGGGGATGCCCAGCACGCCTGCCACGACGCCAACGTAGATCATGTTCGCAAGCTGCTTGCGCAGGGTGTCGCTCTGGATCTTGGCCTTGGCCAGCTTGGAGAATGGGACCGCGTAGTACGTCACATCCGTCCGCGCGTCGGCGGTGGAGAACGCCTCCTCGTGGATCACGACTCCGCCCGGCCGCACTGTGTTCAGGTCGTCGCGCCAGGTGGCGACGTTGTACGCGACGAGGATGTCGACCTTGTCCGACCGCGCCATGTGTCCCTCGGGCGTGACCCGCAGCTGGTACCACGTGGGAAGGCCCTCGATGTTGGACGGGAAGACGTTCTTGGGCGCGACCGGAATCCCCATGTGAAAGATCGCTCTGGTCAACACGAGGTTTGCGGTCTGGCTGCCGGAACCGTTGACGGTGGCGGCCTGGATTGTGAGGTCGTTGACGATGGGCTCGGTCACTTCGATATTTCGGATGGCGGACTAAGGATTCTACGCGCGTGCAGGAGCCGCCCTCCATTGCTTAGAGTCCAGAGGTCGTGAAGGTCGCCGTGCCCAGGGAGATCGAGCAGGGTGAGCGCCGCGTGGCGCTGGTTCCCGACACCGCCAGGATGCTCGTCGGCGCGGGGCTGGAGGTCAGCGTCGAGGCCGGCGCGGGTGCCGCGGCGAACTTCTCCGACGCCCAGTACAAGGACGCCGGAGCCACCGTGGCGAGCCGCGCAGGAACCATCCTTCTTGCCGCCGACGCCGTCCTGAAGGTGCAGGCGCCCCGGGAGAGCGAGATCTCGGTCCTCAAGAAGGGCGCCGTGCTGATCAGCTTCCTGCAGCCGGCCACGCAGGGCGACATCGTCAAGTCGCTGGCCTCGCACGGCATCACCGCCTTCAGCCTCGAATTGCTGCCGCGCATCTCGCGCGCCCAGTCCATGGACGCCCTGTCGTCGCAGGCGTCGGCATCGGGTTACAAGGCCGTGCTGATGGCGGCCGATCGCCTCGGCAAGCTGTTCCCGATGATGATGACCGCGGCCGGAACCGTGGCTCCCACACGCGTCCTGGTGATGGGCGCCGGGGTCGCGGGCCTGCAGGCGATCGCGACCGCTCGGCGTCTGGGCGCGGTCGTCTCCGCGTACGACGTCCGCCCGGCGGTCAAGGAGGAGGTGCAGTCGCTGGGGGCCACCTTCATCGAGCTGCCGCTCGAGGCGCAGGAGGGCCAGGGCGGCTACGCGCGTGAGCAGTCCGAGGAGTTCCTGAACAAGCAGCGCCAGCTGATCGGCGAGCACATCGCGAAGTCGGACGTCGTGATCACTACGGCCGCCGTGCCGGGCCGGCGGGCGCCGCTCCTGGTCACTGGCGAGATGGTCAAGGGCATGCGGCCAGGCTCGGTGATCGTCGACCTCGCCGCCGAGACCGGCGGCAACGTGGAGCTGACCCAGCCGGGCAAGGAGGTCAACGTCGACGGCGTGACCATCATCGGGGCGCGCAACGTCCCCTCCACGATGCCCATCACCACAAGCCAGCTGCTTGCGCGCAACGTCGCCAACCTGCTCCTGCACCTGGTCAAGAACGGGGTCCTGGCGCTGGACTTCGAGGACGAGATCACCAAGGCCGCCTGCGTCACGAACGGAGGTGAGATCGTCAACGAGCGAGCCAGGCAGACGGTCACCGCAACATGACCAACGAGCTGATCGACGAGTTCACGTTCTTCGTGCTCGCGGTCTTCGTCGGCTTCGAGGTCATCTCGAAGGTGCCCACGATCCTGCACACACCGTTGATGTCAGGCACCAACGCGATCCACGGCATCATCCTGGTCGGCGCGGTGCTCATAGCGTCCGGGGCTGAATCGCCGGTGAACATCGTCCTCGGCCTGGTCGCGGTCACGCTGGCCACCACCAACGTCGTCGGTGGCTTTGTCGTCACCGACCGCATGCTCGAGATGTTCAAGGGCCGCCAACCCGGCAAGACATCCCCCTCCCCATCGGGGAGAGGGCAGGGGAGAGGGGCTTAAGCACGGTGAGCGCCACACAAATCGCGATCACGCTCGCCTACTTGCTGGCCGCGGTCCTCTTCATCCTCGGCTTGAAGCAGCTCAGCTCGCCGAAGGGCGCGCGCAACGGCAACTTCACCGCTGCGCTCGGAATGCTCGTCGCCCTCGCCGCCACCATCCCGCTGCTCCACTTCACGCCTGCGGGGCTCGTGATCACCGGGATCGGGATCGTGATCGGCACCGTCGTGGGCACGGTCGGCGCCCGCGTGGTCCGCATGACCGCGATCCCGCAGATGGTCGCCCTGTTCAACGGCGTGGGAGGCGGAGCCGCGGCGCTCGTCGCCGTGGCCGAGCTTCTCAAGTTCGGCGCCCATCCAGCTTTCGCCGAATCGTTCCCCAGCGTGTTCAGCATCGTCATCGGCTCGGTGTCCTTCGCCGGCAGCGCGGTCGCGTTCGCGAAGCTGCAGGAGCTGATGACCGGGACGCCGATCACCTACCCCGGGCAGCAGGTCGTCAACGGCCTGCTCGCCGCGGCGATCGTCGGGTTTGCGATCGCCGTCATAGCGATCGCGTCGATCCCCTTCTCCTTCCTCGCGCTGATGGTGCTGGCGCTCATCCTCGGCGTCGCGTTCGTGCTGCCGATAGGTGGCGCCGATATGCCGGTCGTCATCTCGATTTTGAACGCGTGCACCGGGCTGGCCGTTGCCGCGAGCGGGTTCACCCTCAACAACTTCGCGCTCATCGTCGCCGGCACGCTGGTGGGAGCCTCGGGAAGCCTGCTGACCAAGCTGATGAGCGACGCCATGGGCCGCTCGCTCGGCAACATCCTGTTCGGCGCTTTCGGCCAGGTCCGCACGGCTGCGACCGCGGCCGCCGGCGCGCAGGGGCGCACCGTGCGCTCCGCCTCGGCCGAAGACCTCGGCACGCTCCTGGCCTACTCGCAGCGCGTGATCATCGTCCCGGGTTACGGGCTCGCGGTCGCCCAGGCACAGCACGCGGCACGCGAGCTGGCCGATGTGCTCGAGAAGCGTGGGGTGGAGGTCGAGTACGCGATCCACCCGGTCGCCGGCAGGATGCCCGGGCACATGAACGTGCTCCTGGCCGAGGCCAATGTGCCCTACGAGCAGCTCAAGGAGATGGACCAGGTCAACGACGACTTCAAGAACGCGGACGTGGCGCTGATCGTCGGCGCGAACGACGTCGTCAATCCCGCCGCGCGGAACACACCCGGCAGCCCGATCTACGGGATGCCGATCCTCAACGCGGACCAGGCCAAGAACATCATCTTCATGAAGCGCTCGATGCGGCCGGGGTTCGCGGGCATCGACAACGACCTCATGTTCGGGCCGAAGACGGTGATGTTCTTCGGCGACGCCAAAGACTCCCTCACGAAGCTCGTTAGCGCCGTCAAAGCAGCCTGACCAGGGAGAGCTGAGCTGCAGGCCGGATTCACTCCGGCCGTCCCCCAGCGCGATCCTGGGCCGCCCAGCGTGGCAGCGGGGGTGGGGTCGGGCAGGGGAGGCCAGCCCGGCCTCCACTGCCACAAATAAAAAAGACGAGCCTCCTGACCAAGCGGTAGGAGGCTCGCGCCGCGAAGAGGGTGTGGTGGACAAAATGCTATGCCCGCGGCCAAGTAATTGTTAGTGGGCCGGCCACAAATACCCCCCATTGCCATTGTGCGAATTGGCGGGGTACCAGGGCGCTGTTCGGGAAATTCTCAGGAGTCTCTAATCCTCAGCAGCCGCTCCAGGTCCCTGGTCTCGAAGGGGTAGGCGATCCTGAGGATGAAGTGCTGGAGCCCCGCCTTCAGCCACTCCTCGACGGTCCGGGCCGTCTGCACCCCGACGTTGGCGGTGCGCTCGATCCCGGCCGGGTTGCGTCCGATTCGCCGGCACCACTCGTCGACGATCGCCGACTTGCGCGCGTACTCGTCCGCGGAGGCGATCGCGTTCCACATCTGGGCGTGCTCGGCCACCAGGCGCAGCATCACCCTCTCGCCACCGCCGGCGATCAGGATCGGCATCGGGCCGGCAGGGCCCGGGCGGAGCCGGGAGATCCGCCGCTTGATCCGCGGCAGCGACTCCTTGAGGAGTCGCACTCGGTCGCGGGTCTCGCCGAACTCGTATCCATATTCGGCATAGTCACGCTCGAACCAACCCGCGCCGAGGCCGAAGACCAGGCGTCCTCCCGACAGCTGATCGACCGTCGCAGCCATCGTCGCGAGGAGATCCGGGTTCCGGTAGCCGATGCACGTGACCATCGGTCCAATCTGCGGAGCGCGCGTGTCGAGGGCCGCGGCCGCGAGCAGCGACCAGCACTCGAAGTGATTGCCGTCGGGGCTGCCGTATAGGGGAAAGAAGTGGTCCCAGAACCAGATGCTGTCGACGCCGAGCTCATCCGCGCGTCGCCACGCGTCGCGCAGCTGCTGGATGGTGCACTGCTGCGGGTGAATCGTTACCCCGACTTTGAACGCGCGGTCGCCAACCATCGCTGTGAGATTATCGAGTGATGATGGTTGGCGTATTGGTCCCGGTCCGGGTCGATCCCATCACCGCGGACCGCGATTTCTGGAAGCGGTATCACGTGCTTCGCCGGGAGCGGCACAGCGAGATATTCCCAGACGATCCCATCACTCCGGACGAGGTCGAGGAAGCCGGCATGAAGAAGCCGAACCCCTTCGACCGGCACGTGTACTTCGAGATGTCGCGCGACGGCGTGATGATCAGCTGGTTCTCGGCCGAGACGACGACGCCTGCCAACCCGGAGCACGCGACCAACAAGCACCTGATCTGGACCGGCGCTTACGTGCGGAAGGACCAGCGTCGCAACGGTATCGCGAAGGCATGGCTGCCGGTGCTCGACAAGCTGATGGCCGAGCACGGCAACACCGTCGCGGGGATGAGCTCGACGCAGCCGTCTGGTCATGGATTCCTGCGGTGGCTGGGCGCGGCGCCGAAGCTCACCGACATCGAGAGCCGCCTCAAGCTCGCCGACGTCGACTGGGACATGATGGGGCGCTGGGTCGAGGAGGGCGAGGCGCGCTCGCCCCAGACCAGGCTCGAGATCTACGACGGCCCGATGCCCGACGAGATGCTGCCGGAGTTCGCGCTACGCCGCTCTGAGCTTCTGAACACGATCCCGTTCGAAGACCTCGACATCGGGAACATCGTTGTCACGCCGGAGAAGATCCGCGACTATTACGACCGCGCGAAGTTGATCGGCGAGATGCCGCACGAGGTGCTGACGCGCGAGCCCGACGGCACGATCTCAGGCATGACGGACATGGCTGCCACCGTCCACAAGCCGACGATGCTCGAGCAGCAGTTCACCGGGGTTCGGCCCGACGCGCGCGGTCGCGGCCTCGGCAAGTGGATCAAGGCGGCGATGGTGCTCCGCATGCGCGAGCTGTACCCGCGTGCGGAGTATGTGATCACCGACAACGCGCACTCCAACGGGCCGATGCTGAAGATCAACCGCACCATGGGCTTCAAGCTCTACCGCGAGTCGATCGAGTACCAGGTGACCCGCGACCAGCTCCAGGCGAGACTGAAGACGCTTTAGCTCTGGCGGCTCCTCTGGATGCTGCGCACCAGGAGGACGACTCCGACCACGATCAGCAGCACGGGCAGCGCCGCCTTGCCGATCGGCCCGAAGTAGTCGCGGCCGCTGATGCCGAGGATCGATTCGAAGAGCACGAAGCCGATCAGGAAGATCATCACCCCGATGAACAGCAGCGTCCGTCCTGTTCGCAGCTCGCCCTGGTCCCGGTCGCGCAGCGCCTGGAGATAGATGCCGAGCCCGACTCCACCGGGGGCGACCAGGGCCCAGCCGTAGGCCAGGAACGGCCAGTCGTTGGTGCTGTTGCAGTACGCAAGCACCACTCCCAGCACTGACAGGATGCCGCCGGGGATCGTCGCGCCTGCGCCGACCCTGACGAACCCGATCACGAGCAGTGTCAGGCCCGGGATGATGATGAAGAGCGGCCACCCGTACTGCGTGAGGTCGGTCCCCGTCAGCACGACCAGGAGCGCGAAGAGGCCGATGACGACAAAGACGATGCCCAGCACGCTCGAACCGGCGTTCCGAGGGCGCGCCGGATAGGGCGTGGCGCTCACGAACGGAGGCTGTGACGTCGGCGCGGGCGGCGTCTGCGCCGGCTCCGCCGTCATCGTCGTGCTTGGTTGGGTGGTCTCGACTTCCTCGGAGGCCGCCGCAGGCTCTTCGATCTTTTCAGACGCCGGCGGCTCTTCTGGAACCGTCGACTCCGTCTTCTTGCCGGCGAAGATGTCCGGGCTCCCGGCCAGGAGGTCTGGTGTCACGTGCACCATATCGTCCTTGACGGCCGCGTCGTCGGTTGGTTCGTCGACGTTGGAATCAGCTGGTGTCTTGCCCGTCGAGGCGCGCTTGCGCTTGCTCATCGGACGAAAAGCTTAACCGCCGATCCTGAGAGCAAACATCGGATTCACCGGACCGTGCCCCTGGCCGATATCGAGTGAGTTCGCGATCGCCCCCGTGATGAATTCCTTCGCTACGTGCACGGCCGCGAGCGGATCCCTGCCATGCGCAAGGTTGGCGGCTATCGCAGCCGAGAAGACGCAGCCGCTGCCGTGCGTGTTCGCGGTGGGGATGCGCTTGGCCCGCAACTCGACGATCTCAATCCCGTCGAAGAACACGTCGATCGCGTCACCTTCGGCGTGGCCGCCCTTGACGACCGCGACTCGTGCACCGAGCCCGACGAGGTCCCGCGCCGCGGCGCGACGCTCGTCCAGGCTCGCGATCTTGCGGTCGAGCAGCACCTCGGCCTCCGGCAGGTTCGGTGTGATCACCGTCGCGAGGGGAACGAGTCGCTCGCGCAGTGCCGCCACCGCGTCGTCTCGGAGCAGCTTGGCGCCACCTTTGGCGACCATCACCGGGTCGACGACCAGTTGGTGGATACCCACGTCGGAGATCGTCTCGGCGACGGTCGCGATGATCGCGGCGCTGGAGAGCATGCCGGTCTTGGCGGCCTGGACGCCCAGGTCTTGGACGACGACCGCGATCTGCTCGCGGATGAGGCCCGTCGGCAGCTCGAGGATGTTGGTCACGCCGGTCGTGTTCTGAGCCGTGATCGCCGTGATGGCGGACGTGCCGTGCACGCCCAGCGCCGCGAACGTCTTCAGGTCCGCCTGGATGCCGGCGCCTCCGCCGGAGTCGGAGCCCGCGATCGTCAACGCGACCGGAAGCTTCACGCCGTGCGCAGCCGGCGCCCCGCCCAGTAGACGGCGGCGGCGACGCCGATGCTGACCAGGCCTGAGATGTCGGCTCCGTGGAATGCCTCGATCAACCGGTCGTTGAAGAATTTCTGCCCCACGAACACGTTGCCGAACAGGTTCGCGTAGTTGACGAACAGGAGGCTGGTCCCCGTACCCGCGATCCATGCGACCAGCGCCAGGGCCGGCCGGCCCTTGCCCTCGAACACGAAGAAGCTCAGCAGGACGACGGCAGCCCAGGCCGGCGCCCACAGGTAGGTGAGGATCAGGAAGTCCTCGTACGCCACGTGGAAGTCGGTGACGAGCACCGCGTAGGCGGCGAGTGCGGTGCCCAGCAGCCCGCAGCCGAGCGCCGTCTGCCAGCGCTGGAGCCGAATCCCCATGGCAAGCGATACAAGCCCGGCCGTGTAGACGTCGAGATAGTTGGCCCAGATCTCGCCGACGACGATGAAGAGGAAGAAGGGGATCGCGACCCACGCGGGCGCGTGCGCGCTGATCACGGCGAGCACGCCCTCGTTCTGGGCGAGCTGGAGATCGATGGTGGGCAGCAGGAGACCAAAGGCGCCGAGAAGGACCATGGGCACCACGACCCCGACCACAGGCCACACCGTCACCGCGCCGGTGCGGCTGGAGGCCGGCAGGTACCGCGAGTAGTCGCTGGCGAACGGATACCAGGAGGCCACGAGCGCGAAGCAGGTCATGAACCCGAGCACGAACGCGCCGGTGTAGTCGGATCCGAGGAACGTGGGTGCCTGCGTCCAGTGAAACTGCGGCGCGAGAAACAGAAACAGCGCCGCGGAAAGAATCGCGAAGGTCACCGCACCGTACGTCTCGAGGACTTTGATCGTCTGATGCCCGAACACCGCCACCGCGACGCTCACCGCAGCGATGACCAGGACGAGGCCGAACGTCACCAACGAGTTGCCGCCGCCGAACAGCTGAGCCCCGGCCTGTGCCGCGATCACGCAGTCGACCGCGAACCATCCGATCGCAAGAAACAGCGTCAGCGCCGCCCCGACGTAGGAGCCGCGCAGGCCGAAGATGCCGCGTGTGAATGCGATCTGAGGCAGACCGGAGCGCGGCCCGGTGTTGCTGAGGAGGCCGAGGATCACGGCCGCGGCGATCGTGCCCAGGGTTGTCGCGAGGAGCCCGTCCCACACGCCGAGCCCGTAGTAGGTCGTGAGCAGGCTCGCCGTGAAAAGGCTCGCGTAGTTGACGAATGCGCCGCCCCACAGGAAAGCGAGCTCGCGCGGCACGCCGTGGCGCTCGTTCGGCGGGATGGCCTCGATGCCGTGGGTTTCGACCTTGCCGAAGGCGTCAGCTTCTGCGGTTCGCGGCTGGGTGCCCGTACCCGCCCCATCGGCGCTTCGCGCCACTTCCCCATGAATGGGGAAGAAGACTTTTCTCATAAATTCCCTCCGCTGGCATTACCCAGTTCAGGTTCATGCGGTCGGCGCGCGGCGCCCTCTCAGCCCACGTCCCTTCCCCGCTGGAGAGGAAGGTCGCGAGCTCCCGCTACAGCGATGTTACGTCTGTCGCCAGGGTGCGGGGAGGAGGTGGGCCAGGATCCGGTAGACCTCGGGGTTCAGGGCGAGTCCGACGTGGCTGCCGCGGACTTCGATCGCGTTGACGTCCGGCCGCAGGCACGCCTTCCAGTTGACGACTCCGTCGGTGCGCGAGTAGATCGAGGTGGTCGGCACCCGTGGAGCGGCCCGCAAGTCGCGCAGGAACCGCATCTCGACCGAAGCCGGGTGCCGGTAGCGCACCGCGTTGAAGAGATGTGCCGCATGCACGCCGGCCATGGTCAACGGGTGCACATCGAAGGGATCGCTGAGCGGAGATCCGAGCGTGATCACCTGCTCCACCAGGTCAGGGTGGCGATGGGAGAGCACTTTCGCGAGCACGCCGCCGCGGCTGTGCCCGACGACGGAGACTCGTGCGCCCGTCTTGCGGTGCAGTTCTTGCAGGCTCCCGCCCAGCGGCCTGAGCATCACCTCGGAGTACATGACGTTGAAGGCAAGCCCGGCCAGTCGCGGCCGGTAGCCGGCGCGCCGCAGCCAGTCGAACTGCGTGCGCAGCGTCCAGTCGCCGGCCAGGAAGCCGGGGATGAGGAGTACGGGCTTTCGGCGTCCGTTGGGGACGTCGACGCCGCGGTACACCGGGTCGCGGATGAGGCGGAGAAACTCGAGGTAGAAGCGTCCCTCGAGCCACATCGGGGGGATCGGGTCCCACCGACCGAGACGTCGCGGCTGGGGAAGCCTGCTATGTGGTGGTTCGGAGACCGTTGCCACTTCTTGTTTTGCTGAGCGCTTGCTCCGTCATGAGATCGCGGCGGCGCTCGGGATTCTATACGCGGTCCACGTCTCCAGCGCCACCATGAATCGATCCGGCGTTTCCATCATCGGCACGTGGCCCACACCCTCCAGGACCCTCAACTCCCAATCGGGACGCCGGCGAGCAAGCTCCTGCGCCGCGGGGAGAGGGATCAGGCGGTCCAGGCTCCCGTGGATCACAAGCGTCGGTGAGCGGACGAGTGCGACGCGGGCCCAGAACCGCGGGTCGGCCATCCGAAATCCGATCGACCTCGTGGCCTGGACGAAGGCTCGTCCGTTCTGCCGGCCCAGGCGCTGCCGCTCGCGAGTCAGCTGGACGTGGGCGGCGACGATCTCGGGCTCGACGCGCGATGGATTCGCGCACACGAGCGCGAGCGTCTGCTTGACAAGGTCCTCGGCGTCGAGCGCGCGCAGTCTGCGGTCGAGCAGCGTCTGCGCCAGCCCAGGTATCGAGAGCGCGGCCATCGCGCCGAGCATCAAAGGCTCGGGTCGCGTGACATGCGTGCCGGGAATCGCCGGGTCGACGAGCACCATCGACGTCACCGAATCGGGATGCGTCGCGGCTTCGATGACGGCGATGTGACCGCCCATCGAGTTGCCCATGAGCAGCACCGGCTCGCCGATCACTCTCGCGACGAATTCATGCACGAGGTTGGCGTTAGCGCCCACTGTTGCGGCGCGCCCGTACAGGGGCGTCTGCCCAAACCCGGCGAGGTCGAGCGCGAATGCGCGGTGGGTCCTCGCGATCGCGGAGCCGACACCCATCCAGTTCAGCGCCGTGCCGCCAAGCCCGTGGACCATGAGCAGCGGCCGGCCGTCGCCGCCGAAGTCGAGGTAGTGGACAGGGCCGTCGATGTCGGCGACTTTATGCCGCACTGCGTCAAAGATCCTACGCCAGGATCCCGGACGCCAGGCGCAGCAGAACGTCGGCCACCGCGGCCGGTGCCCGCCGCCCGTCCCTGTGAAGCTTGTCGAAGACGGCGAAGGAGCTCACCGCCCCGATCACGTCCTCCGCTTCCCGCAGAGAGCAACCCGGACGCAGAGCGTCCGCCGCTGCGAGGCGCTCGGCCAGCTCGCGGACCTCGTGCGCCGCGGCATCGTCGGACGGGAGGGGGAGATGGCGAAAGAGGGCCGGGCTGGCGGCCCACCTCGAGCAGCAGCCCTCGAGGTACGCGCGCAAGGCTTCCCGGGGGTCACCGTGTGCAGGAAGTGAGGCGGTCGGGGACGCAGCCAGCGCGTCGAGGACCCCGTCGCGCGAGCCGAACCGGTTGTAGACCGTGATCCTCGAGACACCGGCCCGACGCGCGATTGCGCTCACCGTCACGGCCGAGCTTGGCTGCTCGGAGACCAGCTCGCGGGCAGCGCTGGCGATCGCACGGACCGTCTGGTCGACGGCTGGCTGTCGCCGTCCGAGGCGATAGGGACGGGCCATCCGCTTAATTTAACATACAGTCTGTTTAATCTGTCACCGGCGCAACCGCGCTAACCGGCGGCCGAGAACCTACGATCCCACGCTGTGAGGTTGTGGGATCCCCTGGCGATCCGTGAGCTGTCGGCCCTGCTCCGCGACCCTGTCTTTCGGGGCCGCGGGGTGCCCCCGGGCGACGGGCGGCCGGTGCTCCTGATCCCTGGCTTCCTCGCCGGCGACTGGACCATGCGCGTGCTGCATTCGTGGCTGGGCCGGCTCGGCTACCGGTCCCACCTCTCTGGCATCGTCTTCAACATCCAGCACTCGGAGCGCCTCCTTGGCGTCCTGCGCCGGAAGGTCGGGGCGATCCAGAAGGAAACCGGCTCGCGCGTGACGCTGGTCGGCCACAGCCGAGGCGGGCTCCTGGCCAAGGTTCACTCGCAGCGGAGGTCGGACAGCGTGGAGCAGGTGATCGCCCTCGGCTCGCCGCTAGCCGACTGGACCGACCTGGCCGCCATCACCCATCACGCGGTGGGCGTCGTCAGGACTGCCAACCAGCTCGCCTACGGTCGGCGCTTGAGGCCCGAGGGGCGCTTCACCTACGACCTCAAGCTGTCGCCGGTTGTGCCCACGACGTCGATCTACACCAAGGCCGACGACGTCGTGAACTTTCGCTCCTGCTTGCGTCCCGATATCCCGGCGATCCAGGTGTGGGGGAGTCACAACGGCCTGGTCGTGAACCCCGAGGTGTACCGGCTGCTGGGCCGGCTGCTTGCTCGACCTCCCCGCAAGTGACCGCGATCGCCGTCGCGATGGCCCTGGCCGCGGCCGTCTTTCACGGCACCTGGAACGTCCTCGTCAAGGTCAGCGGCGACCCGCTGTCGACCTTCCGCCGGGTGACGGTGACGAGCGCGTTCGTGGCGACCCTCGCCTTGATCCCCCCGTGGTTCGTGCTTGGACGGCCAGGGCTCGATCCGCGAGCAGCGGGCTGGTGCCTGCTCTCGTCGATCCTCGAGACCGCCTATCTGTGGCTGCTGTCGACCGCTTACCGGCGTGGAGAGCTCTCGGCCGTCTACCCAATCGCGCGCGGCTCGGCGCCGCTCCTGAGCGTCCTCGTCGGCCTACTCCTCCTCGATGAGCGCCTGACTTCCTTTCAGCTCGCCGGCGTCGTCCTGCTGCTGGTCGGCATCCTGGCCGTGACCGGATCGCAGGCGACCGGGCGCGCCACGCTGCCGGCGCTCCTCACCGGCGTCGCCATCGCCGCCTATACGTCGGTCGACCGCGTCGGGGTGAGGCTGACGACACCCTGGCTGTACGGCTGGCTGCTCTTCACCCTGATGGCCATCGAGCTGCCGGTCTCGCTGTGGGTGGCGTCGCGGCTGGGATGGGTTCGGGTCGCTGTGGCGGATGCCCCAAACTGGACGCAGGCCACGATCATCGGCGCCTTCATGTGGGCCGGCTACTTCCTCGTCCTGTGGGCGTTGAGCCTGGCTCCGCTCGCGATCGTGGCGCCGGTCCGCGAGACGGCCGTGGTCGCCGTCGCGGTGTGGGGGGTCTGGCGATTGCGCGAGCGGACGCGCGCAGGAGTGAAGCTGTCCGGGGCCGTGGCGACGCTGATCGGCGTTGCCCTCCTCGCGACTTAAGGGTTAAGGTAGACCTGTCCCCGGTAGTCGGGCGATGTTCGCCGCGGTCGGATCTTCTCGAAAGGGCCCGTGCGTTCGCGACTAGCTTTCGAGAAGAGGAGATCGTCGATGCCGACAGGGTCCATCAAGAAGCTGGTCTCCGACCGCGGTTTCGGGTTCATCGCGGCCGAAGACGGGAAGGAGTACTTCTTCCATCGGACCGGTCTCGACTCGAGCGTCAACTTCGACTCGCTGGCGGGCGGGGAGCGTGTCAGTTTCGAGATCGAGCCAAGTCAGAAGGGGCCGCGGGCAAACCGCATCAAGCTCGCCTGACGCACACGTCTTCCGGGGCCGGCTTCGCTAAGCGGCCGGCCTTTTTTCTTGGCTGAGTGCTGCGACAGCACGGAACTGCGCGTGGCCCATCACCAAAAGCAGCGCGTCTGTTCGCGCGACGATCGTCGCATCGTTGAGGCCGCGCTCGTCCATCGCCCGCCACCCGTAGCTGTCGCCCGCGCGCAGAATCACCTCCTGTCCACAGCGCTGCAACGTGAGCTCGCCCGCGATCACGACCACGAGCTGATGGCAGAGCCCGCCCTCGCGGGCGATCGTCTCGCCGGCTCGGACGCGAGCTTCATCGAAATACGCGCGGAGGTCGCGGGGGATGGCGGTGCTCATCGCGCCTCCGCGATGGGAAACGAACCCTCCCCAACCCCGCCGCTGAACGACAACCGCAGTCCAGGGGCGACGCGATGCAGCAGCCTGATCGCTCCCTGGTTGTCGCCCTGGACGTCGACCGCGAAAGAGGTGATGCCGGCCCGTGCCGCGCGGTCTGCCAGCGCGGCCACCATGCGGGTGCCGAGGCCCTGCCGCTGCCAGCCGTCGGCGACGACGATCGCCAGCTCGGCCTCGTGCGACGCCGGCGCCCGCGAGTACTGGGCGACGCCGACGACCTCTCCACCCTCCACCGCGGCGACCGCCTGGCGCTCGCGGCTGTCCTTGCGCAGCAGGGCGGCGGCGAACCGGTCGGCGCTCGGCACCGCGCTGAAGAACCGCCTGTAGACAGCCTCGGCGGAGAGTCGGTCGTAGAGGCGGCCCACCAGCTCGTGGTCCGACTCCTCGAGCGTCGCCAGCCCGGGATGCCCGGCTACTCCGGATTCGATCTTGATCATTGCGTTCCAGCCTCCGCCGTAACAAATAGCACGATCGGTCGTGCAAAGTCAAGACTAATCGACCGTTCGTGCTAATATCTCGGCAGGATGGCGACCGAGGCGCTCACCGACCGGCGCCGGCTGCGAGGTCAGCGGACGAGGCAGGCGATCCTCGTCCACGCAGCCAGGGTCGGCTCGGCCGAGGGCCTGGAGGCGGTGTCCCTGCAGCGCCTGGCGAGCGACCTGGGCATCAGCAAGAGCGGCCTCTTCGCCCACTTCGGCTCCAAAGAAGAGCTGCACATGGCGACCATCGAAGCCGCGGCCCAGATCTTCGCCGACGAGGTGATCAAGCCGGCACTCGCGGTGCCCCGCGGGGTTGGTCGAGTCTGGGCGCTGTGCAGCTCGTGGATGTCCTACCTCGAGCGCGGTGTCTTCCCGGGCGGCTGCTTTTTCTGGGCGGTCGCCGAGGAGTTCGACAGCCGGCGGCCTGGCCCCGTGCGCGACGCGGTGCTGGAGAAGAAGGCCTACTGGTCCTACAGCCTGCAGCGCGCGGTCCGCGAGGCGCAGGAGGCCGGTGAGATCAGGCCCGACGTCGATGCGGAGCAGGTGGCGTGGGAGCTCGACAGCCTTCTTGGCGGCGCCAACAGCGGGTTCAAGAGCGGCGAGGGTGCGAAGGCGCTGGAGCGCGGACGCCGTGCGATCCGCGAGCGGCTGTCACGCGCGGCGACCGAGAGGTAGTTCACCTCC
>WNFV01004481.1_pt1 | contig 17305 bp, 17 predicted proteins | sample 5400101 | NCBI WGS metagenome assembly WNFV01 (sample SAMN13153361, study PRJNA577476) | soil metagenome | isolation source: 115 cm soil or saprolite under grassland replicate 1 | place: USA:California | collected 2016-06-15
TTGCCACCGCAGCCGCCCCCACGCATCACCGCACCGGGAAAGCGCGCGCACTCCCCAACCACCGCAATGTAGTGGAGACCTTGGCAATCCAGCCCTTGATCTAACTCACTTTTTTCTGCGAGTTGAGAAAGTTGGGTTAGGCGCGATGTCGGCTGTTGTGCACAAATGCGAAGTGCTGCGATGGCCGCTGTCCCGCCGCTTTCGGAGCATGAGCGGACGTCCGACTTGAGCCCGCAAAGCGGTGGCCGCGCTTCTCCTTGAGCCGGCGTACCTGACCTGCGCCCAATCTTCGCTTGACTCGATTTCGCGAAACACCTACTTGGCGAAATGCGATTCGACGAACTGCGCCCGCCGGCCCCCGCCGCGCGGGTTTTTCGTTTGGCGCGCCTCGGCCGCCGGCGCGGTCCTCCCTCCGCGCCGGTCCTCGAGCATTTTCAGGAAAAGTGGGAACCGGTTTTCCGTCCGAAAATGCGATGCGAAAGAGGCTGGAGCACATTCAGTTTCCGGTGAAACTGAATGTGCTCTAGCCGGGATAACCAAGGCCGAAATCTTTCCTCGAAACCTGCAGCCGATCGATGCCCTTCGAGCCCGACGACACCGACCACCACGACGCCGGCCGCAGCGAGCCGCGCCCGCTGCGGCGGCAATTGATCGCGGCGCTCGAGGAGCCGTCCGGCGCGGACGGCAAGACCGACTGAATGCGATGACCGGGCGCGCCCAATTCGAGGGGATAAGCGGACATGCCGCGGACATGAGCAAAACGGCGCGAATGACCCGATTCGGACATCGGTCGAGCGCCTGACACGATGTGCCGGAGGCCCACCCCGCGCCCTTTCCAGAGTGATATAGTCTCGCCGTTACGATGCCTGGAGTTGGACATGAGGCGGCGCGAATTTCTCGGTGTGCTCGGAGGCGCGGCGGCTGCGTGGCCGCTCGCGGCGCGTGCGCAGCAGCCGGCGATGCCGGTGATCGGCTTTCTCTCCAGCGCGTCGGGCGCGGACCGGGTCGAGGCGTTCCGCCGTGGCCTCGCCGAGACCGGCTTCATCGAGGGCCGCAACGTGGCGATCGAATACCGTGGGGCGGAGGGCCGCTACGAGCGGTTGCCGGCGCTGGCGGCTGAGCTGGTTCGCCTTCCGGTCGCGGTCATCGCCGCGAGCGGCATCACCGCGACCCGTGCCGCCAAGGCGGCGACCGCGACGATTCCGATCGTGTTCCACACCGGCGGCGACCCCGTCACGTTCGGCCTCGTCGCCAGCCTCAACAAGCCGGACGGCAAGCTCACCGGCGTGGCGACCTTGGGCAAGGTTCTGGTGGCAAAGCAGTTGGAGCTGCTGCACGAGCTGGTTCCCAAGACCGCCCCGGTCGCGTTTCTCGTCAATCCGAGCAATGCGGTGGCGCAGGATGAGACTGGCGACGCGCGGGCGGCGGCGGGCGCGCTCGGGCGCAAGTTGCTGGTCGTCGCAGCCGGCACCGAGCGCGATTTCGACGCAGCCTTCGTCGGTATCGCTCGGGAACGCGTCGGCGCGCTGCTCATGCAAGCCGACCCGTTCTTCAACAGCATGCGTGACAAGCTCGTGGCGCTGGCGGCGCGGCACGCCGTTCCCACGATTTCGCCCTATCTGGACTACGCCGCGGCTGGCGGCCTGTTGAGCTACGGATCGAGCCTTGCCGATGCGTTTCGCCTGGTCGGCAACTACACCGGCCGCATTCTCAAGGGCGAGAAGCCGGCCGACCTGCCGGTGCAGCAAGCGGTGAAGGTCGAGCTGATCGTCAACCTCAAGACCGCCGGAATGCTGGGCCTGACGCTGCCGACGGCGATTTTGTTGCGCGCCGACGAGGTGATCGAATGAATGAACGCGATGTCGCTACTGGCACAAATGCGAAGTGCTGCGCTGGCCGCCGTCCCGCCGCTTTCGGAGCATGCGCGGACGTCCGAGTTGAGCCCGCCAAGCAGGGGCCGCGCTTCTCCTTGAGCCGGCGTACCTGACCTGCGCCGAAATCCTCGCTTGACTCGATTTCGCGAAACACCTACTTGGCGAAATGCGATTCGACGAGCTGCGCCCGCCGGCCCCCGCCGCGCGGGTTTTTCGTTTTGGCGCGCCGCGGCCGCCGGTCCTCCCTCCGCGCCGGTCCTTAGCGGGATAACCAAGGCCGAAATTTTTTTGAGACTGGAGCCGATCCATGTCATCCGAGCCCGACGACGGCGAGCCGCGAAAACGGCGCAGCCCAGCTCCTGGGCCCGCCGGCGCCGTCGTCTAAAGTCTGCTATCGAGGGCAAGCCGCAAAACATTTGCTCACTTCGAGACTTACCGGTTTTGACCCGAGGCGGACTCTCCGTCTACCCGCTCATTCGATTACGGCGGATCGCGCTGAGCAGGTTATACTACATGGGTCTGCACGGCGAACAATCTCCAATCACCGGGCACCCCCTTGAGCGAACGGCTCCCGAGTTCGCGAAACCGTATGGCCGACCCGGCGACAAGATCCTTTACCGTGCCCGAAACGACCACTTCGTTCGCCGCCGCTTGCCCAGCCACTCGTGCAGCCGTGTGAACCGCGATGCCACTTATTTTGTTGCCAATTACCTCGCACTCTCCGGTGTGCAATCCGGCGCGAATCTCGATCCCAAGCCGCCCAACCGCCTCGCTCGCTGCAGATGCGCAGCGTATCGCTCGGGCAGGACCGTCAAACGTGGCGAACACACCGTCGCCCGCGATGTCGATTTCCCGTCCGCGAAACCTCGCAAGTTCTCGGCGGACCGCTGCATAGTACCGGTCGAGGAGGTCGCGCCAGCGACGGTCTCCAATCTCGGCCGCGCGCTCCGTTGACCCGACGATATCAAGGAAAAGAATCGTGGCGAGCACACAGTCCGGTTCCGCCGCCTCCCGCACGCCCGTCAGGAATTCTTGAATCTCGGCGATCAAGCGGTCGGCGTCCTCGGCAAAAAAGAGATGATCCCTTCCCGACAGCTCAACGTACCGAGCGCCTGCTATGTGTTCAGCCAGATATCGGCCATGCTCCGGCCCTGTGAAGGGGTCGCCGACCCGATGCAGGATGAGGGTCGGCACGCGAATCGTGCTGAGGACGCCTCTGGCGTCGGTCTCAAACGCCGACCGCAGAAGGGTGACCGCGGCTCCGGGACTGGCAGCCAGTCGTTGGTAACGCCGCCACCAATCGCGCATCGCTTGGTTGTCCGCCTGACTGGCGACCAGAGCTTCGAATGCCACGCCCTTGCCCCACTCCCGATCGATAAGTTCGAGCAACCCTTGGGCTTGGTCGCGAGGCATTCCGAACGGATAATCCTCGCCCCACGCCAGCCGAGCGTACGAGTTCAGCAAGATCAAAGCCGTCGTACGGTGCGGCTCACTCGCCGCGAACAACAAGTTCAGGGCGCCCGCCTCTGACGTACCGACGAGCACTGCACGTTCGCAACCGGCCGCGTCGAGCACCGCGCGGACATCGTCCATCCGCTCCTCCAACGTGGGAAGCTGATTGAGTGGAACGGGATCCGAAAGCCCCGTGCCGCGCTTGTCCAGCAAAATTAGCCGGCTGAACGACGCTAAACGATGGAAGAAGCGCGCAATGCTTGGCTCCTCCCAGAGATGCTCGATATGAGAGATCCAACCGTGCACGAAAAGCAGATCGAAACGGCCTTCGCCGACCACCTGATAGGCGATATGCATATTGCCGCTTCTCGCATACTGGGTCTCCGGTATGTTCATCTCTCTTCCCTCGCGGCTGCCGCCCCAGCCAGCGCTGCTGGTATAAATTCCCGCCGCCGTCTCATCTTCCGCCCTCAAGGCTGAAAACCACGCTGCGCGAAGAGTTAAGCCGGTAGTTTACCGCGCTCCTCGCCTGTGTGAACCGGGTCAAATCCAGAAAGTGAGCGCCTCTGATCCGAAATGGCGTGGGTTAGATTTCCGCCGTCCTAGCCACGTCGTGATGGTCGGCTTGTGGGCACAAACGCGGGGTGCTGCGATGTCCGCTAACCCGCCGCTGTCGGAGCATGCGCGGACGTCCGGCTTGCGCCCGCCAAGCCGTGGCCGCGCTTCTGCTCGAGCCGGCGTAGCTTGCCACCGCCGAATCTTCGCTTGACTCGACCCGGCGAAACACCTACTTGGCGAAATGCGATTCGACGAGCTGCGCCCGCCGGCCTCCCGCCGCGCGGGTTTTTCGTTTTGGCGCGCCGCGGCCGCCGGCGCGGTCCTCCCTCCGCGCCGGTCCTTAGCGGGATAACCAAGGCCGAAATTTTTTTCTCAGAACCTGGAGCCGATCGATGCCCTTCGAGCCCGACGACGGCGAGCCGCGAAAACGGCGCAGCCCAGCTCCTGGGCCCGCCGGCGCCGTCGTCCAAGGTCTGCGATCGAGGGCAAGCCGGAAAACATTTGCTCACTTCGAGACTTACCGGTTTTGACCCCAAACGGACGTTTAGGGCGATGACTTTTAGACGATCGGCGCTGATTTATTTGCGCACAAGCAGACTTGTTGAAAGGTGTCCTTGCCGCAGGATGTGTTGAGAGCGTGCAGGAGCGCTGCGGTCAGATGTTTGAGGTGCTCCTCGATCACGGGAGCACGGTGCCGCGAAACGATCAGTACTTGGTGACGAGCGGTCCGCCCCAGCCGAAGCGGTAGTTCGCCCCCGCTTTGACGACATGCAGCCGCTGCTCAAGATCAAGGGTGACGGTTCCGGGAGTCAGAACACCCACCGTGGTAGCGATGCGGTCCGTGCCGAAATCCACGTAATTGTATTCGAGCTTGGCCGACCAGTTTGGCGCGAACGCGTATTCAATACCGGCACCGACGGTCCAGCCGGTTCTCGTGTCGCTGAAGGAGGCTGTCGCCAGCGTTCGTTGAAGGGCGTGATTATCATGCACCCAGGCGACGCCGCCCTTCAGGTACAGCAGCGCGCGATCCGCGGTGCCGCCAATGCGAGCCGTCAATGTGCCGAGCCAATCGACCTTGCTATGGCAGGTTACGAGAAACAGCCGGGGGTCGCAGGTATTTCCTACTAGGTCAGCCCAGCTGAAATCGCCCTCGACGCCAAGCACCACCCGGTTGACCTGCCAATTGTAGCCGACCTGAGCGCCGCCAAGGAAACCGTCGACGGTACCGCCACGAGTTTCAGTGACTCCGTTGTCCGTTACATCGATCGCCGTCCACTCCTTGCGACTCCAGCCGTAGCCGACATGGCCGCCCACATAGAAGCCCGTCCAATTGAAAGCGACGGCGGGCGGCGGCACCGGTGCTGGCCGCGCCTTAACTGGCAGGTCCGCCGCAATTGCGCAACTGCTCGCGCCAACCGCAACAATCGCGACGGTTGCGAATAAGAGCCCGCTCATGTCGTTGCCTCGTGCAAGCACTGGCCACCCGCGGCTGCGTCGACCGCCAAAGCTTTACCACACGAAACGGGTTCGCGGCGAATTTTACATCCAATTCTCGTGGACTGTGGCGCCGGGGTCACACCCTCCCAGCCCGGCTCGGGTATATGATGATGCATTCGGTCAAGAGGCTATCATGACGCGTCGGTTAATCGCTTGCGCGGCTGTGTTCTTGGCGTCTGGCGTTGAACCGGGCGAGTCATGAGGTCTGGAATCGCCATTGGGGGCGGATCATGCGCAAATCGTTATCGGGCCTTGCCGCTTGCGCGCTGCTGACGGCGCCCTTGGCGGCACAAGCTGCGGATCTGGTGCGCGCGCCCGCTTACAAGGCTCCGCCGTCGCCGCCGGCCATTGCGACTTGGACCGGCTTATATGCAGGTCTGTCTCTCGGTGCCCGTTGGCTCGATGCCGACTGGACGACGACGCAACTGTTCGACATCACCGGCCTCCCGTTTCCATTGGCCAGCGACCCGAATGCCGCTTTCCGCGATACTGCCGTCAGGATCGGCGGATATCTCGGGTATAATTGGCAGGTCGCGTCATCGTGGCTCGTCGGAATGGAAATCGATGTCGGCTGGGCGAAAAACGACGAAAGGCTGAATCGCCTGCCGGGAGCATTCAATATCTTTCCGACCGCGACCCCCAGCTTTGCCACAGTGGAAGCGACCTGGGATGCGAGCCTTCGCGCGCGGCTAGGCATGCTGCTCAACCCAACCGTGCTGATCTACGCGACCGGCGGTCTTGCCTTGCTGCATGTCGAGGCGAGTGGTGTCTGCCCGGCCGACAACAACAGCTGCAACCCCGCGTTTGGAACTCAGTCTGGCTCGATATCGACGACCAGAGTCGGCTGGACAGCCGGAGCCGGCGTCGAGGTGATGCGGGCGAATTGGCTCGGCCGCATTGAATATCGATACGCCGACCTCGGCAGGTTGCGCTTTAATCCTTTGCCGATCGGCCCGACCACACTTGGCATGGTCGCCAATCTCGACGTGGAGATCCACACGCTCCTGGCCGGCATTGCCTACAAGTTCGATTGGGGCACTTCCCGGGTCGTCGCGAGGTACTGAACTCAATTCCGCTTCTCGCGCGCCGCCCAGTCGGAAAGACTCGAATGCCGGCGCTGACGTTCGGCTTGAGCCCGCCAAGCGGTGGCCGCGCTGCTCCTTGAGCCGGCGTAGGTTACCACCGCCGAATCTTCGCTTGACTCGATTTCGCGAAACACCTACTTGGCGAAATGCGATTCGACGAACTGCGCCCGCCGGCCCCCGCCGCGCGGGTTTTTCGTTTGGCGCGCCGCGGCCGCCGGCGCGGTCCTCCCTCCGCGCTGGTCCTTGGCGGGATAACCAAGGCCGAAATTTTCTCAAGACCTGGAGCCGATCGATGCCCTTCGAGCCCGACGACGGCGAGCCGCGAAACGGCTCAGCCCAGCTCCTGGGCCTGCCGGCGCCGTCGTCCAAGGTCTGCTATCGAGGGCAAGCCGGAAAATATATGCTCACTTCGAGACTTACCGGTTTTGACCCAGGCTGTGTGAAAACTCATACATCGGCGAAATGTGGAAAATACAATTCTCCAACACGGTATCGAGCCGTATATGCGCAGCATGATTTAGCTCTCATGATGCGCAATTTCTCCGAGATGCTTCTACACGCGCGGCGGGCGCCGGAGTTTTCACACGGCCAAGACCCAGAGCTGACTCCGACAGCCTTGGGCCGGCAGCCGGCGGGCGGTGAAATAGCTGGCATACCCGCTGACGGACCTCTGCCAATCCGATATCCTCGATGCGCTATTGCCACGCGGGGTTGAATGCAATTCGATCAATTGAGCCGCCGCGAGTTCATCGCGCTTCTCGGAAGCGCGACGGTCGCGTGGCCGTTCGCCGTGCGCGCGCAGCCGGCGCTGCCGGTGATCGGGTTTGCCAACGCTGGTTCGGCCAAGGGCTATCAGCGGCCATTGTCCGCCTTTCTCAATGGGCTGAGCGAAGCCGGTTACGTCGAAGGCCGCAACGTGGCGATCGAATATCGCTGGGCGGAAGGGCAATATGATCGCTTGCCGGCGTTCGCAGCCGAATTCGTCCGGCGCAAGGTGGACGTGATCGCCGCGACTAGCACTCCTGCTGCGCTCGCGGCCAAGGCAGCGACCACCACGATACCCATCGTCTTCACGACCGCAGGAGACCCGGTGCAACTTGGCCTCGTCGCCAGCCTTAGCCGGCCAGACGGCAATGTCACGGGCGCGACGCAATTGAACGTAGAGGTCGCGCCGAAGCGGCTGGAGCTGCTACACGAGGTGTTTCCCACGGCGACCAACTTTGCCCTCCTCATCAACCCGAGCAGTCCGTTTGTCGAAACAGTATCGAGAAGCCTACAGGCGGCAGCGGGCGTCCTTGGGCTGAAGCTCCATATCCTGCAAGCCGGCAGCGAGCGCGACTTCGCTACGGTCTTTGCAGCCGTGCTCCAGTTGCAAGCCAGCGCGCTCTTAATCAGCCCCGATAATGTCTTCAACAGCCGAGCCGGAGAGCTTGCCGCATTGGCAGTTCGCCACCGGGTGCCGGCGATCTACCAATATACCGAATTCACTGCGGCCGGCGGCCTGATGAGCTACGGAGGCAGCATCGTCGATTCGTACCGTCGGGCCGGCAACTATACCGGCCGGATTCTCAAGGGCGAGAAGCCGGCTCACCTGCCGGTCCAGCAGTCAACCAAGGTCGAGCTAATCATCAACCTCAAGACTGCAAAAGCACTCGGTATCACCTTCCCGCTCACGCTGCTCGGCCGCGCCGACGAGGTGATCGAGTAAGTTGGCAGCCATTTGTTCATGCGGCTTATTGCACCGCATGAGTCCGCAGCTGGCACAAATGCGGAGTGCCGCGACGGCCGCTGTCCCGCCGCTTTCGGAGCATGCGCGGACGTCCGGCTTGCGCCCGCCAAGCGGTGGCCGCGCTTGTCCTCGAGCCGGCGTAGCTTAGCTGCGCCGAATCTTCGCTTGACTCGATCTGCCGAAACACCTACTTGGCGAAATGCGATTCGACGAACTGCGCCCGCCGGCCCCCCGCCGCGCGGGTTTTGTTTGGCGCGCCGCGGCCGCCGGCGGGTCCTCGCTCCGCGCCGGTCCTCGGCCGGATAACCAAGGCCTTCAAGTCGTGGGCGCCGAATCCAATGTCATCCGAGCGCGACGACGGCGAGCCGCGAAGCGGCTCAGCCCAGCTCCTGGGCCCGCCGGTGCCGTCGTCCAAGGTCTGCGATCGAGGGCAAGCCGGAAAACATTTGCTCGCTTCGAGACTTACCCGGTTTTGACCCAACCCGACATGCGTAGCGCGGAAAAGTTGATGGCATTTCCCGTCCTCTGACCCGTTGTGACGCCCCACATTGCCGCCACGGTGTGGTATCGTTCAACCTGCATTTGGCATGGTACTCAGGCTCGGGGAAGAGCTGCATGAGACGGCGCGCGTTCATCAAAGTGATTGTCGGTACGGCGGTCGCGTGGCCGCTCGCCGTGCGTGCGCAGCAACCGGCGAAGGTTCCGCGGATCGGGTTCCTGCGTTTCGGTCCCGCCTCTGCTAACGCTGGCCGGGTCGAGGCGCTGCGGGCCGGCTTGCGCGAACTCGGCTATGTCGAGGGCAAGACCATCGTCATCGAGTTCGGGTGGGCGGAAACGGTCGACCAGCTGCATGAACGCGCGGCCGAGCTGGTCCGCATCAATGTCGATGTGATTTTCGCGTTGTCCTCGACTGAGACGAATGCCGCCCGACAGGCGACCAAGACGATCCCGATCGTGTTCGGCACCCATGCCGACCCCGTCGGCCTCGGACACGTCGCGAGCCTGGCGCGACCGGGCGGCAACATCACGGGGCTGACGGTGCTGCAAACCGACCTCACCGCCAAGGCGCTGGAGATATTCAAGGAAGCCCTGCCGCAGGCGACGCGGTTCGGCGTGCTCTCGAGTCCGACGGCACCTTCGCACCGTCCTACCTTGCAGGCCGCCGAAGCTGCCGGCACAAAGCTCCGGGTTCAGCTCCACATGGTAGCGGTGCGAACCGTCGAGGATTTCGAGGGCGCGTTCGCGACGATGGCGCGCGAACGCGTGGGCGGATTTTTTGTCGCGGCATCGGCGTTCACTGTCTCTCAACGCGCGCTTCTGGCAGAGCTCGCACTGAAGCACCGCTTGCCGAGTATGTTCGGCGCCAGGGACAACGTGGAGGCGGGCGGTCTCATGAGCTACGCGCCGGACCAAAACGACCTGACGCGGCGCGCCGCTGCCTACATCGACAAAATCCTCAAGGGCGCGAAACCAGCCGACCTGCCTGTGGAGCAGGCGTCCAAGTACGAGCTGGTCATCAATCTCAAGACCGCCAAGGCGCTCGGGCTCGCAATCCCGGAGTCGTTCCTACTGCGCGCCGACGAGGTGATCGAATAGGCTGAATTTCATCCGGGCTTGATGGCGTTGCCGATCAGCAATTGCGTTGGCCGACATGTCCGCACCTGGCACGAATGCGAAGTGCTGCGATGTCCGCTGTCCCGCCGGTTCGGAGCATGCGCGGACGTCCGGCTTGCGCCCGCCAAGCAGGGGCCGCGCTTCTGCTTGAGCCGGCGTACCTGACTACCGCCGAATCTTCGCTTGACTCGATCCAGCGAAACACCTACTTGGCGAAATGCGATTCGACGAACTGCGCCCGCCGGCCCCCGCCGCGCGGGTTTTTGATTCGGGCGCGCCACGGCCGCCCACTGGATTCCCCAACCGCGAATCCTTCATCCGTATCCTGACGCGCGCTTCGCCGTCAGACACCCAAGGTGGGAGCCGTGTGCGGGAATCCCGCCCGCACGGTTCTGGGCGGGGGGCGGTCAGTAACGACCGTCCCTACCGCGCTCCACTTCGAGACTTACGGTTTTGACCCATCTGCGACATCGGCAGCTTGATGCACACGGTATTCCCCCACCCGACGCTGTCGGAGATGATGAAAGAGGCGGTGCTGGATGCCTATGGGCGGGTGCTGAACATCTGAATGCCAGTGCGACGATGTGGCTTTGTGGTTACAGGCCAAGACAAAACTTGATGGAACTTATCGAACGAGGGCTGATCTGCTTGTCCGCCATAGATGCCGCAGTATGCTGCGTCCAAAATAGGGAGTTGTAATCGGGCGAAAGCATTCAGTGGCGAGGGGGCCTTCATGCCAACGCATCGCGCGGTAGCACCAGCTCTTGCAGCGTTGGGACTCTGCGGCCTCTCGGTTTCGGCCTTTGCGGCTGACATGCCGGTCAAGGCTCCGCCCACTGCAGCAATTACCTATCGCGACGGCTACTACATCTGGGTCGATGGATCGTACCAATCAGTGCGGCTGCCCACGTTCGATCTGGGCTGGCGAACAGCCAGTCCCGCCCTCGTGGTCACCAACGGCGGCACCGCGTTCGAGAGCTATGATCCGCGTGCGACCGGCGCAGGCGTATCCGGGGCTGTCGGTCATATCTTCCGCGACGGCACGTTTCCGGCGGCATTCGGGTCCAACGTTCGGCTTGAGTTGGGCGCGTCGTACATCCATGCCGCTGTCACGCAGGCGGCCTCATCTCCCACGCCGAAAGCCGGATTTATCGTAACGCTCGACGGACTCAATCCGGCGGCCGCCGGTGGTGGCTTCACGAGCAGCTCGACGCTGTCGACCGATTTCGCCGCGTGGCAGGTGAACCTCAAAGCCGCGAGCGATTTTCGGTTTGGCACGGTGACCGCGACGCCGTCCTTTGCCGTGTTCGCTGGCCACGCCCGCAATCAACAGAATTTTCTGCAAGCAATCGATGGCATCGTCTTTACGCCCGCGTCATACCAGGCCGACGTAAGAACGAGGTGGACGGACTTCGGGGCAAGGCTCGGGCTCGATGCGAAGCTCGAGGTAACGCCTTCGGCTGCGCTCGGCCTTGGCGGCTATATCGGCCTTGCCGGCCGGCACGCGTCGCTGTCGGCGAGCGACGTCTCGATCTTGCAGAGCCCAGGCCCCTTCGGGGGCACGATCATCAATACAAGCTCTATTGCGGCTGACGCCGACACGACCCCGTTTCTCGCAAATGCCGAGGCGAGCCTGACTTTGAAGCCGTGGTCGCGCGTGACGCTGCGCGGCTTCGTCGGCTTGAACTATGACAGCCGGGTGCCGGGAATCGCGGCGCCGTTCGTCAACGGCCCATGCTGCGCCGGCGCGATCCCGGCCGGCATCAAGTTCGAGCAAGAGACGAGCTATTATGCCGGAGGCGGTGCGACGGTAAAGTTCTCACCCTAAAGAGCCGAGCTTCCGTCATCGAACATTGGCTGGCAACGGCACCCGCGTCAATATCGTGATTCCCATCATCGACATTCACACGCACTGTTCGCCGCGCGCACAGCCCGTAGCGCGTAGGGCGGATTAGCGAAGCGTAATCCGCCGTTCGACGCGAACCGGCGGGTTACGACGAAGACGCCTAACCCGCCCTACGGGCTCGCTTGACTCGTCCCAACGAAACACTTAATTGGCGAAATGCGATTCGACGAACTGCGCCCGCCGGCCTCCCGCCGCGCGGGTTTTTCGTTTCGGCGCGCCGCGGCCGCCGGCGCGGTCCTCCCTCCGCGCCGGTCCTTAGCGGGATAACCAAGGCCGAAACTTTCTCCCAACCCGGAGCCGACCGATGTCCGACGACCCCGACGATGCCGCGCCTCACACAGCCGCCCCCGACCGGCCCGGCACGATCATGCGCCGGCATCTCATCGCCGCGCTCGCCGCGCCGGCCGAGGACGGCGTGCCGATGGCGCGCAAGATCGTCGACGCGCTGATCGGCAAGGCGCGCGAGGCCGATCTCGCCTCGATCCGGGAAATCTTCGACCGCGCCGACGGCAAGTCGCCGCCGCCGGCCGCGCCCGACAACACCGAGCGGAAGGTCACCTTCGCATGGAAACCGAGCCAACCCAGCCAACCGAGCCAACCGAGCCAACCGAGCCAACCGAGCCAACCCAGCCCACCTTCATCGACTACGCCCCCCGCGCCCAGTTCGTCCGCTTCCACGAGCGCACCGAGCGCTTCGCCTGCATCGTAGCGCACCGGCGCGCCGGCAAGACCGTGGCCTGCGTGCAGGAGCTCAACCGCGACGCGATGCGCAGCGACAAGCTGCGGCCGCGCTTCGCCTATCTCGCGCCGTTCCTGCGGCAGTCCAAGGCGGTGGCGTGGGATTACCTGCGCGCCGCCATGGCGCCGTTCCGCGCCGAGGGCGCCACCGCGCACGAGACCGAGCTGCGCGTCGATTATCCGCACGGCGGCCAGGTGCGGCTCTACGGCGCCGACAACCCGGACGCGCTGCGCGGCATCTATCTCGACGGCGTGGTGCTCGACGAATACGCCGACATGGATCCGCGGGTGTGGTCGGAGGTGATCCGTCCCGCGCTCGCCGACCGGCAGGGCTGGGCGGTGTTCATCGGCACGCCGAAGGGCCGCAACGCCTTCTTCGAGCTGTGGCGCCGCTCGCAAACGGAAGCCGACTGGTTCTCGCTGCTGCTCAAGGCCAGCGAGACCGGGCTGATCCCGGCGGCCGAGCTCGCGCTCGCCCGCCGCGATCTCAGCGACGAGCAGTACGCGCAGGAATTCGAATGCTCGTTCGACGCCGCGGTGGTCGGCGCCTATTACGGCAAGCTGATGCAGCGGGCCGAGGCCGACAAGCGCATCGCCGGCGTCCCCTACGATCCGGCCGCGCTGGTGTGGACCGCGTGGGACCTCGGCATCCGCGACGCCACCGCGATCTGGTTCGCGCAAGTCGTCGGCAGAGAAATCCGGATCATCGACTATTACGAGGCCGCGGGCGTCGATCTCGGCCACTACGTCAGGGAGCTCGCCGCGCGGCCTTATGCCTATGTCGGGCATATCGTGCCGCACGACGCCCAGGCCAAGGAGCTCGGCACCGGCAAGAGCCGGCTCGAGGTGCTGGAAAGCCTGGGGCTCAAGAACATCACCATCGCGCCGCTGCACCGCATCGAGGACGGAATCAACGGCTGCCGCGCGTTCATCCCGAAAAGCTGGTTCGATGCGGAGAAGTGCGCGCGCGGCATCGACGCGCTCAAGCTCTACCGCTGCGACTTTGACGAGACGCTGCGCGTGCTGCGGCCGGGCCCGGTGCACGACTGGACCTCGCACGCCGCCGACGCGTTCCGCTATCTGGCGATGACCATCGACCGCCGGACCGCCGCGACCGGGTTCAACCGGCGCCTCGTGTATCCGCGGATCGGGGTGGCGTAGGGCGGGCGGCACCCGCACGCGAGCATCCGGCTGTCAAGGCGCGACTGTGCACCGCGCACCTTGCGGCCTCGACCGGCCGGCGGCAAGCGATTGTCCGCGCGGCTTTTGGGGGATAACGGTAGTGGGTCAGTTCGAATTGGTTGGGGCTTTTATTCCCAATTCTTTTACGTCGCCGGATTTAGATTGCCGCGCTCGGCTGGTCGTGAGCAGGTAGCTCAACGATGGAGAACACCATGACAATTCGTGCAATCGGCCCACTGCTCTGCGGCTGCCTACTGGTTCTTGCTGCGACGACGGGCACACTCGCGGAAGGCCGATCCAAGTCGGTGGTAATCCCAACCGACTCTCGTGACAGCTACTATGTCGGGACGGCGAATGGAGGTGTGTGGAAGCAGGAGGTTGCGAGACCTGGCAATCAAATCGATCCCTCGGTGGGAGTGAGAAAGAAGAAAACCTTCGGCGTTGGCGAAAATAGTAGCCCCATCCCGAGGGACAGATGACCCCCGCGGTATTCTGGCGCAAACTGCGGTTAAGGCCGCCTCAGCGTGTAGGATGGGTTGAGCGGAGCGAAACCCATTACCGCTTCGCGCAACCAGTCCCATCGTCTCTGCTGTCGCCTGCCATGATCGTCGGAGCGACCGCCAGGGAAAAGTTACGCCGATGGTTCGTCATCGAATCCGCCTCGGGATCGCGATGGGTTTCGCTTTCGCTCAACCCATCCTACGCACTATGACGAGACGCTGCGCGTGCTCCGCCCGGGCCCAGTGCACGACTGGACCTCGCACGCCGCCGACGCGTTCTGCTACCTGGCGATGACCATCGACCGCCGCACGGCCGCGACCGCGTTCAATCGGCGGCTCGTGTATCCGCGGATCGGGGTGGCGTAGGGCGGGCGGCATCAACGATCGCTTCAGCCCGATCGCGGTCGCGAGCGGCATAGCCGGCATTTTGCATCGTTCATGTGGGCTACTTGCTGATAAAAGACTTTATTTCTGGCTCGAAGTGCGATGACGCACCTGCTAGACTGCTGCGATTGACGGAATTGGCGGTGACATTTGATGGCAGATTTGGCTGATTGGCGGCCCTTTCACGACGCCCATGCGATCGAAAGAGCAATAGTCGGGGTCATATTCTCTCAGGATATTACCGACGTACCGCTGAAGCACGCCATGAAGGCATCGCGAGAGGCCATCGCAGCCGTGGGGGCTGGTGTCTTTGTTGAAAATCCCATCCAGGAACTCGAATTTGCAGTGAACGCCGCAACTGGTGCGACTACGAAGGGCGCGCCGAAGGAGAGCGGAATTGAGTTCGTGAGACATCAAGCTCCGAATGTGCTCGGAGAGAGTTTTTCGGCTCTTAGAAATAACCTCAAGTTCGAAACAAGAATGTACACTCGTTGGGAGCCCTTCGTTAATAGAGCAATGGCATTGATCAGTGCAGTTCTGCCGATCTATGTCGCGAGCGTTCCTTTAAATGGAATCCACGTGGAATACTTTGATCGGTTTGATGCTTTGCCGAACATTGCGGAGCCGGACTGTTCAAAGATCATTCGGAAAGGAGACTTTATCGCTCACGCAGCGTTTTCGGATAAACAGCCGTGGCACTCGCGTTCGGGATGGTTTCAACCCACCGATGCGCAAGTCAGACGTCTGGTCAACGTTGATGTGAACGTAGCCGATGCACAGGTAGAAGCTCATACGGTTCGCCGTATAGTTGTCATCAGAACTTTTATGAGAGATACTTTCAACCAACCTGGCTTCGAAGCCATAACGGAAGAAAATGTCACGGCTGACATGGTTGCATCGCGTCTCGACAACCTCCATATTGCTGTCAAAGAAGTCCTAAAGGCCGTTTTGACGGATGCTGCAGCGGAACGTATAGCCCTTGAGGAGTGAGAGATATCCACATGCTAGCTTTCGCTGTTTCTACTTTCATTGATGGCGCCGATTTGTGTCCCGTGGATCCGGTATCGAAGACGTATACAGGATACACGATCGAGCGGTTGATCGAGCCGGCCATATTCCAGCCTCGCTTCGTCGCTGCGAACAGCACCGGTGGCGATTTTCCGCAAATTACGAGTCCGGCGCCTAACGACTTCGGTGAGGCGCTCAAGCGGTTGCGTCAGTTCAAGTCGTGGTCGTCCAATTGGGATGGCGAAGGTGGTGAAAAGCCGGATCGACGCGCGATCGACAAGGCCATTGCACTGCTAGCGCTGATGGCTTCGAAGCCTATATCGTTTGGAATCGGACTAGACGCACAGGCCCGTCCCATGTTTACACTCCGCGACCGGCGATACGATGGTCACGTGGTCGTCGAGCCCGATGGTACAGTTTCATTCTTCTTCCAACGCGATAACGACGTGTTAGACGATTATGAACTGGCATTTGATGGCAAGTCGTTGCCGATCGCTCTGGACCAGGCTCTTAGCCGGATTTAGCCGACATATCGGGTGCCATCGTTGTGGATGTCTCGCCATATGGCGCAGCACTGAACCGAAGCACTTGGCGAGGGCTTTAGACGCTCATCGGGCGGATTGTGGATGTGAGCGCTGGTCCCTTCGGGGACTATTTCGCAGACGGGTCTTCGATCAAGAGCTCATTATACGAGTCATCACATCACCTGATGGCTATGATACCGAAACAAAAGAGATTCTGACGCGCAAGCTCACAGCCCTCTATTCATCCGGAGTCAGCATTCTTCGGGAGTCTTCGTCCGAAGACGAGATTCGACTAACCGTTTCTGAGCTCACATCTGGTGGGGCGGAGCCACAGTCGCTGGTTGGCGCTGTGGTGCTGACAGCTTCCCAAGTGCGGCAGCTCGATCCCCGGCAAAGAGGCTATTGCATATATGATACGCACGCACCTCGAAGACGTTGTCACGCAGACATGTTTGGCACTTTTCCGGTTCAAGGCTCGAACAAGGAGAGGGAACGCTTCAAAGAAAGGCGGCGCTACGCCTTACGCGATCTGATGGCTGCGCATTTGCTTGAGGCGGACACGATCGAGAAGCTGATCGCCGCTGTTCAGGCGGCCCGCAATCGATAATCTTGGAATGGCCGCGCGGAACACCGCGCTGGCGTGCGACGAATTTACCCATACGGGATGGAACGGCTACTCGTAGGGTGGGTTGAGCATAGCCCTCCGCCGCGATTTCTTCGTCATCTGCTTCGCCGCCGCCCGCACGCGCCCGCTCGCCACGTTCGCGTTCGTCGGCAGCGAATAGATCAGCGTCACCTGCCGCGAGCCGCAATGCGGACAGCGCAACCGCGATCCCAGCGAGGAGAGCGGGAAGGCGCGGCCGCGGGTCCACACCAGCGTCTCGAGGTCGAGCTCGGCCCGGTACACGCACTCTTTCTTTGATTGCAACCCCTCGCGCTGCTTGCCCCAGGCGCACCGCGCGGTGATGCGCCAGCCGTAAGCAAACGCCTCGCCCAACGTCTCGACGGCCATGCCCCTGCTCCCGGTGGAGAAGGGAATTGTTCCCGATTTGTTCTCAATCCGCAACTGCCCCTATATAAAGAGAGGTCCCCAAGCCATGAGCCACGCCCAAAGCCCCGCAAGCCGCAGCGATTCCCCGGACTACGGACTCCAAAAACCCAGCTTCATCGCCATCTATCGGTGGTCCCCGTTGGAGTGTTGTTGGAGTGTCGAAGTGGCGTCGCGTGCGTATTGGAAAGGCTACCTGAAGCTTT
>WNFV01015221.1_pt1 | contig 17299 bp, 6 predicted proteins | sample 5400101 | NCBI WGS metagenome assembly WNFV01 (sample SAMN13153361, study PRJNA577476) | soil metagenome | isolation source: 115 cm soil or saprolite under grassland replicate 1 | place: USA:California | collected 2016-06-15
CACATGTGGATGGCGCCCGGCAACGGCCATGGGTTGACCTCACCCCAGTTAACCTGCCCCGGTTGCAACTCCATGATGCCCTGCAAGCCGTTCAGGGGACGCATGTAGTCGTGCATGAATGACATTGCGTCAGCGTTGCCCAGGCGGTAGCCCAGCGGACCTTCGTTCATTTGGCCGTGCACCGGATAGATGGTCCAGGTCATCACGTCGAGGTCGTTGCGCGAAAGCGTCGGGTAGACTTCGCGGTGCGTGGTCATGAAGTTGGTAGTGATCCACTGATTCTTCGTGTAACGTCTGAGGAGGTTAGTCTGGAAGCGCAGGTAATCAGCTGCGTTTTCAGCGAACCAGCGTTGAAAGTCGAGCATTGAGTGTGGGTTGAACTGGGCCACATATTCCCGCTCGTTGGGGATTCGGATTTGCTCGAAGTTCTGGTACCGTTGCGACCAGAAGGCGGTACCCCAATCCCGGTTCAAATTCGCAATTTCCTTGTACTTGTCCTTTAGCCAGTGACGGAACTTTTCCTGACTTGCCTCCGAGTAGTCGTAATTCTTGCCGTAATGGCTCAATTCATTGTCGAGTTGCCATCCCCAGACATTGGGATTATTGCCGTAGCGCCGACCAAGCTCGGTAACGATCTTCGCCACATAGCCGCGGTACACTTCGCTTGACCACGTAGCGTGCTCGCGCGTACCGTGCACCATGGTCCTCGCGTAGTCATCAACCATCAAAACTTCAGGATGCTTCTGAACTAGCCATACGGGAGGTGTTGGCGTTGGAGTACAAAGGATTACTTTCAAGCCATTCTTCGCCGCCAAATCAACGACGCGGTCCAACCAGGCAAAGTCATACTTTCCTTCTTCCGGCTCCATGAACGCCCAAGCAAACTCGCCGACATGGATAAACTCGAAACCAAATCGTTTGATGTTGCTGATGTCGCGCTCCCACTGCTCCGGTGGCCATGCTTCGGGATAGTAGTACACCCCAATGGTCATCATCTGGCCGGGCGGAAAGTAAACATCGGCCTGGGGGTTGGAGACCCGCTGCCCGTGGGCGCCGGAGGAGAGCAGGGACCAGAACACGGCAAGTACCAGTGGATGGTGCCAAGATTTTACGCAGCTCTGCACAAGTATCACCACTTCTTATGTTGCGGTCGTGATCGTCAGATTGCCCTGCTTAAGACCCGGTGAGGTCGCATTCACTCCAATCTTGCCGCTCCTGGGTCCAGACTGGACAATCGCCAGGCACAAGCCCTGAAAACATCTTCTGTGCTTACTCTTGTAATCTTCGTGACTCTCAGGATTCCCATTGTCAAGACCGAGCAATTTGCCTTCGCCTTGAATCTCAAACGTGATTTCGTTTTCTGCGTCCGGGACTATGCGGCCGAGATCGTCAAGAACTTGGGCTGTAACATGAGCAACATCCCGGCGATTGGCAATCAAACTATTTCGGTCTGCCAATAGTCCGATGCTTTTGGCTTCGCCGGTGGTCGTGATTTCCCGTTCCACGGCGACCTTGCCGTCTTTAGTGCCGACGCCTTTGAGAGTTCCCGGCTCATAGGGGACATCCCACAAGAGATGCAGGTCGGACGTGGTTCGTCGCACCAACGATCGAGCCGGAAAAGTGCCGTAACGTTTTTCCATTCCCAGGCGCGGAAAGGCGTATCCCTTAGTCCCCAGAGATTTTCCGTTCAGAAACAACTCTACTGTGTCACAGTTCGTATAGCACATTACCGCAAAGAACTCCCCTTCATGACCCTTCCAATTCCAGTGCGGGAAGAGGTGCAACATGGGCGTGGTGGTCCACTGGCTCTGATAAAAATAGTAACCGTCCTTCTTGAAGCCGCAGGTGTCAAGAACGCCTGCCGAGGAGCTCTTGCCTGGCCAACGCGACTCCCCGAGGTAGTCAATGCCGGTCCACATGAAATCCCCAGCCACATAGTTATGGTTGCGCACAAATTTCCACAATTGTTCCACGTCGAGCCGGCGAGCGCTGGTCAGCCTGCGGAAGCCGGTACTCTCGCTCGCAACCAGGCTGCGGTAGTCACCTCGGACTCCGCCCATACCAGAGCTTTCGGTGCCGATCATACGTCTTTGATGGTAAGCCTCCCGGTCGATGCTGTAGTACCTCTCCGCCCGGTCGCGCCATCGGTCAACATAGTTGTAGCCAACGACATCCAGCTGGGCCAGGAACTCCTGCGATACGGCCTTGGGCTCTGCGGCGATCTGATCGCAACCCGCGGTTACCAATCGTGTGGGATCCTCACTATGAAAGATGTTCACCAGTCGACGCAAGGTCTCGACACCTTGTGGGTGAGTTTGGTCGCCGATCTCATTTCCGGCGCTCCAAAGCACAACCGACGGGTGGTTCCGGTCTCGGTGAACAAAGTCTTTAACATCTCGCTCGGACCACTCATCGAAATAAAGCGAATACCCGTATGGGCCAATCTGACCTTTGGGCACCTTCCATTCGTCGAAGATTTCATTCATCACCAGGAAGCCCATGCGATCGCACAAATCCAGGAATTCCGGGGCCGCGGGATTGTGACTGGTGCGGATAGCATTACATCCCATCTCTTTCAGAATCTCGAGGCGTCGTTCCCACAGCCGTTCCGGCACGGCCGCTCCGACAGCACCGCCATCATGATGCAGACAGACTCCATTCAGCTTGAGAGGCGAGCCATTCAGAAGAAACCCGCGATCAGGATCGAAAGTGATATCGCGAATTCCGAACGAGGTCTCATATTCATCAGTCGCATGCTCCCCAACAAGCACTGTGCTACGAAGCCTGTAAAGGTAGCGATCGTCGACACTCCAGAGATGAGGACGATCTAACGTGATCTCTTGGAAGAACTCGTGGTCTGCCTGGGGCAAGATTTGCTGAGTAGCCTCCGCCGTCTGCAGAACCTGCGCTTCGCCGCCCACAATGCTGCTGACAAGCTTACAGGTGGTGGCGGATGCTCGTTCATTGCGAACGCGTGTCTTGATCGCAACGATCGAAGCTTCCTGTGAGATGCGGGGCGTAGAGACAAATGTGCCCCATTTGGCCACGTGGACTTCACTCGTGGTAAGCAGCCACGTGTGTCTGTAGATCCCTGAACCTGAGTACCAACGGGAGTTGGGCTGGTGTGAATTATCGACTTTTACAGCGACGACGTTCTCGCGGTTGCCGGATACGAGATGAGGCGTCAGATCGTAGCTGAAGCTGATGTAGCCAAATGGCCGCTTTCCGAGATAGTGTCCATTAATCCAAACTTCGCTGTTTTCATAAACGCCATCGAACTCAATGAATACTTTTCGATCTTTGGGTCCCTCTGGCACGCGGAAGTGTTTCCTATACCAACCGACCCCCGTCGGTACATAGCCCCCGGATCCGCCAGCAGTTTCGTTCTGGGCAAGGGGACCTTCGATGCTCCAGTCATGTGGGAGGTCGAGGTTCCTCCAATTCGAATCAGGAAATTCGGACTGCTCTGCGCCAGACGCATTACCTTTGAAGAACTTCCAACCAAAGTCGAAAGTCTCACGCCCGCGACCGCCACGCTGCACTGGCAAGATATTGTGGTCCATTGCCCTAGCAGCGGAAGCTAACACCAAGGTCCCAACAGCTCGACAGAGGAAGCCACGCCTGCTGATAGCCTGTGGCGAGCCGGTTAGGCATTTCAAAGCATTGTTCTCCACCTCGGAGGTAGGTGGGTTTAAGCTCCAATGTGTCATTCCTCAAAAGCACCAAGCACTATGGTACCGAGCGCGGTAGCGCCGGGTGAATCTCAGTTTGTTCAGGAGCCAAGTTACGGAGATTGACCCGGCGCTACCGCGCTCGGTTCCGTAGTGCTTGGTACTCATTTTCAAAAGAATCTGACTGCCCGGTCAGTTTTTATACAAGCTGGGGCGGGATCGGCGGAGCGGGGGTAAACCGCCCTTCCCAACCTGCACATTTTTCCATCTTGAATAGTATCTTGGATCGATTCTAATTTTTCACAGCTTCGGCAGGAGGGGATTGTTCAAGTCCAGCCTCTCTCCGATGAACTGCCGCTTACAACAGAGCAGGACGTTGATCCCCTCTATCGCCTCACTGTCACCTCGTACCACGTGCTCGCAGGTTCACCGATTTCAATCTCCCATCCTTCCTGAGTTCGCTTCCCTAAGATCGGCTTATCGAGGGGCCTCCCGGCGCCATCGAGAACTGTGACGCGGACTTCCAGCGCCTTCTCCAGATTTCGCAGGACCAACTTTCCCGTGACCGGTTCTATCATAGTTGGCGAGCCTCCCCAGGCGGCGAGGGCCGTGTGGTTCTCATTCCATTTCAAATCGGTGTTCACTACGCGAGCGCCTGCAGTCAACAGCATCCTTGAAGATTTCGAAATGGGTCGGGAATCGACGGAGTTGAGGACTAGGCTGCAAAAATGATTGCTGACCGCCGCGCTAAGATTCGTAAGACCCTTATGATCCTCGTTTATGTATCCAATTAGTGCTTGCGACCGCGCACTCTGAAGGGTAACCAAGCCCTTCTGATCGGGAGATAGATACCAGGCAAGTTCGCCGGTGTCGGAAACAATCGGATTCGCTTTCACCACAGGGAACTTCGTAGTTGCTTCACCGCCCAATGAACGAATCCGAGATCCATGCTGTAGTGGAATTGATAGCGGAAAGCCAGGAGTGAAGTATGGGCGCTCCGACGCCGGAAGGCGCGCACTCTCATATAATTGTTCCTGTGAAAGGGAGCGTTCCACAGTTTCTCGCGCGGCACTTACGTCAGCGCGGAGAAAAATCAAGGCTCCGGCAGCGAGCTGCGGCATCTTCACTGGATCGTGGGAAATATCAAAAGGATCTGCTACGTATGGTTTCCATTCTGACGACACCTTCGGCTCAAATGTATACCAGAAGACCGCATCCCAATCCTGAAAACTCGCATAGGACGCGAGAATGGGAATGCCTTCGCTCGCCCATTCATTAGGATAGGGATGGTTCACCTCGCTTACCGTGTAAGGCTTCTCTGCGAAAGCAGTGCGCGACAGTTCAACCACCGTAGAGTTAAACGGATCATTCACCATTGGAGTATTCGGAATGCCACGTGGACCCGGGTGTTGCCAGTAAGTGTGACCGTCCACAATATCCAGCAGCGACGTAGAAGCGAGCAGCGGATAACTGCTTCCGGAGTGAGAATGATCGGCGGTCGCGACAATGGGTGCTTTCACGCCGACCGTTTCCTTTAGGTAAGTCTTCATGTCTCGAAAGTAATTACTCTCCAGCTCCATGAAGAACGAAAGTTCAGTGCAGAACCTCTCTCTGGGAGCGGTGGCTATCTCCGCTGTCTTAAGTCGTGGAATTGGTTGATCATCTGATATACGGGCAAGAGTGCGAAGGGCACGAAGTCTTTCCGGCGACAGCTTCTCGCGCAGCCACGCGTTGTAGATCTTGGTTAGTGCGTCGTCATAATAAGGAGTCGGGGCTCGGAACCCAACGTAAATGGCATTCTCGTTCTTTTGCAGTTCAATCAGACGCGCATCAAAGAGCGTAAGACCTTTGGCCCACCTGATCTTGTCCCAATCCCGGACGCCATCGCCCGCTTTATAAGAACGACCAACATTCAGATTCACATTTACATAGATGCCACGCTTTTTCAGCTCAGCGATGAAAAAGTCTTCGCGATCCAATTGCTGTGGATCCAATTCACGGGTGTCGCTGCGTGTTCGATCAATCAGTCCACGCGGTGCGTCAAGGTCCAGGAAGTGAAGCCGGACACAATTTACGCCGAAACGAGCCAGCGTTGCGGCCCACATCGGCGCATCCTCCTTTGGCGGCACCATTACTGAACCCCTGCTCCAGTCCGTTAGATTAACGCCCCAGAACCGGATACGTTTGCCATCGGGCTTAACAAGATGTCCTTTTTCGACGCGTATGAATCCGTTTTTGCCGGCGGGCGCATCCAGCAGGAAAGAAAGATCAATAAGCGAATTCGATCCTGCTCGATGGTCGATCGTGAATGGCTTCAGCGGGCCATCTGACTGAGCACAAACAATCGCGTGCAGGAGGAACACTGTGCAAAGTGAGACGATCCAACCCTTATATGATCCGCTCATAATTCCAAGCTCAATAGCACCAGTCTCCAGCTAAAAGGTTGGTGTAAGAAATCCAAAGAGCAGCCTTCGTAATAGACTGAAGGCTGCTCTTTTCATCAGCCGCAGGGCTTAGAACTGGAACCTCCCCACGAGTTGCCCGGTTCGCGGGCGGAAGGTGTCAGGTGGATTGCCGTTGTGGTTTACGAATCCAAACCCGCCCGTCAACTCTCCCGCCGAATTCCGGTTGACCCCGGCTGTGGGGTTCCCCGAGGTCGGCAAGGGAAGGTAGAGCCGATTGAAGATATTGAAGAACTCGGCACGGATTTCAAACGACATCTTCTCCTTGATGCGGAAACGGCGTCCGAAATTCATGTTCTCCGTCACCTGGTGTTGCCACCGATAATCATTGAAGTAGCCTGATGAGTTTCCAAATTGTCCAGGCGGAGCGTCCACCCAGGCAGCCGGGTTCAAAACCAGATCCTGCCGTGGGTCGATCTTGCGGCCATTTGGATCCTTCAGAAAGAGTGGTACGCGGGGAACTCTGCTCTGCAATGTGCTCTGATACAGGAGCGAAAAGAGGTTGTTATTTGAGAATGGTGCCTGAATCAATGCTCCACTGGCGTATCGCAGCAACCCGCCCACTGTCCAGTTACCAAGGATCTGCTTAACGAAGCCGTTTGGCCCAACCTTCGGTGTCTTGTAGGTAAACGCCGTTACGAAGATCAATGGCTGGGAAGTGGAGGCCAGGGACTTCTGTTTGTTGCGATCGAACACGTTGTTGACCGCCGGCCCGCCCAGCCCCGGATTTCCGCCAGTGCCCAACACCATCTCCGTCTGCCAGGTGAAAGCGGCCATCATATCCAGGCCGTGCGAGTAGCGTTTTGTAAGCTTCGCCTGCAGCGAGTCGTACCAGCTGTTCCCAAGAGGCGCCCACCTGACGGCCAGCGAATCGTTAAACTGGGGAAACGGCCGCAGTGATTGCGCAACCGTCGCGCTGCCGGGAAATGAGGAATAGGGCTTAGTGAAGCCGCGTGATGCAGCGAGTGCCGAGTCAATACGCGATGTAAGTAAAGTTCGATCTGCCGCCTTGTTAAGGTCCAAGCCGAGCGCTTGAAGCCGCGCAGGATTGATGGCGTTGTTATTCACCAGCGCGTCTGCCTCAAGCCAAACGCCACGGTTGCCTACGTATGAGGCCTCCAGAACCATATCCCTACGCAATTCGCGCTGGATTGAGATGTTCCACTGGTTAACTCGACCAGGACGTCCTCCATTGCGGTCCTGGATCACGCCCCACCAGGCGTCACCGAAACTGCTGGTCTGACCCGGCAAGGGTCGGATACCGGGGTCGAGACTCGCTGTGTAAAGATCCGCCGGATTGTACTGCAGGCCATTCTTTAAAAGGATTGCAGCTTCGCCAAAAGCAGGGTTGCTGAAATCGACGGAGTTGAAGCCGAGTCCCAGCGTTGATGAACCACCAGTCACATACCACCAGTTGGCGAGCTGGCTATAGCTGACGCCCCAACCGGCGCGCACGACGGTCTTGGAATTCAATTGGTAGGCGATGCCCAGCCGTGGACCAAAGGCATAGGGGTAAGTCTTGGTGAAAGTGCAGTTGCAGCGACCCTGACCAAAGCCCTCATAAATAAAGGCTCCCGGGAGACCACCCGCCGAAGGATTCGGGGTAGTGAGACTAATCTCACTGCTGCGGTAGTGGAGCTCGTGCCCTTGCCCGCCGTAATCCCACCGTAGCCCATAATTTACTGTGAGTCGAGGCGAGGCCTTCCAGTTATCCTGCCCATAAAAGCTCCAGGCCTTCTTGCGCCACTGGACCGCTTTGACAGCCGAGACAGTGGCAGTATTGGCGAGCCCCAGTAGAAAACTAGCATAACGGTAGCCAATCGTGCCGCTACCCACGGTGGTACTCTGCAAATATGGGAGTCCCGTCTGGGCTTCACTAAAGGCCAACCGGCCCTGCGCAGCCGTCAGGTTCAGGTCGCTCCAGACTTCCTGCTTGAATTCTCCGCCAAATTTGTAAGTATGGTTGTTTCGAACCCAGGTGGCGTTCGCGACACCGGTAAGCTTGTCGTTCCAGAATTTGTTGGCTTGTTGAGGGCCCATCACGCCCATGCCGCCTCGATTGCCCTGGAGGTTGCCCAGATTAGGACCAACGATACGCGGGAAACCAGATGGTTCGGTGGCGGCACCAGTGAAACCGATACCACTCTTTGCGTCGTAGGCGAGCACTGCGTCGGGCGCGCTGTCCGGATTGTGGAAACGCAGATACCCGGCGCCGACGTGCAGTACCAGGCGCGGCGATATGGTCCTATCGAGGTTCACGCGGAAAGTGTGGCCATAAATTTTTTGATCGCGCCGCCCGGTGATCGGAATAGGCAGTCCGTCGGCTGCGGTGATCTGATCCGTGTTTTGCAATGAGTAGTAGCCGGACAGCTTAGTGTCAGGTCCGAAGCTATGATCGATCTTGATGCTGGGAAGTGTTTGGTAGCGAAAGTTCGGAATTTGTGGATCCCAGTTGTTGATAAGTTCCGAGTTGTCCGGAGTGGGAATCAGCGCCTGAATCTTCAAGGCCACTGGGTCCAGAAGGCCTTCGGGGATCACGTTGTTGAGAAAAGGATCACGTACGACGAATTGTGTGCCATTCACAGTCACTGTTCGGGTTGTTCGTGGATCATAAATCGCGTTTTCCATGATTGGACGACCAAGCACATCAGTACCGAGCTGCCTGCCGGTCAGCGCGGCGCTAAAATCACCCCTGCGATAAGCTGCTGTCGGCACCGTAGCCAAGCTGCCGGAGGACCGGGTCACGTTGCGATACTTCTCAAGATTGAAAAAGAAGAATGTCTTGTTTCTTCCGTCATAGAGCCAGGGCACGCGCACAGGACCACCCACACTAAAACCATAATCGTGTTTTCGGTCGAGCGCCTTCGCCGGACGCGGGCTGGAGGCAAAAGGAGTTGAAAACGAACGCCGTGCATTCAGCGCTTCGTTCGTCAGATACTCATAGGCGCTGCCATGGAATTCGTTAGTGCCGGACTTCGTCGTGAAGTTAAAGACGCCACCGAGGACCTGGCCGAACTCTGCATCGAAGTTATTGGTTTGAATGGAAAACTCACCAATCGTTTCCACTGAGGCGGAGGCCACCGTGCTGGTCCATACGGTGTCGTTCGTGCTGGTGACATCCTGGCCCTCAAGATAGATCTTGAATGACCCGCCCGGAGATCCATTAATGCTGGCCGTGTGTGTGCTCCCTGAAACTCCTGGTGCCAGTTGAATAAAGCTCAACCATCCACGAACTGAATTGGTCGCGCCGAAGTTTATGGGAAGAGAATTGAATGTCTGACCGCTGATGTTGGTGCTCTGTTCAGCATTTTCTGTTCTCAGAAGGGGAGGCTCTGCCGTTACCAGGACAGACTCCTGAGGGGACCCGACCTCGAGCATGGCGTCGACCCGCGTGGTCTGTGCGACTCGCACGGTGATGCCCTGGGACGCGAATCGCTTAAACCCCTGGACTTCTATAAAAACATCGTAGATTCCGGCTGGAAGCGAGGGAAGGGAATAGTTACCAGTCTCGGTCGTGGTCGTCTGATGCTCTGCACCAGTAGCCGTGTTCTTGGCGGTAACAACCGCCCCCGGAACATGGGCGTTCTGCGGGTCAGAGACGGTGCCCGTTATGGTTCCGCGGTCGCTTTGGGCGAACGCCGTGACTGTGAGGAGCAAGAAACAGATTGTCTTAGCTAGTAACCGCTTAACCTGTGACACACACATAAAATTTCTCCTTCCGGTAATACTGACAGTCGCTCTCTGTGAGGTTTGACCTGCCGCCGCGTTTCAGATGGGAATGCCCGAAATAAACGTCACGCTCTGAAACGTGAAGATAAACGCCCATTCTGAGCCTGGTAGTGACGTAAAGTTCGTGGCGTAGCCCTGCAACTTGCGACGCAAGCTAGTGCTACCACCTGGGATTGCGTAAGAACTTTGAAATTAACAAAGCTTTTTCGATACAGAACTATGTTGGATGTTAGGACAAACCTGGCGACTGAACATCTATCTTTAGATAGAGGCCGGTGAATTGTCTGCTACTTTGATTTTAGCAACAGGTTGGCGGCAGTCCGTATACGGGGATCGGGACTCTCGGCAGCCCTACGCAAGTGTGGCGCGGCCAACTCCGGTTCGTTGCGTGCGCAAAGGATTTGAGCCAGTTTTAGGTGCGCCTCAAAATGGTTGGAATCGTACTGGAGCGCTTCTCGGAAATGATGCTCGGCCTCCGCGACACGACCCAGCACGGCAGCCACGACGGCCAGGTTGTAATGCGTCCCGGCCGAATTCGGACTAAGAGCAAGAGCTTGTTCGTATTCCCGAATCGCACCCTCGCGATCACCTGCTTGAAGTAAGATTGTCCCCAGATTGTTGTGCGCCACGGAAAGCCGAGGATTCAACTGCAAGGCAGTTTCGTATTGCTCGCGTGCTCTCTTCCAATCCCGTTGGGTCTCAAGCGCCATACCATAGGACAAGTGGGCCTCGGCGAAGGAAGGGTCGCTGCGCAAAGCTGCTCGGAAATGGTAGTCCGCCTCGAGGAAATTACCACTACTCGATAGCAGGTTCGCCAAATTGAGTCGCATAGTTGCAGTTTCCGGCCGCAGTCTGACGGCCTCTCGCCAGGCTCTTTCCGCGCCTGCTTTGTCACTTAACATGAGCAGACGGGCTCCCAGGTTGCTATGAAGAATGGCCGACTCAGGCTCCAGCTCGAGGCCTCCTTGAAGCGTGGTAACCGCTTCGCGCAATCTTCCCTGCGCTGAAAGCACGTCGGCAACTGCTTCCAATATAGCGGTCTCTTTAGGCGCGAGCGATCGCGCCTTCTCCAACGCGAACGAGGCCTCGTTCAACTTCCCCAACGAGGAATGGGCAGTTCCCAGGCGATAGAAGTTGCGCCACTCTTGGGGGGCTCGCGAACACGCTTGTTCATACATCACTACAGCCCTGTCGAGGCGCCCAAGCCGCCTGTAACCCTCGGCCAGTTCAAAATAGAACTCATAACGCGCCGGTGCTTGTTGGGTGATCGCGGCTTGCAGCTGACGCACTCCTTCCTCCAGCTGCGAGTCGTGCTTCAACTGGGCCACAGCCAGATAAAGAGTATCGTCGTCGGGCGGTCGAGAACCCACAGGTGGATAGTAGCGCACCACCTTTCCGCGATAGGGTGGCGTATTGGCGTCATGCTGCTCCACGAGCGGTGTGGGATAAGGCTCGGGCCGTTTTCGGATGTAATGGTCAGTTACCGTTGCGTGGATCGCATCATCTGGCCTGCGTTTTTGCATATGACAGGATGTGCAGTTTCGAGAACCGGTATGCCGCCCTGCCGCGACCATCTTCTCGACGATTGCTCGGTGGCAGCTCTGGCACACTTCAGCGTAACGACGGAGCGCCGCAGGACTATTTGATGGCTCATGAGGGTTGTGACAGGTTGTGCAAATCAGGGCGCCGTTATTCGCCGTATAACATGACGACATGCGCAGGCGGTAAGCCGCGCTGTCAAACTCAAAGCGGGGCTCGAAACCGCTTCCGGGTGCGCGATCGAAATGAAGCAGGTAATCCTCTAAAGGCTCTCCCGGACGAAACGAGAACACACCGCGGCCGAAGCGCAACAGGTTTGCTGGCAGCTTTAGACTGGTAGTTTCCAGGTGACATTGCATGCACACCTCCATCCGTCGATCCGGCGAGAGGCGCGCTGGATTCACAATTGCACTTCTTACTACCTCAAGAGACAGCCTTTGCCGGACTGCATTGACATGGTTTTGACCGGGTCCATGGCACCGTTGGCAGTCGATTCCTTCCGGCAGGTGAGTTGGAAAGACTGTCGCTCCCTCCAGGCTATCGGCTTCGATCGCAGGATAGCCGTTGTGGCAAAACATGCATCGATAAGAGATGGTTCGACTAAAACCGGCGTGGTCTGGCCGGTCGTAACCGGGGCTCATGGCCCAGTAGCCGCCATTTTCACGGTACCAGGTGATCGGAAGCTCCACCAGCTTTTCCGACTTTGTTCGGCTGATATAGCTGCGGGCATGATTTCCGGAACCGAACCAGTAGTCGATGGTTGTTGCTAGCGTGTTGGAAACCGAGCCATCGAACCCTATTTGCTGACGCCTGAGGTGTGGCTTTCCATTCTGTGAATAGACTGTGAACGACTCTTCTGAAGCGGGATGATGAAAGTATCCTCCTTTGAGTTCCGGGAAATCAGTCGTGGCGCGAATCACGCCGAATGACCGGGCCATCGCTGTGCGTGCATAGGTGTCGGCAATTTCCTGATGACAACCTCCACACGCTCCCGGTTCAAGATACCCGGCATTGGCTACTTGCGCTCTTGACGAAAAAGCAAAGGTCGCTACGCACGCCCCAAGGCATGCAATCTTACAGAAGATGTTATTGAAATTTCTAAATGCCAAAGTAGTGACAAAGGTCTTGTTGCGGTGCGTTTGAAAACTCCCCAATCTCATCCCGCGGGAGAAGCTGTGAATAAATTCGAGAATGGATTGCGTCTTGAAAACCCCAACTGCCGAAGCTGTGAAAAATTGAAATTGATTGGGACTACCAATCAAGAGACAGAAATTGCAGGTTGGGAAAGGCGGTTTACCCCCGCTGGTCCGCCGATCCGCAAATCGGAATTGGGAAATTAGAGCTTACCATTACTGTTGAACGCGGCGGATCAGCGGGGGTAAACCGCCCTTCCCAACCTGCACATTTTCGTATGTTGAATAGTATCTTGGATCGATTCTAATTTTTCACAGCTTCTACCATTCGAGGTATTGTGGACCATCTCATTTTTCAATTTACCCACAGCTTCGGGACTGGGTTGATGGTTCAGATTCAACCTACCTGATGCGAGCACGGATCTTGTCGGCGAATCCCACCAATGGGCAGTTGTCATGTTACAAATTACAGGTGAACGAGACCGCGCTGCAGCGCCGTTACTGCCGCCTGAGTGCGGTCACTCACTCCCAACCGGCTGAGTATCACATTCACATGGCATTTCACGGTGCCCTCTGTGATGCCCAGCTCTGCGGCGATCTCTTTGTTGCTCTTCCCCTTAACGATCAAAGCCAGGACATCCTGCTCGCGACCTGTCAGTGCGGAATTCGGAGTGCGACCGGCCAGACTCCCTGCGACCGAAGCCGGAAGTACCCGCAACCCGCCCCAGCTCTGAGCGCCTGGTAAATGTCTTCGTCACCCTCGTACGTGGTCATGACCACGAAGCGGCTCTGTGGAAATTCGCTCCTTATAACTCGTATAGCGTCGACACCGCTCATTCCCGGAAGCCTCAAGTCCATAAGCACAACATTAGGTTGGTGACTCCGGAACAACTCAACTGCATCTTCGCCTGTGGCTGCCTCGGCCACCACGACCATATTGGGCTGGGCATCGATGAAAGCGACCAGCCCTAAACGAACGATCGGATGATCATCGACGACAAGGACGCGAATTTTTTCAACTGTGCTCATATAAGTAAAGCGTGGCCATTTGGTGCGATAGGAACAGTCACATGAATTTCTGTGCCTGCGCCGGGTGCACTGGTGATCGTGAATGTACCACCGGTCTGTTTTGCACGTTCACTCATTCCCACCAAACCGTAGTGCTCTTCAGGGTTCGCAGTTACGGAAGGGTCGAATCCGCAGCCGTCATCGGTAACTCGAATATGGAGCTGATCGGATTCAAACGACGTGGATAGAAGCACGTTTTGCGGGCCGCCATGGTTTACGGCATTCAGCACGGCTTCCTTAGCTATCATTACAAGATCGTGTTCCACGCGCGCATCCAGGGAGACGTATGTGCCAGTGGTTTCACAGGCGATGCGGACTCCGGAGGTGACGGTAACCTGTCGGGCCAACTGCTCCAGGGCATGGGTGAGACCCTCGCCCTGAACCGCCTCATGCCGCATGTTCCAGACGGCTCGTCTGGCTTCGTCAACGCTCATCTGAACTTGTTTCCGCGCGCGCAGTAGAAGCGCCTTAGTGACCTCAGGCGATGATTGCTGAAGGCTCGTTGCCGCGTCCAGGAGCGCGGTAACTCCAACGCAGCCTTGAATCACGGTGTCGTGCATTTCTCGCGCCAGCCGATTTCGCTCTGCAAAGACCGCGGCAAAACGAGCATGAATCTGCCGTACATGCAGGCGGTAGGCCACCATTCCCGCAGCGGCAAGAATGACGGCACACAGGCCAACGAACCAAATCGTCTTGTAGAAGCGCGGACGCAAACGAATACTAGCAAATGCTTCAGAGGAGTAGCGCGGGTCGTCCACCTCGTATGCGGCAACACGGAAGCGATAGTTCCCAGCCGGCAGGTTTGTATAGTAAGCGACCCGACGACCCGCAGTGTCAGTCCACTCACGGTCGAATCCTTCCAGGATGTAACGGAAACGAATTCGCTCAGACGATCTGAGCCGAATGGCAGTGTAGTGGATCTCCAGTCGGCCTTCGCCCGGGCCTACCTCGATGATGTCCCTAAGCGGAGCCTCCTGGCCATCCACCACTACTTGCTCTATCAGTACGTGAGGTACGCTTGCGCGGACGCTTTGGTCGGGAACTATTCTGACCGCCCCTCGTGTGCTCGGGAACCAGATTTCTCCAGAGGCGGTAATTGTGCCTGCCGGTTGAACACCGCCATTCATTTGATTCGTCTCCATTCCTTCCGAAGTCCCATAGAGCGAGATTGCGGGACGGTGAGATGGATCGTTAAGCGTCTGCTGCAAGTCTTGACGGTTCACTGAGAACACCCCTGATGGGCTGCTCATCCAGAGATTACCCCGACCGTCTTCCAGGATTTGATGAATCTTGTTACTGGCAAGCCCGTGTTTGGTAGTGAAGTTGGTAAGTTTGTCGGCCTGTAGCAGAAAGAGGCCAGCGCCGCGGGTCCCAAACCAGAGACCGCCATCAGAGTCCTCGTGCACTGCCCAAACCTTCTCGCCATCCAAAGCCACTAACCGCGGATCACGAACCAAAACGCCGCTATGGAAACGACTCACACCGCCGTCAGTTGCAACCCATAAATCTCCGCTGCGAGCTTCCAAGAGGGCACGAATGCTGTCGTAAGCGAGGCCCTCCGCCGAATAAAAGTTTTGGAATTCACCTTTTCGCCAACGGCTCAGGCTACCATCGGTTCCGATCCAAATGCTGCCATCACGAGTTTCGCAGAACGCTCGCACAAAGTCGTTACTCAGCCCTTGTTTCATCGTGTATCGCTCGACTCCGTGCGCTGTGATTCGCGACGCACCTTCCCCGTTAGTGCCGATCCAGAGTGCTCCCGTGCTGTCGCGAAAAATCGTCCGCACAACCAGGCCCGCTATGGCTGAGGGCAATTCCGCGGGTACTGCCTTCGAACCTTGCAAGCGGTAAAGGCTTCCGGTTAGAGAGGTCATCCAGATGCTCCCATCACGGTCTTCGTAAACGGTTTTGATGCTTTCAGGCGCGCCCGGAGAACCGGTGGCGACTGTGCTTACAACGCTGCGACTCAGTCGCAGGAGGCCGTTTTGCGTGCCAACCCAGAAGTTACTCTCGCTGTCCTCAAGCAACGCCAAAATGTGGTTGTCTGGAAGAAGCGTCGAGGCCTGATACACTGTGGTTTCTCCTCCACGATAACGAAAGAGACCCTGCCCATATGTGCCGGCCCACAAGTCTTCGTCTTTCGTGTGGTAAAGAAAGCTGGTGTTGTGCTGAGTGATAGGGCTAGATGTGAATACCTTGGCCGGGTCTCCCCCAGGAACACGGTGCAGACCACCGATGGTTGCCACCCAAATTGTTCCGTCGTTTGATTCGGCGAGGGCGCGAACACTATTGTCGGCAAGACTCCTGCTCGACCGGTAAACTGCTGCCGCGTCCGAAAGTACCAGCAGCCCGAACCCGCCCACCCAGAGGCGGCCCTGCCGATCCTCATGCATCGCGTGTACGCTCATCGTGGGAATACCCGCTTGATTATCCACGCGTATCAACTTACCGTTTTCGAAACGGAAGAGCCCCCGATCAGTTCCCACCCACAGATTGCCGCGACTGTCTTCGTGAATCGTGCGCACAAAACCGTTCGTCAATCCTTCGTTCGTGCCGAACAACTGGAACGTTCCTGCTTGGTAGCGGAGCAGGCCGCCTCCTTCTGTGCCGACCCAAAGCGTTCCGTCTCGCGCGCAATACAGGGAGTAGACGCTCTCTTCGTGGAGCACGGGAGTGTTCTCATGATTGAAAACCGTGAAACGAAAACCGTCAAAGCGGGCCAGGCCACTGCCCGTCCCTATCCAGAGGTATCCGTCCTTTGTTTGGACCAGGGCATTGATCGTGTCTTGCGGTAAACCATCCTGCGTTTGCCAGACGCGACGGCTGTATCCATCACTAGTTTGGGCTTGCACGGCAAAGCCAGTCGCAAGGGCGATAATGCCCGACATTAGCGCAGATGTTGGCCGTCTAATAACGGATCTCCAGGAAGCGGGAAAGACCACCCGCAGGTCCAATCCACAGTGCACTCTACTCCACCGCATATGTTCTAAGGGTACGAGAACTGCTTCGGCTGCGGAGATTATCACAGGCTACAGGCACTCGGCGACGAAGATTCTGCAATGGGCACATCGGCGCCCACCAAATCGTGGCGCTTTACGAATGTCCCCGGTCGAGTGTGAAAACGCTGAGGAATCTTCAGTTGCGACGGGACAATTCAAGCTGAATAAATTTGCAGGGAAGGGGGCAGTCATTAGTTTCCCGACCTGCAAATTTATTCAGCTTGAATTGTCCAAGTCCTCAGCTCCAAGGCTCCGAGGCGGACTCAGAGTTTTCACTTCCGTTTACCTGTCTCATATCTCCCCCGCTGAATCTGTCTGGCACTATGCATATCGCATACTTCATGCTAAACGTTCGTCTAATGATAACCGATCAAAAATGAACTACTCTTGCGCTTCGCAATTCTCTATCCATGCGCAGACTGCGAAGCCTGTCGAAATTACAAGATAACTCCTTTTACGAAGACTCTTCGATATGAAGTCCGCAGCGGAAAAGTTTGCCGGACGAACTATTCCGGAACTCCTTCTTCGGGCTATAACTGATATATTAGGTTGCGAGCAACAGGGCCCTGTTGACCGTCTCTTCAGTTGTCATAAGTAACCGACGCGGTAATCGATTTCAAGGAGAGCCCGGCCGGACTCCCACTCGGCACTATCCCGCCCCGATTGATGTCGAGAACCGTAACCGCGTCGCCTGACTT
>WNFV01004484.1_pt1 | contig 17291 bp, 17 predicted proteins | sample 5400101 | NCBI WGS metagenome assembly WNFV01 (sample SAMN13153361, study PRJNA577476) | soil metagenome | isolation source: 115 cm soil or saprolite under grassland replicate 1 | place: USA:California | collected 2016-06-15
CAAGCAACGTCTTCGTCGACCCGAAGACGATGCCCGGCTGGCTACAGGCGTTCGTCGACGTCAACCCGGTCAGCCGCCTGGTGACAGCGGTGCGCGGCCTGATGCACGGCACGGCCACGACGGGGCAGGTCGGCTGGGTCCTGGCGGCCGCCCTTCTCACGGCGGTCTTTGCGCCGCTCACAATGCACCTCTACCGCAGGCGCTGAGGAAACGGGTGCGCCACGAGCGTAAGCCGCCCTTCGAGGTGAACGCGCCGAAGGGCACCGCGAAATGAAGACGAGCTACAGAGCAAGGCGTCCGAACATGATCGGCGCGTTCGTCCTCGCGGTGATGCTGACCACCCTCGCGGGAGTCCTCGGGAGCGAGCGCTCGTGCAGAGTTGCTGCGGGTCTCCGCGACGTCGTCATGAAGGTGCTCCCGGACCGACTAACTGTTCGCGCAGCTACGCGGCATCACCGAGTTCACCCGATCGCCGTTTCTACCCGCGTCTGGGATACGTTCCATTCTCTTTCGCCTCCTTGTGAATAGTGAGTGATTGCTACTTGCCGAAGAAAAAGTGCCCATCGCCTGGGCGACTTCGTCGTGCCAGCCGCGCGCGATGCGCTGGCGTTCGGCCCCGCTACGCGTCTTCGCTCTCCGATCGGCGAGCCGTGCCCGCCGTTCCATTCACGCCGCCCATGCCTTGCCGTTGAAGGCGGCTCTCGCGTCCGCGAACGGGTGATAGAAGGCCTGGATCGCTTCTCTCCCTGTCACCGGATGGAGAACGAAGCGGGTGCCCTCGCGCCGGTCCTCCACCTGGACGCGGAATTCATCCTTGAGGTTGCGGCGGTTCCAAAACAGGTCGACGACGATTCCGTCGGTCTCCCGATGTCCGAATTGATTAGCCGCGGTCAACACTTCCCACCTCCGATTCTTGAGATGAACGGACGGATGCACGAACATGGATCCGATCGTGCTCGACCGAGGTTGCGCCCGCATCGTGGGCGCCCCCAGATCCGATCCGCAGTGTTTTGGTCGCCCCACCGCTAGAGCGGGGGCGGGCGGCCGAGGGAAGAGGGGCTAGGCGCGAGCCGGTTCGGCGAGCGCAGCCGCAAGCTGCGAGCGCGAGCTAATCGCGAGCTTGCGGTAGATGCTCGTGAGGTGAACTTCGACCGTCCTCTGGGTGATGAACAGCGCTTGCGCGATCTCGCGGTTCGTGGGACCTTCGGCCGCCATCTCGGCAACGCGCCGCTCGCTGGGTGTCAGCGAGTCGACGCCACTCAGGGCGATGCGGCGAGGACGGGCGCCGGTGGCGAGAAGCTCGCGCTCGGCGCGTGCGGCGAGGGGCGCGGCGCCGCAGATCGTCGCCAGCTCGAGCGCCTGCCGGAGCTGCTCGCGCGCCTCGGAGCGGTGGTTGGCTCTGCGAAGCGCCGCTCCCAGCTCGGTGCGCGCCTTCGCGTGCTCGAGCTTCGCCGGCGACTCTCTCAGCACCTGCGCTGCTTCCTCGAGCAGGGCGAGCCCGTCCTGGCCGCCCTCGATCAGCCCCGCTGTGCGGAGGGCCGCGCCGAGCGCCCGAGGCGCACCCCAGGTACGCGCCAGCTCGAGTTCTTCACCTGCCAGTCGTCTGGCCTCGTCCTGCTCGCCGAGCTGGTGCAGCGCGAGAGCGACAGGCGAGCGCCAGGCCATGAAGGCCGGATTGCGGCCTCCGACCGACTCGAAGCGGCGACCGGCGTCGAGCATCTCCTCGAGGCCGCCGGCCAGATCGCCGTTCAGCATGCGCAAGCGCGCGCGGACGTCGGGAAAAAAGTGCACGAGCACATCATCGGGGAGGGAGTCGTCGATCCCGGCGCGGGCCAGCGCGTCCCCGGCTTCGTCGAGCTTGCCTTGCTCCATCAGGGCCTCGGCGAGAAAGGCAGCCAGGAGCACCGATGAGCGAGCAGTCGTCCCCCACGCCTCGCCGGCGGCGAGGGCCTCGCGCCCCTCGGCCTCCGCCTCGGTCAGGTCGCCTCGCAAGACAAAGGTCTGCGCGCGAAAGACCTTCGTGACAGCGAAGGCGAGGATCGACCCGCGCCTGTGTGCTTCGGCGAGTGCGTCCTCGTAGACCGCCAGAACTTCGTCCAGATCCGCCATCGCCAGCACGATGGCGGGGAGGACGAAGGGATAGGCGGTGATCTCTCCCTTGACCAGCGTTCCCCCAGCAAGCGCCCCGCGCGCCAGCGGTACGGCCACGGCGGCCGGCACGCCCGCCCGCGCATCGTGATAGGCGAGCAGCGAGAGCAGTAGCTTCTCGCCGACGGTCGCGTCCGCGGGCTGGCTGCGGACACGCTCCAGCCGCCGGACAGCCTCGTGGTAGAGCGGCGGCTCGAAGATGGCGCTGGTGATGAGCCCCGCTTGCAGGAGGCGCTCGAGCTCGGCGTCGGCACCGGCGAGCTCGACCAGCGCCTCGGTGAAGACGGCGTCCGACTCCTCGCCGCGAAGCAGGAGGAAGAGCTGGCGGCCGAGTAGGAGCGCAGTCTCGGCTCTCCGGATCGGATCGTCGGTCAGCGCGTGCGCCTCCTGCAGATGCTCGACGGCGGCGTCGCCGCTGACGAGCGCCTCGGCGGAGCCGAGCTCGAGCAGTAGCCCTGCACGATCGCTGGCGGCCGGCGGCTCGGCGAGCGCACGGCGAAGGTAGGCGACCGCGCTCTCGGCCGCACCGCGAGAGCCCGCGCGCCGCGCGGCTTCGCGCAGCGTCGCCACGACCTGTGCGTTCGCGGCCGGGGGAGTGCGGAGCAGGTGCGCGGCGACCCGTTCCGGTTCCGCCCCGGCATCGGCGAGCAGACGCGCCGCCCGTGCGTGCCCGCTGTCTCGCTCGAGCGGTGTGAGTGCCTCGTAGACCGCCGCGCGGATGAGTGGGTGGACGAACCCGAGCGGCGGCTGCGGGCGCAGGACGTCGACCCGTGCGAGCGCGTCCGCTGCCTCGGAGGCGGCTTCCTCGTCCAGGCGGGCCAGCGCCGCTGCCTGGCGGGGATCGGCGTCGTCGCCCAGGATCGCGACAGCCTGCGCCAGCGTCGTCGCCTCCAGTGAAAGCCGGGAGAGGCGCAGCGAGACGGCGCGCGAGCCGGCCCGCCCCCCGAGCGCGCGGAGACGGGGAACGTTCGCCTCGGTCGGGGCCAGACCCTCGGCGGCGACCGCATGCACGAGCTCGCGCAAGAGCAATGGATTGCCGGCCGTCTCTTCCCGGCAGGCGGCGCAGAAGGCGTCGTCGGCCTCCGGCGCGAGCGTCTCGCGCAGAAACAGCGTGGCGGCGTCGGCGCTCAGGGGAGCAGGCCGGAGCACCGCCGCCAGCGGGTCGGAGGCGATCTTGTCGATCAGGCCAACATCCCCTCCGGGCTCTTCCGGTCGAAGTCCGGCAATGACGAGGACCGCGAGCTCGTCCATCCGTGGCAGGACGTAGGCCAGCCAGCGCAACGAGGGCAGATCGCACCAGTGCAGGTCGTCGAGCGCGAGCAAGAGCGGCCGGCCCGCCGCCAGGTTCGCCGTCAGCCAGTAGAGACCGTGCAGCGTCGCCAGCGACGAGTCCGCGGCAGGCTCAGCCGCGACCTGGGCGGGATCGAACAGCGGCGCCGCCAGCGCAGCCGCGCCCGAAAACAGCTCAGCTCGCTCGTCGGCCGCCAGCGAGGCGACCAGCGGCTCGAACAGCTGGCGCACGACCCCGTAAGAGAACGAGCGCTCGAGCTCGGAGCCGCGCGCACCGAGCACCTGCAACCCCGCCTCCTGAGCCAGTGACCGCGCCTCCGCCAGCAGCGCCGTCTTGCCGATGCCAGGCGGGCCCTCGATCGCCAGCAGCCGCCCGCCGTCGGGGGTGGCGGCGATCAGGCCCGCAACCGCGGCCAGCTCCGTGTCGCGCTCGAGCAGGTCGGGCTGAGCCAAGAACGACTGCTCGGGCACCTGCGCTCTGTCCCCCTGGTGACCGGTCTTCACCGGGTTGGGCTCCTCAGAGGAGTCTACGCCTGGAGTCATCACCATCGTGCCCGCGTGGCCAGGCAGGAGGCCGACCGTCCCGCCGCCTGCAGGGATTCCAGACCGGCGACTGCATCGGGCTGACCAAGTCGAGCGTGTACCCACACCAAGCGGGATCCCCTCGCGCTCACAGCTTGCCGCGCCGCTCGGCGAACCGGCTTGCGTCTGGTTCTCGTCCGTCGGTCGCGACGCCGCTTTCTCCTAGCGGTGGGGTGACCAAAACACTGCGGTTCGGATCTGGGGGCGCTCACGATGCGAACCCTGCCGCGCTCGAGCACGATCGGCTCCGTGGTCATCGGACAAGACGTATTCGAGGCAGCTCGTGTGACGGGGCCGCCTGCATCACGTGCAAGTTCGCGAAGCGTGACGGTTCCCTACCTGATTGGAGCTCGCTAATGCTGAAGTTGACTCGCTGGACGATCGCCCACCGTCGGCTCGTCGTTGTCGCCTGGGTCGTGCTCGCCGTCGGCGTGCTCGTTGTTTCGCAGGCGGTCGGCAAGCGGGACGCGAACAACTTCTCGCTCCCGAACACGGACTCGCAGCGCGCGATCGACCTGCTTGAGAGCCGCTTCCCGGCCCAGGCGGGCGACGCCGACCAGATCGTCTTCCGAACGCGCGACGGTAAGCTCGGCGACGCGTCCGCGCGCGCGGTGATCGTGCCGCTGCTCGGGCGCATCGCCCGCCTCCCGCACGTAGCCGGCGTCGTGAGTCCCTACGCGGCCGGTGCGAATGCCGTCTCCAGCGACGGCACGATCGGCTTTGCGACCGTCGAGTTCGATCAGCGGGCGAACGAGCTGCCGAAGGCGGCGATCGGGCGCGTGATCGACCGCGCCGAGGCGGTGCGCTCGTCCAATCTGCAGGTCGAGCTGGGAGGCGAGGCGATCAAGCAGGCCCAGGAGCCGAGCCTCGGCTTCGCGACCGCCGTCGGCATCAGTGCCGCCATCGTCGTGCTGCTGCTCAGCTTCGGCTCGCTGCTCGCGATGGGGCTGCCGATCCTGACCGCGCTCTTCGGCCTCGGGGCCGGCCTGGGCGTGATCGGGCTGGGCAGCCAACTCGTCGACATGGTCGACTTCTCCTCGGAGCTGGCGCTGATGATCGGCCTCGGGGTCGGCATCGACTACGCCCTCTTCGTCGTCACGCGCTATCGCGACGCCTACCGCGAAAACGGCGGCGACGTCCAGGGCGCGCTCGAGCTGGCGATGAACACCGCCGGCCGGGCGATCCTCTTCGCCGGCGCCACAGTCGTGATCGCGCTGCTCGGCATGTTCGCGCTCGGCGTCGGCTTCCTCTACGGCGTCGCGATCGCCGCCTCGCTGGCCGTGCTGCTCGTGCTCGCCGCCTCGCTGACGCTGCTCCCCGCCCTGCTCACGTTCGTCGGGAACCGCGTCGGTCGCAGAAGCCGCCGGCGCTCCCGCCCGCGCGATGCCCGTGCGGGCTTCTGGACCCGCTGGGTCGGGCTCATCCAGCGCCGCCCCGCCTGGGCCGCGCTCGCATCCACGGCAGTCCTGCTCGCGCTCGCCGCACCGGCACTCGGCCTGCGCCTCGGCGCCAGCGACTCCGGCAACGACCCCGCCAGCCAGACGACCCGCAAGGCGTACGACCTGCTCGCCATCGGCTTCGGCGACGGCTTCAACGGGCCGCTCCAGGTCGCCGTCCAGCTCCCGCGGGGTGGGGATCGGACGGCCCTCGTCAGATTGACCAATGCCCTCCAAAACACGCCGGGCGTCGCATCGGTCGCGAAGCCTCAGGTGAATACCGCCGGCGACACGGCGGCGATCGCCGTCTACCCGACCACGTCACCGCAGAGCGAGCAGACGACGAGCCTCGTCAAGAACCTCCGCAACGACGTCCTGCCGCCGCTCGCGAACGCAACCGGGGCGACGGTCTACGTGGGCGGCGCGACCGCGATCCAGGTCGACTTCGCCCGCGTCCTCTCCGGCAAGCTGCCGCTCTTCATCGGCGTGGTCGTCCTGCTCTCGGCGCTGCTCCTGCTCGTCGTCTTCCGCTCGCTGCTGATTCCGCTGCAGGCGGCACTGATGAACCTGCTCTCGATCGCCGCCGCCCTCGGCGTCGTCCAGGCGATCTTCCAGCGCGGCTGGCTCGGCGGCCTTCTCGGGATCCAGCCCGGCCCGATCGAGGCCTTCATCCCCGTGATGGTCTTCGCGATCGTCTTCGGGCTCTCGATGGACTACGAGGTCTTCCTCGTCTCCCGCATCCACGAGGAGTGGCAACACCGCAGCGACGCGAGCGCCGCCGTGCGCGAGGGACTCGCCCGCACCGGCCGCGTCATCACCGCCGCCGCCGCGGTCATGGTCGCCGTCTTCGCCTCCTTCGCCCTGGGCGAGGACCGCGTGCTCAAGCTCTTCGGAATCGCGATGGCAAGCGCCGTCTTCCTCGACGCGATCGTCATCCGCACCATCCTCCTACCCGCCGTACTCGAGCTGTTCGGCCGCCGCACCTGGTCCTTCCCAGGCCGGCTCGACCGCCGACTGCCGCGGCTCGCAATCGAACCGAAACCAGCCGCCCAGCCGGCACCCGCACTGGAGGAGGCCGCCTGATGACCTCGCGCCCAGAGCACAGCGGGCCCATTACGGAGTCGGTCGTTCATGAGAAAGAGGCGGTGGGCGCGCTCATGGCCGGCGCCGCCTTGGCGCTCGCGGCCGGCGCCGTCGCGCTCCTCGCGCGCAACTCGCGCCAGACGGCGTCCGCCGAGCCCCAAGTCGAGGCAGTGCCGGTGAGGGAGGCCGCGTGAACCTCCGCCTCAGCGACGACCGCACGCCTCATCTCTCGCCCAGTCAGCAGCAATCGAACCCTGAGGAGGTTCTCGAGCTGACATGACAACCGACAACGCCCAGCCCAGCGTGCTGCTGATCGGCAAGAGCCAACTCGTCCTCGACGAGTCGGTCGCCGGCCTCCGCGACCTCGGTCACAAGGCTGAGGCGACCAACGACTTCACCGACATCACCGGCCGGTTCGATGTGAACGAGATCGACCTGGTCGTCTTCGGCGGACAAGTCCCCCCGGACCGCAAGGCTGAGCTGAGCGAAGAGATCGGCGCCATCAACCCGGGGGTCGTCTTCGTCCAAGGACTGGCCGGCATCCCAGGCCTCATCATCAACCAGGTGCAGGGCGCGTTCACGGCCAACCACCAAGATCCCACCCGAGCACCGACGTACACGCCCGACGACCGGACGATCCGGCTGACCCTCGCAGACCCGGCCGATGTCAAGGTGACCGTCTGGTGGCAGACCTCGTTCGTGCCACCAGACCCCAGGAGCGATTCGCTCCTGCTCCTCGATGACCAGCTCGCCGGCGGCGAGCACGGGATCCCGGTCCCCGATCACGTCCCGCCAAAGGCCGCCTTTGCCACCGTGAAGATCGACGCGGCGATCTACGCCTTCAGCATCGCCACGCAGCAATGACCGCGAGCCAAGCCGCGACTCACGGCTGATGGCGGCCAGCCTCTCGGAGCCGATCGGCAACTGACCGATCGGCTCCTTGTGCGCCCAAATGCCGGAGCCCGTGACCTAGGGGCTGCTCGCCGCCGACCAGTCGGCAGCACAGTCGAGGTGGGCGCGGCGGCGCCGGATCTCGATGGTCTGCGCGGACCGACGCGACACCTCGATCGTCACCGCCAGCCGATCGGCGCCGCTGGCCTCCAATCTCGTCCTGACATTGGCGGCCGGCATCGCACTCGGGCTTCCTGTTGTCCGTTTTACAAACAGACAACGCCTCGCGGGTACGAGACGGGTACATCAGCCCGTGCATGCGCGGGCATTTCGCGGGCACGACTGGCACGGCGTGATGCTTCGATTTGCAGGAATTACGTGATCTTGAGTGACCCGACGTGCCCGCCAGTACCGCTCCCGAACCTCCATGGTAAGGAGGGGGTCGACGGTTCGAGTCCGTCAGAGGGCTTGCCTAAAAGCCCTGCAAATAGGCATGTAGTGTTGCCTGCGATGGCGAGATTCAGACACTTCGCGGGTACGAGACGGGTACATTTTGGGACTGGCGGGCACTCGCGGGCACTCGCGACGTCTCGCGACCGGCCCGAAACGTGCTCGAGACACTCGATCGCGACCACGCACTCGAAAAGTTGCTGCAAACACGCCGTCGCCGTTGCCCGCGCTGGCGCGACGCTGACTCCCTCCTTCGTTAGAGAGGGGGTCAGTGACGTCTGCCGGTGCCAAGCGTTTGTTAGCGGCGGCTGTCCTCGAGGATCTGCTTCAGGGTGGCGAGGTTCTCGTCGACCCCGCGCTTGACGGCGAGCCGTGCGAGTTGTGGCATGAATGCCGCGACTCCGTCGAGCTCGACTTGGGCGTCGAGTTGCACGAGGGTTCTGCCGGTCTCGACCGCGAAGTGGTAGCGGTAGAGGAACGGGGTCGGTCCGCTAGTGGTGCGGATCGCGAACTCGTGTGGTTGCTCGCTTGAGACGATCTTGAGCTGGTTGGTGGCGGCACCGGTCGGTAGCTGCCGTGTCATCGCGTAGGTCGAGCCGGCGTTGTTCGGTGCTGATGTCGGGCGTACGTCTTGGACGGCTGAGTTCCAGGATGGGAAGTTGCCGGGATCGGAGACGTAGGCGAAGACCTCCTCGATCGGGCGCTTGATGCGCACCTCTGTCTCGAAGGCGATCACGCCGCCACCTCCTTCTCCACAGAATGGAGGAGCCGCCGTTCGGCGAGACGGGTTCCCGTGTCCGGGTCGTGCGCGACCAGGTAGACGGTCGGAGTAGCCGCGGCGAACGCACGAATCCGCTCGTGTGTGAGCCGTTCCGCCTCCTCATCCGCCCCGACGCCGTCGACCTTCCCTCGCAGCATCAGCTCCTGCGTATACGAGCTGTCACCAGCGAGGAACACGGTGTGGTCCCCCTCGTCGACGAGCACGCCGATCTGACCGGGGGTGTGGCCGGGAACCGGCACCAGCGTGACGTCGCCGGCCTCCGTGAGGCGCAGGCTCTGCGGGAACGGCCCGAACGGCTCGGGCTCGAGCTCGAGCAGGGTTGGGTCGAACCAGGCAGGCCAGTGCGTGTTCGCGACGTAGCCGCGCAGCCCGCCGCGGAGCCCTGATGCGGACTCGAGCTCTGTCCGCGTGACGAGAATCTCGGTGTCGGGGAAGTGGTGCAGGCCGCCGGCGTGGTCGGTGTGCAGATGGGTCATCACGAGCGTGCGCACATCGCCCGCGCTGATCCCGAGCCGCTCGAGCCGGGGGCCGATCTCCTGTTCGAGCTCGACCCATTCGCGGAAGGCGCGGACGCCCGGATGCCAGCCGGGGAAGTAGCCGGGCTGGGAGGCACGAGACGTCTCGCCGGTGTCGACCACGATCACGCCCTCGGGATGCTCGATGGCAAAGGCGTAGATCGGCAGCGGCTCCGTCCACTCCCGGTCGCGAACCGTGTTTAGCAGGCGCCGCTTGCCGTGGCCGACGCCTTCGCGCCAAGCCGTCGTAACAGCGACCGTTCCGGTCTGGATTGCGTGGATCTTCATCATGAGTGCCTCGTTTCGTTTCTTTTGGGCTTGGCGCGGCCCGGCTTGTCCGGTGCGAAGCCGCGCAGGATCAGCTCGGTCACGCCTTCGGCGAGCTGTTCGTCGATCGGGCCGCCGGTGATCAGCAGCCGGTAGAAGAGCGGCCCACCGAGCACGTCGAGGACGAGCTCGAGGTCGACATCGGGGCGCAGGTCGCCGCGCTCGACGCCGCGGCGGAGAACCTCGGTCAGTGCCAACCGCCGCCGGACGAGGAACCCTTCGCGGACGACCCGCGCCAGCTCCGGCCGCTCGGCCATCGCGCTGACGAGGTTTGGCATCAGCCGCCCCGGCAGCGAGCCGCGATAGAGCTCGACCGCCTCGCTCATCAGCGCCAGCAGATCGGCTCGCGTCGAGCCGGTATCCGGCACGACCATCTCCTCGTCGACCAGCGCCGCGACCGAGGCCATCACCAAGTCGTCCTTCGACGGGTGGCGGCGGTAGATCGCCCCTTTGCCGACACCGGCGCGAGCTGCGACATCGTCCGTGCGGAACCCGTGCACGCCGCGGTCGGCGATCAGCTCCAGCGTCGCCTGCAGGATCGCCCGGTCCGCCCGCTCGTCGCGGGGCCTACCGATCGGACGCGCCGGCGTCATGCTGGCGCACCCGACCGGCTCGTCAAGGCAAGCGCGACGCCCGCCCCGGTCACCCAGACGAGCAGCAGGGGCCCGGAGAGGAGCGCTGCCTGGGCGAGTGTCGTGTTAAGGAGCAGATAGCCGACGCCGGAAGCGATCAGTGCGACGGTGAGCAATGCTGCGGTGTAACCGAGCCAGCGCGGAACGACCGTCCGGCGAACCAACCCGAAGCCGGCTACCGCGAGGGCCGCGAGCGCGAACATCTTGACGCCGTCGAGGCGGTTGATCAGGTCGAAGAGGCGGCCGGCGCGCTCGGTCTCGCCGTGAGGAGCGACCGAGTCGGCAAGCAGCAGCCCAAGCACGCACTCGATCAGTGAGACGGCGGCCGCGGTGAGACCGGCGACCACCGCCGCTGCCCCGAGCCTGCGGGCTCCTCGACGGCGAGCAGCCTGCCCCAACGCGTTCACGACGACGGCCAGGGCGATCGCGGCCAGGCCCTCCACCAACACGTACTGGGTCATCGCCGCACCGTGATGGGCGCGATAGGTGGCGAGTACCTTCAGATTGCTCGCGGCCACATCCAGGTTCGACGGCCACACGGCCAGGCCCACCACCCACGCCGTGGCGTAGGAAATGCCCGCCACGGCCGATGCCGTGATCAGGCTGCGGCCGCGACGGCCGAGCGAGAAGGTTGGCGCCCTCGCGGTTTGGAGTGCGTCGATCTCCAACAACTCCGACCTCCTTTATGGAACTGACGAGTACCGGATATGACCGTAGCACATTTCCGGTACTCGCGCGTTCCATAAAAGGCCGGAGCCCTCAGCGCGCTCGGGGTTTGCCGGGAAGCGAATCCGCTACAGGCGACCTTCGCGACGCGCCCGGCTGATCTCGTCACGCCGGGTCGGCAGCAGCGAGAGGATGGCGACGCCGCCTCGGTGGACGCGCACTTCGGAGTTGCGCATTTCTCCGACGAGCTTGATTCGGCGGCCGCCGGGGTCGGCGGTGCCGGTCCAGTCCTTGACGCGGCCGCGGCCGACCCGACGGAGATCGCCGTCGTCGATCACTGCCCCGTCGGGGACGAGCAGCTTGAGGGCGGCGTGGTCGATGTCGAGCGCGATCTCGATCTCGCCGGGCTCGATCTCGGGGAGCATGAGGTCGAGCACGACGAGTCCGCGCGAGGCGCGCACGTCGAAGCGGCCGGCGGTCGTCCAGTCGCCGAGGTTCTTGACGACGCGGTTGTGGGCTCGGATCTGCACGGTCTCGGTGTCTATCTGTGTCACGGTGATGCTCCTTCCAGGTGTCTGTGTGCTTGGGTTAGTTGCGCTGGTACTTGGCGACGGCGAGCGGTACGGAGGCGGTGAGGATGGCGGCCGCCCAGACGAGCGAGCGCGCGACGTAGTAGGAGGCCGGGTGGCCGAGCTCGACCTGGGCTCGCGATCCGAGCGTGAGCGCGCGGACGGCGTCGACCATGTAGGTAAGCGGCTGGTGCTTGGCGAACACCTGCAGCCAGCCGGGCATCGAGGCGACCGTCACGTAGGCGCTCGAGACGAAGGCGAGCGGGAAGACGATCATCCCCATCCCCTGCGCGGCCTGGCCGCTGCCGGCGAGGAGGCCCATCGTGATGAACAGCCACTCGAAGGCGAAGCCGAAGACGATCACGAGCCCGAACGCCGCCAGTCCGTCGGTGAGGCTGCCGTGCAGGCGGAAGCCGACGGCGAAGGCGATCGCGACGGTGACTGCGGAGGCGAGCGTGAGGATGGCGGTGTCGGCAATCGCGCGCGCGGCGAGCACGGAGCTGCGCGGGATCGGCAGCGAGCGCAGGCGGTCAACGAAGCCCTGCTCGAGGTCCTCGGCGGTGGCGACGGCGGCGCCGATGCCGGAGAAGAGGACACCGGTGGCGACAAAGCCGGGCACGAGGTAGTCGACGTAGGGGATCGAGCCGGCGTGGATCGCGCCGCCGAACATGTAGCGGTAGATGAGGAAGAAAAGGGGCATCTGCAGGGTGGCCATCACGATCAGCTGCGGCGTCCTCAGATAGCGAAGCGCAGCGCGGCGGGTGATGGTCAGCGTGCTGGCGACGAGTCCGGTCGTTCCGCGGTCGGTGCTGCGGTCGAGCGTGTGGGCGATGGCTGTCATGGGGTTAGTCGTCCTTTCTCTTGTTCAGGCCGCGGCCGCCTCGGCGTGCGGCGGTCGGTTCTTGTCGTTGTCGATTGCGGAGCGTCCGGTCAGGGTGAGGAAGACCTCGTCGAGGGTGGGCTGGCGCAGGGCGATGTCGTCGATCTCGATTCCGGCTGCGTCGAGTGAGCCGAGGGCGGCTCTGAGGCCGTCGCCGGCGTCGTCGATGGCGACGGTGACGCGGCGGGTGGCCTCGTCGACGTGCGGGTTGCCGTGGTCGAGTCGGCCGAGCGCTTGAGCGATCGTGGAGAGCTGGTCGCGGCGCTGCGTGCGCACCTCGATCACGTTTCCGCCGACCTGCCGCTTGAGCTCTGTTGGCGTTCCCTCGGCGATCGTGCGGCCGTGGTCGATGATCACGATTTGTCCGGCGAGCTGGTCTGCCTCGTCCAGGTACTGGGTGGTGAGCAGCACGTCGGTGCCGGCCTCGACGAGCGTTCGGATCGCGTCCCAGAGCTCGATGCGGCTGCGAGGGTCGAGGCCGGTCGTCGGCTCGTCGAGGAGCAGCAGCCGTGGCTGGCCGACGAGGCTGGCGCCGAGGTCGAGCCGGCGGCGCATGCCGCCCGAGTAGGTGCGCACGAGCCGGTCAGCCGGCTCGACAAGGTCGAGCTGCTCGAGCACCCGCTGGGCGCTCGTGCGCGCCGTGCGCCGGTCCTGGCCGTAGAGGCGGGCGACCAGCTCGAGGTTCTCGCGCCCGCTCATCGCGGGCTCGACGGCGGCGAACTGGCCGGCGAGGCCGAGTAGCCGCCGCACGCGGTCGGGCTCGCGGCGAACGTCGTGTCCGAGCACATGCAGCGTGCCCGAGTCGGGTCGCAGCAGGGTTGCGACGGCGCGGACGAAGGTGGTCTTGCCGGCCCCGTTCGGGCCGAGCACGGCCGTCACCTGGCCCGGCTCTGCGACCAGCTCGAGCCCGTCGAGCGCGCATGTCTTGCGGTAGCGCTTCTCGAGCCCGTGCGCTTCGATTGTCGCGGTCATTTCGGTTCCTCCTTGCTGCTATCGGGTGGGGTGAAGGCGTTGGCGATCTCGCGGAGCCACTCCTCGCTCCAGGTCAGGCGCCCTTTCTTCAGGTCGGCGATCACGCCACGCAGCCAGGAGAGCTCGGCCTGGAGGACGGCTCGCCGGTACTCCTCCTCGAGCAGGAACAGACGCGGCAGGCCGGGGTTGCTTTCGAGTTGGGCTTCGGTGTCGGCGAGCTCCGCGGCGAGGCTCTCGACGCGTTGCTCGAGTTGCGCGCGAGCATCGTCGGGCGCGAGACCGAACAGGATCGAGACGGCGGCGATGAACTCCGGGTACTCGCCGCCGGTGGTGCGCAGCATCTCGCGCAACCACTCCCGGGCGGTCTCGCGCCCGGTCTCGGTGATCGCGTACACGATCCGTTCGGGGTAGCCCTCGCGGCGGACCGTCTCCTGTACGTCGACGAGGCCCAAGCGCGTCAGTCGCTCGAGCGTCTGATAAAGGCTCGCGCGGGCGCGCACATTGACGACCCTGTCCTTGCCCTGCTGCTGGAGCTGCTTCTGGATCCCGTACACGTGCTTCGGGCCCTCGAACAACTGCCAGAGCACGATCAGGCCGAGGGTCGAGCGCTGGGCGCTCCTCGACTTCTGCGTGGCTGTGTTCTCGTTCTCGGGTGGGTTCATGGTCGCCACCTTACTAGTAGTAGTCTAACTAGTCAAGTTGAGGCGCGTTTTGCTATGCTGGCCGCAATGAACCGGCGCCTGAACACCCGCTGGTCGTGGCCGCACTAAGGCGGCCGTAGCTTCTGCATGCGCGACGGGCCGCCTTCGAGCGGCCCGGTTTCATCTAGGGAGTCGCACCGCTCGAGGGCAACCGCTCGCCCCAACAAGGAGGTGCACATCCCATGTCAGCCACAACCACCACTACCGCCCCGCTCTCGCTCACAGCCGTGCGCAGCGACCCGGCTGCCTTCCGGATCCGGGGGGCCCCACGGGGCGACGGGTCCGCAGGGATCGACGATTCTGCGCCACGCGGCGAGGGAACATTGAGGGAACAGCAACCCGGCCACGCGCGTCCACGCGCGGTCATGCCGCTTCCGACGATTCCTCCCGCTTGCGGGATTTTCGTGCCCGCGACTTCCCGGCGGTGCCCTCGCTTCCCTCCTCGTTGCTCGATGGTAAGGAGGGGGTCTCCGGTTCGAGTCCGGAAGAGGGCTTTAAATCCCTGCAAATCAGCTACTTGTGTTGCCCGTTCAGGCACGCCGCAGATGATGGTGACGGAGAGGGTCAGTGAATCTCCGAATTGCAGGGGTTTTAGGGTGCAGCGGCTGATCGTTCAGGCCGACTGCGTGTCGCGCTCAGGCCTTAGCTTTGGTCGGTCACGCGCGCCGACTCAACGGCGTCGGCGGTGGCGGCCCAGCTACCGAGGAGCTTCAGCGCCTCTTCGGAGCGCGAACCGGGCTCGGCGGCGTAGGTGAAGATCGTTAGCCCGTGGTCGCCGGGGAGATCCAGCCGGTTGAAGCTCAGGCTGAGCTCGCCGACCACGGGATGATGGAAGCGCTTGACGCCGGTGTTGTGGAAGCGCACGTCGTGCGCGGCCCAGCGGGTGCGGAACGCCTCGCTGTGCGTTGCGAGCTCGCCGACGAGATCTGAGAGGTCGCGGTCGTCGGGGTCACGACCGGCGGCCCAGCGCAGGATCGCAACGCACTCACCGGCAACGCGCTCCCAGTCGCCGTAGAACGTCTCGGCTCGCGGATCGAGGAACACGAACCGGGCGTTGTTGACCGGCCGCGCGGGCGCGGCGTACAGCTCGGAGAACAGCGCACGGCCGAGCTGGTTGGCGGCCAGGATGTCGAGACGCTGGTTGCCCACGAACGCGGCGGCGCCGCTAATCGCGTCGAGCGTCCACTGGACCTCGGCTCGGACACGCTGCTTTGCCCGGCGCCGACGAGGCCGCGCAACCGTCGGCTGCGCGGCACGGGCGAGGTCGAAGAGGTGGGCGCGCTCGGCGTCGTCGAGCTCGAGCGCCCGGGCCAGTGCCTCCAGCACGCTCTGGGAGACCCCGCTCATGTCTCCACGCTCTAGGCGGGTGTAGTACGGAACGCTCACGCCGGCCAGGACGGCGACCTCCTCGCGACGGAGTCCGGGTACGCGGCGGCTGCCGTAGGAGCGCAACCCCGCCTGCTCAGGCGTGATCCGGGCGCGGCGGGAGGTGAGGAAATCGCGGATCTCCTTCTTCGTGTCCACGGGATCCAGCGTAGACCCGATTATGCGCCTCTGGGGGACCCCGCCAGTAGCCCTATCAACAGGGACTCTCACGTCCCGCGATCCCGTGCTTTCTTGGATGCAGCAAGAGGCCGCGACCACACCGCCTCGCCATCCGACAGAAAGGTTGTCATGAAGCACATCTCGTTAGGCGGACTTGACGTCTCGCGCATCGGACTCGGCACGATGGCGATGTCCGGCTACTACCTCGACCCGGACAGCAGCGACAGCGAGTCGGTCCGTACCATCCAGCGTGCGCTCGACCTGGGCGTCACCCACGTCGACACGGCCGAGGTCTACGGCCCCTACGCGAACGAGGAACTCGTCGGCCGCGCCCTCAAGGGGCGTCGCGACGATGTTGTGCTCGCCACGAAGTTCGGCTTCGTCTCGCACGCCGGCGGTGGCCCCGGAGTGCTCGACAGCAGCCCCGCGAACATCCGGACCGCGATCGAGGGCTCCCTGAAGCGGCTGGGAACCGACCGGATTGACCTCTACTACCAGCACCGGGTCGACCCGAACACTCCCATCGAGGACACCGTGGGCGCCCTGGCCGAGCTGGTGGCGGAGGGGAAGGTCCTGCACATCGGTCTCTCCGAGGCCGGGCCCGCAACGATCCGCCGCGCCCACGCCGTGCACCCCGTCGCCGCCCTGCAGACGGAGTACTCCCTGTGGACGCGTGGTCCGGAGGCTGAGCTGCTACCGCTGCTGCGCGACCTGGGCATCGGCTTCGTGCCCTACTCGCCGCTCGGGCACGGCTTCCTCACCGGAACGCTCCGCTCCCCGGACCAGCTCGACGACGGCGACTGGCGCAAGAACAACCCTCGCTTCACCGAAGGCAACTTCGAGAAAAACCTTCGCATCGTCGACGAGGTCGAGGCGGTCGCTTCCGAGGTCGACGCCACACCAGCACAGGTCGCTCTCGCCTGGCTGCTCGCGCAGGGCGACGATATCGCCCCGATCCCCGGCACGAAGAGGATTTCCCGCGTCGAGGAGAACACTGCAGCCGACGGTGTCGAGCTGAACGTCGAGCAGATCGCACGGTTGAACAACCTCACTCCGGCCGTTGGCGAGCGCCACGAGGAGGCGAGCATGTCCGTCATCGACCACTGACCTAAAGGCGGTTGATCGCGTGAGCACCTGGACTCGCAGAGGTTCATGGGTGGTGATCAGTCGCATCCACTTCTCCGTCGTGTGTTTTGAGAACAGACAACAGTGCGCAGGTACGAGACGGGTACAGCAGGTAGAGCACGCGCGGTCACGTGCGGGCATCATTGACACGGTCGGAAGAGCTGATTTGCAGGAAGAACGTGGCCGCGGATGCCCGGTCGTGTCCGCGAGTACTGCCCCTGAACCTCCATGGTAAGGAGGGGGTCTCCGGTTCGAGTCCGGAAGAGGGCTTGCCCGCTTTCCCTGAAAGCAAGCCGATTCTGACTTCGGCTGGCAAGCGATTAGGAGCTTAGGCCGGCGCTCTGGAAACGATTTGGAAACCGCCGTGGCTTAGAGCATGAGGGCGCGACCGATAAATCCCAGCAAACGTGCCGATGGCCGGCGCTCAGCGCAGAGGCCACGGCGCGGGCTCCGGCGAGCTGTCGGCCCGCCGGTCTGCATACGCCTCGCGTGACGAGTGCGTGGAGCGGGAGACGGATGCTCCGAAGCGGGCGGCGACCTCGTTCTCGGGGTAGTGCACCTTGTCGAGCGACGCCGTCCGCGGCGCACCGACCATGAGGATGACGCACGGTTCCTCACCGGCTCCCACGATGACGTGTGGCGTGTTGGGCGGGCAGTGGAGATAGTCCCACTGGCGCAGTTCCCGCTCCCGACCCTCG